>CABDXY010000032.1_pt1 | contig 29950 bp, 24 predicted proteins | sample 3131871 | NCBI WGS metagenome assembly CABDXY01 (sample SAMEA5534336, study PRJEB31848) | metagenome | biome: tundra; feature: field; material: soil | place: USA | collected 2013-05 | depth 0.15 m
CAAATGCACACCGGAAAGATGAGCTTCGACGAGGCTGTCGCGTTCTTTCAGAAGGAGGGCTACCAGTCGAAGGAGACGGCGATGGTGGAGACCAAACGCGGCACCGGCGACCCGACGTATCTCTACTACACGCTGGGCAAGCTGGAGATCATGAAGCTGAGGGAAGACCTGAAGAAGAAGCAGGGCGCGGCGTTCTCGCTGGAGGAGTTTCACAATAACTTCCTGCGCCAGGGCTTTCCGCCGATCAAGATCGTGCGCCAGGCGCTGCTGGGAGACGATTCGCCGGCTCTCTAGGGCATGGGAGTGTGATTGGTCTCCCACCCTAGCCGTCCGCCGCGGCGAGGGTGGGGCACCCGGCTTAAGGCTTTGTCGAGATGAGGAAGACGGAATGAGCAAACATATACGGAAGGCAGTGTTCCCCGCAGGCGGGTTGGGCACGCGGTTCTTGCCGGCCACCAAGGTGATTCCCAAGGAGATGCTGGCGCTGGTGGACAAGCCCATCATCCAGTACGGCGTGGAAGAGGCGGTCGCGTCGGGGATCGAGCACATTATCATCATCACCGGGCGCGGCAAGGGCGCGATGGAAGACCACTTCGACCATAGCTTTGAACTGGATGCGACGCTGGAAAGCCGGGGCAAGCAAGAGTTGCTGGCAGTGTCGCGCGGAGTGTCTTCGCTGGCGCGGATCAGCTATGTTCGGCAGAAGGAGCCGCTGGGGCTGGGCCACGCCGTGCTGTGCGCCAAGGAACTGGTGGGCGACGAACCGTTTGCCGTCCTGCTGCCGGACGATGTGATTGACGCCGAGGTGCCTTGCCTGAAGCAGATGATGGATGTGTTCGGCGAGAAGGGCGGTTCGGTGCTGGCGACGCAAACCGTCGAGGGGCCGGGAATCAGCGCCTATGGCGTGCTAGCCGGCGAGCAGGACCCCGATAACTGGCGGATATACAACTGCACCGGCATGGTGGAGAAGCCGAAGTTCGAGGATGCGCCCTCGAAGCAGGCCATCATCGGGCGCTATGTGCTGACGCCGAGGGTGTTCGAACTGCTGGAGCAGACGACTCCCGGCGCGGGCGGCGAGATACAACTCACCGACGGCATCAAGGCGCTGCTGAAGGAAGAGAAGGTTTTCGGTTATACCTTTGAGGGCAAGCGGTTCGATGCCGGCGATAAGTTCGGTATGTTGCAGGCGACGGTGGAGTTTGCGCTCAAGCGCAGCGATCTTGGGCCGCGCTTCCGCGAGTATTTGAAGGGGCTGGCGCTGTAGGGCGGTTCACGCCTTCCACTTAATGTTGCAACCGATGGAGGGGCGCTGATCCCGGGGGACCGGCTTGCCTGCGAGTGCCTGATCGATGGCGGCGCGCAGGTCCTGGCCGGTGACGGGGATGCCGTTGCCGGGGCGGCTGGAGTCGAACTGGCCGCGATAGACGAGGCGGAGATCGCCGTCGAAGAGAAAGAAGTCCGGGGTGCAGGCGGCCTTGTAGGCGTGAGCCACGGCCTGCGATTCATCGTAGAGGTAAGGGAAGACAAAGCCGTAGGTTTCAGCCTGCTGCTTGAGTCCGGCGGGGCTGTCGGCTGGATGGGTGACGGCATCGTTGCTGCTGATGGCGACGATGCCGACGGGCTGGGAGGCGTAATCCTTGCCAAGCGCGGCCAGGCCTTCATTGGTGTGCTTGACGTAGGGGCAGTGGGCGCAGATGAACAGGACCAGCAGCGCCTTCTGGCCGCGGAAATCGTCGCGGTGGACGGTCTTGCCGGTGACAACATCGGTCAGAGCAAAGTCAGGGGCCGTGGCGCCCAGTTCCAGCATGGTGGATTCGGTAAGTGCCATTGCAAATCTCCTTCAAAACTCAGTAAGTTTGTCCGATGTTAGAAAAGTCCGGTCTGTCGTCCGGGCATGGCGAGGCCGAAGTGCTCATAGGCCAGGCGCGTGGCTACGCGGCCACGGGGCGTTCGGTCGAGGAATCCGATCTGGATGAGGAACGGCTCGTAGACTTCTTCGAGGGCGTCTTGCTCCTCGGCCAGGGTAGCGGCCAGCGTGCCCAGGCCTACGGGTCCGCCGTCGTACTTCTGGATAATGGCGAGCAGGAGGCGGCGGTCGATTTCGTCGAAGCCGTGGGCGTCCACTTCGAGCATGGTGAGGGCGGCATTGGCGGTGGGGCGGTCGATGGTGCCCGAGCCACGGACCTGAGCGTAGTCGCGGACGCGGCGGAGCAGGCGGTTGGCGATGCGCGGGGTGCCGCGGGAGCGGAGGGCGATCTCGGCGGCGCCGTCCTGGTCGATGGGAATCTGCATCACCTCGGCGGAGCGGGAGACGATGAAGCGCAGCTCCTCTTCCGTATAGAACTCGAGGCGCAGCAGAATGCCGAAGCGCGAGCGGAGCGGTGAACTCAGCAGGCCGGGCCGCGTGGTGGCGCCGATGAAGGTGAAGGGGCGGATCTCCATCACGTGGGTGCGGGCGGCGGGGCCCTGGCCGATGATGATGTCGAGTTTGTAATCCTCGAGGGCGGTGTAGAGTTTTTCTTCGAGGACCGGCTGCATGCGGTGGATTTCGTCGAGGAAGAGCACCTGGCGCTCGCGCAGGTTGGTGAGGATGGCGGTCAGGTCGCCCTGGATTTGCAGAGCCGGGCCGGAGGTCTGCTGGAAGCCCACATCCAACTCATTGGCGATGATGGTGGCCAGGGTGGTTTTGCCCAGGCCGGGAGGGCCGAAGAGGAGGACGTGATCGAGGGCCTCGCCGCGGGATTTGGCGGCTTCGAGGGCGATGGCGAGCTGTTCTTTGGCTTTCGACTGGCCGATGAACTCGCGCAGCCAGCGGGGGCGCAGTTTCAGTTCAAAGCCCTGCTCCTCGTCGGCGCGCGCGGCGCTGACGAGACGTTCGGGGGTATTGTCGCGGGCGATGGCCATGCTGAGGAGAGTTTAACGGCTGTTGGCCGGCAGGGGCAACGTGTGGCTGCCTGGAGTCCGGTGTTCCGTCCAAGGCGTGATCGACCCCCGTGCCGGTCCGGCCGAGACGGATTTCGGATTGACACGCGAGCCGCCCGGCGATATGCTCATTTAGCATATCTTTCAACCAAACTGCGTAAGAATTGCTGGAGCGATGGGTCATGGATCGGCTTGAGCGAGTTGGCTGAAAGCGCGAGGAGACCAACGATGTTCGATCGTTTTCGCCTGGGCACACTGTTGTTCATCTGCCTTGTCGTGCCGTTTATCGGTTGCGGCAGCTCTACCGAGGCAGATTCGATTCTGGTTTCGCCTGCGACCGTGAGCTTTGGGGGGGTAGGCCTCACTGCGCAGCTTACGGCCACGGCGACCATCGGCCATGGAACTCATCCCTCGACCACCCAGGATGTGACAAACCTGGTGACCTGGACCACCGGCTCCGCGAACGTGGCAACAGTCAGTGCTTCCGGGCTCGTCACCTCGACTGGCCCAGGCAGCATACAGGTCACGGCCAGCATGAATGGGTTCACCGGACTTATTTCCTCCAGCTCTACCGTCACGGTGACTGTAAGCGGAGGCGGAGGCGGAGGCACAAACACGGATGTGACTTCGCTTACCATCATTCCCGGCGCTCAATCGGTGGCGTCGCCGAATGACACCAGCCAATTCATCGCGATTGGAACGACTGCATCGGGAACTACGAAAAACCTGACCAGCCAAGTCGCCTGGAGTTCAAGCAGCATCCAGATTGCCACGGTTTGTACCGCCGGTTCTCCCGCTCCCTGCACTGCATCTACTGACGGGCTTGCCACGGCTATGGGTCAGGGCAATACGACGATTACTGCCCTCTACACGAATGTCGCCGACCAAACCGTGGTGACGGGCACGGCGACCTTCACGGTTGTCGGCGGAGTATCGGAGCAAATCACCGCGCTTTCCATCATTCCGGGCTCGCTTGCGCTGTCAGCAACGGGTCAACCCGGCCAGTTTATTGCGCTGGGCACTTCTGGAAGCACTGGTCTTAAGGAGAATGTGACAAACTCGCAGCAGCTTGCGTGGAGTTCCAGCATTCCATCGTATGCCACGATCGCGACTTATCCTGCTGCTAATGCCGGCCAAGCCGCGGGGGTGAGTCCGGGCACAACCAACATCACGGCCCAATGGACGAACCCCGCCAGCGGCAGCAATCCCAGCAACGTGGTGACAGCTACAGCGTCCGTCTCGGTGACAACTACAGCCGCGGCGGAGCCTCTGCTGTCGATCACCGTTTTGCCGGCCTCGCTTACAACCGATAATTTGGAGGGTAACGGGCAGTTTCTCGCGTACGGAACCTTCTCGACCGCTCCAACCGTGATGGACATCACTAACGGGGTCAATCACAATGGTTTCACTAGCCCAGTCACTTGGATCTCCGCCGCCCCCGATATCTTCCCGGTCAACTCCTATGGGGCTCCGGGAGCCACCGCCGGACTTGTTACCGCCGAGGGCTCCGGAAATGCTGTCATCTATGTTACAGCGCCGAACCCGGACGGCACTCTCGTTTACAGCCCAGCCGTGACGTTCAATTGCCCCTACGTACCACCCACCTACTCCGGCACCCCCCCCGTTATGACCAACGTCGGTACGTGTAATGAGTACACGATAGCGCCAGGACTACTGGTGACGCTGACCGTCTATAACGCGGGCTTGAACACCACCAACTGGCTGGTCACCGCTCCTTCCGCCACGAATACGCCGGATGTCATCCATTGCGGACCCGGTTCGGCCTCTGGCGGCTCCGTATGCATGGCGACCTACCCCGTAGGCACCACCGTGACCTTGACCGCAACCCAAAACTCAGCGGATCCAGGACCACAAGGGACATTCGGCGGATGGTCCTGGAACTGCGAAAATACGGCGCCCGTCACTGCAGCCGGACCAAATTCCTGCACGGTTTATCTTGGAGCGATCGACCCCATCACCACTATTCCTTCCTCCAACGTATCCGTTGGCGCCGTCTTCAACTGATCTCCCAACCATGAGCACGAAAGCCGCTCTTCGGGGCGGCTTTCTTGCGTTTGCAGGCAAAAGTTCAGGATTGCCGAGGAGTTTCACCCGCCGCTTGCAGACCCGCAGAGAGGTGGAGGCAGAGTGCGGCAAGTGCGGGGACGGGCGTTTAGACTGGAAACTGTTCATAGAGCATGATGACCCACCGGTTCGGAATCCTTCGCCGCTTCCACTTCAATCTGCCGCAGCGCATTGCGGCGGGGCTGCTGGCGATTTTTCTCATCCAGGGGCTGTGGCTCACCGGCCACCAGACGCTTACCGATCGCGATTACCAATATGCGCGGTGCGGGCGCGAGACGTGGGAGCGGCCATCGCCGCTGGCCGGCTACTTTACCACCTGCGGCAATATTCACGACGGGATTCTGGCCTACCGGCTGGCGGGGCTGCCGTTGACGCTGAACCTGATGGCGGAGCGGGGGCTGGACCTGTTCCGCAAGCCCGAGGACCGGGTGGTGCAGGCCGGGGTCCCCACGGACAGGTCTTCGTCCGTGGGGTGGGAGGCCGGGGTCCCCACGGACAGGTCGTCGTCCGTGGGGTGGGAAGCCGGGGGTGAGCTGAGCAGTTGGGAGCTGCGCCACCAGCTTACGCACATTCTGCTGCTGCTGCGGCTGCCATTCCTGCTGGCCGGGTGCCTGCTGGGCGCGGGCCTGTGGTGGGTGACGCGGCGGCTTTACGGCAATCTGGGCGGTTATACGGCGCTGGCGCTCTATTGCTTTTCTCCCGCGGTGCTGCGGGCCTGCGTGGCGCCCAATGCGGAGGTGCTGGCGGCGCTGGGGGTGTATGGCGGCGTGTACACCTGCATTGGCGTGGCCCATGCCATGCAGGGGCCCAGGCGCAAATGGCGGCCGCGGATCGTGCTGCTGACGGCGGCCTTTGGGCTGGCGGCGGCCTCGCACATTGCCGCGCTGCCGGTGGTGACGCTGCTGGGGCTGGCGGCGATGCTGTGGGTGGCCGAGGGACGCCGAGCCCAAGTGCTGCCGGTGGTGTTGGTGGCCGTGGCCGGGGCGCTGGTGCTGGTATTTGCCTGCTACGGGTTTTCGCCGGATGCTTTCAGTTATGTTTTCCGCTCGGCGGCGGGGTTTCTGTGGGTTTCCATGGACCCGGCGAGACGGTTCTTTTCCGCGCTGCCGAACGCCGGGATCACGGTGGCAACGGCTGGGGCCCTGGTGCTTTATCTGGGGATCGGGAAGTCGCGGTACTTTGGCAACACGGCGCCGTTGGTGTGCGCGCTGGTTTTGATGGTTCTCGTCATGACGGGAGTTCTGGGGAGCCCCTGGCTGTGGGCGCTGCCGTTTCTGCTGACGTTTGTGGGCGGGGTATTCGCCGACGCCTACGAAGGGGCGCGGGGACGGCTCGTGCTGGGCGCCGCCGGAGCCATTGTGCTGCTACAGGCGGTCTTCTGCGTGCTGAGTCTGCCGGGGTTGCTGTAGAGGCCGGAAATCCGGGTTGAGGCTGAGGCTTTTCTGGCCTGTAGCGGAGGAAAAAGGGGGCAAAAGGAGGGCCGGCAACGGCGTCAAATTTAAGGCCAAAACCGGGTGCGCGGCCTGAGCTTTCGGGGGCTTCTGAGCAGGTGTCCTAAAGAAGCTATAAAATCAAGCAATATAAGGACTTATTTGTCGGCGATGCCCTTGCTGAAACCGCCTTTGCACGCGTAAAATAGAAGCACAGCCCGCGGACCCCGGCCCCGCTTTCACCGGATCCTTTCTGCCGCCTTCCGGCGGGCCTGAAAAACCCTATGGCAGACGATCAAAATCCCCAACTCCCTCTCGAAGGTGGAACACCGCCCAACAGCGGCACGAACCTTATTCCTATCAACATTGAAGAGGAGATGCGCCGCTCCTATCTCGACTACTCGATGTCGGTGATCATCGGGCGCGCGTTGCCGGATGCCCGCGACGGGTTGAAGCCCGTGCACCGGCGCGTGCTCTACACGCTGAGCGAGATGGGCCTGGAGCACAACAAGAAATACGCCAAGTGCGCCAAGGTGGTGGGCCAGGCGATGGGTGTGTACCATCCTCACGGCGACTCGGCCATCTACGACACACTGGTGCGCATGGCGCAGCCGTTTACGTTGCGCTATACGCTGGTGGACGGGCAGGGGAACTTCGGATCTGTGGACGGCGATCCGCCGGCGGCGATGCGTTACACCGAGTGCCGCTTGATGCGGATTGCCGGCGAGATGCTGGCCGACATCGAGATGGAGACGGTGGACTTCGTGCCGAACTACGACGAATCCACCTTCGAGCCGACGGTGCTGCCGACGCGCATTCCCAACCTGATCGTGAACGGGTCGAGCGGGATCGCGGTGGGCATGGCGACCAACATTCCGCCGCACAACCTGACCGAGGTGGTGAACGCGGCCATAGAGCTGGTCAAGAATCCGAACGCGGGGCTGGCCGAGGTGCTGAAGCATGTGCAGGGGCCGGACTTCCCGACCGGCGGGTTCCTGTACGGCAAGAGCGGGATTCCGCAGGCGTACAAGACGGGACGCGGGCGGTTCATGATGCGGGCCAGGGTGGCCACGGAGAACCTGACCAAGGAAAAGCAGGCGATCATCGTCACCGAGATTCCGTACCAGGTGAACAAGTCGAAGCTGATCGAGCGCATTGCCGAACTGGTAAACGACAAGATCGTGGACGACATCAGCGACGTGCGCGACGAGAGCGACCGCGACGGCATGCGGATTGTCATCGAGCTGAAGCGCGGCGCGCAGCCTGAGATCGTGCTGAATCAGCTCTACAAGCACACCCAGATGCAAGAGAGCTTCTCGATGATTTTCCTGGCGGTGCTGAACGGGCAGCCGCGGGAGCTGGGTCTCGACCAGGCCATTCGCTGCTTCATCGATCACCGCATCGACGTGGTGCAGCGGCGGACGGTCTTCCTGCTGCGCAAGGCGCGCGAGCGCGAGCACATTCTGGAAGGCTACAAGATTGCGCTCGACAATCTGGATACGGTGATCCGCATCATTCGCGCTTCGGGTTCGCGCGTGGAGGCTCGCGAGAACCTGTATGCGTGGGGCAAGGGCACGGAGATTGTGGTCACGCTGGACCGGGAGCGGCTGACGCACGAGGAGCGCGGGCTGACGCTGCGCCAGATCGACGCGATTCTCGAGTTGCAACTCTACCGGCTGACCCAGCTCTCCATCGACGAACTCCTGAACGAGTTGAAGCAGGTGCGCGAGAGGATCGCCGAATTAGAGTCGATTCTGGCCAGCGAGTCGAAGCTGCGCAAGGTGATCGTGAAGGAGCTGGAAGAGGTTCGCGACAAGTATGGCGACGCGCGGCGGACGCAGATTGTGGACGAGAGCGCCGAGTTGCAGCTTGAGGACCTGATCGCAGACGAGCAGGTGGCGGTGACGGTGAGCCATCAGGGCTACCTGAAGCGGACGCCGATCTCGATCTATCGCCAACAGCGCCGCGGCGGCACGGGGCGCACGGGCATGAAGACGCGCGAAGAGGATTTTGTCGCGCAGTTGATCGTGAACTCGACGCACGCGTTTCTGTTGTGCTTTACCAACACCGGGCGGGTGTATTGGCTGAAGGTGTATGAGATTCCCGACGTGAGCGCGGCGGGCAAGGGCAAGTCGATGCAGAGTCTGCTCGATTTGCAGCAGGGCGAAAACGTGCGCGCCATTCTGCCCGTGCGCGACCTTGAGGAAGAGGGCAAGTTCATCTTCTTTACCACGCGGAAGGGAACGGTGAAGAAGACGCCGCTCAAGGACTTCAGTAACGTGATGTCCCGCGGCATCATCGCCATCGGCATCGACGACGACGATGAGCTGGTTAAGGCGCGCATCACCGACGGAAGCCAGATTGTTTTTCTGGCCACGCATCTGGGGCAGGCCATCCGCTTCGACGAGAACGATGTGCGCTCCATGGGCCGCCCCGCCTACGGCGTACGCGGCATCGACCTGGCCAAGAACGATTATGTAGTCGGCGTCGCGATTACGCCCAAGGAGCATGAGCCGGGCGAGTACCGCATTCTTGCGGTCACTGAAAACGGCTTTGGCAAGCGCACCGACGTGGAGCAGTACCGCTTGCAGACCCGTGGCGGCAAGGGCGTGAAGAACATGAACGTGACTCCGCGCATCGGCCGCGTGAACACGATTCAACTGGTGGACGATACCTCGGAGCTGATGGTCATCAGCCAGTTTGGCAAGATCATCCGCATCGACACCAAGACCATCCGCGCCGCCGGCCGCGCCACGCAGGGCGTCCGCCTGCTGAACCTGGAGCCGGAAGACAAGGTGGCCGCCGCCGTCATCATTCCGCCGGAAGAACTGAACGGCAACCACGACGAGCCGACGCTGTTGCAGTAGGGCTGCGCGTCCAGCGATACGACCAGGTCTCAAAGGCGAGACCTGGGCGCCCTGCCTTGAAGAGACTCACAGCTTCTTCAGCTTTGCCTCCAGATCCGGGATGTAACTGACCTGCGCGTCGGGCTCGAGTTGGCGGGCGGAGGCGATGGCGGCTTGCCAGGCTGTGCGGGCTTCGTCTTTTTTGCCGAGGGCGGCGGCGATGTCGCCCAGCGCAGTCTGGCTGATGATCTCCTCGGGGTCGATGGCTACGGCTTCAAGGGCAAGAGGCAGGGCCTCGGCAGGTTTGCCAGTGGCCAGCAGTTTGTATGCATGCTGGGCACGGCTGAGGGCGGCGGCCTGGTTAACTTGAAAAGTGCCGCGATAGACCAGCACGCCGTAGTCGATCATCTCGTCCGGCTTGAGCGATTGGAAGACGGTGTAGGGATTCATGCGGGCGCTGGGCCACTCGCAGCCGCTCAGGTCGCCGGCGCTGATGAGCACAGTCCCGTGGATCTCAGGCGGAACGATGTCTGACCCGCCGAGCCAGAAGGTATCAGGAGTGGGCATGGCGTGGCAGCGGATGCCGTAGACTGCCGGGTCCACCTCTGGCCGCGCGAAGTAAGCGAACCAGCACTCCTCGCCGGGGTGACGGTCCTGCCACTCCTTGACTTGAATGAGCTGCTGCGCCCAATCCACGTTGGCGTCGCTGAGCAGGTTGTGGACGTTCTTCGGTCCGCCCCAGGCTTCGTTAGCGTAGGCGATGTAATTGGGAAAGACGGTGAGCGCGGAGACGATGTGGGCGAGGACCAGAGCCGCCCCAACCCATGCCCAGCGCCTGCTGTAAGCGGCCAGGGCAACCACGCCGCCACCAGCCAGAATGGCCGCCAGTACATAGATCGGCAGGATGTGGCGTGCGCCGATGTTCATTCCCGCCAGGATGGCGACAGCCAGGTAAACAGCCGAGGGCAGCAGGATGAAGGCCAACTCGCGGCCCTTGCTTAGGCGACCGGTGAGGATGGCGAAGGCAGCCAGCGCAACCAGAGCCAGCATGCCGAGGGTGGTTTTGATGAGGATGACGGCGGGGAAGTACCACCATTGCCCGTGGGCGTAGACCTTGCCGAAGATGAAGGTGGGATAGAACTCGGCCATGCGTTTCACATCGACGAGTCCCATCAGGTAGGACTCGGGCAGCAGATGCAGGCGGGCAATGGCGAGGACGGCCGTGGAGTTGAAATGACTGAGCGGCGCAGCATAGTCCGCCAGGGAGGTGCTCAGCGCCAAACCGGCTGGCCGCGCGGCGTAGCGGAAGCCATAGAAGCTCCACAGCACCACGACGCCCACCACGACGACGGCTGCAAAGGCGCCGGAGAGGCGCAGGGCAAGCCGTCCGCGGCTGCCTTTGGGCGCGGTCAGAATCTCCCAGCCGATGAGCAGCAGCAGCATGGGCGCCAGCAGAATCCCGGAATGCTTGGTGGCCAGCAGGAGGCCGGCAGCGATGCCAGTAATGAGCAAGCGGATGAGGGAGGGTTGCTTCACGTATCGATAGAAGGCATATACGCCGGCCAGAAAGAAGAGCGAGACGCCAACGTCGGTGGTGACCAGTGCCGAGTGGGCCAGGATGTTGGGATCGAAGACGGCCAGCACCAGAGCGATGAGCGCGGCGGGCGTGCCAAACCACTCGCGTGCGGCAATGAAGACCAAGAGCGAGAGCGCCAAAGCCAGCAGCCCGGCGCTGAGCCTCATGCGAAAGACGAGCCGTTGGCTTGCACCATCGTTGCGGGCCAAAAAATCGCGGCCGTCAAGGTAGGCTTCGGTCTTGAAGTCGCGGTTCTGCAGCGGCGGGGTCCACAGGTTCCGGCCGAGCAGGGGCAGCGCGGCCAGCAGCTTGACCAGCGGCGGGTGCTCGGGATTAAGGCCGTAGTCGCCGGTGTGAACCATCATGTAGCCGGCGAAGATGTGATCGTCTTCGTCGAAGGTAAGCGATTCGCGATGGACGACGAGAGCCATCTGCGTTGCCTGCACGGCCAGCAGAGCGATGACTGCGAGCCAGACCCATCTTCTTGGAACCCTCACGGCGGTTGGTGACTCCTTGATTTTGTGTACGCCAACCATTGTAGATGGTTACGCATGTCAGGGACATCGGGCGCTGAGTGGCCGGCTTCCAGCCCGCCAATTATCAGACAAAGGCGCACCTTCGCGGGTACTCGGAATTGGGGCCGGATGGGCTTACACTGAAGTTGCTCTGGATTCTCCGCACGCTCCTCATGTTGCGGACTATGTTTATTGTTCTTGTGCTGGCTGCGCTTTCTGTGACTTCAGCCAACGGTTCGCCGGTTCCCCCGGCGAAGACACACAAGAGCGCCCCGGCCGCGGCGATCTCCCACAAGAAGACGCATCACAAGGCAGCCCATCCGATTGGACGGGCGACTGGACACCTGGCCGGACGACGGGCAACTGGGCGCGAGATTGGCCACGCAGCCTTGCGCAAGCAGGTGGCGAGCGGGAAGCAGCGCACGAAGCTGCCTGAGCAGCGGTTCCGGTCTCGTCAAACCAGACAGGCAAATCGGGCCAGAGAGGCAAAGAGTCCGTCGAGAATCGCTGAGCATTCCACCAGAAAGACAGAAACTGCGTCCAGAACGGCTGAACTTCCTGCCAGTGAGGCAGAGATTGCCAAAGCCGAGGCTCCCGTGAGCGAGACTGAGGTTCCGGCCATCGAGGCAGAGATTGCCCCCAGCGAGGCAGAGATTTCTTTCATGGAGACAAAGGCGCTTGGCCGGCAGGCGGTGAGTAAGCCCGTTTCGCTGCACGGGGGGCGGGCGGTGGTGCCGCCGCCGTTGGTTGGGTCGCATGAGTCGCTGGCGCGGCAAAACGAGAAGTCGGAGGCCGACAACCTGGAGCGGATCGAAGATGAGGACGATCTGGCGGATCGCATTGCCCGAAAGCTGCTGGTGCCGGTGCCGGCCTCCGCGGCGCTGACCGTGAACGGAAACCTGCCCGAGAACCACCGCTATTGCCGGCCGTGGACGGCAAGCTTTCTCACCGATCTGGCGCGCGCCCATGCGGCCCAGTTTCACCGGCCGCTGGAGGTGAGCTCGGCGGTGCGAACCGTGGACTACCAGAAGCGGCTGATGGGAATCAACGGGAATGCGGCGGCGGCGGAGGGCGACATCGTGAGCCCGCATGTGACGGGGGCGACCATCGACATTGCCAAGCAGGGGCTGAGCCGGCAGGAGGTGGGCTGGATGCGGAGCCGGCTGCTGGCGCTGGAACAGGCCGGGAAGATCGACGTGGAGGAGGAGTTCCAGCAGTCCTGCTTCCACATTACCGTCTACAAAAGCTACGTGCCGCCCGTGCCGGCGCACAGGACCGGGCCGCAAAAGACCGGACAAGGCAGGGCGGGACACCGCAAGGCCGGACAACCAAAGACGGAGCCGCAAACGCCCGATACGTCTGCCCAGATTGCTTCGCGGGGGCGGTAGAGGCTGCGCTTCCGCCGGCTCCCGGCGCGTAAATAGAAATTGATTGGGTCTTTTGCGCCATATCAGGGTACAATCGCGGGCAAAGCCGAAAGAGGCTTAGCGAAAGGCGGAATCATGAGCGATCTGGAAGTTCAATCTGTGGCCGGGTCAGCCCCCGGGGGCTCCGGTCTCAGCCAGTGGCAGCGCGTTGCGAACATATTCTCCGCGCCGTCGAAGACCTTTGAAGACATCAAGCGCGGCAACAGGAGCTGGTGGCTGCCGTTGATCATCATTGCAGTGGTCGGCTACATCCTGTTTGCGGCCGTCGCACTCAAAATTGGCGTACAGCAGGTGGTGGACAACCAGATTCGGCTCGATCCGAAAGCCGAAGAGCGGATGGCGCAGGCGTCGCCGGCACAGCGCGAGATGTCGGCCAAGATATCCCTGTACGTCACCGAGGGAGTATTCATTGCCAATCCGGCTTTTGTGTTGGGGGGCGTTGCCCTTTTGTCGCTCGGTCTATGGGGCACAATCAACTTCGTCTTTGGCGGAAAGGCCACCTACGGCAGCATCTTTGCCGTATGGATGTTTGCGAGTCTGCCGTCCATCATCAAGACCTTATTGGGGACAGTCGTGATCTTCGCGGGGACCGCGCCGGAGTCGTTCAACATCAAGAACTTCGCGCCCACGAACCTGGGGGCTTTTTTGAATCCGGTGGAGACCAACAAGGTGCTCTACTCGTTGGCGAGTTCATTGGACGTGGTGACCATCTGGACGCTCGTGCTGCTGGCGATTGGAACCGCGATTGTGGCGCGGGTCAAGCGCAGCTCCGGATACATCGCGGTCTTCGGATGGTGGGCGATTTTTGTGCTGATCGGCGTCTGCTGGGCGGCGATCACCGGCTGATGCCGCGGTCGGTTCTGAAATGCAAACAGCGCGAACCCCGATGGGATTCGCGCTGTTTGCATTTTAAGGGGATCTGCGGGCGCTATTCCGTCCAGCGGCGCAGGATGAGGGTGGCGTTGATGCCGCCGAAGCCGAAGGAGTTGGAGAGGGCGATGTCGAAGCTGTGGGCGATGGCCTTATTGGGCACGTAGTCCAGGCGGCACTCGGGGTCGACGTTGTCGAGATTGATGGTGGGCGGAAGCTGCTGGTTGATCAGCGCCAGCACGGAGATGCCGGCCTCGAGTCCGCCCGCGCCGCCCAGCAGGTGGCCGGTCATGGACTTGGTGCCGCTGATCTTGAGCTTGTGGCTGAGGGCGTGCTCGCCAAAGACCACTTCGATAGCCCGCGACTCGTTGCCGTCGCCGGCGGGGGTCGCGGTGGCGTGGGCGTTCACATAGCCCACCTCTTCCGGCGCGATGCCGGCGTCTTTGAGGGCGGCCCTCATGCTGCGCTGGGCGCCCTGGCCCTCGGGGGCGATGCCTGTCATGTGATAGGCGTCGGCGCTCATGCCATAGCCGATCACCTCGGCCAGAATCTTTGCGCCGCGAGCTTTGGCGAACTCCAGTTCTTCTAAAACGAGGATGCCGGAGCCTTCGCCGATCACAAAGCCGTCGCGGTCCTTGTCAAAGGGGCGGCTGGCGCGGGTGGGCTCGGCGTTGCGGGTAGAGAGCGCGCGCATGGCCGCAAAACCGCCCACTGACAGCGGTGTGACGGAGGCCTCCGCGCCGCCGGCGATCATCACATCCGCGTCGCCGTGCAGGATCATCCGCACCGAGTCGCCGATGGCGTTGGCAGAGGTGGCGCAGGCCGTGGAAGTGGCCGAGATGGGGCCTTTGGCTCCGTAGCGGATGCTGATCTGGCCGGCCGCCATATTGACGATGACCGCGGGAATGAAGAAGGGCGAGATCTTGCGCGGGCCGCCCTGGAGCAGGTTGGAGTGCTCGCGCTCGATGATCTCAAAGCCGCCGATGCCGGAGCCGATGAAGACGCCCACCCGGTCGGCAATCTCCGGGGTAATCTCCAGGCCGGACTGAGCGATGGCTTCCTGCGTGGCGGCAAAGGCAAAATGGATGAAGCGGCCCATCTTGCGCGATTCTTTTTTGTCCACGAAGTCGAGCGGGTCAAAGTTCTTGACCTCGGCGGCGAAGGTGACCGGGAAGCCGGTGGTATCGAAGCCCTGAATGGGCCCCATGCCACTGGCGCCGGCCAGGAGTTGCCGCCACACTTCGGGAGCGGTGTTGCCCACACCGCACACCAGCCCCAGGCCGGTGATAACGACTCTGCGGCTCAAAGGCTACTTGCCGCCTTTCGCGTTCTTCTCAATGTAGTCGATCGCGTCCTTGACGGTCTTGATCTTCTCGGCGTCTTCGTCGGGAATCTCCAGGTCGAAGGCCTCCTCAAACTGCATCACCAGTTCGACCACGTCCAGCGAATCGGCGCCCAGGTCCTCCTGGAAGCTGGCGCCGGGGGTCACTTCGGCTTCGTCCACCTGCAACTGCTCGACGATGATCTGCTTAACCTTCTCTTCAACGGCCATGCGTGCTTCTCCTCTTGTTTTTTCGGAACTTGGGAATCTCTCCGGGGCTGCCCTATTCAGGTTCCGCTTGCCTACAATACCGGCTCGTGGCAGGGGAACACAACCATCGCGCCGAAAAAAATGCGCATGGCCCCGAAACTCCAAGTCTACCGGGCCGGTGCAGGGGTGTAAAGGCAGGGAGTAGGGAATAGGGAACAGGGAACAGAAAATGGGCTGATTTTTGACGGGAAAACCAGAAACAAAAGGCGTATATTAGGCGAAGAGGATATTCGCCATGGGAAGCTATGCTGCCTTGTTCGCGCTGTTCGCCGTCACCATCCTTCTCTTTTGGCTGCTGCGTAAGCAAATTGGCGAAGCGCGCGAACGCGAGGACGAGGCTAAAGCGAAGGCGAAGGAATCGGACCGGAAATATACAGAGCTTGCCGCAGAATTGAAGGTGGCGTTAGAGGAAAAAGGGCGATTCCAGAATGAGGCAACTCGTATTGATGAAGCAAGAGCGACGGCTCTTGAGAGAGAAGCCAAGATTCAATCCTTAAATGCTCGGATCTCGGATATTGAGCGGGAGAAGACTGAAGCCCTCAAAGACGCCGAGGCTGCAAACCAACGCGCTACCGATTTGGTTGCGAAGGAACGTGAAGCTCAAGGAGAGATAGGTAAGGCCAAGGACGAACAGATCGCGAAGCTAAACGAATTCATAGCGCAGGCGCGAGGAGTGCTGACGACTGAATTCAAGGCGCTATCAGCAGACGCCCTCAGGGATGCTTCTGCACAACTAATCAAGACCGCCGACAGCCTTATTGAAAAGCATGGGGAAAGAACGACCGCGGACGTGAAGTTGCACCAGCAGCATATTGAAACGCTACTCAAGCCAGTCGAGGAGACCATAAAGCGACTCGATAAGCATGTCGAAGATAGCGATCTTGCCCGGACTAGGGCGGAGGCTCTCCTCGATGAACAAGTTAAGCGATTATCCGGCGCTAGCGAGTCACTCACAAACGCTCTTCGTAAGCCGGTGGTCCGAGGAAGTTGGGGTCAGATGACGCTTGAAAATGCGCTTGAAAATGCCGATTTAGAACCGGAAATAGATTTTATTGTTCAACATTATACCGATGCAGAGGATGGCCAACAACGAACCGATGCTGTCATTAATTTACCTAAAGGTCGAAAACTGATCATCGATAGTAAGAATCTGATGGAGTCTTACATTGCGCTTATGAATGCTAAGGACGAAACTGAGAAAGCTGTTCTCACCGAGGTACATTCAAAGTCTCTGAAAAGGCACATTAAGGCTCTGTCCGCGAAGGAGTATTGGCGGCGATACGAGGGGCTAGATTGCGTTATTCTATTTGTTCCGCACGATGGGATGTACCATGCCGCTATCCAGGACGAAGCTGAATTGATCCGCGAAGCTTGTGAAAAGCGCGTATTCATCTCCAATCCGATGAGCCTAATTCCTCTTCTTAAGGCTATTCGCTACGTACTCGATCAAGAGCGGCTCAATAAGAATGCAGAGGAAATCAAGAACGTAGGGACTGAACTTTATGCCGAAGTAACGCGATTTGCCGGGAATATGTCAACGATCGGTGACCGGCTCCAATCGACAGTTAAGGCTTACAACGACGCCATTCCAGGGCTAGATCGGTTCATTATCTCCAAATCTCGGAAGCTCAAGCAACTTGGGTCTGGAAAAGGGGCCGAGGCCGAGCTTCCCGAGCCGATAGACCTTGAACCGAGGCTATTTTCTTCGCGCGAACTCCGGTCTTCAAACCACATCCTCAATGCGGATAATAGTGGACGTGAGTAGCGGCTAACTCGCCAACTCCGCAAACGCCGTCCGCATTCTTTTCCACGTCGTTTCTAGGTCTTCAGGCAGGATGCGCGTCTCGGCAATCGTGGTCATAAAGTTGGTGTCGCCGGACCAGCGGGGCAGGGCGTGCAGATGCAGGTGTCCTTGGACGCCGGCGCCGGCGGCCTGGCCCAGATTCAAGCCAAAATTGAAGCCCTGCGGGTGGTAGAGCTTCTCCAGCGCCTGCTCGGTGCGTTGCGCCAGGTCGATCAGCTCATGGGCGGCATCGGCGGGCAGCGCGGCCAGGCGGTCCAAATGCGCGTAGGGCATCACCATCAAGTGGCCGGAGGTGTAGGGGTAGGCGTTGAGGCAGATAAAGCAGTGCTTTCCGCGCAAAACGAGGCCGCCGGCGGCTTCGGCCTGGTCTGGACTCATGCCGTTGGCTATGGCGAAGTCGATGGAGGCGATCAGGTTGCAGAAGACGCAGCCCAGGTCGCCGGGCCAGGCGGCGAGGCTCGGGGGAACGCCGGAGCGCGCAGCGCCTTCCGTTGCGGTGATGTAGGCATAGCGCCAGGGGGTCCAGAGATGGTCCATGCAGGTTGCGCCGTACAAACAGTATAGAGGCCGCGGGCGCTCCGTTCCGGCGCTGGTGGCCAAGCTATTGGATTGACGCGGGAAAGCTGGGGTTGCTACACTCGTGAACGTAGCTTACTGCGCGGATTCCAGCAGTGAGTTGCGGCCGCCCTCCAGCAAGCCGTTGCCTGCCGGGTGTTTCCCAAGGAGACCAGTCGCTTACCACTCCAGCGCAACCGGCTGGGGAGGCTGTCCCTCGTGAAGACGCTACGACATGTCACAAGACTCGCGGCAGGGATACGGTCAGAAGGCCTCTCCGCCGGCGGCAATCGCTGCGCGGGAGCCACCCCCAGCGGCAGGCATTATCCGCCGCGGGAGCAAGCAATTCCGGAGCTGCAGCGATGGCAAACGTCCTCAATCCCGAACCCGAGAGCATAACCCTGAACACCGAATTGGAAACCCCCACCCTAGAGCCTGCGACGGAGCTTGAGCAGCCGTCGTCCGAATCCACGTCCAACACAGAGACCGCCGAAGTTGACGAAGTGAACGCGCTGGACGCCGATGCCCCAACCGAGCCTGTAGCCGAGACCGCGCCTCAAGTGGAAGCCGCCCAAGTAGAAGTTACAGCCGAGGCCGCGCCCGCTGTGGAAGTTGCAACGGAAGTTCCGGCGCAACCCGAGCCTGTAGCCCAGGCCGAACCCGTGATTGAAGCCAAAGCCGTTGTCAAAGCGGCTCCGCGAGCCAGAGCCAAAGCCAAAGCTCCGCGTGCCAAAGCCGAAGTGGCTCCTCCAGCCAAAGCAACTCCCGTGGTCGAAGCGGCTCCAGAAGCCGAAGCGGCTCCCGTGGTCGAAGCGGCTCCGCAAGCAGAAGCCGGGCAGACAGAGGCAGCGCCTCAACCGGAAGGGTCCGTTGCAGCCGAACCGGTTGCCGCGGCGCCGTCGCCTGCGAAGGCCGCCGGGCACGCAGAGCATGGCCTTGAGTCCATGGACGACTTTTCCGCCGCTTTGGCGGCGTTTGAACGGGAGCAGGCCGCCGAGGCGGCCGCCGTTGAAGCCTTCGGCGACAAGATCGTCACCGGCACGGTGATCAAGCAGACGGACAAGCATCTGGTGGTCGATGTGGGCCTGAAGTCCGAGGGGCTGGTGCCGCTGGAGCAGGTTCTGGACCACACCGGAGCGGTGAAGTTCCAGCCGGGCGACGTGATCGACGTCGTGATCGAGCGCGAGGAGCCGGAAGGCGGCTACCTGGTGAACTACGAGCGGGCCCAGCGGCTGCGCGTGTGGGACGCGATCGAGAAGGCCGCCGCCGACAAGACGCCGGTGACGGGCACGGTGGTGAGCCGCGTAAAGGGCGGATTGACCGTGGACATCGGCCTCAAGGCGTTTTTGCCCGGCTCGCAGCTTGAGATTCGGCCGGTCCGCAATTTGGACGGCTATATCGGACAGCAGATTGAAGTCCGGGTGATCAAGCTGAACAAGAAGCGCGGCAACGTGGTGGTGAGCCGCAAGGAGATCCTCGAAGAGGCGCAGAACGCAAAGCGGTCGACCACGCTGGAGCAGTTGGGCGAGGGCGCCGTGCTGACCGGCACGGTGAAGAACCTGACCGATTACGGCGCGTTCGTTGACCTGGGCGGGATCGACGGCCTGCTCCACATTACCGATATGAGCTGGGGCCGGCTGACGCATCCGCGCGACCTGGTGAACGTGGGCGACGAGATCCAGGTGAAGGTGCTCAAGTTCGACAAGGACAAGCAGCGGGTTTCGCTGGGCTTCAAGCAGTTGACGCCCGACCCGTGGCTGGACGCAACGGAGCGCTACCCGGTGGGCGCGCGCGTGCATGGCCGCGTTCTTTCGGTCACCGATTACGGCGCGTTTGTGGAGCTGGAGCAGGGCATCGAGGGCCTCGTTCACCTGTCGGAGATGACCTGGTCCAAGCGGCTGAAGCATCCGTCGAAGCTGGTCAAGCCGGCAGACGAGGTCGATACGGTGGTGCTGAGCGTGAATCCGGCCGACCGCCGCATCTCGCTGGGCATGAAGCAACTGCTCGACAACCCCTGGGAGAACCTGACCGAGCGGTATCCGGCGGGGACGATCGTCGAGGGGCGGGTGCGCAACCTGACCGACTTTGGCGCCTTCATTGAGATTGAAGACGGCATCGACGGGCTGGTTCACGTCTCGAACCTGAGCTGGACCAAGCGCGTGAAGCATCCTTCTGAAATTGTGAAGAAGGGCGAAAAGGTGAAGGCAGTCGTTCTCGGCGTTGAGCCGCAGAACCGCCGGCTGAGCCTGGGCATCAAGCAGTTGCAGCCCGACGTGTGGGAGAGCTTCTTTGCCGCGCATCGCGTGGGCGACCTGGTCCACGGCAAGGTGCTGCGGACGGCGCAGTTCGGCGCGTTTGTCGAGATCGCGGAGGGCGTGGAGGGTCTGTGCCACATCTCCGAGGCCGGCGACGAGGGCGGCGGGCCGTCGAAGCTCGAAACCGGCCTGGAGCACGAGTTCAAGATCATCAAGATCAACGTGGAAGAGAAGAAGGTGGGCTTGAGCCTGCGCGCCGTGGGCCACGAGGCCAGCCGCGCCCAGGTGGAGAGCTACAAGAAGGAGACCCACAAAGCTCCCGTCTCCAGTTCGACCACGACTCTCGGCGACCTGATCAACCTGCGCAAGAGCGAGAAGAGCGAAAAGAGCGAGCAGTAACGCGCTTCTGCTCAAGCAAGACAGCAACGGCCGCCCTTCGGGGTGGCCGTTGTGCGTTTGGGGAACTGCACCCGGCTGGCGTAGAGATGTACACTGGCGGCAATCCCAACAGTCTGAGAGGGCGGCGAATGATGAGTCCGAGATATTGGAAATGGAGCTTCCTGCTGTTTCTTGCTCCGTTCGTATTATCAATGACATTACCGGCGGCTGAAGGACAAGGCCCTGCGGCCTCCACTCCATGCGGAAAAGCAAAGGTACACATGGGCAATCCGGTGTATCTGATCGATTCCACCGTAATCGTAGCTGTAGAGCCGCCGCCGGGCTGGGCGTTAGATCCAGCAAGAAAGAATCCTTTCTTCTTCCTCAAGCCCGGCGAGAAATACGAAAGCGCCCGCACGGTGATGTACGTCCGTATTGAACAGTTGGATGGTCCCTTCCAGAGCGCCGTTCAGAAAGATGAGCGCTCATTTGCCGAAAGCTGTCAGCCATTAAGGATAGAAGAACCCGCTCAACCTGAAATCTTGGAACGTGGCTGCGAAAAGAAGACACAAATGTTCTTCTGCGAAAGAAAGCAGAAGCCCTACGTCGACCTTGACACCAAAATCGCGATTGGAGGACTGCTTCTGAACGTAGTCCTGTCGTCGGACAGCGCGGAAGAAATCTCACAATACAAGAAGGACTACGAGTTTATGCTCAAAAACATTACACTCGTTGCTCACTGATGTTGAGCAAATCTTACGAAGTTCCTCTAAGCTGAAATCATGGCGTCCACCTTCCACGTCGAACACTTCGGCTGCCGTGCGGCGCGCGCGGATGGCGAGGCGGTGAGCGACCGGCTGCGCGCCGCGGGGCTCTCTGAGCGGCAGCCCGCAGCGGCCGATGTGGTGATCGTCAACACGTGCAGCGTGACGGCGGAGGCCGATCGAGCGGCGCGGGCCTTCATTCGCCGGGCGCACCGGCTGAATCCTGAGGCGCGGATTGTGGTGACCGGCTGCTATGCGCAACGCGCGCCAGAGGAACTGGCCGGGATGGCCGGCGTGGCTGCCGTGGTGGGCAACAGCCACAAGGCTCTGGCGCCGGAGATTGTTTTGGGCCTGGTTCGGGATGGAACTCTGAATCGGGCTGGCGTTGGTCCTGTTGCACTGGCGGAGTTGGTGAGCGTGCAGTCGATCCTGGCTGGTTCGGCGCGAAATTCGGCTCCCATTTGGGTGGATGACCGCTTTGCGCACTCTTTTCTTGAGGAGGCGCAGGTTGTGCCGGGAACGCAGACGCGGCCCAATCTCAAAATCCAGGAAGGGTGCGGGAACCGATGCAGCTTTTGCGTGATTCCTCAAACACGAGGCTCGTCCAGAAGTCTGCCCGCTGCGACCGTTCTCAGGCAGGTGGAGGGGTTTGTGGCGGCTGGGGGCAACGAGCTGGTGCTTTCGGGGATCAACCTGGGGCGGTGGGGACGGGATTTGGCCGGTTCTGTCGATGCGGGCGAAGGAAGTCCGATGCGGCGGTTGCTGGCGGGGCTGACGTTGGCGGGACTTGTCCGGCGGATTCTGGAGCGGACCGGGCTGCCGCGGCTGCGGCTCAGCTCGATTGAGCCGATGGATTGGGATGCAGAGCTGATCGGGCTGATGGCGGAGTTTGGAAGCCCGCAGGCGGGCGGGGCGACGCTGGCGCGTCATGCGCATTTGCCGTTGCAATCCGGCTCGGATGCCGTGCTGCGTCGGATGCACCGGCGCTACCGGCCCTGGCACTACGCGGAAAAGGTCGAAGCGCTGGTGCGGGCGGCTGGGCCGGAGCTGACGCTGGGCGCGGACGTGATGGCGGGCTTTCCCGGTGAGACCGATGCCGAGTTCGAGGAGACGCTGGAGCTGGTGCGCGCGCTGCCGTTCGGCTATCTGCACCTGTTTCCGTTTTCGCCGCGGCCGGGGACGCGGGGATGGACGCTGTATGCCGAGGCGCCAGTTCCGGCCGCGGTGGTGGAGGAACGGATGGCCGTTCTTCGCACATTGGCTGCCGAAAAGAGTAAAACGCACCGGAGGTGCTTTGTGGGCCGGGAGCTGGAGGCTATTACGCTGCACACGCCGGCGGCTGAAGCTGCAGCGGGACGAACGCTGGCGCTGACGGAGAATTTTCTGCCCGTGGAGCTTGCGGGCCAACTATCCGCCAACCGGCTGGTTCGGGTGCGAGTGGGCGGGTTGAACGCGGAGGGGACGCTGGAAGCGGCGTGCTCGAATCCGGCATAAACGCTACGTTCAGCGGAGCCGGGCCAATGCTATACTCAGTTTGCGTTCGTGTCCCCTGCGGCGATTTCGGGTTGTCCCCGGAGGCGGGCATCGACGACTTTTGGAGGAGCACCATCGCACTCGACAAACGTTCGGCAAAGTCCTTTATCCGCATCAACGATAGAATTCGCGCGCGGGAAATCCGCGTGATCGACGAAAACGGCGAACAGATGGGCATTCTTCCGCCCTTTGAGGCGCTGAAGATTGCCCGAGAGCGCGGGCTGGACCTGGTGGAGGTTTCTCCCAGCGCGGTTCCCCCGGTCTGCCGCATCCAGGACTACGGGCGCTTCCTTTACGAGAAGGACAAGAGCGAACGGGCCGCCAAGAAGAAGCAGAAGGTGATCGTGGTCAAGGAGTGCAAGTTCTCAGTGACCGTGGACGAGCACGATTACCAGACCAAGAAGAACCAGGCGGTGCGTTTTCTTGTGGACGGCGACAAGGTGAAGGCCAGCCTGCGCTTCCGGGGCCGGCAGATGGCCCACCGCGAGCTGGGCTACGCCATCATCAACCGGCTCATCCAGGACATTGGCGAGGCCGGCATCGTGGAGTTCATGCCGCGGATGGAGGGGACGATTCTGCACGCGATTCTGGCGCCGGCCAAGAAGCAGGAAGCTCCCAGGCCCAAGCCTGCCGCGGCTCCACAGCCGCAGGCTGCCGCTGCACAACCGCCGGCGCCGCAGGCGCAGTAAGGCGCAACCGCCCCAACGACGACTACATGTCGCCGAGGGGGTCCGGTTTGCGGTATACTGATTGAAGCCTCAAGAGGGCAGGGGAGTCTCTGTCTCACGGGTGATGCGGCAGAGTGACAAACTCTGCCGGACAAAAGAGAACAACGAGAAGACAATGCCCAAGTTGAAGACCCATACGGGCGCGAAGAAGCGCTTCAGCAAGACTGGAACCGGCAAGATCAAGCGGGGCCAGACGAAGACGCGGCACATCCTTACTTCGAAATCGCCGAAGGTGAAGCGCAAGCTGGGCCGGACCCTGCTGGTTTCCGATGGCGACTACAAGAAGGTAGCGCGCATGATTCCTTACGCCTGATCGCTGAGCTGATTCCAAAAGGCGGAATCAGCGCTTCAGGGCCGCAGCGGAGGCCCCCGGCAGGCCGGACGGTTTTTGGAGTCCGGAGCCAGTCGAGAGATCGAGGCTTGCAATCGCGAGTGAAGAGGTTTACCGCCCAGCCCCTGACGGGTTCGGGCCTCCTGCCTCCAGCCGCATAACCGAACGCAAAATGGAGAACACCCTATGCCCCGCGTAAAACGCAGCACCAAGCGGAGTGACCGCCGGAAGAAGATTCTTGACCGGGCAAGCGGTTATTTCCTGACGAAATCGAAGCTCTATCAGGCAGCCCAGGAGGCCGTGGAGCGCGGCCTGAAGTTTGCCTACACCGGCCGCAAGCAGAAGAAGCGCCAGTTCCGCTCGCTGTGGATCGTGCGCATCTCGGCCGCGGCCAAGCTGAACCACTTCAGCTACTCGCAGTTCATCAATGGGCTGAAGAAGGCCGGCGTTGAGCTGGACCGCAAGATTCTGGCCGACATCGCCGTCCATGACGCGGCGGGCTTCACCAAGCTGGTGGAGCAGGCCAAGACGGCGCTGGTCTCGGAGAAGATGATTAAGAAGCTGAGCGAATAGCAATTGAATGGATCGAACGGCCCGGAATCCTATTGATTTCGGGCCGTTTTGCGTTGTTCAGATTCCAAATGCGCTTTCGAGAGCCCTCCACAAATCATTCAGTTCGGAATTTTCCTGACGATCCGTGATCGTTACGCGATGGGCAGGTGGTTTATCCTGCTGTTTACGCATGACGAACGAAGAAATACCCAATCTGACGGCATTTGATGAGGCCGCGCTGGACTTGGCGTTTGGCGCGCTGGAGAGTCAGGCGCGCGGGGCTGCTGCTGCGCTCAGCGGCGGGGAGGCTGTAGAGGCCTTTCGGCTGCAGTGGCTGGGGCGCAAGCAGGGGCGGCTCAAAGAGGTCTCGGACCGGTGGCTGAAGGCTGCGCCGGCGGAGGCCAGGAAGCTGCTGGGCGTGCGCTTCAACGCGCTCAAGGCGGTGGTGGAGGGGTTGCTGGACGCGGCGCTGGGCCACGGAGCGTATGCGGCCTCGACGGACGCCGCGCTGGCGGCCGAGGCCATCGATATTACGCTGCCGGGAACGCGGCGGCTGACCGGGGCCGAGCATCCGATTACGCGGACACTGAACGAGATTACCAGCGTCTTTGCCGCGCTGGGCTATTCGGTTGGCGTGGGGCCCGAGGTCGAGACCGACTACTACAACTTCGAGTGCATGAACTTTCCGCCAGACCATCCGGCGCGGGATACGCAAGACACGCTGGTCGTGGTTGGGCAGGAGCGGCGCCCGCAGCGCGACCGGCTGCTGCTGCGCACGCATACATCGCCGGTGCAGATGCGGACCATGGAGACGCAGCCGCCGCCCGTGCGCATCGTGATTCCCGGCAAGGTACACCGCAATGACGCGGCCGACGCGACGCACTCGCCGATCTTTCACCAGGTCGAGGGTCTCTGCGTGGACACGAACATCACCTTCAGCGACCTGAAGGGCACGCTGGACCACGCCATGAAGGCGTTGTTCGGTTCGGCGGTGAAGACGCGCTTTTACCCTTCGTTCTTTCCCTTCACCGAACCGAGCGCGGACGTGCAGATCAGTTGCATCTTCTGCGGGGGCAAGGGCTGCGGCAAGTGCAAGCAGTCGGGGTGGATTGAGCTGCTGGGCTGCGGGATGGTGGACCCGGCGGTCTTTGCCTTCGCAGCGGAAAAACAGCCCGCCTACGACCCCAAGAAGATCTCCGGCTTCGCCTTCGGCATGGGCGTGGAGCGCATTGCGATGATGAAGTACGGGATCAGCGAGATTGGATCGTTTTATGCGGGGGACATGAGGTTTCTGGATCAATTTGCTTAGCAAGTTGGCGGCCGCCGCGGCGGACGATGGCAAGTTGGCAGGTTGGCTATGAGCAGGACTCGACATTATCGCGATTTGATTGCCTGGCAGAAAGCCATGGAGTTGGCACGCATGATCTATACGCGAACCGAGGAGTTTCCAAGGTCAGAAACCTTTGGGCTACGAATGCAGCTGCGCCGGTCTGCCGTAAGTGTGGCAAGTCACATCGCGGAGGCACACGGACGCCTCAATGATGCCGAGATGCGGAAGGGACTCGGGGCAGCTCGTGCGGCGATTAACGAGTTGCAGACTCAGACCGAGCTGGCGGCCAGCCTGGCCTTTTTTGAAAACTCCACAAGCGAAGAGCTACTGGGCCTTGGTACTCGCGTGGCGAAGCTGATCAATGGTCTCCTGGAAGTGCTCGAATCGGACTCGGAACCATCTGTGCGCGAACCCGCCAACTTGCCATCGTCCGCCGCGGCGGACGCCAACTTGCGAAGAGAGAACCTTAATCGATGAAGATACTTACCAAATGGCTTCGCGCTTACCTCCCGGGATTGACTGTTGACGACGCGCGCCTCGCCGAAGACCTGACCCTGCGCGGGATTGCCGTTGAAGGCGTTTCCGATCTCGGCAACGGGAACGGATCGCTCTACGAGATGGACATCACCACCAACCGCGTGGATGCGATGAATCACTACGGGGTGGCGCGGGAGGCGGCGGCCATCTATGGGCTGGCGTTGGCAGATCTCGATTTCGCTCTGCCCGAGGCGCGGCAGGCCGCCAAGGCCTTTCCGGTGCGGATCGAGGCCGAAGACGCCTGCGGCCGCTTCACGGCACGCGTGTTGCGCGGCATCACCATTGGCCAGTCGGACGACTGGTTTGCGGGCGCGGAGGTGGCCACGTACTTTGGGTTGCTGGAGCAGAAGCGGATTTCGAACGCCGTGGATGCGACCAACTTCGCCTGGCTGGCGATGGGACAGCCCACGCACGTCTTCGACCTGGACAAGATCGAGGGCGGCATCGTGGTGCGGCGCGCGCGCAAGGGCGAGCGGCTGAAGACGCTGGACGGCGTGGAGCGCACGCTCGATGCGGAGGACCTGATTGTGGCCGACCATGCGAAGCCGCTGGGGCTGGCCGGGGTGATGGGCGGCTGGGACACGATGATTACGCCGGCGACGACCAACGTGCTGGTGGAGGCGGCGTGGTTCGATCCGATGGCGGTGCGGCGGACGGCGCGGCGGCACGGTCTGCACACCGACGCCAGCCATCGCTTTGAGCGCGGGGCGGACTTCCATGCCGCGCCGGTGGCTTCCGCTCTGGTGAGCCGGATTCTGCTGGCCAACGGCGGGTGGATTGAGGGCGAGCTGGTGGACGCGCGGGTGTCCGCCATCGAGGCGCGCACCGCCAACCGCAAGCCCGTTGCGCTGGCTCTTGGCGAGGTGCGGCGCATTCTGGGCGCGACGGTGGATGCAGAAGGCATCTCCGCCACCACAGTCGAAAATGTGCTCAATGCTCTGGGATGCGAGATGGTCATGCATCCGGAAACCTTCATCGCCAGCGACCCCACGTGGCTAGTGACGTTGCCGAGTTGGCGGCTGGATTTGGAGCGCGAGATCGATCTGATTGAAGAGGTCGCGCGAGTCTACGGGTACAACCGCTTTGCCAATACGCTGCCGGCGTTTGGCGAAGGGGTGCGGGCGCTGCCCTGGGCGGAGAAAGAATCCGAAGTGCGGCGCACACTATTGGCGGCCGGGTTTCATGAGGCGATTGCGAGCACTTTCTGTTCGGCGGCGGAGGCTGCGCTGACGGCGCCGCAACCGGGGTTGGTTGTGCCGCTGGGCAATCCGCTCAGCGAGGAGGCGGGAGTGCTGCGGCCGTCGCTGGTGCCGGGCATGCTGGGGATGATTGCCGGCAACCTGAACCGCGATGTGAGCGACGTGCGGCTTTTTGAGATGGGAACCGTCTTCAGCGGCACGACGGACAAGGTGGAGGAACGGCCGGCAGTGGCGTTTGGCGCGGTGGGCAGTTTGCCGGAGCAGGGGGCGTTGCACGCCGCGCGGACCATTGAGTTTCATGACATGAAGGGCGCGGTGGAGCAGATGCTGGCGCGGTTCCAGGCGCGTGCGGTTTACTTCGACCGCTTTCCGGCGGAGGCCGGGCTTACGCCGAAGTGGTTGCATCCCTATCGCGCCGCGCGGGTTGCGGTGGAGGGCGCGATGGTGGGGTGGTTCGGCCAACTGCATCCGCGCGAGGCCGCGGCGCGCAAGCTGAAGGAGCCGGTGCTGGTGGGCGAGCTGTATCTTGACCGGCTGTACAAGCTGCCGTTGCGCAGGCCGATTGCGCGAGATATTTCGCGATTCCAGCCGGTGCGGCGCGATTTCTCTTTGGTTCTGGACGAGAGCATTGGTTGGGAGAAGATCGACCAGGCGCTGGCCGGCTTGCAGATTCCCGAACTGGTGGAGTGGCGGGTGCGCGAGGTGTTTCGTGATGCGCGGCTGGGCGCGGGCGAGTACTCGCTCCTGATGGGCGCGACCTTCCAGGCGGCGGACCGCACGCTGCGCGAGGAAGAGCTCAAGAGCTACCAGGAGCGGGTGGTGGAAGCTGTTGGCAAGGCAGGCGCACGGCTGCGGACTTAGGAAATGCAACAGGCTCGATAGGCGCTATACTTGCACCGATACGGAGCATTTGAGCGGAGGCGTATTCAATGTCGGAGTTTTCATGGGATTCCAAGGCGGTGGACGAGCGGGAACGGCAGCACCCTGACGAAACGGAAACGAAGCAGCCTGATGAGCCGGCTGCGGCGCCGGAGACGCTGGCCTTGAGCGCGAACGATTTTTCTGCGCTGGAAGAGCGGATTCTGCGCGCGGTGAACATGGTGAAGCGGGAGCGGCTGGCGCGGACGGCGGTCGAGGAGCGCGCGGCGAAGGCCGAGGCGCAACTGAAGGAGCAGGCGCCGCTTGCGGAGCAACTGCAGAATGAAGTGAGCGCGCTGCGCGCCGAGCGCGACCAGGTGCGGCAGCGCGTGGAGCGGCTATTGGCGCAACTGGATGCGCTGGAGCTGTAAGGGAAGGCTTGGGAGGTAAGGCATGGCTGAGGAACCCGCCGCGGCGGGCGGCAATGCAACCGGTTACGTGACCGTTGAGATCTACGACCAGACCTATCATCTTTCCGGCCAGGACACGGATCACATTCGGGAACTGGCCGCGCGGGTGGATGCAAAGATGCGCGCCGTGGCCGCGCAGGGCCGCACCGCGGACTCGCTGCGCGTGGCCGTGCTGGCCGCGCTCAATCTTGCAGACGAGCTGTCCCAGGCCGGGGGCGCCGATGCGCAACTGGGTCATGCGCGCGCCGTCAGCCTGCGCGGGCTGCTGGACGAAGTGCTTGAGGAAGAGCGGAAGACCGGGTCGTAGGCAGATGTTCCCCGTTTTGGGCGGGCGGTTCCCAAAATCGGCGGGGTGGGAATGTAGCACATCGCGCCTACCTCGCACAAGACTTGTAATTCCTCGCGCGGCCCCATACCATCCGCAATAGAAACCGGCCTGCAAAGCAGGTGGGTAGTCAACGCTGGTTGAACCAACATTCGTGAACAGGGGCTCAACTCGACAATCGGTTCTGTGTGCCGTGTCCGCCAGTCGGAATGCCTAATGAACCGCGGAGAGCTCCACCTTCCTAGGAAGGGTTCACCAGCGCATAACCCACGGCCCAGTGGGCCGGATTCTACCTTCCTCCGAAATCCCGGCGGCTACGACTGAAGTCGAAATGCCGTATGCTGGCTCTGGTGTATCCAGTTCTCTTCCACATCGGTTCGATTCTCATCCCGGCCTATGGCGCGCTGGCGGCGCTGGGCGTGTTGGCGGCGCTGTTTCTTGCCGCACGGACGGCGCGGATTGCGGGCGTCAATGCCGGGCAGGTGTGGAATCTCTGCGTGGTGGCATTGTTTGCGGCCCTGGTGGGTCAGCGGCTGCTGCTGGTGCTGGCCAACTGGAGCGAGCTGCGCCATCATCCCTCGTGGATGCTGGGGCTGGCCATGATTCATCATCCGTTGCTGGCGGCGGCGGGAGCGCTGGCGGGCGTTGGATCCGCGGTGGTGTATGCGCGCTGGCAGCGGCTGCCACTGGGTACGACGGCCGATTCACTGGCCGCGCCGCTGGCCCTGGGGCTGGCCTTCGAGCAACTGGGCGCATTGCTGACCGGGTCGGGGTATGGAACGGAAACTGGAGTGCGCTGGGCAGTGACTTACACTAATCCGCTGGCCGCGCGCTGGAGCGGGACGCCGCTTGGCATTCCGCTGCATCCGGTGCAGGCGTACGCGGCGCTGGCCTTTTTGACACTCTCGGTTTTCCTGCTGCTCTGGTTGCCGGCGAGGCGGCAACAGGGCGATGTGGCCGGGCTGGGTCTGCTGGGGACCGGCGTAACTGTTTACATCACCGAGTTGTGGCGCGATCCGGAGGGCCGCGGCGCGGTGCTGGGTGGAGCGCTGGATGGGCCGCAGGTGGC
>CABDXY010000035.1_pt1 | contig 29282 bp, 22 predicted proteins | sample 3131871 | NCBI WGS metagenome assembly CABDXY01 (sample SAMEA5534336, study PRJEB31848) | metagenome | biome: tundra; feature: field; material: soil | place: USA | collected 2013-05 | depth 0.15 m
CGCGGAAGCGCCGCTTTGCCGCCGAGGCACGCCGCCAGTCCGAGTTGATCGCCGCTTCAGAGGATGAGGCGGAGGTGATGCGCTGGATTCAGGACGTGAGCGCGTTGGAAGGCGGCCAATGAAGCGCGGCGACCTGGTGACTGTGGCGGTTTCTGGAGACTATGGGAAGCCGCGGCCGGCGCTGGTGGTGCAGGCAGACGCATTCGATCGGCATCCGTCGGTGATTGTGTTGCCATTGACCAGCGAAATCCACGATGCGCCGCTGTTCCGGGTCACAGTGACCGCCAGCGAGCGGACCGGGCTGCGCATGATTTCCCAGATCATGGTGGACAAAGCTACCACCGTGCCCCGCGTTAAGCTGGGGCCGCGAATCGGGCGCGTGGACGCGGCCACCCTCGAAGCCGTCAATCAGGCATTGCGCGGGTTTCTCGGGCTGTAGCCTCGCTTTGAAAGTCCGCAAAGACGAAGCCATCGCGATCGACGACTTCTCCCGCTTGCAAGCGCAGCGGGGCCGTGAACATGGGCCCGTCGTAGACGCAGGTGTGAAACTCGCCGCGCTCTCCACAGGGGTCTATTTCCGGCGGGAAATCCTGCAACAAGGCAGCATCGAACTCGCGGCCGGCAAAGGAGCCCGGCAATTGCTTCGTATCCACGCAAGACAGTTTGGCGCGGAGGCCGCCGGCAATCATTTCGCGCGCCAGCGCGGCGGTTGGTATCTCCCAGAGGGGAAACAAGGGTTCGAGGCCAGTCGGCTTGAGTTGCGTCTCGCGATAGGCGCGAACGTCGGGCAGGAAAAGGTCGCCAAACGCAACTGCGTCGATGCGCTCATCGACAGCGCGTTTGCAGACGTCGGTCATGCGCTGCTCATAGATTTCATTGGAGCATGGCCAGGGCAGCGGCACAATCCACAAGGGCAATTGAGCGGCTTCGGCCTGAGCTTCCAGCACGGAACGGCGCGTGCCGTGCATGGCAACGCGCTGGAATTCGGAGTTCAGGGTGGTCAACAGGCCGGCCAGTTCAATGCCGGGCTGCTGGCGCAATAGGTGGAGCGTCCAGGCGCTATCTTTACCGCTGCTCCAGGACAAGAGGACGCGCTTCATAGGACGATCATAACCTTCGGCCGGGGCGGCGCGGCAGGTAAGCCGAACGACCACTGCCCGCCGCATGATAACGGCGGGCAGAGGTTTTGGTGAAAGCGCGATCCTGGTGATTAGTCGATGGCCAGATCCGCGTGGAGGGGGGTGTCTTCGCTGGAGTCGCCGACACGGATGACGAATTTGCCGGGATCGATGGTCCACTTGTGGGCGGCCGTGTCCCAGTAGCTGAAGGCGCGGGCGTCGAGGCTGAGGGTGACGTGCTGGGTTTCGCCGGGCGCCAGGCGGACTTTCTCAAAGCCCTTCAGCTCACGCTCGGGGCGGGTGGCCTTGGCGGAGGGGTCGGAGACGTAGAGTTGGGCCACTTCAGCGCCGGCTACGCTGCCGGTGTTGGTCACGTCGAAGCTGACCGAAACGGTTGAGCCGGAGGCGGCCGTTGCGGGCACTTGCAGCCTAGAGAAGCTGAATGTGGTGTAGCTGAGGCCGAAGCCGAAGGGGAAGAGCGGGTGCTTGCCGGTGGTGGTCCAGTAGCGGTAGCCGACCATCAGCTTGTCGTCGTACTTCACGTGGGAAATGACGTCATCCACGGGTTTCCTGCCGGGTTCGGTGACGTGCAACGCGGTATCGGCGCCCTTGACCGGGTAGTACCAGGGGGCCGAGGGGCTTTCGTCCCAGGTGCGGTCGAAGCTGACCGGGAGCTTGCCCTCGGGGTTGCGCTTGCCGAAGAGGATTTCGGCAACGGCCGTGCCGCCCTCCTGTCCGGGATAGTAGGTATGGAGCAGCGCGGGGACCTTCGCGAGCCAGCGCCGGGTATCCGTGCCCACGCCGCCGGTGAGGGTGACGATGGTGCGCGGATTTACCTGGGCCACAGTCTCAATCAGCGCGTCCTGGCCCCAGGGCAGCGCGAAGGCGCGGTCCTGGCCTTCGCTCTCGGTGTCGGGGCTGAAGCCGACGGCCAGAACGACCACGTCCGCGGCAGCGGCAAACTTCTTTGCGTCTTCCGAAACCAGATTGTCCTCAGCGATCAATCCCAGCCCGAGGCGGATGCCGGGGGCGTGGGGCAGATACTCGGCCGCCACGTTCAAGGTCTGTCCGGCGGTGAGGTCCAGCGTAGCCGATTGCGGAACCTGGCCCTCGAGATGAATCTGCGCCAGCACTTGCTTGCCGTCGACCAGCACCTTGTAGGAGTCCTCGCCGGCGGCAGCGGCCAGAATCAGGTATTTGCCCGTCTTGTCCGCCTTGAACGCGGTGGTGTAGCGGATGCTGTGGGGATGCGGGTCATCGACCTTCCACGGCGCGGGCTTCCAGTCGGCGATGTTCGACTGGGTGGCCACTTCGGGCGTGCCGGTGAAGTCCGGGCTGGGGAAGTTGGCCACCTTGACGCCGCCAGACCATTGGGTTTGCCCGAAGACTTCGTTCATCTCAGGCAGGCCGCGCGCGTAGAGCACACTCGCGTTGGGGCCAAGCAGGTTGGCGATGCCGGTGAGGGTGCTGACAGGCTCGAAGGCCTGGGCCTTGGAGGAGCCGCCGCCGCCAGTTACCGCCGGGTAAGCGTCGGGGCCGATGACGGCAATGGTCTTGACCCTGACCGGGTCGAGAGGGAGCAGGCGGCCCTCATTCTTGAGCAGAGTCAGGCTTTCGCGGGCGCCGTCGAGGGCAACCGCGCGATCGGCCACGGAGTAGGTGGAGTCGGCCGGATCGAATTGCGGGCGGTCGAGGAAGCCGTAGCGCAGCACGGTGCGCAGCAGGCGCAGCACCTTGTCGTCGATGGTGGACTCTTTGACCGTTCCATTCTCGATTGCGGGCAGCAGCCCCTTGGCGTTCAGGAAGTCCGGGCTGGGCATCTCAAGGTCGAGGCCGTTGTTGGCCGGGCCCACCGAGTCGTGGGTGCCGAACCAGTCCGACATGAGAATGCCCTGGAAACCCCACTCGCCCTTGAGCACCTTCAGGTTGAGAAACTCGTTCTGGCTGGCATGGACGCCGTTGATGAGGTTGTAGGAGTCCATGACCGCGTCTACGTGGGCCTTGGTGACGGCGGCCTCGAAGGCCGGCATGTATATCTCGCGGAGGGTCCGTTCGTCCACGTCGGAGCTCACGTTGTTCCGGTTGTACTCCTGATTGTTCGCGGCAAAGTGCTTGACCGTGGCGACAACTCCCTGCGACTGCACGCCCTCGATATAAGGCACCGTCATGCTTGCGGCCAAGAATGGATCTTCCGAGAAGTACTCGAAGTTGCGGCCGTCCAGCGGGGAGCGGACGATGTTCACCCCTGGGCCGAGCAAGAAGTGCACACTGCGGGCGCGGGCATCCCTTCCCAGGCCCTCGCCGACTCTGCGCGCCAGCGCCGGATCCCAGGAGGCAGCCAGCGCAGTGCCGCAGGGATAGGCAGTGGTTGGTCCCCAGGTGCGCACGCCCACCGGGCCGTCGGACATCTTGAAGCGGGGCAGATCGATGGCAGCCGCTGGATGGGTGTACATCCAGTCGACGCCGCCCAGTAATTCGATTTTCTGCTCGAGGGTGAGTTTGGCCACCAAGGCATGGGCTTTTGCCTCGATGGCGGGCGAGTCCGGCACGGGAGCCTGCGCCGCGGCATGCACGACCGAGGCCAGGGCGCAACCGAGCAGGACCGGGACCAGGCAGGCAATGCCATAATGCAAAATCGTTTGAGCAGCGGTTTTCTTTGAGGTTGTCATCACCGATGAATAGGCTACCGCATTTGGCCCGCGCATGTATACCTGTTTGGTCACGACAACTTACGGCGCCGGACACCGAGGGTGGGCCTTCAATTCCGGTGAAACATGGGCCTGTGACCTGAGTCACAGCGCGGGGTGAATGGTGTCACTGCTTGCTTCTCGATGGGGAGCGCAGACTCGGAGTCCAATGGCATGAAACCAGCGAGGCGCCAGGAGGCATCCATGAGCTTTGCAACCGGCATGAAGACGATTGTCGTGGCCACGGACCTGAATGGCCAGCCGGAAGCGGCGCTGGAGTATGCGCGCAAGTTGGCGGCAGGGTATGGCGCGCGGATTGTGCTGGCTCACGGCATTGACCCGGTGGACTATGCGGCCGTGGATACGGTTCCCGGCCGGGTGCTGAAGGGACTGACCGAAGAGGCGCGCGCGGCGCTGGAAAAACTGGCTGGCGATCTGCTGCGGGAAGGGATACCGAGCCATTCGGAGGTGCGGCAGGGAGCGGTGGCGGGGATGCTGGTGGATGTGGCGCGGCAATACGTGGCCGGGCTGATCGTGATTGGCACGCATGGAATGCAGGGGGCCGGCGCGGTGATTGTGGGCGCGGTGGCGGAGCAGTTGGTGCGGCTGGCGCCGTGTCCGGTGCTGGCAGTGGCGGCGGACTGGAATGCGGGCGAGTTCCGCCCCACTCCAGGCGGGCCGGTGCTGCTGGCGATGGAGCGCAATGAGGCTACGGCGGCCGCAGTGGCCACTGCCCATTCGCTGGCGGAGACGTTTCATCGCACACTGCTGGTCTTGCACGCGCGCGGGCCGGCCGAGGCATCCGCGTTTCTGAACCCCGGCGCAACCACGCTGGAGGAGTTTGGCATCAAGCCGAGCGGGCGTTTCCCGGTGCGCTGCATTGTGAAGGACGGCAATCCGGCAGACGCAATCGTGGATGCGATTGCACAGTTCCATCCCTGCATATTGGTGGCCGGGGTGAAACGCGCCAGCGATACGCCGGGACCGCATGGGACAGCCTTTGCACTGCTGGCCCGTTCTCGTGTGCCCGTGCTGTGCGTTCCGCCGGAGCCGGCGCCCGCCGTCCTGGAGCGGGAGGCTTGTACAACCGCGGAAACCGAATAGCGCGAGGGGAGCGCAGGAGTCGAAGGTTCGCTTTAGACGATAGATGGGCAGTGGGAAGCAGAAATCCCGCCAACCCATCTCAAAGTTCCGTTTCTCTGAAATTGTTGCATTGGGAGCGATTTGCCGGGTATGGATTTTGAACCATGGAGCTTGGTTCATCGCAAATCCGCAGTACCAAACGCGCTCGCCAAGGACCGGCCGGCAGGTGGATTGCAGACGCCACTCGCCGCGGGACCGGAGATCGGGCGGAGACAATGGGAGATGTGACCATGGAACCTGAGGCAAGATCCGGGCGAAAGGATGCGGTGGCAGCGCATCCGCTGGCAGAGTTATTGGAGTGCCCTCCAGCGACCGGGGGTCTGCTGAACGGCTCGGCCCAGTGCATCGATTTCGAGGCCGGGGCGATTGTCTTTCGCCAGTTCGGAATCTGCCGGGGGCTTTATGTGGTGGTTTCAGGGCAGTTTCTGCGCAGGACGGAGCGGCTGGAGACGCGGCTGACGCTCTCGCCGGCGCGCGCCGGGGACCTGGTGGAGCTGGCGGCCGCGCTGGGGGACGGTCGGCATACTTACACGCTGAGCGCGCAAACTCCCGGATCGGTGCTGTTGCTGCCCATGGAGACTCTGAATCTGGCGTTTCAGGCCTATCCGCCGCTGCGGATGCAGTTGCTGGAGGAACTGGCCCGCGAAGTTTCGCGCGCCTATAACGTTAGCTGCCTTGCCCGCACGGCCAGAACACGGGGGCGAGAACCCGGAGCCGCGACGGCATAGACTGGCTGTTTTGTCCTGCTGAATTTCCGTGCCGCGGGTCTGCCCAGGGCCGCAACGGAAATTGAGGGAAAATCCCTGCCTTGCATCCCGCCGAAGTGCGCTATACTCAGTTTGCACAGCGGCGAAGCCATGGCCTCATTTCATCCCCATCACCCTCCGGAAGATTGCGTCAATTGTGAGCATCGCCATTTGCGGATGTTCTGCAATCTCACGCCCGAGGCGCTCGCCGATTACGACGGGATCGGGATCATGATGAGCCATGCGCGGGGCGCCAAACTGTTTACCGAGGGCGACCCGGCGCGGAATGTCTTTGTCGTCTGCTTTGGCCAGGTAAAGATCTCCTCCACCTCCCGTGACGGCAAGACCATGATTCTAAAGATCGCCGGCCCCGGAGACGTGATGGGACTGAGTGCGGTACTGGCCAACGTACCCCACGAAGTGACCGCCGAGGCCATCGAGCCCTGCCAGGTGAAGACGGTGCGCAAGCAGGAGTTTGTGGACTTTCTGGGCCGTCACGGCGTGGCCAGCATGCATGCGGCGCAGTCGCTCTCAGGCGAATACCTGACGGTGTTTCACGACGCCAAACGGCTTGCGCTCTCCGGCTCGGCGGCGGGGCGGCTGGCCCGGCTGCTGCTCGACTGGAGCCGCGCCAACGGCAACGGCAAGCCGGAATTCCGCTTTACCATGGCCCTGACCCACGAAGAGATCGCCAACATGGCCGGCACCTCGCGCGAGACTGTGACGCGGCTGCTGAACCAGTTCCGCCGCGACCAGTGGATCACCATCAAGGGCTCCAGCATGACCATCGTCAAGCCCGACCAGCTCGAACGGCTTACCGCGTAGTCCCCTCCCTTTTGCTTTCGCCTAAGACAAACACCGGCCTGCCCCCGCGGCCTTCCGCGACGGATTGTCAGAACCCTCCCAACGCACTGATTTCTTCTTAGCCGGTATAATTGCATTTGCTTCCCTATGCTGACGTTGAACAGAATTGTGCTTTCCCCAAGAGATATGTGGATTGCGGGCTGCCTCTCTGTAGCAGTCTGCACGCACATAGGTTACGCGCAGAACGCCGGTGTTCCTCCGATGCTGCAAACCGTGGTGGTTCTTGGCTCACCGGTCCCGGTGCCTCTGGTTGAGTCGCCCGCTTCCATGCTGGTTTTGCCCGTCGAACCCAACATCCTTTCACTGGAAGGGCCGCAAGACCTGCTGCGGCAGGACTCGTCGGTCTTTCTGGAGCAGCGCGGCGCCGGCGGCGGACAGGCGGATGTGGTTCTGCGCGGGGGCACGTTTGAGCAGACTCTGGTGCTGCTGAATGGATTCCGCATCAACGACAGCCAGACCGCGCACCATAATCTGGACCTTCCCGTTCCATTCGACGCGATGGACTCGATCGAGGTTCTCCACGGGGCAGGCTCCACGCTTCACGGGGAGGATGCTCTGAGCGGCGTTGTCGACTTTCTTACTGCCGCGCCTTCCAAATCCTCGCTGCGCCTGCGCGCCGGCGGAGGGAGCTTTTGGGGCAACGAAGAGTCGCTGCTGGGCTCTCTGGCGCGCAAGCAATGGAGCAGCCGCCTGACCGCAAACCGCAATTCCTCTACAGGATTCATGGCGGACCGCGATTACCGCAACGAGGATGCTTCATCGGAGAACTGGGTTAGCTCCCGGCTGGGCGTCTCGGACCTGATGTTTGCCTCCAGCGACCGCTCCTTCGGCGCAAACCAGTTTTATGGGCCTTATAACTCATGGGAGCGGACGAAGGAATGGTTTGCTTCCGTCCACCAGGAGTTAGGCAGCCGCACGGTGGCGGCGTTCGGCTACCGGCGGCATACGGACGAGTTTGTTCTGCTGCGCGATGACCCGGCCGTCTATGAAAACAACCACATCGATGGCTCCTGGCAGGCGTCTTTGCGCCGGACTGTTCCCGTCGCAACCTCATCGGTGCTCTTGTTCGGGCTGGAGTCCGACGGCGACAGCATCCAGAGCAACAATCTGGGCCTTCATGCCCGCAACCGTGGCTCTGGCTACGTGGACTTGGATTTGCGTCCCGCAAAGAAGCGTTGGAATCTATCGGCCGGCCTGCGGGAGGAGATATTTTCCGGCGGCGCGCAGTCCGTGCTGGCGCCGCATCTTGCGGGGAGTTTGCGGCTGACGGATAAGATCAAGCTGCGGGCGAGCGGCGGGTATGGATTCAGGATTCCTACTTATACAGACCTTTATTACTCCGATCCGGTAACCATCGGCAATGCAAACCTAAAGCCCGAGTCAGCTTGGTCCGGAGAGGCAGGAGCCGATTGGGCCCCATCCAGCCGTCTTTCGCTTTCGGCGACAGGGTTCTATTCCCGCCAGCACGACACGATCGACTACGTCCGCGCCGCGACCCTCCCTAACTCTCTTCTTCCTGCGGGGTGCCCGATCAATACATGGTGCGCGACCAACCTCAGCGGCTTGCATTTTGCGGGTGTAGAGTCTTCCGCAACCTGGATAGCCGCAAAGGGGCAAACAGTCCGGGTCGCGTGGACCGGGCTTATTGGCACGCAGCCGCCCTTGAACGGCTTGCAATCGGAATATGCACTCAACTATCCGGTCGAGAATATTCATGCGACATGGACGGCAGCGCTGGGACACAGTCTTACCATGACCAATGCGGTGCAGATCGCAAAGCCCTATCAGCAGCCGGGCAACCCGCCGTGGAATACTTCCCCCTATCCCGTCTGGAACGCTTCGTTGACCCGTGACTCGGGCAGGCTGCGCCCCTATCTGCGGCTCGGAAATCTGAGTAACACCGGATATCAGGAGATCAATGGAGTCGCCATGCCCGGCCGGTCGATCAGCGGTGGAGTTTCCCTCTGGCTTGGCCGCTGATTCCGCTCGAATATTACCTGGTGTCGCATTCAGGGCGGGATAAGGTAGACTTCGTCCGGTAGACGCTTACGCGATCGCGGAAGCGGTCCATTCTCCTTGACATCGGGTTTTGCCACAGACGTTGAGCCGTGATCGAAGGATTTTCCCCGATGGCAGTTTAACGCTTGACAACCATTGCAGTAAACCCATTTACTAAGGTGCGAATGCCCTTCAGCCTCAAGGGCGCCACACCCATGTTCAGGTGACAAGAATGTTCGGTTTGGTCCCAAACTCCATCGCCGCCGCTGGCTCGCCTTCGGCTGCCGCGGCGTTCTTCGCAGTCGGCGCCCCCTCGCTGGCGCACTTGAGTCCGCTCGACATCGCAGTGATCGCCATCTACTTCGTGATGGTGATCTGGATTGGCTTCTACCTGAAGCAGAAAGCCCACACCAGCGAAGAGTTCTTCATGGCCGGGCGCGAGATGACCGCCTGGATCGCGGGTTTGAGCTTCGTCGCGGCCAACCTGGGCTCGCTCGAACTGATGGGCTGGGCAGGCTCGGCCTACCAGTACGGCATTCTCGCCGCGCACTGGTACTGGGTGGGAGCTATTCCCGCCATGCTCTTTCTGGGCATGGTGATGATGCCCTTTTACTACGTCTGCAAGACGCACTCCGTGCCCGGATATCTCAAGCTCCGCTTCGGCCAGGGAACCAGCATCGTTGCCGCCTTCTCGTTCGCCTTCATGACCGTGCTGATGAGCGGCGTAAACATGTTTGCCATGGCGGAAGTGATGAAGGTGGTGCTTGGCTGGGACATGAACTTCTCCATCATTGTCTCCTCGCTAGCCGTGGCGGCGTATGTGGCGCTGGGCGGGTTGCGTTCGGCCATCTTCAACGAGGTTTTGCAGTTCGTGCTCATTTGGGGAGGCGCGCTGCTGGTGCCGATTCTCGGCCTCATCGAGGCCGGTGGCTGGAACGGGCTCAAGGCCAAGATCGCGCACAACATCGCCACCGGCGCAATCGCTCCCGGCGACTACACGCACATGTGGCGCAGCATGGGCCACTTTGCCGACAACCCGATGGGCATTCACTGGACGGGCATCGTCTTCGGCCTGGGATTCGCCATCAGCTTCGGCTACTGGACCACGGACTTCCTGGTGGTGCAGCGGGTACTGGCCGCCAACAGCCTCCGTTCGGCGCGCATGGCGCCGGTGATCGGATCTTTCTTCAAAATGGCTGTACCGTTCATCGTGATCCTGCCCGGCCTGCTGGGCCTTGTGGTGCTGCAGAATTCAGACGGCAGCCTGATGAAGCTGGTGGGCGAGAATGTGGTCGCGGCAAACCCAGGGGCGGGCTTGCACAGCTACAACGAAGTGCTGCCGCTGATGCTGGTGCGCTACTGTAGCCCCGGCCTGCTGGGGCTGGGGATTACCGCGCTGATTGCCGGATTCATGAGCGGCATGGCCGGCAACGTAAGCGCCTTTTCCGCGGTGTGGACTTACGACATCTATCAGCCCCTGATCAACAAGAAGGCGCGCGACGAGCACTACGTAGCGGTTGGGCGCTGGGCCACGATTCTCGGCGTGGTCATCTCCATCGGCGCTGCCTACCTGGTCATGAACGCCAAGGGCATCATGGATTACGTGCAGGCGCTGTTCAGCTTCTTCATTTCGCCTCTGCTTGGCGCGGTGCTGATGGGCATGTTCTGGAAGCGCGCCACCAAAGCGGGCGGCTTCTGGGGCCTGCTGATCGGCACGCTGACTTCAATCAGTCTGTGGGCCTGGGTCAAGATCGACCCCTCGGCGCTGCGTTATGTGGCGATCTCGCCGGACGCCAAGGATATGGCGGAGAATATGTACCGCGCCCTCTGGTCGGTGAGTGTCACAGTGATCGTCGTCTTTGTGGTCAGTCTCTTCGGCAAGGCTCGCCCCGTGGCGGAACTGAATGGATTGGTCTATGGGGCCACCAAACTGCCCGCGGAAGAGCCGGTGCCATTTTACAAAAACGAGTGGTTCTGGACGGCGCTGGCGATCGTACTCTTCCTTGCCCTCAACATTTACTTTTGGTAGAGAGGCCACACATGCATTCCTCAGGAATTTCGATCTGGTTCTTCATTGGAGTCCTCCTCACCATCTATGGCGCAATGATCCTGGGCTATGGATTGTTTGAGCTGGCCACCGGGCATACGGCCAACGTGATCCTCGCCAACCTGCACGCGCCGGTCTGGTGGGGTGGTTTGATTCTGGCGCTCGGCCTGTTTTACGGCGTGCGCTTTCGCCCGCGCCGCAACGGTTGATCGATATGCGGCAACAAGGAGCAAGTGAAAGATGACAGCGCAACGAACAATGACTTTTGGGATTGTGGTGGGCAACCGCGGGTTTTTCCCCGACCATTTGGCCAAGACCGGCCGCGAGGAGATGATTGCGGCAGTCGAAGCGGCAGGCGCGAAGGCGCTGGTCCTCGGTCCTGAGGATTCAAAGCACGGCGCGGTGGAAACCTTTGCAGAGGCAACCCGCTGTGCGGAGTTCTTCAAGGAACATGCGGCGGAGATCGACGGGATTATTGTCACGCTGCCGAACTTTGGCGACGAGCGCGGCGTAGCCGATGCTCTGCGTCTCTCAGGGCTCAAGGTTCCGGTGCTGATCCAGGCCACGCCCGACCGCTCGGACGCCATGACCATCGCCACCCGACGCGACAGCTTCTGCGGCAAGATGAGCGCCTGTAACAACCTGATGCAATACGGCATTCCCTACTCGCTGACCAAGCTGCACACCGAAAGCCCTGAGTCGCCCGCGTTCAAGGCCGATCTGGAGTGGTTCTCGGCGGTTTGCCGCATCGTGAAGGGGCTCAAGAATCTGCGCATCGGCGCCATCGGAGCGCGTCCGGCGGCTTTCAATACGGTCCGCTACTCGGAGCGCATTCTGGAGACCCACGGCATCTCCGTGGAGCCCATCGATCTCTCGGAAATCTTCGGCCGCATCCAGCGCATGAAAGACACGGACGACGCCGCGCAGGCCAAGCTCGCGGCTATCAAAAACTATGTCACTACTTCCGGCATTCCCGACGAAGCGCTGCTCAAGATGGCCAAGCTGGGCGCGGTTATCGATGGCTGGATGAAGCAGACCGCCGTAACCATCAGCGCCGTGCAGTGCTGGACTTCGCTCGAAGAGTTCTTCGGCGTGGTGCCCTGCACCATCATGAGCATGATGAGCAACGATCTGATTCCCTCGGCCTGCGAAGTGGACGTGCCCGGCACGCTCAGCATGTACATGCTCGCCCTGGCCAGCGGCACCCCCTCGGCGCTGTTGGACTGGAACAACAACTACGGCAATTACCCCGACAAGTGCGTCTGCTTCCACTGCTCCAACCTGCCCAAGCATTTCTTCAAGGAAGTCAAGATGGACTTCCAGGAGATCATCGCGGGCACGGTGGGCAAGGAAAATACGTTTGGCACCTGCGTGGGCCGCGTGAAGGCCGGCGCCATGAGCTTTGCGCGCTACTCCACCGACGACCGCCGCGGCGTGATGCGCGGATACACCGGCGCGGGCCGCTTCACCGACGATTCGCTGGAGACCTTCGGCGGCGCCGGCGTGGCCGAGATTCCGCAACTGCAGAAGCTGCTCAAATACATCTGCCGCGAGGGCTTCGAGCACCACGTAGCCGCCAACTTCAGCGACGTATCGAAGGCCGTGCACGAGGCCGCCGTCCGCTACCTGGGCTGGGAGAGCCACTACCATCCGGAACTCGAGGACTAAGCAAAGAATGGATACCGCTCGGGCGTTGACGAACACAAGTCAACGCCCGAAATTCTTTTGGGCGGCAGAAGAAAAGGAAGCGCAATCATGAACAAGAGAATCGGCAAGAGCCTGGTGGTAAACGGCGCTACGCTGGTGACGGAAGACAAGTGGAATGCGGAGCTGGACGCGAAGCACGAACAATTGGTGGAATGGCTGCGCGGCCAGGGCCTGGCGGGCATTCTCATCCGGCGCAACGAGAATGTGGCCTGGCTGACGGGCGGCGCGGTGGAGCTGCGCGTGCTCACGCCCTGCGAAACCGGCGTGGCTTCGCTGCTGGTGACCGCGGCGGGCAAACGATACTACTTCACCACCGAGAACGAAGCGCCGCGCCTCAACGACGAGGAGTTTGGCGCGCTGGATTTTGAGCCGGTGCTGTTTCCCTGGTACGCGGACGATACTGCGGCCGCTGCGGCGCGACTGGCCGGCGGGCCACTCGGCTCGGATACGCCGGGCGCGGGCCTCACGCCGGTCAACCTCTATCCCTTGCGCGCGGCGCTCAGCGAGACGGAGATTGCGCGCTATCGTTGGCTGGGCGCGGAGACCGCGGCCGCCACGGTGGAGGCGCTCAACCAGGTAGAGCCCGGCCTGAGCGAGTACGACCTTGAGGCCATCACGGCCGCCGGCCTGTTGCGCCGAGGCATCCTGCCCTCGGTCTATCTCTTCGCGGTGGACGATCGCATCCTGAAATACAAGCACGCCGTGGCGCGGGGCAAGAGGCTCAAGCAGTACGCCATGCTGAACTTGTGTTCGAGGAAGTGGGGGCTGGCCATCTCCATCACGCGGTTCGTTCACTTCGGCGCGCTGCCGGCGGAGCTTGGGGCGCGCTTTGAAGCCGCTGCCCAGGTGAACGCGGCGCTGCTGAACGCAACCCGCGTGTGCGCCACTTCGGCTGAGCTGTTTGGCGTGGCCCAAGCGGCGTATGCGAAGCAGGGTTTTCCCGGCGAGGAGCAGTTCCATCACCAGGGCGGAGCTACCGGCTACTGGGAGCGCGAGTGGGTGGCGACGTCTGCGGGCACAGAGACCGTGGTCAACAGCCAGGCCTTTGCCTGGAACCCCAGCATCCGCGGCGGCAAGACCGAGGACACCGTTCTGCTGCGCGATGGGGTGATCGAGAACCTGACTCCGACGCCGGAGTTGCCGGTGATTGCAGCCAGCGTGCAGGGCAGCACGTACGAGGCGGCTGGCGTGCTGGTGAGGTAAAGCAGGGAACAGGGAATAGGGAAAAGCGGCTGTCCGCCGCAGATGGCTGCTTGAATTGTGGACTGCATCGGGCATACAATCTGTCTTACCTGGAGGTAAGACGCTATGGGGCAGATGGCGACGGTCAGCTCGAAGGGGCAAGTGGTGATTCCAGCCGCGCTTCGAAAAAAATTCCGGATAAAGGGTGGCACCCAGGTTGCGGTGGGTGAACGGGACGGACAGATTACGCTCACTCCCAACCCATATGACGCGATGCTCGCCTTGTGCGGGATACTGAGCGACGTGGAGGAAGACGTCGAGGCGTGGTGGATAGGGGAAAAACGCAAAGAACGTGAACGCGAGGATGCCAAGATCGAGGAATTCCTGTGAAGGAATATGTACTGGACGCAAATGCGCTGGTGCGCTATTTTCGGCGAACGCCTGGATTTGCAGCTGTTGAGAATCTTTTCCAACAGGGCAAAGCAGGGCGCGCGCATTTGTCTATCTCTGTGGTGAATTTGAGTGAAGTGATTTATGTGCTTGCTCGTTATTTTGGCCAGGAACAGACCTTCCGGTATATCGAAATTTCGCGCCGTGCCGTTGAGTCCGCGGTGGTAAGCGAATCAGTGGCGATGGATACAGCGATCCTGCGCATTCGTTACAAGCTGGGTTTGGCTGACTGCTTTGCCGCTGAATTGGCGATGCGCACAGGAGCCACGCTCGTGACCGCCGACCCGGAGTACGCCAAGTTCGGCAAACAATTGAAAATCCTGGCCCTGCCGCGGCATTCCGCATAATTGCACAGCAGGGACGGCTATCGCAACAGAAGATGGCCGCCAGTGGCCCGGATGCACCGTTACGCGACGTGGACGAAGAACGCGCAGCGGCGCTGGCGGGCCGCTGATCTGTCCGAAGACATCCACTCGTTGCCTTCGAGGAGTACCCTGTCGAAGGCAACGCGTGCAACGGAATCAACGCTGTGGACGCATACGAAGGAGGGGCTTATGGACTATACATTTCTTGCCAATCTGCAACAGGAGTTCGCACTACCGGAAAAGGGAATCTTGAGTCGCGTTCTGCACAAGGACGATCACGTGAACGTCACACTATTCGGCTTCTCGGCAGGGCAGGAACTCTCCGCACATTCAGCGCCGACGCCAGCCATTCTCTACTTCCTGGAGGGAGAAGCCGAAGTCCAATTGGGAGAGGACAAGGTCAATGCCCAACCAGGCTCATTTGTCTATATGCCCCCGATGTTGCCTCATGGCATCGCCGCCAAGACCGCGCTTCGCATGCTGCTCGTTCAAATTACTCCGCCAGCAGCCGCACCACGTGGTTGACGATGATCAGATCCTCGGCGGGCGGAATGACGCGCACAGTGACGGACGAGTTGCCGGCGGAGATGAGGGCTTCGCCGCGGACATTGTTGCGGGCCGGGTCGAGCACAATGCCCAGAGCGCCCAGGCCGGCGCAAATCTCGGCGCGGCTGGCGATGTCGTTTTCGCCGATGCCGCCGGTGAAGACCAGCATGTCGAGCCCATTCAACTCAGCCACATAGCTGCCGATCCAGCGGGCGATGGTCCAGGTGAACTTGTCCACCGCCAGCCGCGCCTTGGCGTTGCCTTCTTTGATGGCCTCGCGCAAGTCGCGCATGTCGTTGGAGAGATCGCTGACGCCCAACAGCCCCGCCTTCTTGCTGGCCACGGTTTCCAACTGGTCGGCGGCCTCTGAAGCGCTTTTTACGGTTTCCGCAATCTTGCGCAGGATGAACAGCAGGACGCCGGGATCGATGTCGCCGGTGCGCGAGCCGCTGATGATGCCTCCCGTGGGGGTGAGGCCCATCGAGGTGGAAAGGCACTTGCCCTTGCGGATCGCGGAGATGGAGGCGCCGTTGCCGAGATGGGCGACGATCAGCTTCTCCGGCACATTGGGCTGCAACTGATAGACGATCGATTCGTACGAGATGCCGTGCGCGCCGTAGCGCCTGACGCCCATCGCGGAATACTCCTCGGGGATGGGCATGTGCGTGACTACTTCGGGCATGGTGCGATGGAAGTAAGAGTCGAGGCAGACGAAGTTGGGAACGCCAGGGAAGAGGCGGAGGGACTCGCGCATGATGTAGACGGCGATGGGGGTGTGCAGCGGCGCGAAGGCCGTATAGCGCTCCATCTCGTCGATCAGTTCGGGCGTAATGAGCTGATTGTCCAGTACCGTGGGTCCGCCGCAAACCATGCGATGGCCAATGGCCGCCGGAGCGGGGAAATCGCCGGAGTGGAGCGCATCGGCGACCAGCTTGAAGGCGACGGCCCGATTGGGCAGCGCCGGGTTCTGATCCACCAGCTTGTTGCCCTCGGCGTCCTTGATCCAGAACTTGCCCAGATCGGTGCCGATGCCGTCGACCGCGCCCTCGTGAAGCTTGCACCGTTCACCTTCGCCGGCTTCATAGACTGAAAACTTGATGGAAGAAGAACCGCTATTCAAAACCAATACGGGCAAAGACGCCATGAATGAAAACCTCGAAGTTGGGGCTGAACGAGTCAGCGGGCTGGTGGGGTAAGCGAAGTTAGCAAGTTGGCGGGTTAGCGAGTTAGCAAGTTGGCGGGTTAGCTTTGGGACCAGCGCCAATTTTTTATTTCGGGCAGGTCGTCGCCGTTTTCGGCTACATAGAGGCGATGGCGCTGGATGGCCTCAGAGTACCACTGCTGCGCCGCGTCGGCTTGCGCAGCCAGCCGCGGCACGCGCCGGATGGCGTCGAGAGTCAGTTGGAACCGGTCGATGTTGTTGAGCACGCACATATCGAAGGGCGTGGTCGTGGTGCCCTCTTCCTTGTAGCCGCGCACGTGGATGTTGTCGTGATTGTGCCGCCGGTAAGTGAGGCGGTGAATGAGCCATGGATAGCCGTGGAAGGCGAAGACGACCGGGATGCCGACGGGGAAGAGCAGATCGAACTCCTCGTCCGGCAACCCATGCGGATGCTCGGATGTGGGCTGCAATGCCATCAGGTCCACCACGTTGACCACACGGATGCGCAGATCGGGCACCTTGGCGCGCAGCAGGCAAACGGCGGCCAGAGTCTCCAGCGTGGGCACATCGCCGCAGCAGGCCATCACCACGTCGGGGCCACCCTCGTCATTCGAGGCCCATTTCCAAACGCCAAGCCCGGTGGTGCAGTGAGCGACGGCCTCGTCAATGGTGAGCCACTGCGGAGCCGGCTGCTTGCCCGCTACGATCAGGTTGATGTAATTCTTGCTGCGCAGGCAGTGGTCGGAGACCGAGAGCAGGGTATTGGCGTCCGGCGTCAGATAGATGCGCACCACGTCGGCTTTCTTGTTCATCAGGTGATCGATGAAGCCGGGGTCCTGGTGGCTGAAGCCGTTGTGGTCCTGCCGCCACACCAGCGAACTGAGCAGGTAGTTGAGCGAGGCGATGGGTTTGCGCCAGGGAATCTGCCGCGAGACCTTCAACCACTTGGCATGCTGGTTCGCCATCGAGTCGATGATGTGGATGAAGGCCTCATAGCAGTTGAAGAAGCCGTGGCGGCCGGTGAGCAGGTACCCCTCCAGCCAACCCTGGCACATGTGCTCGCTCAGCACCTCCATCACGCGTCCGGTTTCTGACAGGTTCTCGTCCACCGGCAGCGTCTCGGCCATCCAGGCCTTGCCGGTTCCGGTGATCACGTCGTCGAGGCGGTTGGAGGCCGTCTCATCGGGGCCGAAGACGCGGAAATTCTTTTGGTCCTGGTTTGCTTCCATGACCGCATGAAGCAGTTGGCCCAGAATGCGCGTGGATTCTACGTCGGTCTGGCCGCGGCCTTCGATCTTAACCGCGAAGTCGCGGAAGTTGGGCACCTTGAGCGGTTGCAGCAACAGGCCGCCGTTGGCGTGGGCGTTCATTCCCATGCGCAGCCGGCCCTTGGGCGCTATATCCGCCAGATCCTCGCGGAAGCGGCCCTTTTCGTCGAAGAGTTCCTCGGGCCTGTAGCTGCGCATCCACTCATCGAGCTGGCGCAAGTGTTCCGGTTTCTCGAAAATCTGGTCCAGAGGAACCTGGTGGGCTCGCCAGGTGTTCTCCACCGGCTTGCCGTCAACGAATTTGGGTCCGGTCCAGCCTTTGGGCGTGCGCATGATCAGCATCGGCCAAGCCGGGCGCGCCGTCGAGCCATCTTCACGGGCTGCCTTTTGAATGGCGGCGATGCGGTCCAGCATGGTGTCGAAGACCGCCGCGGCCTGCTGGTGCATCACGGCTGGGTCGTCGCCTTCCAGCGTGAAGGGCTCATAGCCGTAGCCGCGCATCAGGCTCTCCAACTCGGCATGGGGAATGCGCGCCAGGATGGTGGGGTTGGCGATCTTGTAGCCGTTCAGGTGGAGAATGGGCAGCACCGCGCCGTCGGTCAAGGGATTGAGAAACTTGTTGGAGTGCCAGCTTGTGGCCAGGGGGCCGGTTTCGGCCTCGCCATCGCCGACGACGCAGGCCACGATGAGGTTGGGATTGTCAAAGGCAGCGCCGTAAGCGTGCACCAGCGAATAGCCCAGTTCGCCGCCCTCGTGGATGGAGCCCGGCGTCTCCGGGGCCACGTGGCTGGGAATGCCGTAGGGCCAACTGAACTGGCGGAAGAGGCGCTTGATGCCGTCCTTGTTCTGCTCGATGTGAGGGTAGATCTCGCTGTACGAACCCTCCAGATAGGTGTTGGCCACCAGGCCCGGCCCGCCGTGCCCAGGGCCGATGATGTACAGCATGTCCAGGCCGCGCTCGCGGATCAGGCGGTTCCAGTGCACATAGAGGAAGTTGAGCCCCGGCGTGGTGCCCCAGTGGCCCAGCAGACGCGGCTTCACGTCGTCCAGGGTGAGCGGGCGCTCCAGCAGCGGATTATCTTTCAGGTAGATCTGGCCGACGGAAAGATAGTTGGCTGCGCGCCAGTAGGCGTCCATTTTGGCCAACAGTTCCGGGCTAAGGGGGCTATTGCTCGCTGTTTCTTCGCTCACACTGCACCTCGCATGGGGAGTTTGCGTGCCACTGAAAGCCTAGCAGCCGCGGGTTACAGCAGCGGGTGATCGAAGTCACAAGCGGATGAGACGGCGGCTTACTTTATGGGATTCGCGGGCGCCGATGCCGCTTTTGCAATTCGGATCGCGAAGCATAGGCCGCATCCGGCCTACTTTGCCGCCTCCGTCACCGGGATTTCCAGCGAGCCGGCACGACCGGCGGCCAGATCTTGGACCGCGATGCGCAGAAAACCCTCGCTGGAAGGGAGATCGAGCGCCATGCGCACGCGGATGCCATTGGCCATGATCTGTGCATATTGCGCAGGATCGAGTTGCAGAGCGACGCTGCGTCCCAGGTAATTTACACGCTTGCCAGCCGCATCGAAGCCCACCATCGCGAACTCCAGGTTGACCTTGCGTTGGTCATCCGGCAATGTGTCGAAAGCGATGCTGGATGGGTCCACTGTAACTTCTGCGATGTAACGGCGCACCGGCTCTTTCAGGGTTGCCGCCATCTCGCCCGCAGGGCCTTCCGGCAGCTTGATACCCTTGAGCGACGGGTCGGTTGCGTCCAGCACCCGCGCCTTGAAAAGTACCTGCGTCGCGGGCGGAGCGCCGTGCAAAGCCGCTGCTGCAAGCAGGCTTGTCGCTCCCCGATTGCCCGCGTCGATTTGATTTGCGGGAACGGCGTAGTAGCCCTTCCGGTAGGCCAATGCATAGCCGCCACTTTCCAGCCGGATCTGAATTCTGCGGAACTGCCCATCGGATGGATTCGTGGGCGGTACATAGCCGATCGTGTAATAGCTGGAGCCATTTTCGACGGCCTTCTCCACGGCTTTCTTCAGATCGTTGGTGTTTGTATACGCCTTTCCTCCGGTTGCATCGGCGATCCGCTCCATCGAGGCGTGTTCGCTCTCCGTATGCTTCTGGAGTGTACTGTCATCCTTGGCGGCGACGGGCAGATTCGCCCGTCCAAAAGCAACATTCGGCGCTGGCTTATAGGATGCGTCGGCGGAGGTCTGCGTCATAATTCCTCGCGCGTCCACCGGATACACGGCAACCCGCGCGGCTGTAAGCAGATCGCTCGTCTCCCGCAACTCGTCGGTGTAGCGCCTCGCGGCTTTGAGCGGGTCGATCAGTTGGTCATTGGGATCGAGCGCAATGGGAAACGAGCCTGAGAACCAGATCAGGTTCTTGCGGCCGGGGATGGCGCTGAGATACCGGGCCAGCCGCCGCAGGGCATCGTGTGTCATCCTCACGCGCTGATCCGTCATGTCAGCGGTAATGTCGGCCAGCTTCTGTTGTTCAGAGGCGAGGGCCTTCGTGTTTGTGAGCATTTCGGCGGTCGCTGGGGAAAGGTTCAATGCACTTTGTGTGTCAAGCAGGACTGACTGCTGTGATCCGGTTTTCCGGTTTTCCACGGCATCCCTCAGTTCAGACGCGTTGGTGGTGAATCCTTTGATCATCTGCAGTTGCGCTGCGAGCGTGAAGATCGCCATCGAAGTGCTGGGTGGGGCCTTGCTGAGATACTCGACCACCTGGCGGCGCACGTCCCCCTGGTTCTCGAGCGGGGTATTCAGGCCATCCAGCAACAGCACGCTGAAAGCGCCGGCATCCGGATAAAGCTGGGCATTGCTGTAGGTATGGGGCGGCAACGCGGCCTGCATGCCCGCAACACCGGCAGCCGGCTTATCGTTGGGCCTGTGCTCATCAAAGGAGACAATGGTCTGCTCGCGGCCGTCCTCGAATACATGGAACCGGCTCCGGTCGAGACCATGCACGGCGTTGTCTCGTTCAGTGACAACCACGTCCACCAGAACAAGGTTCGCGTGAGCGTGCAGAACCGTTGTAGCGGCGCCTAAAGCGGAATCTGAAGCTGAAGCCGGCGCCGGCTGCGCTTCCTGGCCTGCCGCGCCGGTCGCGGACACGGAAATCAACAGTGCGCCAAACGTGAGGTGAGCGATGATGCGGAGTGATTGCATCGAAGATTCCTTTCATTCCAGCGGCGATTGGCACATTTCCGTTTGCTTTCCCGGTCCGCAGTCCAAGCGGGCGTGAACTCATGGATTCGTCTCGGGAGGTTTCACGTTATCTCCGGACAAGATGCGGGACTCTGCGCGAAAGAGGTGATAGCCCTCGAACGAAACGTCATTCAATTGTGTTTTCAAAGGAGCAGTCGGGGCTTGCACGCCTTTGGGCGCTTCGTCGACCGGCATTCTTGTAAGAGACACGCTTTTTACTGGGCAAATGTAGCTTCGCCCCCCGATGGCCACCGAACCGTATTCAACCACGATGTTGGCCTTGGCCACGCGACAAGTGGGATTCATATCCGCCACAATCGTCAAGCGCAGAATGCTTCCACCCGCGGGGTCGACGGCAATCTCCCCATGGTATGCGGGAAACTCCTGGTCAATGCCAGCCTGGCACGGCGACACTACTTTGTAGCGCGACTTCTCCTGGGGCACCGCATAGTGCAAAACGGCCTGCGGCCCGGTAGCACCCTGCTCCCAATGGCTCCAGGTCACCGTGCCGCGAATGGCGTCTCCTACGACAATAGCGAGAATCGGCCCAAACTCTCCGGTAGTGGTCAACCAATCCGATTGCGTGCCCGGCTTGTGGTCCTTCTGCGTTCCTGCATCCAACACCTCGCGGCCATCGCGGTAAGTCACAGCGACGCTGGACTTGCCCACAACGTGCAGTGGCCGGTATTCCGTTAGTCCTAGTCCTCCAGTCGGAAGGTCCGGGTTGAAGTATGGCTCTGACGGGCTATCCTCAAAGTACGCCGTTTTCCTCGTAGCCAGAAAGTTCGGTAACTGAGGTATGACTTTGCTTACGTACTCCGCGGCCAAGGACATAATGCGGCGCTGCTCGTCGAGACCGGGTACGGAGAGGTCGCGAATCTCCGCCGCGGGAGAATCGAGAAAGGCCGAGACATCGGCCAGCGCAACGAGCGCATCGCGGGTGCGGCGGCCCGGAAAATCCGTCTCCCACCGCAAGAGCCTGACCGAGCTCGCGCGCTCTGTCAGCACCAGACCGGAGAGTTGCTCGGCCACTCGTCCATCCGGCTTGCCGTGAGCAGCGATCAACAGTTCGTCCAACTGCTTCACAGTTACGCGCTTTGCCGCAAATGCCGGCAAGGCTATTCCCATCAACAGGCCGGCGACAGCGAGCGCGGCAATGGAACAGGGTTGACGCATCGAAACTCACCTTCTTGCCGGTGACGATTGCGGAAGCTCCGGGACTCGTTTCCGATCACATCTATATTGCATCCGATTAGCCGGCCGTCGTCAAAAATACCGCTTCAATTTGAGAATTTGCGACTCGAAGCCATACCACAGCGCCGTGGCCACCGCGGTTGTGGCCACCAGCCGGAAGCCCACTACGGCCAAGTTGCCGGCGATGCCGTAAGGGTCCATGCGCAGATCGAACCAGCCGAAGTAAATGAAGACCATAATGTGGGTCATGTAAAGGCCGTAGCTGATGCGGCCATAGAAGGGAAGCGGTCCCCGGCGCAGCGCGGCGCTCAGCGGGTTGCGCGCACCGGTGGAGGCGATCGAGGCCAGCACCGCGCCGGCAAACGCAACCGCCAGCGCGGAATCGAGAAACGCGGTGCCGCCGGCCACGGTGGCGGCAGCCCACAAGCCCAGCGGAATGGCGCCCAGGCCCATCCACAGCCAGACGCGGCGGCTGAGCGGGAGCGTGTGCAATCCAAGCGCCAGCAGGCTGCCCCAGGCGATGCCGTCCAGGTGAGTCAGCGTGTGGGTGGGCGTGATCCAGGCCCAATAGGTCAGGCGCAGCAGAGGCGAGGCAACCAGCGCGGCAGTCAGAACGGCGCTCAGCATCCAGGGCCGGCGCAGGAAGCGCACCAGTGGCGCCCAGAGAAAGTAGTACTGCTCCTCGATGGCCAGCGACCAGGTGGGGCTGATGGCCGGAGGCAACGCCAGGTGAAAGAGATTCTGCACAAAAAAGATGTAAGCCAGCCAGGGCGATGCCTTGATGGCTTCCCAGGGCCTTGGGCCGATGAACCAGTCGGACTGCGCATAGCAGACCGCCAGCAACAGCACATACACCGGCCAGATGCGCAGCGCCCTGCGCATATAGAAGTTGCGGAAGTAGCGGGGCTTGCCTTGCGCCTCCAGCAGAATCGAGGTAATCAGAAAGCCGGAGAGAACAAAGAAGAGATTGACTCCCGTCCATCCCCACAGGCTGGCGGAGTGAACCCACGTGCCTTCGAGCCGCGGATGGCAGTGATAGAACAACACGCCCAGAACCGCGAGGCCGCGCAGCCCTTGCAGTTCCGGGATATAGGAGGGCAGCCAGGTTGGGCGTTGGATGGACAAGTTAGCCAGTTAGCAAGTCAGCGTGGAGGTCCCGTGCGCCGGGACCCCCACGGTTAGCAAGTTAGCGGGGTGCATGCTAGCCGGCCGCCAGTTGCTTGGCTCGCTCGGTGGCGCGCATGACGGCCTTGATGAGGGTGACGCGCAGGCCGCCTTCCTCCAGTTCCAGGATGCCGTCGATGGTGCAGCCGGCGGGGGTGGTCACGGCGTCCTTCAGCAGGGCCGGATGATAGCCGGTTTCCAGCACCATCTTGGCGGCGCCGAAGGTGGTCTGCGCGGCCAGTTGCGTGGCGATTTCGCGGGACAGGCCCACCTTGACTCCGGCTTCGGCCAGGGCCTCGATGATGATGTAGATGTAAGCCGGTCCCGAGGCCGAGAGCCCGGTCACGGCGTCCATGTGCTTCTCGTCCACGGTCACCGTTCTGCCCACGGTCTCAAAGATGCGCTCAGCCAATTCCATTTGCGCGGTGGAGACGAAGCGCCCCCTGCAGAGGCCGGCCGCTCCCGCTCCCAGCGCCGAGGGCGTATTGGGCATGGCGCGAATGACAGCGATCTCCAGTCCCGCTGCGTCCTCAATGGCGCGGGTCTTTACCGAGGCCGCAAAGGAGACCAGTGTCTTGGCTGTGGTGAGCGCGGGACGAATCTCCTCAATCAGGCCCGGCACCTGGAAGGGCTTTACGCCCAGCAGGATCAGGTCGGCCTTCTTGGCCGCCTCCAGGTTGTTGGTGCTCACGTCCACGCCCCACTGGGTGCTGAGCGCAATCGCCCGCTCGGCGTGGCCCACGGTGGCGTGAATCTGATCGGGGGCAAACAGATTTTGCTTCAGGAAGGCCTGCAGCAGGATGCCGCCCATCTTGCCGGCGCCCAGAACGGCGACGCGGACGTTGGGCAACTGCGCAGTTACTTCGGTGGCCTCAACGGCTATTTCCGCCATGTTTTTCCTTGTCTTGAATGAGAGTGGTGGTACAACTTTCCAGAATACTCCGAGCCAATGCGGGAGGGAAGCGGTCTCTTCCCGCTCCACAGTTGGTCAGCCGCGACTGAGCCTCTTTTGCAGCCAGTAGACGACTACCTGGCAACGGGGTTTCAGTTCTCTCGCGTGGGACTCACCTTTTGGTTCCAGCCGTCATGGAGTGGAAATGGGGCGCCGCGCGCTGCGGGTGGCGGAATGGAAGGCGCCTGGTTGGCGAAAGGGGGGCAACATCCTAGCCGAGACTGTTGAAACCCGGGCCCCGGGCATGGAGCGCCAAGCCTTCCCGTTTCTTATGTTTGGTTTTTTGGAATAAGTTTGGGGTTTTGGTTGCCGGCCGGGGCTTGCCCGCTTTGTTTTTTGGCGTTTTTTGTCTTGTACATGGCGGCGTCGGCGGCGCTCAGGATGCCGTCCCTGGTGGCGCTGTCCTCGGGGTAAAGGGCAATGCCAAAGCTGGCCGAGCCTTGCAGGGTGAGCCCTTCGAGGGCAAACGGCTCGTCGAGGCAGCGTTCCAGCCGCTGAGCGATCTCCTCGACACTGGCGCGGTTGCGCACCTTCGGAAGCAGCACGGCAAACTCGTCGCCGCCCAGCCGCGCCAGCAGCTCGTGGGAGCGGAGCTGCTGCTTCATGCGCTGTGCTGCCTCCTGCAGATAGAGGTCTCCGATGCGATGGCCGTACAGATCGTTCGCCTGCTTGAACTCATCGAGGCCGATGTAGATCAAGCCGAAGATGGCGGCATTCTGGCGCGCCTCTTCAATCTGGGCGTTTATATGCTTCTCCAGGGAGAAGCGGTTGTGAATGTCGGTGAGCAGGTCGAACTCCGAGTGGTGCAGAAGCTGGTCGGGATAAAGCCGCAGGGTCTCGATGGCCAGGGTGGCCAGTCCAGCGCCCATGGAGAGGGCCTCCGACTCGACGGCGCCGGGTTTGGCAAGCGGGTCGAGCGCGGCGAAGAGCGTGCCCAGCGGCGGCCCGGAACGGGCAGGAATCTCCTCGCGGACGATGCACAAGGCAGTGAGCTCCGGCGGACAGTTTCCCAGCCTTGCTCCATCGGCGATCTGGCACCAGCAGGGAGCGCCGTTGAGGGTGAAGGAGACCAGTTCCGCGATCTCTTCAATGACCTCAGCGAGTGGACGAGAACCGTTGATGTCCTCGAGGATGTGGCTGCGCATCTGTTCGAGCTGGGCCGACCACCGCTGTAGCGCGGCTTTCGCCTCGACGCTGACGGCCAACTCGGCCGTTTTCTGGTGCACTTTGCGTTCGAGGGTCCATCCCCTTGCGCTGGCGGCGACCACCAGCACGAGCAGCAAGCCGACGACGAGGATCAGGTTGCCGATGCTGAGCAGGGACGGTCCGGCGACGACCGCAATATCGTCGAAGGAACGCAGCAGAATATCGAATTCCACCGGGCCGCTCAGCGGATCGGAACTATGGGGCGTGCAGATGCCGATGACACGAACTTTGGACCCCAATGGAATCATCTTCATCTTCGGAAGCGGAATCGCGCTGGCCGCATCCGGGTGGTGGTGAATGGCGGAAAACAGATGGCCGTCGGCGGTCAGAACATACTTGTCTTGCGCGGCCTCCCGGACCTCCGTCACCACTTGTCCTTCGGTGGAGACCAGGTCGAAGAGGTGCCCAGCCGGTGTGTTGTCGGTTAGGGCCAATTGCCGCCAGGTAACCGCCAGGGGCTTGATGGGCGCCTGGATGTGGCTATCCTGGAACTCGCCATGGGCCAGGGTCAAAAAGCCATCATGCAAGTCGGGAATTCCCGTTGCATCCACCAAGTCGCCGATTTGCAACGGGATGTAGGTTTCGGTCATGATCCGCAGGCTTTTCGCGCCTTCTTGCAGCACGACGGCCGCGCCGGGCTGGTAATACGTGACGGTTCCGTGGACCCGGACTCTCTGGGTAAGATTGTTTACGCGATAGCCACTGAGGATCTGGTCCATGGCCGTGGCCGGCATCGACCATGGATTGGAGCCGGCGCGCTTGATAATCTTGACGTTTGCCATTGAGGAAACGAATAGCCTGACTCCGGTCAACTGCATCTTGTCGTCGAAGGTTCCCCCGGCAACGCCGGTGACCTCGACCTCGGCGTCGAGCAAATCCGTGAGCGCGCTCGCATCTTCGCTTGAGACGGAGACATCAATGTAACCCCCGTCCGTGAGCAACTGCAAGGTCGTGCCGGAAACTGGATCCACCGGGCTCCGAACCAGGTCGGCGGCGCGAACCACGCCGTGAACGGTGACCAGCATACAGTCGAGCTGGGCGCGGACCAACTCATCGAAGGTGGCGGGCACGGGTTTGGGCAAGGCGCCGTGGCGGAGCAGGGTTACGTCATTGCTGATCACGATGGGGCGGAAGCTGTCTCGCGTCGTTCCCCGCACCAGGACGTGATCGCCGGGAACCAGCTGAGTCTCCGTTGCGGCCAACACAAAGAGGCCCAGGCCGTCCTCCTGCATGAAGATACTGTTCAGCCCCTTGCGGTAGTAGGTAACCGTGCCCTCGAAGACGACCGGCAGCTCGCGGCGGGCCTCGGCGTTGGTGAGGAGGCGAATGGCGCGCAGCGTGGCAGGCGCAGCGGCCCAGGCAGCCGAGGCGCATCCGAGAATGATAGCGAAAGCGGGAATCAGTCTCTTCATCGGAAAAATCCGGGTTGCACGGGTGTCGTCTGGCCCCTGAAAGTTCTTATCGGCAGGGCTGGCCATAGGAATCACCTCTGCGTGAAGAAGCAGTTTACTCCCTTTGAGGGTGCGGTGTCCGGCTGCATATTGGTTCCAGCCGTCATGGAGTGGGCAAGGAGAGCCAAGCCTGGCCGTTTCTTATGCGCGGTTTTTGGGGATAAGTTCGGGGTTCTGATGGGCGACCGGGGCTTGCCCGCTTTGTCTTTTGGCGTTTTTTGTCTTGTACATGGCGGCGTCCGCGGCGCTCAACAGGCCGTCTTTGGCGAGGGCGTCCTCCGGGTAGACGGCAATGCCCACGCTGGCCGAACCATGCAGGACAAACCCCTCTACGGCAAAGGGCTCGTCGAAGCTGCGCTCGAGCCGCTGGGCGATCTCCTCGACGCCTGCGCGGCTGCGAACCACCGGAACCAGGGCGGCAAATTCGTCGCCGCCCAGCCGGGCCAGCATGTCGTGGGAACGAAGCTGACGCTTCATGCGGATGGCCACTTCCTGCAGATACAGGTCTCCGGCCTGGTGCCCACAAACGTCGTTTACCTGTTTGAACTCATCGAGGTCGATGTAGATCAGCCCAAAGATGCCGGCTTTTTGGCGGGCCTCTTCAATGAGGGAGTCGAGATGCTTGTCCAGGGAGAAGCGGTTGTGGATGTCTGTGAGCAGGTCGAAGTCCGAGCGGTGGCGCAGATCGGAATAAAGCCGGCGGGTCTCGATGGCCAGGGTGGCCAGTCCAGCGCCCATGGAGAGCGCCTCCGACTCGTTGGCGCCGGGTTTGGCGAGCGGGTCGAGCGCGGCGAAGAGTGTGCCCAGCGGCTTGCCGGAACGGGCAGGAATCTCCTCGCGGACGATGCGCAAGGCGGTAAGATCCGGCGGACAGTTTCCCAGCCGCGCTCCATCGGCGATCTGGCACCAGCAGGGAGCGCCGTCCAGCTTGAAGGAGACCAGTTCCGCGATTTGCTCGACGATCTCGGCGAGCGGCCGGGAGCCATTGATGTCCTCGAGGATGCGGGCGCGCCGCTGTTCGAGGGCAGCCATTGAGGCGGTTTGGCGGTGCACTTTTCTCATCAGAACCGCGCCCCATGCGCCCACCGCAATCACCACCAGCAGCAGCAGGATGACGATGCCGGCGAGGTTGCGAATGTTCAGCCAGGAAGGTCTGGCGATGACCGTAATATCGTCGAAGGAACGCAGCAGAATGTCGAAGGGCACGGGGCCGTTGAATGGATTGGAACTCATTCCACCGCAGATGCCGGAGACACGAACCGTGGCGCCTAAAGGAATCTGCTTCATGGGCGGAAGCGGAATCAGGCTGGTCTGGTCCGAGTGGTAGTAAATCGCGGTGAACAGGCGTCCATTGGAGTTCAGGACATAATCGTCCCGCGCGGCTTCCCGGGCCTCCGTCACTACCTGCCCCTCAATCGAGACCAGATCGTAGATGTGACCAAGTTTTATGTTGTCGCTCGAGGAGAGGCTTTCCCAGGTTGCCGGCTGTGGCGCAATAGGCGCGTACTTGCCGCTGTCCAGGAATTCGCCATGCGTCAGGTTAAGAAAGCCGTTGTGCGCATCAGGAAAGCCGGTTGCATCGGCCAGGTCGCCGATCCGCAAGGGATGGTTTGTCAGGGTTTCGATCCACAGGCTTTTGGCGCCGTCCTGCAGCACCACGGCCGCGCCCGGCTGGTAGTATGTGATGGTTCCGTGAACGCGCATCCTGGCCGTTAGATCGCGAACCTGGCGACCCTTGAAAATCTCGTCCATGGGCGTGACCGGGATGGTCCACGGACCGGAGCCGGCGTGCTTGAGAACCTTGACGTCGGCCATGGTGTTGACCTGAACTTTGGTTCCAGTCTCTTGCATCTTGTTGTCGAACATAGACGCGGAAACCCCGGTGACTTCCACTTCGGCATCCAGCAGGTCTTTGAGCAGGGCGGGGTCGTCGTTCTCCACCGATACGTCGATCACGTTCCCGTCGGCGAGCAGGTGCATATAGGTGCTGCGCACATTTTTCCTGTAGATCAGGTCGGCGGAGTGGACCACGGCATGCACGGTGACCAGTTGAGCGTCGTACAGGTTGTGGATCAATTCGTCGTAGGTGGCAGGTATGGGTTTGGGCAGGTCGCCATGGTAGAGCACTGTGATGTCGTTGCTTTCCACGAGGGGGTGGAAGCTCGGTTGCGTGATTCCCCGTATCCGAATGCGATCGCCGGGCGCCAGCTTGATGTCCTTGGTGAGATATATGAAGATGGCCGCATCGCCATCCTGCACAAACAGCTCTCTTGTATACCAGCGAAAGTAGGTGACCGTGGCCTCGAAATCGACGGGAATAGCCTGATTGGCCTCGGCGTTGGTGAGGGCGTGAATGGCGCGCAGCGTGGTCAGCGTGGCGGGCGCGGCGGCCCATGCAGCCGAGGTGCATCCGAGAACGATCGCAATTGCGAGAATCAGTCTTTTCATCGGGAAAATCCGGTCGTATCTGGTGTTGTCTGGCCCCTGAAAGTTCTTATCGGCAGGGCTGGCCAAAGGAATCACCTCCGCGTGAAGAAGAAGTTTACTCCCTTTGAGGGTGCGATGTCCGGCTGCGTATTGGTTCCAGCCGTCATGGAGTGGGCATGAAGAGCCAAGCCTGGCCATCTCTTATGTTTGGTTTTTGGGGGTAAGTTCGGGGTTTTGGTTGCCGTCCGGGGCTTGCCCGCTTTGTTTTTTGGTGTTTTTTGTCTTGTACATGGCGGCGTCCGCGGCGCTCAACAGGCCGTCTTTGGTGAGGGCGTCCTCCGGGTAGACGGAAATGCCCACGCTGGCCGAGCCATGCAGGACAAACCCCTCTAC
>CABDXY010000041.1_pt1 | contig 28892 bp, 25 predicted proteins | sample 3131871 | NCBI WGS metagenome assembly CABDXY01 (sample SAMEA5534336, study PRJEB31848) | metagenome | biome: tundra; feature: field; material: soil | place: USA | collected 2013-05 | depth 0.15 m
CCCTCGTCCATCATCGCAGTGGCGTTCTTGATGAAGCCGTTGGCCTTGGCGTAATCGTAAAACTCGGTGCCGGGAAAGGCGTGGGCGATGCTGACCTGGAGGGTTTCAACGTCCAGGGACTTGGCGAAGTTGATGGTGTTGCGGATCGACTCCTTGGTCTCGCCGGGCAGGCCGAGAATGAAGTCGCCGTGGATGGTCAGGCCCAGGTCGTGGCAGTCCTTGCAGAAGGCGCGCGCTCGCTCGACGGTGGCGCCCTTCTTGATGTTCTTGAGAATCTGCGGATCGCCGGACTCAAAGCCGACGATAAGCAGCCGGCAGCCGGCCTCTCTCATGGCCTTGAGGGTCTCGTAGTCGGTGGTGACGCGGGAGGTGCAACTCCAGGTGAGGCTGAGTGGCTTGAGCTTCTGGCACAGCTCGATGGTGCGCGCCTTTTGAATGTTAAAGGTGTCGTCGTCGAAGAAGTACTCCTTCACATCGGGGAAGTTCTCCTTGGCCCAGGCCAGTTCGGCGGCTACATCATCGGTGGAGCGCTTGCGCCATGCGTGGCCGCTGAGCGTTTGCGGCCACAGGCAGAAGGTGCATTGCGCCGGGCAGCCGCGCGTGGAGTAGAGCGCGATGTGGGGATGCAGCAGGAAGGGCACGTTGTAGCGCGTGACGTCCAGGTCGCGCTTGTAGATTTTGGTGGCCCAAGGCATCGCGTCCAGGTCTTCCACCTGCGGGCGGTCGGGGTTGTGGACGATTTTGCCGTTCTGTTTGTAGCTGATGCCGAGAATCTCGCTGAGCGGCTTGCCCTGGGCAAACTCGACGACTGAGTAGTCGAACTCGCGGCGGCAGATGAAGTCCAGCGCGGCGCACTCGTTCAAGGCCTTGTCCGAATCGGTGGTCACCGGCGGCCCGACAAAGGCGATGCGGATCGACGGATTAGCCGCCTTGATGGCCTCGGCCAGCCGCTGGTCGCCATCCCAGCCTATCGTGGAGGTGAACAGCACCAGGAACTCATAGTTCTTGCAGATGTTGATGGTCTCTTCGGGGGAGATGTGGTGCGGGGGCGCGTCGAGCAGGCGTGAACCCTCCAGCAGGCCGGCCGGGTAGGTCAGCCAGACGGGGAACCAGTAGGATTCGATCTCGCGCGTTGCCGGCCAGCGCGAACTCGCGCCACCGTCAAATTTTTCGAACGAGGGCGGATTCAGCAAGAGTGTCTTCAGGGGCATAGGCATCCCTTTCATTCTAACATTCCAGCAATTATTCAGCCGGTTTCAGTGGGTTTCGGTCTACTTTGCGTGCAGTTCGTGCAGCCAGTCTTCCATGTGGCCGAGGGCGCGGAGCAGGCTGAGGCGGGCCTTGGCGAGGTCGAGCGAGGTGTCCATTGCATCCTCAAATTTTTGGCGCTCGTCGATGCGGGCCAACTGCTCGGCTTTGGGGGTTAGTTGGGGCTGAGCGGCAGGACCGCTTTCGGCGCCGTTGCCCAGCTCGAGTTGGGCAAGCACGGTCTTGAGCTGCTCATCGGCGATCTGCTGCTTTAGACTCGCAACTTCGGCCAAGGCATCCAACTCGCGCAGGTTTCCGGTGAGCGAGGCAATCTGAATATCGTTCTGCTGCCGGGCCTGTTCGGCCTCGACGGTGGCGCGGAGGGCTTCGGCCGCCGACTCCTTGGCTTTGGCGCGATGGCCGAGGTCGAATAGCGGAATCTGAATCGAGAATCCTGAGCTGAAGTTGGTGGTCGGGATGTCGTGCTGGTAATAGAAATCGGCGTCATTCAGTAGCTTGGTGCTACGGAGGTATTGTGCGCCGAAACTGATCTGGGGTAATAGCATGTACTCTGCGTCTCCCCGTGCTACCCGTTGTTTGGAACGCGCAAGCATCTGTGCCGATTCGATGCCGGAGGTAATGCGCTGGGGCTCTTCGGCGTGGACTTGCGGTATCTCTGGAATGCTGGTGTGGTCGGGCGTGATGGAGCCCACGGGCAGGCCGGTGAGCACGGCAATCTGCTTGGCCAGGGTAGCGGTGCGGGTTTCGAGATGCAGGCGTTTGATCCTGAGCTGGGCCGCCGTCAACTGGGCCTGCAAGAGATCGCTGTGCGCGTCTACCCCGGCCTCAGTGCGCTCCTGTTCGATCTGGACCAGACGGCTCGTGAAGGACTCCTGCTGATGGGCGGCTTCGAGTTCGCTGTTGACTGTGTCCAGTTCGATGTAAGCCGTTGAGGCGTCCAACGCGACCTGCTCGCGGGCCTCCTTGAGGCTGAGGGAAGCGGTCTGCAAGCCGGCCCGTGCCGCTTTGATGTACTGGAACTGTGGCAGGCTGAATACCAGTGACTGTACGGTACCGTCCAATATCGATGGAACACCCCCGGTGAACCCGACCGAGGGTACCGCGGGAAGCCCCGAGCCCATCTCCATGCTCGGTATGAAAACATCCTTGGTCTGCGCCAGGACCGCGTTTGCCTTTTGCAGATCGGCTTCGGCCAGTTTGACCGTGCTCGAATTGCGCTGGGCCAGGTCAACCACCGTGGCCAGCGAGACCTGTGCCGGCGCGAGAGCGGGTGCGGCCGCAAGCGCCATTCCGATGAGAATTGGCGCCCAGGCGCCGCGCGGATTGTGTGGGATCTTCATGTGTATTGTTCCCATCAATGTTTAGCATCCTGGCCTGGCCTGAACTCATGCGCCAGAGCCAGCGCCGCTGCCTGTTCCTGGTTTGCGGCCGAGGGGTCGCCGAGCTTTTCCTTCAGCCGGGCCAACCGCCTTAGCGCTACAAACGCCGGCGCCTCCTCGGTTTTCGCGGAGCCGGCCAGATAATCCTGGAGCATTTTGGCCGCCAGCGCCGGGTCGCGGTTGGCACTGGTCAGCACAGAGGCTCCGTCATAGAGCGCAACCCCCGCGTGTTTATCCCGTTCGGCAGCGCTTACGCCGCTATGCACTGCAGACTCCATCTCTGCCCAACGCTCGCGCCGGCGATAGAAACTGGCCAGTGTGACCCATTGGAAGGCGGGATGCGCGCCAGCCGCAATGGCCTCTTTGAATTCCCGCTCAGCCGTTCCGTAGTCCTTGCGCCCTTCGGCAATTCGGCCGCGCAGCTCATGGGCGCGCGCCGGATCAACTTTGTCCAGTTGCGCGGCGATTCCTTGCGCTTTTTCAATGCCGCCGCCCACCACTCCAGGGGCCTTAAAGTAAAACTCGCCCAGGTCAGCCAGCGCCTCGGCATTGCGGGGATTGAGCCTCACCGACTCTTCGAACTCCGCCCGCACCCGCTTGGCGAGGGAAAATGCACTCAGGAAAGAGGCGCGGTCCGCTTTCTCGCCGAGTGCCCGGCCCAGCCACAGATGATAGCCGGAGTTCTGCCCGTCCAAACGCACCGCTTGCTTGCACTCGCCGGCGGCGGCATCCCACTGCTCCAGCGTGAACCGCACGCGGCATCCCAGGTTGTGAGCCTCGGCCAGGTTCGCGTCCGACGGGGGAAGGGATTGGAGCAGAGCCAGCGCCTTGTCCGCCTCGCCTGCCTGGAGCGCTGCGTTGGCCTGGGCCAGCGGCTGCCTTGGGGTTTCCGCGGTCGCCGAAATCGCCACGGCGGCCGCCAGCAACCCTGCCGGCACTCCCGTTACCGCAAAGCGCAACAGCCTCACCGCACAACCTTGATCGGAATGCCCTCCTGCAAGGGCTGTCCATTGGTTGTCCCTGTTGCCACCCAATCTCCCTCATTGAGTCCGGAGACGATGGCCACCTGGGTAAGGTTGATGATCCCGATGGTCACGGGGGTTCGCGCCAGTCCGTCGCCGACCACTTTGTAGACGTAGGGCTTGCCGTTTTCAGAGTGCAGAGCCTCGCGAGGCACACTCAGAGCGTTCGGTTCGCTGGAGGTGGTTACGGTGACGGTCACGTTGGTATCGGGCAGCAGATCGGCGTTTGAATCGTCGATCTGCACGAGCACCTCCCCGACGTTGCGCGTACCGTAGATAATGACCGTCGATGGCGTGCGAACAATATGACCGTGCCACTCCTGACCCGGTTTGGCGTCCCACTTGATCTGTATCGGCTGGCCGACGGCCAGCTTGCCGATATCCGGCTCGTCAAAATAGGCCCGCACGCGCTCATGTTTGAGGTCTGCCAGTTGCAACAGCAGCTTGCCCTCTTCAACAAAATCCGTGCGCCCGGCATCGAGGCTATAGACCGTCCCGGCAACGGGGGCGTAGTACGACGATTGCGCCACCACCTCCCGTACTGCCTCAAGGCCGGCTTCCGCGTCGGCCAGAGCTGCCTGCGCCCGCGCTACCTCGGTCGGCGAGTAGCGGCTTTGCGCGCTTTGCTCGGATGCGTGCAGGCCGGCTTCCGCCGTTTCCAGCCGCTGCCTGGCGGCGGCCACCTCGCTGGGCGAGGCTGCGCCGGTTGCGTTGAGCCTGGTCACCGCATCCAGAGCGCGGCGCGCCTGATCGCGCTCCAGCCGGTTGCGGGTTATATCGGCGGCGGCCAACTGGCGCTCCTCCTGGGTTCCGTTGTGGGTAGCCGCTTCTACCGCGGCCAGGGCTGCCTTGACCCCGCTCTCGGCGGTGGCCACCCGGGCCCGCGCCTGCACGTCGTCCAGTTGCATCAACAGCTTGCCGGCCGGAACCTGGTCTCCGGCCTGCACATAGATAGCTTTGACGGTGGTGGCAACGGGGCTGTGGTACTCGTAATTCGCCTCCGGCTCCACGCGGCCGTTGGTGGGTACCGTGTTGATCAATTCCTGGTGGCCCACCCGCACTTCACGCACCGGTAGCCGGTCCCGCATGAGGAACCGCGCAGTGAAGAAGACGATGATGATAAAGACGGCCGCGCCTATCCAAAGCCAAAGCCGGCCTGCTTGCTCTCTCTGTTCTGCCATTCACGTAACCAGAGTCAGTATATAGGACTCAAGAAGAAGCCCTTGGGAGCAAAAATTGTATCCGGGGGCGGGACTGGTCCGACAATCTCCGGGCTCGTACAATAGGGGTATGGCTCTGGAACCACGCTATACCGGCGAACATGCCAAGGCCGGCCTCGATTTCGCGTTTCTCGCAATCGAGACCTGGCAGAACCAGTTTCCCGGTTATGAGATATTGATCGACGACCCGGAGCTGACCTCGGTCTGCCCCAGGACCGGTCTGCCCGACTTTGGCCTGCTGACCATCCGGTACATGCCCCGCGAACGGTGCCTGGAGCTGAAATCGCTGAAAGAGTACCTGTTCAGTTACCGGAATCTTGGGATATTCCAGGAAAACATTGTGAACCAGGTGCTGGAGGACGTGGTCAAGGCCTGCGATCCGGTGTGGGCTGTGGTGCGCGGCGAGTTCCGGCCGCGGGGCGGCATCGGGACCACGGTAGAGGCGCGCTGGCCCCGGCCGGCGGCCACCTGCGGTGGGGCAGACGGCGCTTGCGCGCCCTGAGGTTCGCTGGATCCACCTGCGGTGGGGCAGGCTGCGCGGAGGCTTCCGGGGATTGTGTACACTCGGTCCAGCAGATTTCAGGAGACTGAGGGCTCTTGCCGACTTCAACCCTGCCAAAGCGCATCCGATGGAGCCCCGCTATGGGGACGCTGCTGCTGCTCATCGGGCTGAACCTTTTCAACTACATCGACCGCTACATTCTGCCGGGCGAGATATCGCTGATTCAGCGGGAGTTTCACTCGACCGACCAGCAGATGGGCGCGCTGACCACGGCGCTGTTCGTGGTCTACATGCTGGTGGCGCCGCTGACCGGCTGGCTGGGAGACCGCTTCCGGCGCAAGCCGCTCATTATTGCGGGGGCTGTGCTGTGGAGCGTGGCTACGCTCGGCACAGCCTGGGTCCACGACTACTGGACCCTTTACGCCCGCCACGCGCTGGTGGGGGTGGGCGAGGCCACATTCGGCATCTTTGCGCCCGCCGTGCTGGCAGACTTCTATCCCGAGCGGGATCGCAACCGGATCCTCTCGATCTTCTATCTCGCCATTCCGGTGGGCGCGGCGCTGGGCTACCTGGCGGGCGGGGAACTGGGCACGCTGTGGGGCTGGCGCGCGCCGTTCTTTCTCTGCGCCATTCCCGGCCTGGCGATTGCTGCGCTGTACGGGTGGATTGGCCGGGAGCCTGAACGGGGCGCGAGCGACCACGTCAAGCCCACGACTAACCGCACTACCGTATGGGGACTCTTTCGCAACCCTGCGTTTCTCACGGCAACCTTTGGGCTAGCGACGCTCACCTTTGCGATGGGGGGCATCTCGGCGTGGGTTCCCACATTTTTGCACCGGTCCGCGGGGCTCTCGGTGGGCAACGCCAGCCTGGCCGTGAGCGCCATTACAGTGGTCGACGGCATTGCCGGAACGCTGGTGGGAGGCTGGCTGGCGCAGCGCTGGCTGAGGACGAATTACCGCGCGTTGTATCTGCTGTCTTTTTGGAGCGTTGCACTCACCCTGCCGTGCGGCGTGCTGGTTTTCTTTGGGCCGCGCGCGTGGGCCATTCCGGCGCTGTTTGCCGCGGAGTTCTTTCTCTTTCTCAACACCGGACCGCTGAACGCGGCCATCGTGAACTCGGTTTCGGCGCCGGTGCGGGCCACGGCCATTTCGTTCAATCTGTTCTGCATCCACTTCTTTGGCGATTCGTTTTCGCCGCAGATTATCGGAGCGATCTCCGACCACACGAAGAGTCTTCGGATTGGGCTGGGGGCTACTCTCATCTTTCTGGTCATCTCCTGCGTGATTCTGCGCATGGGGGCGAGGTTTGCGCCGCCGCTGGAAGAGACTAGCTGATTTTCGGTTTGCAGTTGTGGCGGAAGCCGGCAGGGAGCTTACTTCGTTGGCCGGGTCTCCTGATCCCGTGTGTTCATGAAGGCGCGCCGTTCGCCCTGGGAGCGCAGGTTGGGGTCGTTGACGGGAGGGCGGCTCTGGTCGGCGCTGAAGCCGCGCACGAGTTTGGGGTTGGGCTTGAATTTGGGCGGGCCGCCGTAGAACTGGCGCGCATGGCTCAGCACCATGCCGGCGCGGCCGTGCATGGGCCGCACGATGCCGCGAACCTGCACGTTCATGTCGCGGTATTTGCGGAGCTCGCCCACCTCGTCGCGGTCTTCCCACAGGCTCATGATGGTGAAGCGGCAGGCTTCGTCGGGGGTCTGGGGCGTGCAGACGTCGAGGAAGCGAGTTCCGTCGGGAAGTTGCACCACGTCATAGATGTGCGCCGTGACGCACACGTCCTTGTTCACGAGTTTGGTGGCTTCATCGGCGGTCAAGCAGGGCTTTTGCGAGGCGGCAAGGGCTGGCAGGGGCGCTGCGGCGAGCAAGAGAACGAGCCAATGGAATACGCGCAAAGGGACACCGCCTCGTTCTGGGAATGCGAGAATGCTAGCGCGATTAGGGTGAGTTGGGAAGTGGAGTTCTCCCAGGTCTCAAATGCGGGGCCGGGGGCATCGGGCTACTTGTTCCGACCATGAGCCGCCGTCTCAACCCAAACCTGCCAAAATTTCATGAGGCCATCCGCGCCGCGCGCATAGTCGGAGTCAGTCTCTATCAGCACCGGAATCGTAAACATCCGAAAGTCATCCCGCGCATAGATTCCCCCAGCGGAGCTGACAGTGACAGCAAGTGCAAATACGCCCGGATTCTTGAATGAACCGTCCGCACTAATCTCTATTATCGGGCTGCCCTTGAGCTGTGGAAAATTCTTCGGATCGTCGAAGATTTCCAGACTCGTCACAATGCACGCATTTGCAGGTAGGCGCTGCGCGAGCTGATCCCGGAACCTAGCAGCAGCAGCAATCAGCCGTTTCGACAGGGCGACCAACTGAGGCGAGGAGGCAGGATCATTCGCTGCTGGCTGGTTCTGAATCAGCAGACCAATTCTTGGAGCGTTCGGATTCGCGCATGCACTCGGCTGCGATAGCGCGACGTTTCCCGAAATAACGATGCAGATGAAAATGACTGTGCGCGCAAGATGGTTCATAGATTTCTCATCCCCGATATTGACCTTCGCCTTATTTTCGCATATATTAGCTTCTGATGCATCGAAATGTATCGCTTTTTGCGTACTTCGACTTGAGCGATCAAAATAGACGAAGTGGGTTTAAGGAGGAAATCATGCCTTCGCAATCGATCCAAGAGCTTGAGGCCCGCCTGCAGCTGACATTGAGGAGCTTAGAAGAGCCTGAAGCCGATACGGGGAACTCCGAAATAGGCGGCCACGAGGACGACCTATCGCGGCGTCTCCAACTAGCCCGCCTTGGCCTCGTCCAAGCGCTTAGAGATTGCATTGCTTTCAAGATTGGGGAGGCGGACCGTCGCGTAACGGCTCGGCTCAAGAAGGAACTTCATGAGGCAGAGATAGAATTTTCCGCCTCTGAGCGTAAATTGAGACTTCTGGAGGGGGGAACGGGAACATTCCCACAACTCTGGGCGGCTCGTGATGCGGCAAGGGGAAGATGGGAGAGCGCTCTCCGTAAGCTAGCCAGACACCGTTCAGCCGGCTCGAAGCTTGTTGAGAGCTATCCAATCTGAAAAAAAGCGGAACATCGCGTCGGCTCCGAACCCACGGGATTCGTTGGAATTCCGCCCCTGTGAACGCCACCGTTCGCCGGCCAACAACCAGAAGCAATGCCTTTGGTTTCGTGTGTGAGGCCCAGGAGCAGCATGCGCGGCGGGTTACCTTGTCCCGACCAGTTCCCCGCTCTTTGCGCCCGGCCCGTAGTGGCTCTCGACGTAGCGGTCCAGAATCTGCTTGAACCCGGCTACGATGGTGTCGCCGCGCAGCGTAGTCGAGAGTTTGCCGTCAATGTAGACGGGGGCTTTGGGTTCCTCGAAGGTGCCGGGGAGGCTGATGCCGAGGTTCGCGTGTTTCGATTCGCCGGGGCCGTTGACGACGCAGCCCATGACCGCGACCTTCAGTTCTTCGACGCCGGGGTACTGCTTGCGCCACTCGGGCATGGAGGCGCGGAGGTAGGTCTGGATCTGTTCGGCCAACTCCTGGAAGTAAGTGCTCGTCGTGCGTCCGCAACCGGGGCAACTGGTCACTTGCGGCATGAAGCTGCGGATGGAGAGGGATTGCAGAATCTGCTGCGCGGCCTGGACCTCTTCGGTGCGGTCGCCGCCGGGCCTGGGAGTGAGGCTGACGCGGATGGTGTCGCCGATGCCGGCAAGGAGCAGAGGAGCAAGGCCGGCGGTGGAGGCGATGAGGCCTTTTGCGCCCATGCCGGCTTCCGTGAGGCCGAGGTGGAGGGCGTAGTCGCAGCGGGCGGCAAGGTTGGTGTAGACGTCGATGAGGTCGCGGACGCCGGAGACCTTGGCGGAGAGGATGATCTGGTCGTGGCGCAGGCCGTAGCGCTCGGCGGCTTTGGCTGAGTCGAGAGCGCTGACGACCATGGCTTCCATCATCACGTCGCGAGCGGGCAGCGGGTCTGCAAGGCGGCTGTTCGCGTCCATCATGCGGGTGAGGAGGGCCTGATCGAGAGAGCCCCAGTTGACGCCGATGCGGACTGGCTTCTGGTTTTCGACGGCGCACTCGACCATGACCTGAAAATTGTCGTTATCCTTCTTGCCGATGGACGCGTTGCCGGGGTTGATGCGGTATTTGGCGAGAGTACGCGCCGTGGCGGAGAATTTTTTGAGCAGCAGGTGGCCGTTGTAGTGGAAGTCGCCCACGATGGGGACGTTGAGCCCGCGCTTGTCCAGGCCTTCCACGATGTGCGGAACGGCGGCGGCGGCGTCCTCGTTGTTGACCGTGACGCGGACGATCTCGGAGCCCGCAAGGGCCAGGGCTGCGACCTGCTCGATGGTGCCGGGGATGTCGGCCGTGTCGGTGTTGGTCATCGACTGGACGACGACCGGGACCTCCCAGCCGACGCGAACCTGCCCGATTTCGACCATAGGTGTTTTCCTGCGCTGAATCTCCGCCATCCTTCTAGTTTACCCGGAGTGCGGCGTACGGGAAACTCCCTCGAATCCCACCCTAGCCGCAAGAAGTCGCCGCGGCGACACGCGGCGAGGGTGGGGCACCCAGGTTGTGTTGCCCGGCTGAGGATCTTCGCGGATTCTTTAATGAGCTGACGGGAAGAATGCGGTAGTCTGGGGCGATGAGGGATGGGACACAGAATAGTGTGCTGGCTCCGGGGACAGGAGTTGAAGGGAACGGCCCGTCGTTGCTGCTGCGCGGAGTGCGTAAGGGCTTTGCGGATGTGCAGGCGGTGGATGGCCTGGACCTGGAAGTTGCGCGGGGAGAGTGCTTCGGGTTGCTGGGACCGAATGGCGCGGGCAAAACGACGACTATTGAAATTTGTGAGGGGCTGACCGCGCCCGATGACGGGACGGTGGAAGTTCTGGGGCTGAACTGGCGGACGGGAGCCAAGGAGCTGCGGCAGCGCATCGGGATTCAACTGCAGGAGACGCAGTTTCCTGACAAGCTGACGGTCGAGGAGACGCTGCGGCTGTTCCGGAGCTTCTTCAGGCGCGGAATTCCGGTGGAGGAGTCGATCAGGACGGCGCAATTGGAGGAGAAGCGAGGCGCGCGCGTGGGAGGACTGTCGGGCGGGCAGAAGCAGAGGCTGGCCATGGCGTGCGCGCTGGTGGGCGACCCTGAGCTGCTGTTTCTGGATGAGCCGACGACGGGACTCGATCCGCAGGCGCGGCGGCACTTGTGGGATGTGGTGGAAGGGTTGAAGCAGGCGGGACGGACGATCATTTTGACAACGCATTATATGGAAGAAGCGGAGCGGCTGTGCGACCGGGTGGCGATTATGGATCATGGGCGGGAGATTGCATTGGGGACTCCGCAGCAACTGATTGCCACGGTAGGCGGGGAGGACATTGTGGAGTTCGCCGTAAGCAGCGGTGAGGCGGGCGGCCATGCGACCGGTCACGCCGTGGTGGATGCGGGTCCGCTGAGGGCGATTCCAGGGGTGCAGTCGCACCGCGTGGATGCGGGGCTGCACCAGCTTTCAGTGAGCGAGCTGCACAAGGCGGTGCCGCGCATCTTTGCCGCGCTGAAAGGCCAGGGGCTGCACCTGAGCGAGTTTCGCACCCACTCGGCGTCGCTTGAGGACGTGTTTGTGAAGCTCACGGGAAGGAATCTGCGCGATGAATAAGCTGGAGCTGAGCAGCCTGTATCAACTGACGATGGTGCGCTTCAAGCTGATTCTGCGCGAGCCGGAGGCGATTTTCTGGATCTTCATCTTTCCGATTCTGCTGGCGGTAGGGCTGGGCATCGCCTTTCGCAACCGGCCCGCGGATGTGCTGCAGGTGGGCGCGACCACGGCGCAACTGACGCAGGCGCTGGCCTCGGACAAGGGGCTGACCGCGGCGACGATGGACGAGGCGGCCGGCACTCATGCATTGGCCACGGGAGGCATTCTGGTGCTTGCGATCCAGAGGCCGGACGGGGTGGCGTACAAGTACGACGACACCAATCCAGATGCGCGGACGGCGCGCATGGTGGCCGATCGGGCGATTCAGACGGCGGCGGGGCGGCGTGAGGCAGTGCGCGCTGAGAACGAGCTGGTGCACGAGACGGGGGCGCGGTATATCGACTTTGTGGTCCCGGGCCTGCTGGGAATGAACCTGATGGGGTCGGCGATGTGGGGGCTGGGCTTTGCGATTGTGGAGGCCCGGCAGAAGAAGCTGCTGAAGCGGCTGGTAGCATCGCCGATGCCGCGCTGGCAGTATCTGGCGTCGTTTCTGCTGTCGCGGCTGGCCATGCTGGTCATCGAGGTTGCGGCGTTTCTGGGGTTTGCGCGGCTGGTCTTTGGAGTGCCGTTTCGCGGGTCGCTGGTTGAGCTGGGATTCCTGTGCCTGCTGACTTCGCTGGCCTTTTCAGCGCTGGGGCTGCTGGTGTCATCGCGGGCCAGGACGATGGAAGCTGCCTCGGGGCTGATGAATCTGGTAATGCTCCCGATGTGGATATTGTCAGGAGTGTTCTTTTCGGCGACGCGGTTTCCAGCGATGATTCAGCCGGTGGTGCGGGCACTGCCGCTGACGGCGGCCATCGATGCACTGCGAGGAAATATGCTGCAAGGAATGAACCTGGGGCAGATGATTGCTCCGGTGGGGATTCTGCTGGCGTGGTTCGTGGCGCCGTTTGCGGTTTCTCTGCGCATCTTCCGGTGGAGATAGGGGCTTGTGCGGTGGAATATGCGATGGCCGCGATGCGTGCACGTCGTGCTCGCCTGATGCTACGCTTGACGAAGCGATAAGTGTTCCCACGGTTAGTGATCGAACAGCCGTACACGAGGTTTCAGACTTGGGCAGGGCGAAGAACAAGAGGATAGTATTGCTGCTCGGCAAGGAAGTTGCGATAGGCAAGCAGACGTGTATCTGTGCGTCGAGAGGCAGGAGCGTTCGCCGGGTGGCGGAAGATCGAACCGCAGGAGTTAGAGCGTTTCTGTCGTTTTTTCGGCATTGCTGGCGGCGGGGAACCTACGTCGAGCGCACTATAAGGCAATCAGCGAGCTTCGAAGAAATGTTGTTGTGCATGTCCCCTTTGGCTGCCGATACCTGTCACCTGGCAGAGAAGATGCCAGACGGCTGGATCGCCAGGACTGGTGAATACTGCGCCTATTTCTTCCCGAGGATGTGGCGGAGACGATGTCTGTTCCGGAGCCTGCTTGTCTTGGATTGGGCGCGCCGGTCCGGAATAAGTCCTACCCTGAACGTGGGCATGCAGCTCGGCCCGGATCGTGACCAGGGGCACTGCTGGCTTTCAATTGGGGATAGACCATTCTGCGAATCGGCAGGCTGGCCGAGGCAGTACGGCATTCTGTTTCACCGCGGCAATGATGTGCAGTACTGGACCAGCTTAATCCCCGATGCGCAAGACAGCGTGTAACGTCCCCGCTTTGCCCTCGTCATTTTCGCTTTCCTTTCGCTATCAGAGCAGCTTGCTAGGGTCTGTCGGGAATAGATTTCCTATTCTTTAGAATCAACATCTTGTGAATACGACGCTTTACGTAGGTTATTGATTTTAAACAGCCTAACTTGGTAACAAGGCCAATCTCCGACAGACTACCAGGGATACGTTTTGCGCGGGCAAGGTCAGTGTGAAAACAAAGCAGCAAACCCGGCATACGTGATGGACATCACAGACGCGCCATCCCGCCCGGACACAACCTCATGTCTGTGTCGTGGTTTATTGGGGGTCATTATGGAAACAACGCTGGCCAAAACGGGAATTCCGGGAGAGGACATTCCCGCCTTTGACAACCCCCACAACCACGCGAAATCACAGGTTAGCGCGAATGTTACTTGGAAGAACCTGGGAAATAGCCTGGTTCTGCTGAACTTGGTGGATTCAACCTATTACGTCTTGAACGAGACCGCGTCGTCGTTCTTCCGAGGGGTACTTGACGGCAGAACAGACCAGCAGATCGCCGAGAGACTCGTTGAGGAATACGAGTGCTCTATTGTTCAAGCCTTTGCCGACGTTGAAGAAACACGTGATTATCTGACAAAAGAAGGTGTGCTCAAGGGCGCAGAACAGACGCTGCCTTAGGCGGGCATTGTCCGCAAGAGCGTGACTAAGTCGATTAGCCAATTTGGAGGGAAGTGAACAATGGAAAACGAAATCAAGTCAATGGAAAATGAAAACAACGATGTTGTGCTGAAGAGGAAAGCTTACGTGAAGCCCACAGTGGTCAAGCACGCGGCCGCTACACAGGTAGTGGGCTCGGCCGGCGGTTGTAACTCCTATTCTGCAACGGGCTGCTTGGTCGCTAACCAGTACTACTACTAAGACAGCAGTCGGGCGGAGCCGGGCTGCGGCGTGCACGAACGATTGACGAGGTGGCAAGCGTTCCCCTAGTAAGTGTCTTACAGCTTGTACACGGGCGCTACAGCCTTGGGCCGGGCGAAGAACCAGAAGATGTGCTTGCCGCTCAGCAAGAAAGGTGCGATCGGCAAGCGGAGGTGTGTCTATACATTGAGAAGCAGGAGCGTTCGCAAGCTGGTGGAAGATCGAACAGCAGGAGTTAGAGCGGTTCTGTCGTTCTTTCGGCGTTGCTGGCGACGCGCGGCCTCTCCGGGCTGCGGCGCGTCGTCGCTTCTCAGAGCGTACAGAACTCCAATCCTGCGAGTTTCAAGTGAAGGCGCCGCCATGTATAAGGTCAAAGGAGTTTTCGCGTGATTCGTTGAATGGTGGGGTATTCGGATCGATCCTCGTTCGGAAAGAGAGAAACAATGTTACCAATTCCTGAAAGTGCCTGCGATCCGGTTGGCCTATGGCTCAAGGCCAGGCCGGACGGTGGGCAGGAGGGATATTGGCATTCAATGCGCTTCACATTCGCCGGGGCGCCGGTCTTGGTGAGCTCCAAATCCGCGGATGTGATTTCCTTTCTTCGGCGTCAAATCAGAGCGTATTACCCGGATAACGCTTCAGTGGCCGATCAGCGAAAACAATGCCGAGTTGAGATAAACGTGATCGACCGCAGGCAGGATCAGCAGATCATTATGGCGATTGGAGAGGGGGCGTCGATGAAGCAGGGGCTGAGTTTGCCTCCTCCATGCGAGACGATTTTCTCCGATCAGTTCGTGCACATGCGGTGGGACGGAGTCGAAACCTTTTGGCGACCCTTTGACCTGTTGGCGTCAGTGAGGTTTTCAACCACAACCGATGTGCGCCTGCTGGTTGCCACGCAGGCCGCCCGTCGTAGCAAGCTAGCTGCGCGCAAGGGCCGGTTGCGCGCCAAAGTGATCAAGGCGACTCTACCTTCGGGCCCGGTGCAGTTCAAACTCAACACGCTTGACGGGCGGTATTTTCCCTTGGAGGAGATTGCCGATTTGGTGAGGGTGATGACCGTGCGGGCTCAGGGGCACTTTTGCCTGCACGCGGCTACATTAGCCTTACGCGACCGGGGCGTACTCCTCATGGGCCCTAGCGGTTGCGGCAAAACAACAACTGCTTTGTCGTTGTTGCGCGGTGGCTACGAACTGCTCGGCGATGAGCATTCTGTGCTGAATGCAAGTGAGGAGGGCATTCAAGTGACCGGGTTTAAAAGTGCGCCACGGGTCGTGGGGAAAGCGCCAAAAACCCTCGTAGAGTTGGAGCTGACTTTGCAATCCACCAGCAAAAGCAAGAATAGAATTGCGCTTCCGAAGTCGACACCCTTGAGGCAGAACCCATGGTTGCGGCCGGCTCTGATGCTTTTCCTGCAGATTGGGCCAGGTGTTAGCGAACATGTGGTAAGCCCGCTGTCAATGGAGGAAGCGTTCGTCCGAGTCACAGGCCAGGTGCTGGATCCTACGAATGTTTTCCGAAAGGCGGAGCAGACCCAGGCAATCATCAGGTTAATCGAGCAGTGCCGGGCCTATCAACTGGTTCTGGGCAAGAACCTGGCGTCCCTGCCGGAGCTTGTTAGTAGCCTCATGGAGTCTGCCCTATGAGATTGGAATTGGCCAAAGCGTGCCTGGAGGATGCGCTCGAGGCAACGCGCAAAGCGGGCGTGGTATTGCTGACGGAAGAGGAGTCGCCGGAAGCAGATTTCCTGCTGATCATGAGCATGGCCGATGTTAGCGAGGCGGTATGGCAGACTGCGCGCAATGTGCTGATCCATCGTTATCCATGGTTAGCCCTTGAACCTTCTTTTGTACGGCCTGTACCAGATTCCGCTCTGGTCAGTTGGCAGGGCAACGCTTGGGCGTGCCTGCGCCGCGGGATAAAACTTGTGATTCGCGAGGCCGAGTCGAATCCGCATCTTCTGAAGCGATTTTTGACGATACCAGGAGTGATCCCGGACGTAATCGAGGAGTTGCAAGATTGTGGCCAAGGTGCTCTAGCCTTGGAAATGGCGAATCTGGCCGGTCACAGTTCTGCGAGTCCTCTCACGGGGAGGGAGATCCTCATGGCCCCCACGTATCGGTGCAATCTGACCTGCAGCTACTGTTATGCAAAGGGTTTTTCCAAGGGTTTTCCGGCAGACATGTCACTGGAGGATTTGACGATTGCCCTCTCCTGGGCAGCGGCACAGGGCGTTGACTGCATTTCGCTTTGTGGTGGTGAGCCCACCACCTACTCGCATTTCCCGCAGCTTTTGCAAATGGCGAAAAGCCGTGGGATGTCCGTGCGCCTAACTAGCAACTGCCTGTATCCCGTTAGCCTACAAGAATATATCGTGACACCGGCGATCCGCGAACTGGTGGCGCATTACGACCAGGAACGAATGGAAGCGTCTCAATCTGCCGCTGAGGTTTTTGAGAAGAATCTGCAGGCCGCCCAAGCGGGGGGGGTGCAGATGATGATTCGATACACTTTGACGGAACAAAGCGGTCCCGCAGAGTGGGGCGCGATAATTGACTTGGCCCATCGGCTTTCGATCCAGCAGATTAATTATGGCCTGGCCTTCAGGGGAGCAGAAGGCGCGAATGCTTACTTCAAGAGTCGGGACGCAGTCGGGGCCGTCGGCGGGCGACTGGAAGACCTACTAACCGGGTTCTACAGCGATGCTGCGAACAGCGGGCTCCGTTTGCATCTGAGCAAGCCATTCCCGCTGTGCGCCCTGAGGCCTGAATCCCTGCGGCGGATCTTTTCCAATGGAACTATCCGCTCGGCATGCGCGGTATTTCGCGATGGCTTCTCGCGCAATTTGACGATTAATCCGGATCTAAGTACCTTCCCGTGCAACGGAATTGCTGTACGCGGTCCTAAGATAACGGAATTCTCAAGCTTCGCAGACGCTGGCCGGCATAACACCCAGCTCATCCGCGACCTCATGTTGCGGCCATATGCCGAGGAATGCACGCGTTGTGCGTTATGGTATCGCGGCTTCTGTCAAGGAGCTTGTCTGGCGGAACACTTCTGGATGTCGCGTGAGGAGAAGTAGGGCCAGGAAGCGTAGAGGTAACATGGGCGAAAAGCGGCGTTTGACAATTATGTTGTCCAGAGGTTTGGGGATATCCAGCGATGCGGTGCATTCGCACGGGCCGGTGCCCGTTCTGTGCAAATACTTCGCGGCTGCGCCAGTGCAAACTGCGTTTGTGCATGGAGAAGATGCCGCCGCAAACGGTGGTCGAAACGGTAATGGCATCCTTGGAAGTGTCAGTTAGTCTTCAGGAGGAGGCAAAATGTCTAACCCTCAATCTGCGGCTGTGGTCAGCAGCCCCGACGGACGAAATGAAGAGGCCGCTCTGTCGCCGAAGCTCTATCAGCCCACTACTTGGAACCTGGCTTTTGTTCAGGATTGCAACTTGCGTTGCAGATACTGCGTTACCGGATATGGCCGTGTAGGCCATAGCTCCAAGTTCATGCAGCCGGAGGTTTGGAGGCCGCTTTGTGACCTGATCCTTAGCATGAGTGCCGGCCTTAAAACAGTCAGCATGGATTTCGGAACTGGCGAGACGTTTCTCCATTTCGACGAAACCATGCAGTTCATGGACTATCTGCGCGACCGATCGGACGGCACGGGAGTGAAAATTGAAGCGCAAATCACCACGAATGGGACGCTGGCGACGGTTGAACAATTAAAAACATGCCTGGAAAAGAAGATATCCCTGTCTTTTAGTATTGACGGACCAGCCGCCACACACAACTCCTTCAGAAGATTCTCCGATGGAAAACCGACGCATCGTATCGCCTTGAAGAATTTCCGGCGCTACAGGGCCATGGTCAGCAGCGTGGAGGATGCCCCGGAGTGCACAGTGTCTAGCGTAGTTGCGGGTGACGCCCGCTTGCGGGATGTTGCCCGGTACTGGCGGAAGCGGGGGGTGAAGCAATATAAGGCAATCCCCACTGAAAAAAGCAGGCACCTGGGTTGTTTCCAACAGCAGGAGTTGCAAGTTCTGCGCAGCCGGTATCTCGAGGATCTTGAGGAGATTGCGACCGCGGAAGTGTCGCGTTTGCAGGGAGGCGAACTCTTGAAGAACTTCGAGGGGCCGGTAGGAATCCTCAGCGCGTGGATACACTTGAAGAGAGCGGCGCCCTGCCGATCTTGCGGTGCGGGGTACTCTGTGATTTGTGTTGACGCGGAGGGAAAGCTCTTTCCATGCCAAGGGTTTGTCGGCTTCGCTGAACGAAGCATCGGAGATGTCCGCGCCGGCGTGCTTCCCGCCAAACTCGCGGAATTCCGTGCCGCTAAATCGCAGGTTGAGACCCAGTGCAATGGTTGTTGGGAGCGTTTTCTCTGCGATGGCGGATGTTGTGCCAGTGATCCGAAGAATGGTATTGTCTTCGACACAAAATATGGGTGCGAATTCGCCAAGTCGCACGCGGAGATCGCCCTGAATAGCTACCAAATCTGGCGCGGGCATGTGAAGGATGAAGGGGAGGACAAAGAAGCAAAAGCAATCGGATCCAGGGACTGAAAGAAGTGGTCGCGATAGAAAACCACGTGACTCAATCAGTCTTGGCTGAGGTCCGGCGCAGATGTTTGAGCGTTTGACCGAGTGTTACCTTATTTTTTTGCAGGCGCTTCTGGTGGAGTATCTGTCGACCGTCATCGTCTTTCTGGCTCAAGAGTCGCATTGGCGTGAACTACCAAACGCCGTATCTCCCGCGCCTTTCGAGAAGGAATCGTTCTGAAGAACGTTGGATATCAAAAGGAAGATGGCGGACCTTGTTGTCGAACTGAACGAGGGCAAAGTCGTTGACCGTCAGAGTATTGTGAAGAGGGATCTGTCAATATGTGTTAGCAGTGCGTAGGCCGCCAGTTTTTTGACGTTTTTGTCGCAGTAGGAGAAAACAATGAACTTGATCATTACCAACACGTGCAATCGAGCCTGTCCGTACTGCTTCGCCAGATCAAGAGTTAATCTTTCTGACACGCAGACTGGCCCGACGACTCAACATATCTCGCTGGACAATTATGAAAAGTATTTGCGTTTTCTTGAAAGTAGTAAGATTTCATTGCTGAAACTTTTAGGCGGCGAGCCTACTCTTCATCCTGAGTTCCTTGAAATCGTCAGCCGGGCTCACCAGCGCGGCTTCGAAACGCTGGTGTTCACAAACGGACTGTGGCCACGTGGAATTCAGGATGCGATTCGATCAGTTCCAACAGCGGAATGGAAACTCAAATTCTTATTCAACGTCAACGAACCGAATCTTCAGACGACGGCGCAATTGGCACATGCGAAGGAAAGCATGAGGATTGCCGGGCTACAGGGCAGCTGTGGCTTCAATATTTATCGTGAGGAGTTTGACCTTCAGTTTATTCCTGATCTCATCGACGAAACCGGACTTGATAGAGGATTGCGCCTGGGGCTGGCGTCCCCGATCGTTGGAACCGTAAACTCGTTCCTTGACGGCAAATCCTTTAAGGCCATCGGCATGCGGCTGGTCGAGCAGTTGAGTAAGCTAGAAAAGCGAAATGTGCTCGGCTCGTTTGACTGCGGCTTTCCGTTGTGTATGTTCGCGGAAGAGAGCCTTGGTAAGCTAGTCCTTAACTCCCGCGGATTCCAATCGGTTTGTAGCTATCCAATTGATGTAGGGACGGATTTGACGGCGTGGCCCTGCTTTCCGCTGAGCGACTGCGAGAATGTTCGCATCCTGAATTTTCAGAACGAAGCGGAGCTTCGGGCCCACTATACGAGCAGACTGTCCGGAATCCGCAGGATGGGCATCTACGAAGAGTGCCTGACATGCAAGTTCATTGAACGTGGCCAGTGCTGTGGTGGATGTGTGGCACGGACCATAAAAGACTGGGCTGCGAAGGGCGATGCGGATATCATCGGAAAGCTCGGTTGGACTGCGTCGCGCGATGCGTAAATCATGCCTTTGCCGGGCATGCCCTATAAGGCATATTGGACTTTGAAGTCTGGCTGCAAGGCGGAAGAGTCGAAGCTACGAACGGCGGAGCGGTCGGACCTGTTTATGAAACACGCTCTGTCCAATTGGACCTAAATAGGTTACGTCGTGTTCTCATGTGTCATTCCTGAGGGACGCGAGGACATCCAACCGTCGGACTTTTGCTGCGGGAATGACGCCAGCGATCAGTCCTGCCAAGCCGCAAACAAGAATCGGGTAGAGAAATCCCTTTAGACCATAATAAGGAAGCAATTGATTGACCTCATTGATTTTGGATTGCAATAGCCGGCCAACATATGGAGCAAGTAACACAGACAACGCAACTCCGATTAACGCTCCCGAAATGCCGAGTAGAAAGCTTTCCGATAAGACCGCTGCCAGAATTTCAGAGTGCCTGGCGCCCATAGATATGCGAATTGCGAACTCTCTGCTTCTTCGAGCAGTATTCGTCAACATGACATTCATTACGCCTATGAAGGCGATCCCGATGCAGAAAAGCGCTTCCACTTGGCCATATGCCATGAAGTTTGCGACAATGCTCCTGCTCTTTTGAATCTTAAACTCAGATGAAGAGAGAAAAAAGGTATCCGGGCCGCGGCAGACTTCCAAGGAGGAGCGCAAGCCGCTAACGACTTCGTCCATCTTTTCGAGACTAGTCCATGCAACCAAAATATCTCCTATCGTGCCGGACGGAAGCCATAGAACATTTGCACTTTCATATGGAACAGTGATGCGAGCCTTAAAGAAATCATCCGCTCCCGGAGGATCTTGAGTCACACCCTTTACTTGAAAGGGTCGACCGTCGATGAAAATGGTCGGCTCGTCCTCTATTGTCACTGCTAATGCCTCAGCCGCAGACTTGGTGAGCAAGCATTCCCACACAAGCCCTTGGTGTCCGGCGTCTGAGAATCCGCGACCTCTTATCGGAAGGAATAGCGGTTCTCTGCTGAGTTCAACGGTTACCCCGTCAACCGCCATCACTCGGTTAATGCTGCGAAAAGTGACCGGTTCGGTTGCCTGGAACATGGGCGCTACCAGTCTTACATCTTTCAAATGATCTTTGACAAACGTGAAGTCCTCAGGCGTAAAGTCCGGGCGGAGACGCGTCTCCAGAAGGTGGCTATCCTGTCTTACACCAGGAGAAGCGATGACCCAATCCCCCATGAGATGTTCCATATCCTGCCAAAGGCGTATGCGCGCACCTTCGCCAAGGAAGAACGTCAGCGACAACGCAAAAGACCCGACAGCCATCGTCATCAACGTGAGAGAAAGCTGGAATCTGTTGCTCCACATTCCTTGGCCGGTCAACGACAATAGACAGACCAGACGCGCTGCGATTCTGTCCCCTGTTGCTTTCGGAGATGCCATTAGCCGGCGTCCTGCTCTCGGCGAGTAATCTCTATACTTCATCAAGGATACCGTCGCGAATGCTGACCACCCTATCAGCGCGTTCAGCCAATAGGGGATTGTGTGAGACGACAACCAATGTCCGTTGTTCCTTAACAACCCCAAATAACAGATCACTAATTGTCGACCCGGTTTCGGAATCCAGAGTTCCGGTCGGTTCGTCTGCAAGGATCAGGACAGGTTCAGTCACCAGCGCCCGCGCGATAGCACATCGTATCAACTCTCCTCCGCTTAACTGATTAGGATAGCTATCGAGGCGATCTAAAAGACCTACCTGAGCCAGAGCACGCTTCGCCAGTTTTTTCTGTTGCCGCGGCCATATGCCCCTGTGAGATACAGGAACGCATACATTTTGAAGCGCAGTAAGATTCTGGATGAGTTTGCCATCCTGAAACACAATTCCGATACTCTGTCTAATTCCGACATCCCACCACCTGTTGACGGCGTAAACACTGGATCCGTTAAACAAATACTCGCCGCTGTCAATCGGCGTAAGAAGCGCTAGAACATGCACCAAGGTTGATTTGCCTGACCCGGAGGGTCCAACGATCACAGTGGACGTTCCCGCGCGAATATCCAGATCGATGTGACGCAACACATCGATACGTGTACCGCCCGCTCGCCAGCTCTTGTGGACTCCGCGCAGACTGATAAACGGCTGGGTATCGTTCGAGCCTCCGCTCACTTTGTCCCCCCCGGTTGAACTCGGACAGTAACTTGCATCCCCGGCCGAAGCCAAGGGACTGTCTTCTCCAACTTGACGATTGCCTTGAATTTCGGAGGGCCGGAAACCGGCGGCACCAAGCTTCCCGCCTCTATTGATTCGACAAACCCGCGGACAGTCTGACTACGCCCGAAATCTAAAGCGACAATCACTGATTGCCCCGTGCGCACATATGTGAGTTGGTGCTGCAGTATCTCTAGTTCGACGATGAAAGCACTGTCGTCCCACATCTCGCAGATTACGTCTTCGGGTGATAGCAATGCTGGATCGACTGCCCGTTCCACGACAATCCCGCCGAACGGCGCTCTTTGCATATTTTGCCCCAAGCGGAGCTTGGTCGCCTCCAGTTCTCGCACCAGCAAATCTGCCGCTTCCCGTTGGGCACGCAACCGAGCCTGCAAATGCGCAAGTCGCATAGTTGTGGTCTTGATCTTATCCTCAAGCTCGCTTAACTTTTCATTCAGGGGCACCATCAAGTTGTCGATCGAGTAATTAGATATAGTGTCCGTTGCCTTGCGCATGGTGTTGATTTTTGCATTCTGCTTATCGAGGTCGGACTGTTGAAGTGTCAACTCCAAGGCGCACTCATCAACTTCATCGCGAAGAACTTCGTAGTCGTTCCTCTTGCCGATCAAGTCCATATACGTTGTCAACAATGCAGGGTTATCTATTCGGGCGAGAAGCTGGCCGACTTTAACTCGCTCTCCTTTTGATACCAGAATCTCGGTCACATGCTCGCCGGAGTGCAGTTTTAAGACGATCTTCTTCTTCGGAAAGACAAACCCGCGAGCCTCGATTAATTCGGTATTGGCGGCAGCATTGGGCAGGGATCCCGCAGGATTCTGCGCCACGAGTTGGGGTGATAAAACTAAGACGCCGATTAAAGCGAAATAGCCAGCCAGCCAAGCGGAGAGCGTTCGCATTCTCTTCAGGGTCAAGATTCCCCTCCAGTCATTCTCGCAATTTGAGCTGAGAGCCTTGCCAGTGGGCGAAACAGAAGACTCACAACCATACCTACCGCCAACCGCATCAAAGGCCCGGTCGACCGCCCCCCAATAACGATTGTAGCAATCATCCATCGCTCTGGCGGACAATCAGGAAGATATCGCGGTGGAGGGTCGGCAAGGAGAAAGAACCGGATCGCCCGAAGCCAAAGAATATACAGGAGTCCCCTGCGCGTTCGCTGATGAAGGGAGAACTTCTCGTTGGAGATTATGCGGGGATCGGTCACCAGACAGAGAAACCGATAGTTCCACGCAGCCGAATTGAGCGGAAACTCTGGAAATGAAGGGTCGATATTCTTTCGGCAAAAGCAGCTAGCGAAAGCGATAAGATTGGTCGCATGCAGACGCCTGGACTCCTGCAATACCCACTCGAAATCCATCTGATTCCGAAAGCGCGAAACCAAGGCCGCCAAATCCAAAAACCAAACGAAGCGCGAGTAGTAGTGGTACCAAGACAAATGCAAAACCAGCAGAACCAAATGCCATGCAGGGTCTGGAGAAGCAAAACACTCGTCTTCAGTCGGGTTGGAACCATAGTCGTAGCGATATAGCAGATCGAGCATCGGATCTGTCGCTTCCCTGGTCGGATACCGAATTTCGATTTCCCACCCATCAAATGTGGCGAGAACGCTGCCGGGAGCGCGCATTCGACGAACAATACCTTCATGATCGCTGTCCTCGTCAACCTTGGCGCACAGCGCATCCAGGAGATTGAAGACGTCTGCCCGAGAGCGGGCGCACAAATCCAGGTCCGCGAAAGCTCTAATACCTGGATCGGCGTATGCTTGTTGCGCGAGGACAGGGCCCTTAAAGTTAACAATCGGAATGTCGTGCTTTCGGGCTGTGGCGAGAATTTTTCGGCACGTGTTTCTGGCTTGTTCGCAGTAGAGCATATTGCTGAAATATCGCGCCTTGGCCAGTTCACCTAACTCACATGCGGGCATAAGGTTCGCTACCGCGAGCGCGCCGAGCGCACCGCCTAGGCCCTGGCGGTCGATATATTCCCAAAGTAAGTAAGCATCAGCACCTTCAGGAATATCCCACGTCCGCTGATGCAGCCAAGAGGGCATTATAGCGACCAGCGCATCAAGTTCGATACGACTTAGCGGACGCAGGCTTAAGGTCTCCGAGGTATGGCCTACGTTTCCGTCCATAGATTACCTCCTGGCAGCTAAACAAGAATGACATCTACAGATAAAGAACCCATTAGGCGATGCTCGACCCCGTAAGCATCATTCACCCTTTTCCTACTTAGCTTTGCCACCGCTGGCGAATGGATTATGGCCTAACCGCGCCAGCACCAAGTTGTCCAGCCCAGAAACAACATCCAGCTGGGAAGTCCAAGCGTATTCAGCCGCTGCATTAGTGACGTTCATTTGTGCTCGCGTCAACTCGATCTCTGCTTCACCGGAGCGTTCTTTAGAAGCAAGCATGTCGATGGTATCTGCTAACCCAGCTGTCACGAGATATTGATTAGCTTCATGTTGTCGGGCGACCTGATTGCAATAATCATCCGCCGCTTTTCTGGCTTCGATCGACTCGGAAAGAGATGCGGAGGCATCATTCACGCTACGGTAAATCTGAACAAATAGCAGGGTCATATCTCGTTTAACTAAGTCGCGATCGATAGTGGCTTTGCTGATGTCGCGCTTTATATCACCAAAATCAATAAGGGGCATAGACACGCCCAGTTGAACTACTAAAGGCGCTTGAGTATAGCTCGAACTCAGGCTATTGCTTCCCGCGCCGAGCGCGCCAGAGATTTTTGGAATACGTTTGCGACGCTGGTCTATAATTGCCATCTCCTTCATGAAGAGCTGGGCTTCCAGCAGCTTTGTGTCGTGACGTTTTGCCCATAACGCATCGAAAAAGGCCTCATTAAGGTCCTTTGCAGGAGCAACTTCGTCTATTGACGCCAGCAATTCCGGGAAGTCGGTAACTACAATGTTCTGTGCTTCGTCGATAAATAGCCGATCACCGAGGGTGCGGTTCATATCGGCAAGCCGACGAACGGCTTCCTGGTAAAGGCGGGTGTTCATCTCGTACTGGTATTCATATTCGTAGATGCGTTCGGGTTTGATCTGGCCTGCTCGCGCCGAGACATTTGCTGTCTGCAGCGCATCCAAAGCCTGGGATTTAATCATGCTGCGCAATGCGACTTCGGTTTTCAAGGCCTCTCGGTTCGCTAACAACAGAAACAGATCGTGAGTGAGTTGTTGTAGCGTCTGTTCGATTGTTTCGCGCTTAGCTTCGATCCCTGCGCGCGCCACGGCAGTTGCATCCCCAGAAAATAGCGCCTTATCCAAGTCGTAGTTGAAAAAGACGCCCCCGTTGAACTTTTGTATGTCCCCGTAATTTCCACCGAACGGTAGCTGAAAATACATCCTCGTATCCACGCGAGGCCAAATCGCGCTATGCGCTTGTTGAAGGTCAATTTGCAATTGAGCCGCATCAGCCAGTTCACTTGAGAGCTCTTTGTCGAATTGTGCGGCGCGTGCGCACGCCTCGGTGAAGGTAAAGACTGAGGTTTTGGCCGTCTCGGTTGATGGTCTGGACAGAGGAATGGCGGGCGAAAGGCTTTGTTGGAGGGTCAGGGAGGCAACATAACTCTCCACGCTCCGATGAGTTTTCTTCGAGCAACCCCCACATAAGAAGGTTGTTGCCAGAGCCAGAACAAATACTGGAAGCCACGCTCTCGATGCTAGAGTGGTTTGCGGACGACCGTCAGCCAATCCTCGAGACGACACTAAGAAGTTCTGCAAAAGTCACACCGCCTTGGGAGCCCCTCAGAGTTGGCCGAGCAAGAGATCCAATCAGAGATATCAACTTTTTATATACTCAACAGTTGAGGGGAGACTGTGACGCTTATCACGCTATCAAGTTCGCTAAATGAAACCAATCAGTACGACCTTGCCCGCGAAAACGTATCCCTTGGCAAGCTGCATTGATAGCGAAAGAGAAGCGAAAATGACGAAGGCAAAGCGGGGACGGTACACGCTTGAGTTCAAGCATGGCGGCGACGGCACGCAGCCTGGGAGTGGTTGAGCAGACCTTATCCAACTGGGTTCAGGCGCATCGTGCGGGAACGCTAGGTGCCGGCATCTCAGCGACTAAGCGCTGCTGGTGCACATCAGCGCTGCATATGCTGAGAATCGTGGGGCCTACGGCTGGCCGCGCATCTGGCGGCAGTTGCAAGCTCAAGTCATTCACGTGGCCAAGCAGCGTGTGCAACGGTTGATGCAGAAGCACGGCATTCGCGCCCGCGGCAGCCAGCACGCCAGTTATGAGTTCAACAAGCCGCTCAAGGAGCTCGAACAAAACTGGACTGGCGCCATGACGGAGATTGCCGCCTGAGTGCAGGGGGCGACTGCAAGAGACCGTGGAAATGCCGGTTTGCTGGAAAGCCTGGGAAAAGCGATAACTCGCCGCGCTCAATCTCGAAGTGCAACATTTCGATTTGGGATGATGTTGCATGGGCAAGCGCTATGAGCAGTTGAGTTTATCTGAGCGGGTTTACATTCAGGCTCAGTTGGAGTTGGGTTTCAGGACGGCGGCAATTGCCGCCGCCCTGAATCGGGCGCCGTCGACGGTCAGCCGAGAGCTGCGGCGCAATGGGTGGAAGCGGCGCAGAGTGTAACTCGGTTGGATGAAGGATTTCGCAAGCAGTATGCGGCCCGCTGCCATCACAAGCCGAAAGGCGTGGCCAAGGTTGCGGCGGCCAGGAAGTTGGCAGTGCGACCCTACTCCACCCCACGAACGAAGACCTGTCCGCGGGGACCCCGGCTGGATGTTGCGGCATAACGTTGGCTATCCAGAGATCGCCCTTATCGAGAGCAGCTCGCGGGTGGCCCTGATCGGCTTGAGCCAGGTCGTGACCTTGAATGAGCACTCTCGCATCCGGCAGTAGGCTGGATGTCCACATGGAAGCATCATGGCCTGTGGTTGAAGGCCGAATCGATGGTTGGTGGGGCGCCAAAATGCCCGCCGAATGGTGATGCAGCGTGAATCTCCCAGGGTTTTGGTCCTCAACCCCTCTGGAAAGACAAGCGGTGCTCACGCACCGCCCGGATTGGTGCGCCTTGACAAAGCTTTCGTCCGTATCGAGGGGCGCCCGGCTTTTGTGGTTGGGATAGGAAAGCAAAAGAAGGGCAGGGCGATCAGGTAGAGTGGAATTATTGTGATTATCAATGTTGCCAGGCGCGCGCACGATCATAACTGGGAGTTGGATCCGATCACACGTTCACTGTTGGATACCGATTTCTACAAGCTGCTGATGCTGCAGTTCATCTGGAAGCATTTCCCAGCGACCCATGCGACGTTTACGCTGCTCAATCGCACGACTGCGGCGCGGCTGGGCGAGATGGTGGGCCTGGCGCAGTTGCGGGAGCAACTGGAGGCGACGCGCAAGCTGCGCTTCCACAAGTCCGAGCTGATCTGGCTGGCGGGCAATACGTTCTACGGGCGGCGAGGGATCTTCGAGCCGGCGTTTCTGGAGTGGCTGGAACGGGACTTCCGGCTCTCCGATTACGACTTATCCGAGCGGGATGGGCAATTGTCGCTGAGCTTTCACGGTCTTTGGACCGAGACGACGATGTGGGAGATCTATGCGCTTTCGGCGATCGACGAGCTGAAGACGCGCGCCAGTTTGAAGCGTCTGAGCGAGTTCGAGTTGGACATCCTGTATGCGCGGGCGAAGACAAAGCTTTGGGAAAAGATGGAGCGGCTACGCGGGGTTCCGCAGTTGAACGTTAGCGACTTTGGGACGAGACGGAGGCACAGCTTCCTGTGGCATGAGTATGTGGTAAAGGCCATGAGCGATGTGCTGGGCGCGAGCTTTGCGGGGAGTTCAAATACTTATTTGGCTTACAAGCACGATCTGGAGGCGATCGGCACCAATGCGCACGAGCTGCCCATGGCGCTGGCGGCGATGGCGGATAGCGACGAGGAGTTGCGGGCGGCGCAGTACCGCTTGCTTGAGCTATGGCAGCAGACCTACCAGGGGGAGTTGCTGATTCTGCTTCCGGACACGTTTGGGACAACGCAGTTTCTGGAGTGTGCGCCGGAGTGGGTGGCGGACTGGACGGGCCAGCGCATGGACAGCAAGGACCCGTACGTGGCAGGCGACGAATATATTGCGTGGCTGGAGCGGCACGGGCGCGATCCGCGGCAGAAGCGGCTGATTGCCTCGGACGCGCTGGATGTGGGACAGATTCTGGGGCTTCATGCGTATTTTGGAGGGAGGCTGCGCAATGGGGCGGCGCCGGGGGATTTTCAACGGGCCAGCGACTTCGCGGATGAGAGGAAATGGGTTGCCGAGCGGCGTATTCGGTTCAGCGCGGGATGGGGCACGTTTCTGACCAACGATTTTCGGAATTGCAATCCGCAGGGGGATGATGCGTTCAATCCGGTAAGCCTGGTGTGCAAACTGACCGATGTGGAGGGCAGGCCGGCGGTGAAGCTGTCGGACAACTACCAAAAGGCGCTGGGACCGGCAGGCGAGGTGGAGCGGTACCGGCGGGTGTTTGGAACGGCGGGGGTTGCAGACGCGCCGGTGACGGTTTGATGGCGACGGCGAAGGCAAGCTGGTATGCGAGCGAGCTGCGGCGGGAGCTGGGGCTGCGGAACCGGCGATGGGCGCGGGGACGGGCGCATGTGGAGAGCTATGGCAACTCGCCGGTGATTGTGTATGCGCCGGAGGGTGGGCGGCACGGGAACTTCTTCGATGCGGCGTATGCGGCGATTGCGGCGCGGCCGGAGTGGATGCGGCGGTTCGGCAAGATTCATGCGCAGGGAAGGGCGCTGCCGAAGGCGGAGCGAAGGTGGCGGGAGCTGGACTCGTCGATGAGTTCGGATGCGCTGCTGATGAATGTGTTTTGCACGCCGGGGGTGTCGGAGGCACCTGCGGTGCGGCGGACTCTCGGAGTGGATGGGGAGGACACACTCGTGTTTGGGTGGAGGGCGCGGGCGCCGCTGACGGGTGGACGAAGCGACCGCACGGAGGTGGATATGCGGTGGGGATCGCTGCTGGTGGAGGCGAAGCTGACGGAGGGGGATTTTCAGACGTGCAAGGCAGGGG
>CABDXY010000055.1_pt1 | contig 27768 bp, 22 predicted proteins | sample 3131871 | NCBI WGS metagenome assembly CABDXY01 (sample SAMEA5534336, study PRJEB31848) | metagenome | biome: tundra; feature: field; material: soil | place: USA | collected 2013-05 | depth 0.15 m
AGGGTCTTGAGCAGGGCGTTGAAGGCCGCATCGGTGATTTGGTGGGCCTCGTCGAGGATGTAGATCTTGTAGCGGTCGCGGGAGGGGGCGTAGCGCGCGGCGTCGCGCAGTTCGCGAATCTCGTCGATGCCGCGATTGGTGGCGGCGTCAATCTCGATCACGTCCACGGCGTTGCCCTGGCGAATCTCAACGCAGGAATCGCATACGCCGCAAGGCTCGTGCGTGGGCCGGGCTGCTGTGCCCACTTCCGTGCGGCAGTTCAGCGCCATGGCCACAATGCGCGCGATGGTGGTTTTGCCGATGCCGCGGTGGCCGCTGAAGATGTAGCCGTGCGCGATACGGTTCTGGCTGAGCGCATTGAGAAGGGTGCGGGTCACGTGGTCTTGCCCGGCCACGTCGGCAAAGCGCTGCGGGCGGTATTTTCTGGCCAGAACCTGATAACCCATCGATGTGCGCGCTCCTTGAGGGCGGCCTCCGGAAATTCAAAGGCCAAAAGGAGATTGTATCGTTCCGGGGTACAGGAGGGTTGGCGTGAAAACAATGCTCGACTGGGCCCGGTTTGCCGTCCATCCGGATAGGCCTTCGCTTCCTGTCTCATCGGCGCTTCATGAACCAGTCCGCATGCCTTTGCGGAAGAAGCAGCAGGTTACAAAACGGCTTTTTTCTTGTCAAGTTAAGACCCCGCTTGAGAAGATCGCTCCATGATGGATTCCCTTGAATTGCAAAAACTACTCCACGCCGACCGCGAGGCGGCATTCTTCCGCCTTCGAGGTGGCTACCCAATCCCGCTGGCCGGTGCAACCTGGTGGGCTCTGCTGGGCACGATGGGCTACTTCGTGCATAACCCCAACGCGTGGATACTTCTCACCTTTTACGCCAGCGGACTGCTTTTTCCGCTGGCCCTGCTCTACGCCCGCATCTTCAAGATCGACTTCATGCACGACAAGTCGGCGGCCTTGGATGTCCTGATGCCCACCTTCGCCTCCATGCTGCTCTTCTGGCCTATCGCCATCGCGGCCTTCTGGACCTACCCGCAACTGGTTCCCTTGGTGCTGGCCATCGGCCTGTCCATCCACTGGCCGGTCATCGGCTGGCACTATGCGCGCACTGGCATCTACGTTACCCATGCCGTAGTCCGCGCCATCGCCTGCTTTGTGCTCTGGAACTGGTGGCCCTCGACGCGCTTCACCCTGCTTCCCTTCACGGTCGCAGCCGCCTATCTCCTGACGGTTGTGGCGATCCTCATCGCCTCGACCCCAGCAAAACAGAAGGCAAGCATGGAATCCACCGCAAACGAGTGTGCCGCGTAGGCCGGAGCCTTCCAACTCTCAACGCCGGAAGAATAGGTATATGCTTCTTCAACGCAAGCGCATGGCGTTCTTCGTTTTGGAGGCCTTCTTCACAGCCTTCAGCGCGGCCTTCTTCGCGGCGGCCTTGCGCCGGCGGATTTCTTCGTTCGAGTACATGGTGCCCCTGCACTTCGCCGCGCCGCAGTTGCAGATGGCTTCGTCGTCGCCGCCGTCATAAAGGCAGTAGTCGTAGGTGATTTCGGCGCCGGCGGCGATGTTCCGGATGGCCGTGATCCAGACGCGGCCGCGCACTTCGCGGGTTTCGCAGTTGGCGTCGCAACTGTGGTTGATGAACATGGCCATGGAGTGGCCGTCGATGACCATCTCGCCATGCCCAAGTCCAAAGAGATAGGTGATCGGCGAGGCCTCGTTGCAGGCGTCGGCCTCCTCTTTGCTCAGGCGGCGGCCGGTATACTCGGCGACGCGCGCGCCTTTGCGGATGGCGGTGGTGGTGTAGCAGCCGGCGGCGTGGATGGCGGAAGAGCGGATGATGAGTCCCATGCGAATGTGCGATGCTTTCCTTTGGCGCAGATTGTGCTGTATGGACCGCATCGTACCATTGAAGGGTCCATTGAAGGGGCGAGAGGAAACGAATTGAAACGGGGCCTTACGGTTGCGGTGGTTTTGGCGGGCTGCCTGGCGGCGGGGCCGCGGCTGCCTGCGCAGAGTCCGCCGGGAGGGGCTGGAGCTGGGTCCGGCCAGAGCAAGCCGGCCGGCGACGCTCAAAAACCGGCGGCCGCTCAGCCGCAGTCCGGGGCCAACCCGTTTCCCGAGGACACAAGTACGGTTCCGATGCTGCCATCCAAAGGGCCGGCGGTTTTGCCTGAGGGGACCTACACCGGGGAGGAGTACGGGCGAGCTCCGTTGCCGAGTGAGGACCTGGACCCTGCGCGCAGCCCGGACGACCCTGCGCCGGCAGCGACGAGCGGGCAGACGGAGGATTTCAGCTCCAGCCTCACGGGCATGGAGAAGCTGCTGCCCCGGCCGGAGGACGATCAGCCCGAGAAGAAGAGAAAGCCGGCCGTCAAGGAGCCTACGCACAAGGAGGCCGCTTCCAACGACATCAATGTGGGGAATTATTATCTGCAAACCAGGAACTGGAAGGCGGCGCTGTCGCGCTTTCAGTCGGCGATGGTGCTGGACCCGGAGAATCCGGAGGTCTATTGGGGATTGGCCGAGGCGGAGCGCCACCAAGGCGACTTTGCGGACGCGCGCGCGCACTATTTGAAGCTGCTGGACTACGATCCGGACGGCCCGCACGGCAAGGAGGCGCGGAAGGCGATGAAAGAGCCGGAGATTGCGAATGGAAAGAAAGCCACGCCCAGCCAGCCCGCGACGGCTGAGACGCCGAAGTAGAGGTTAAGCGTACTGTAGATGGACTTTATTGTTTTGAAAGGGCACGGCTTCAGTCGTGCCGTAGAACAGCCAAAACAGGACGCGGCTTTAGCCGCCGAGGGAATGTAAATAGTTGAAAATACATTCCCTCAGGGGCTAAAGCCCACGTTGATTTTGCGCTATTTATGGCACGGCTAAAGCCGTGCCCTTTCAAAGCAATTGCTCTTTCCCACCTTGATGAACAGTCAACTCGCTCAGAACCCTGCCCAGCGAAGATAGGCGGCGAGGATGTGCCCGCCCCACAGGCTGCTGACGATGCCGCCGATGCAGAGGAAAGTACCCAGCGGCAGCTTGCTCAGCGCCCAGGTTTCCGACTCTCGCCGCGCCGACGGGACCACCAGCAGAACCACGGCGGCCAAGGCTCCAAGAACGACTCCCAAGCCAAAGGCGAGCAAAGCTTGCGGCAGGCCGAGCCAGGCGGCAAGGAGGGCCATCAGCTTGGCATCGCCGAGGCCGATGCCCTCGCGGCGGCGGATCAGCCAGTAGAGCCAGCGGATGAGCAGGATGAGTCCGGCGGCGGCGAGTATGCCGAGAAAGCAGTAGAGTGCCGCGATCTTTGGTCCTCTTCCAAACTCAAAATTTGCAAACACTACCGTAAGAACGAAACCTAGAGCAGTTCCTGGTAGCGTGATCCAATCGGGGAGCCAGAGGTTTTCGGCATCAAGTAATGCTAGAGCCACCAAGAGCCAGTAGATAGCCATTTTTCTGGCGACATCTGCCAAGGCAACGTAGATAAAAATAGCGGGTGTATCAGGGGCGGGAAGTCCGCTCAAGAATTGCCAGACAGGAATTGCCCACAGAAGCCCCACCGCAAGCTCCACCAGCGGATAGCGCCAGCCGATCCAGACGCGGCAGGTGCGGCAACGGCCGCGCAGAGCGAGCCAACTCACCAGCGGCACGTTCTCCCACCAGGCCAGCGTGTGGTCGCAACTGCGGCAGTGGGAACGAGGCTTGACTACGCTTTCGCCCTGCGGCCAGCGGCTCAGGCACACGTTCAGGAAGCTGCCGAAGACCAGCCCCAGAAGGCCCGCAAAGATCGTTCCAAGAATGCGAATCATGTGCGAGGTTGAGTATACGTCTCCAAATCAACGGACAAGTTGAGATTTGTGGTTTCCCACCCATGCGCCAGAAAAAAGGCGCATGGATGGGGCACGGTGCATATGTGGGCCATCAAGCGCGCGCTCATGGCCGCCGCTCCCGCCCAAGGTAGACTGGAGGGGCATGGACCTTCCGCCTGAAAGCTCCAACGCACAGGCTTCCGCGCCGCTCGCTGCATCCGATCCGGCGCGGGCGGCGGCGCTGTTTGAGCAGTCGGTGAGCATCATGGCGCGGTTGCGCGCCCCCGGCGGCTGCCCCTGGGACCGCGAACAATCCTTCGATTCGATCCGGAAATATACGCTGGAAGAGACCTACGAGGTCTTCGACGCCATTGAGCGCCGCGACTGGCCGCATCTGGCCGAGGAGCTCGGCGACCTGCTGCTGCAGGTGCTGTTTTATGCGGAGATGGCGTCCAACGAGGGCCATTTCACCATCGCCGAGGTGCTCGACCACCTGAACAACAAGCTGGTGCGGCGGCATCCGCACGTGTTTGGCGACGAGGCTTCGCGGGCGGCGGGGAACCGGGCGGAGGTGGACGCCGCGGTGGAGGGTTCCGCGGCGGCGGTGCTGCGGAACTGGGAGGAGATCAAGGCGGCGGAGAAACAGACTGCGGCCGATTCAGATGACGCGGGGGATGCGGGCGGGGCAGGGAATCGAGCGGCGTCGCGGCTGGACAGCGTGCACCGGGCGCTGCCGGCGCTGGCGGAGGCTGCCAAGCTGGGCGCGAAGGCGGCAAAATCCGGGTTCGACTGGGCTCATTGGCGCGATTTGCTGCCCAAGCTGGCAGAGGAGACTGCGGAACTGGAGGCTGAAGCTGCCTCCGCGGACCCGGCCCGCAAGCCGGCCGTCGAAGCTGAACTGGGCGACCTGCTGTTTACCGTGGTCAACCTGGGCCGGCACCTGGGCGTGGACGCGGAGATGGCGTTGCGCGGCTGCAATCGGCGCTTTCGGCAGCGGTTTCGGGAGATGGAGCTGGTCTCGGATCGGCCGTTAGAAGAGCTCCCCGCTCCGGAGTTGGAAGAGCTTTGGGCGCGGGCCAAGCGGAAGCTGGCCGAGATCGAGGCAAGGGAAGCGGAGCCTGCCGAGAATACAGCCCCTGACACTGCTCTTGGAGCGCGGCCATGATCGTAATTCGCACCTGCACGGGGTTTGATGAGCTGGAGGCCTGCGTCCAACTCCAGATCGAGACGTGGGGAGTGGAACCGAGCGACACGACACCACGCAAGACATTCCTTCTGGCGCAGAAGATCGGCGGCCAGGTGATCGGCGCTTTTGATACGGAGATTTCCAGCGGCCAGCCCGAGGGTGGGCCAGAATCGCTGGTTGGTTTCACCATGTCTTTGCCGGGGGTGAAGACCGGGGCCCCCAGCGACAGGTTTTCGTCGCTGGGGTGGAAGTCCGGAAAGGGTGAGCCCCGACCCTATCTGCACTCCCACATGCTGGCCGTCAAGGAGGGGTACCGCAATCGCGGCCTGGGTGTGCAACTCAAGCGGGAGCAACGCCGGGAGGCACTTTCGCGAGGCATACGGCTTATGGAGTGGACCTTCGATCCGCTGGAAATCAAGAACGCCTTTCTCAATATCCACAAGCTGGGGGCCATTGTTTGTGGCTACCGGGTGAATTTTTATGGTGTATCCTCATCTCGACTGCAGGGTGGGCTGCCCACGGATCGTCTTTTGGCCGAATGGCAGCTCGATTCGCCCAGGGTTCAGGCCGTCCTTGAAGGCCACCCGGCAGTTGCGCAGATCATCGAGGAACGAATTCTGGTCCCGGCCTCCATCTATCAGTGGAAGGCAACTGAAGCCGGCAGGGAACGAGCCATCGCCGTTCAGTTGGAGAACCGCCGCAAGTTTCAACAGGCATTTTCCCAGGGGTTAGCCGTACTTGGCTTCGTCCGGGATGCGGAAGGAAATGGAGTCTTCGAACTGGGTCCCCTTACCCAGGCGGAGTTGGACTGATTTCCCAAGGAACGCAAAAACCTATGAAAATCGATGCGATTATCCTGCGCGAACTACACCTGCCTCTGGTGCGCCCCTTTGAAACCAGCTTCGGCGTGACCCGCAACCGGAGGATTCTTCTGGCCGAGATCAGGTCGGAAGGACTGATCGGCTGGGGCGAGTGTACCGCGGGCGAATACCCGTTCTTCTCAGCCGAGTCGACCGATAGCGCCTGGGCTGCGATCATCAATGAACTGGGGCCGATGCTGGCTGCGGAGGCGCCTGAACATGGCGGAGAGTGCCAGCGGATCTTCCGCCAGGTGCGGGGCAATCGCATGGCCAAGGCGACGCTGGAAAACGCCATTTGGGATATCGAGGCGCAGCGCGGAGGGATTTCGCTTTCACGGCTGATCGGCGGTGTGCGCGACGTGATTCCCTGTGGCGTGTCGCTGGGGATTCAACCCGCCATTCCTGAGTTGTTGGCCATCATCGAGAAGGAACTGGCCGCGGGTTATCAGCGGATCAAGCTCAAGTGCAAGCCGGGCTGGGACGTGGAGGTCTTCGAGCGGGTGCGGAACCGTTGGCCGGGGATTACGCTCAGCTGCGACGCCAACTCGGCCTACCGTCTCCGGGATGCCGACCACCTGGTGAGCTTTGACGCCTTCGACCTGCTGATGATCGAGCAGCCTTTGTGGCACGACGACTTCTATTACCACTCCATGCTGCAAAAACGCTTGCAGACGCCGATCTGCCTGGATGAATCGATCCGCAACCGGAGGGACGCGCTGGCGTCCATCGAGATGGAGTCGTGCAAGATCATCAACATCAAACTGGGACGCGTGGGCGGCTTCTCCGAGGCCATTGCGGTCCACAATGCGGCGCAGGAGCGGGGAATTCCGGTGTGGTGCGGCGGGATGCTGGAGTCCGGCGTGGGACGGTCGCACAACATTGCGCTGTCAACTCTGGAAAACTTCACGCTGCCGGGCGATGTGTCCGCGTCGGCGCGGTATTGGCGCGAGGACATCGTTGAACCCGAGATTACCGTTTCGCCGGCGGGAGAGATCGCCATTCCGGACACGCCGGGCCGCGGGTACGAGGTTCGTACCGAGCTGGTCGAACGGCTCACGGTGCGCAAGGAGACCATCCGCGCCTTTGAACTGGTGGCGTAACTTGCCGCTCGATGGGCTGGCCTTCGGGGCCAGGCTGCATCGAAGAAGGCGCAGGCCGGTTGTTCTCTTTTTATTCCCCAAGGAATTAAGGGCTATTTTTCCCGATGCGATTTTACCCCTTGACATATTTGACCGGAACAATATTTCCTGAGAGTACTGAACCTGCTTATCTCCAGCGGAAACCCAGTAGATGGGTATCTGTCTGCGTTGTCACGAGGGGAGCGGCTGAGGCGGAGAATGGGAGCGGATGCCTGGGTAGACGTTTACCCGGAATTGCATCAAGTAAGCATATGCACCCCGCACCGCCGGGCGCGTTTCCTTTCAGCGTTTCCGATGCCGGCTTCGGCCCGGAACGCGCAAGTCCTTTTGCTTTGGAGGGCTCGTGCTCAAGCGCAGTTTGGATATTTCATTGGCAGGGTTGCTGCTGGCCCTCACGCTGCCGTTTCTGGCCATCGCTGCAGTCATCATCAAATTGGATTCCGAGGGCCCGGTGATCTTTCGCCAGGTTCGGATGGGCCGGAACTTCAGGTGTTTTCAGCTATTGAAGCTGCGAACCATGAGAGTTTCCAGCGGCGGCCCCGCCTACACGCTTGGCGCCGATCCGCGCATCACGCGATCGGGGCGCTGGTTGCGCCGGTTCAAACTCGACGAGCTGCCGCAACTGTGGAATGTGCTGCGCGGCGACATGAGCATGGTGGGTCCGCGGCCCGTTGTCCCCGAGCTGACCACGGAGTTCAAGCAGGCTTACGCGCGGCTGCTTGAGGCGCGTCCCGGCCTTACCGACCCGGCAACGCTCAAATACTGCCGCGAGGCCGAGATGCTGGCCCTGGTTGCGGATCCGCTCGAGTATTTCAAGACGGTGGTGACGCCGGACAAGCTGCGCATCTCTCAGGCCTATCGGCAACGCGCCAACGCGTGGAGCGACGTTGGAGTGATGGCGGGAACGGCATTGGCTCTGTTCCAGTCGAACTGGCGCCCACGGTTCAGCCAAGCAAAGACGCTTACTGCGTCGCTGCCTTTATCGCTCCGATAAGCGCTGGAACCACTTCGAAGAGGTCGCCGACGATGCCGTAGTCGGCCACCTCGAAGATGGGCGCGTCGGGGTCCTTGTTGATGGCCACTATGCACTGCGAGCCCTTCATGCCGACCAGATGCTGAATTGCGCCTGAGATGCCGATGGCCAGGTAAAGCTTGGGCGAGATGGTCTGGCCGGAGCTGCCTACCTGGCGCTCCATGGGCAGCCAGCCGTTGTCGCAGATGGGCCGCGAGGCGGCCAACTCCGCGCCCAGCGCCGTGGCCAGTTCCTGGACGAGTGGAATGTTTTCCGCGCCCTTGATGCCGCGGCCCACGCTGACGATCCGTTGCGCGGAGCCCAGGTCCACGGTCTGCGAGGAGCCGCGGAAGGGCTCGCTGGGGCGGGTGCGAATCTGCGCTGGCTCGATGGAGGGCGTAAAGACCGTGACTTCGGCCGCGCCTGTTTCCGCAGCTTCGGCGCGAAAGGCTCCGGCCTGCACGGAGACGAAGCAGGGGCCGTTGCCGGAGTGCCGGTAAGAACCGTTGAGGCGGCCTTGCATGAGCTGGCGCGTGAAGACCGGGCCGTCGCCGATGGCCACCACGTCGCTGATGAGCACCTGGCCGAAGCGGGCGGCGAGCGCCGGAGCGTAGTCGCGCACCTGATAGGTGTGCGGGAGTACTACGTACGTCGGGGTTTCGGATTGGATGAGTTGGTGAAGGGACAGAGAGAAGCCATCCGAGGTGTATTGAGCGAGAAGCGGGTGCTCCACGCGCACCACTTTGGGGAGGGGTTTGGTGGCGATTTCGGCGGCGAGAGACTCGGTCTGTGCGCCGACGATGACTGCGGATATGGGCGGGCCAAGTTGTGCGCCCAGGTGCTGGGCGGCGGCGACGGCCTCCCAACTAATGCGGGCAATCCGGCCTGCACGCTGTTCCACTACGACCAAAATGCCGCTCATAGGACGCGCACCTCGAACTTCAGCTTTTCTACCAGAGCCGCCGCCGCTTCTTTTGCCGTGCCTGGAAGAATCTGCGTGGATTTTAGTTTCTGCGGCAATGTGACCTGCTCCAGAACCACAACGGGCGGAGTGTCCACGCCGAGTTCCGCCGCTGTCCCCCGGCGCACCTCCTTGGTTTTAGCGCGTTTGATGCCCATCAAGGTGGCGTAGCGCAGCTTGTTGCCGCCGGACTGGATGGTGAGGACGGCTGGCGTGGGAAGATCGATGGTCTGAAACCAGCCCTCTTCGAGTTCGCGTTTGACCGTGAGGCCGGTCTCGGTTTTTTCGACGTGAAGGATGAGCGTGGCGTGGGGCAGGCCGAGCAATTCGGCGAGAATCACGCCGGTTTGTCCCAGGCCCAGGTCTTCGGACTGCAAGCCGGTAAGAACGAGGTCGGGGCTTTCTGGTTTTATGGCGGCAGCCAGCAGACGGGCAACGCCCAGGGCATCCCGTGCTCCCAGATCCTCACAGTCGATGTGGATGGCGCGGTCCGCGCCCTTGGCCAGGGCCTCGCGGATCGTCGTTCCCACCCGCCCCGGTCCGGCGCTGACCACAATCACTTCGCCGTTCGCCGCGGCGGACTTCTCCTTGAGTTGAAGCGCCTCTTCCAGGGCGTAGGCGTCGGACTCGTTCAGCGCGTACTGGAGGCCGGACTCTTCAATCCATTTCCCGGCCGCGTCGATGCGAACTTGGGCGTCCCGTTCGGGGACTTGTTTTATGGCGACGACGATTTTCATAGTGAATGGCTCTCGTTCATCTTGGTTGGCGCCGTTACCGGCCTCGTTATTGGGGCAATCCGCGGGCAGCTAGCTGGGCAATGTCGAGCAGTTGCGGCGTGGCTTCGCCGCTGGCGGCCAAGGCATCCCGGAACATGGTATTGCAGAAGGGGCAGGCCGCGGCGATAGTCTGCGCTCCGGTTGTGACCAGCTCCGCAGCGCGGTTGTGGCTGACTCGCTCGCCGGTCTCCTCGCCGAGAAAGGCCAGCCCGCCGCCGGCTCCGCAGCAAAAGCTGCGCTCATGGTTGCGCGGGGCTTCGATCAGATCGCCGGCCAGGGCTACGACCGTGCGCGGCTGGTCGTAGACGTTGCGATAGCGGCCCAGGTAGCAGGGATCGTGGAAGACGATTTTTTCTTCACTTCCAGGGAATAAAGCAGGTTGAGTGTTCTGGTCTCCCACCCTTTCGCCAGAAAAAAGGCGAAAGGATGGGGCACGGTGCATTTTGCCAGTTGGCAGCTTGTCCGCAAAGCGGGCCAGGAACTCGCTGTGGTGCTCGATCTCAGGCGGCGTGCCGTACTCCTTCCAGTCTTCCTGGATGGTCCGGACGCAGTGCGGGCAGATGGAGACGATCTTCTTGACTTTGTTCTGCGCCAGGGCTTCGAGGTTGGCCTCGGCCAGTTGCTGGAAGAGCAGGTCGTTGCCCAGGCGGCGGACGGGGTCGCCGGTGCACTTCTCCTTGCGCAGCACGCCGTAACTCGTGCCCAGGTAGTTCATCACGCGGGCGAAGGCGGCGACGATCTCGCGGCCCTTGGGGTCGTAGCCGCCCATGCAGCCCAGCCACAAACAATATTCCTGCGTCCCATCGAAGAGGGGCAGCCCAGCCTTCTCGATAAACTTGTCACGCTCCGCGGGACTCAGTCCCAGTGCGTTGCTGCCCCGTTCAAGGTTCAGAAAAAGCTTTGTGCCTTGGCCGTCCGCCCAGGACCCGGTGTTGACCGCGCCGCGGCGCAGACCGATGAGGATGGGCAGGTGCTCGATGCCGACCGGGCACTGGAACTCACATGCGCCGCAGGTGGTGCACTGGAAGACCGCTTCCTGGGCGTTGTATTTGCCCAGCAGGGGCTGGCCGGAGGACGGGCCGAGGTCATTCAGATAGCCGCGCAGGCCGAGGACGATTTCTTTCGGGTTGAGGAGCTTGCCGGTGTTGGCGGCGGGGCAGTGCTCGGTGCAGCGGCCGCACTCGACGCAGGAGTAGGCCTGGAGGCTGACCAGCCGGGTGAGGTCCGTGCCGGCTACGAGGCCGAAGTCTTCATCGCCGCTGAGCGGGGGAATTTGGCTGAAGCTGCCGCGCGAAAGGAAGACGGTGGCTGGACTCAGCACCAGGTGCAGGTGCTTGGTGTGGGGAATCAGCGGCAGGAAGGTGAGCAGGGCGAGGGTGTGAATCCACCAGAGGGTTCGCGCGGAGGGGCTGGCGTCGGCGACAAAGAACGAAGCCAGGTAGGTGGCCATGAGGACAAAGATAAGCAGGGCGATGACGCCGGACTGATAAGAAAGGTTTTCGCCCAGCCACCTGGGGCGGATGAGGAAGCGGCGAACGAACAAACCGAGGATGCTGACGGCGCAGGCCAGGGCGAAGGCGGCGGCGAAGTAGTAATAGAAGCGGCCAATCCGGCTGGCGGGCGAGAGAAAGCCGAACCCCAGGATCACTGCGCAGTGGTTCAGCGTAACCAGGGCAAAGGCGCAGAAGGCCCAGAAGACGAAGGCGTGCGCCAGGCCGGGGAGCGGACGTTCGCGGATGACTTTGGCCTGAAAGAGCACCTCCCAGACGAAATCCCAGACGCGCTTCCCGATTGGGAAGAAATGAAAGCTTGGGTCTTTCTTCGATTGGAGGATTTTGCCGAGGACGAGGCCGAAGCGGCGCCAAAAGCTGTAGGCCGAGGCTACAGCCAGCCCTGCGAAGAGCAGCTTCTCAAGGAGTGAGAAGTGTTGAGGCTCGGCCAGGGTTGGGAGAAGAAGAATCATAGGCGAACCAACCCACAATACACGATAGGTTCAAGAGCCGTCGCGCCGTGAGACAACTTCCAGCCTGCCTTTGGAATAGCTTTGCCCGTAAAGCGCTAGCAGCGCACAATCTTCGTTGAATCGATCCCCTTGGTGGCATTTCTTGTGTCCACCACGAGTTGCGACTGCTCGACGATGGCGTGGTAGTCGTAATCGGAGTGGTCGGTGACAATGACAACGGCGTCGTACTGGCCGAGGTTGTCGAGCGGAGTGTTGGTCATGTTCAGGTCGTAGTGGCGTCCGCGGCCCACGGTGGGGAAGTAGGGGTCGTTGTAGGAGACCTCGGCGCCTTTCTCGCGCAGAAGTTCGATGATGGTCAGCGAGGGTGACTCGCGCAGGTCGTCGATGTCGCGCTTGTAGGCAAGGCCGAGGACCAGAACCTTCGATCCTTTGAGGGATTTGCGGTACTCGTTGAGGCTGGCGGCGATCTGCTCGATCACGAAGTAGGGCATGGCCGTGTTGATTTCACCGGCCAACTCGATGAAGCGTGTGCGGAAGTCGAACTGCCTGGCCTTCCACGAGAGATAAAAGGGATCGATGGGGATGCAATGGCCGCCCAGGCCTGGGCCGGGATAGAAGGCCTGGAAGCCGAAGGGTTTGGTGCGGGCCGCGTCGATGACCTCATGGATATCGATGCCCATCTTCATGCACAGTTGCTTCAGCTCGTTGACCAGCGCGATGTTGACGCAGCGGTAGATGTTTTCAAGCAGCTTGGTCATCTCCGCGGCCGAGGGGCTGCTGACAAGCACCACCTGGCGGAAGATTGCTCCGTAGAGGGCCGTGGCAAGCTCCACGGCTGCCGGGCCGCAAGCGCCGACGACCTTGGGAATATCGTGGCGGGCCACGGTGTCGTTGCCGGGGTCCTCGCGCTCGGGCGAGAAGGCGACGTGAATGCCGGGCTCATCGAGGGTGCGCGCAACCTTCAAGCCGTTCGGATTGCCGGCCTCAAGCATCGGAGCTACGATCTCTTCCGTTGTGCCGGGATAGGTGGTGCTTTCCAGCACGATCAACTGGCCCTCATGAATGTAGGGAGCGATGGACTCGACCGTCCCGGTTACAAAGCTCAGGTCGGGTTCGTGGTGCTCGTTGAGCGGGGTTGGCACGCAGATGATGACCGCGTCCATTTCGGCGATCTGGGAGTAGTCCGAGGTGGCGCAAAAACCAGCCTGTTGCGCGGCCTGGATGGCGGCGGGCAGAATGCGCACAATGTAGGAGTTCCCGGCGTTGAGGGTATTCACCTTGTCCGGCGCGATATCGAAGCCCGTTACCCGGAACCGCTCACCGCTGAAGAGCAGCGCCAGCGGCAGGCCCACGTAGCCCATCCCGATGATCCCGATGCGGGCCTCGCGGGTCTCCATTTTGTGTTTGAGCTCGGCAAGCCGGGCCTGGGCCGCAGTCGTCATGTTTTCGATTGTAAGACTCCGCGGCGTTCGATCGGACGGTTTGGGGCTGGATAGAGCTGTTCCAGCATGGTTACGAAAGCATTTGAGCGGGGTGCATTGTGCAAGCGCCAAGAGGGAAGAGGAGAGAGATGATTCCGCTGCGGAGGCCAGGGAATTGGGCAATGTCCTGATATTGTTTTAGGTGCGGCTCCTGTCGTCGCACAATCCGGCTTCAGAGGAGATTTCCCTGGCAAAGTATCTTGTAACCGGAGTTGCGGGCTTTATCGGCCGGTCTATTGCCGCGGCGCTGCTGGCGCGCGGAGAGGGTGTGCGCGGTGTCGACAACTTCATCACCGGCAAGCGCGCCAATCTGGTTGGCCTGGAAGCGATGGAGTTCATGGAGGGCGACCTGAGCGATCCGGCCGCCTGCGCGCGGGCCTGCGCCGGGGTGGAAATTGTGTTCCACGAGGCGGCGCTGGCCTCGGTTCCGCGCTCCGTGGCCGATCCGGTGGGCACCCACGTGAACTGCGTGGACGCCACGCTCAACCTGCTGGTGGCGGCTCGTGCCGCCGGAGTGCGGCGCGTGGTCTATGCGGGCTCTTCCTCCGTTTACGGCGATGCGCCCACCCTGCCCAAGCATGAGGAAATGCTGCCCAACCCCATCTCTCCGTATGCCGTGGCCAAGCTGGCGGGCGAGCATTACACACGCGCCTTTGCCCGCGTCTACGGGCTGGAGACGGTGGTGCTGCGCTACTTCAATGTTTTTGGACCCTACCAGGACCCCACGTCCCACTACTCCGGGGTGCTGGCCATCTTCTGCCGCAGAATGCTGGCCGGAGAGCAGCCGACAATCTATGGCGACGGTGAGCAGAGCCGCGACTTCACCTATATCGATAACGTGGTTCACGCCAACCTGCTGGCCGCCGCGGCCCCGGCGGAGAAGGTGTCAGGGCAGATGATGAACACGGCCATGGGCACGAGCATTACGCTGAACGAGACCTTTGAGATTCTGCGTGAGCTGACGGGCTTCAGCGGCAAGCCGGCCTACGCGGAAGGGCGCGCCGGGGACATTCGCGACTCGCTGGCCGACATCCGGCTGGCCGGCGAACTGCTGGGGTACGCGCCTATCGCCGGTTTCCGCGAGGGGCTGCGCCGCACCGTTGAGTGGTACCGGACCGGCGGCGGAGTTGAGTAGGGCTTGTTCGGGTTGCCGGCCAGGCGAAATGGCCGGTTTTTCCGCACCTTGCTTTCTTCAGTGACGGAGTCTATTGACGAATTGCTTCCGATGAAGCACACTGTCGGGGATTTCCTTTGTAGTATTTGTTGTTTTGAATCCCAGGTCTGCCTCCGCCGAAAGAAAGTTGGGATAGAGGTTCCCTGTCCGTGCCGGAAGCAACCGACGTATCGTCTGATTCGCCCTACGATCCCGATCAGGGGTCTGATCAATGGCCCGATATGAGGTCCCATGCGAGGCTCAGCGCCGGCGAGCGCAGTTCCTCGCGATCACTGCGCGAGCTTTGGCAGGTTCTGGTCCGCCGCCGCCGGATGGTTGCGTCTGTGGTGGGGGGATTGCTGCTGGCGTGTCTTCTGTATTGCCTCATTGCTCCCAACCAGTACGAAGCCAGCGCACGGGTGGCGTTGCGCACCTCGCCGGCCTCGGCGCTGAGCCTGGAGGCATCGGAACCCGCCGTCGCGGCCTCGATCCTCACCGCGCCGGTGCAGCAGGAGACGCTGGCCAACGTCTTTCGCAGCGACCAACTGGCCTGGAGAGTGATTACGGAGTTGAAGCTCTACCAGCAGCCGGGTTTTCGCGGCAACTTTGCAGGCCGCTTTCCTGATTTTCGCTCCGAGGCGCCGGCGGTCAATGCCGCCGATTCCGAGGCTCAGGCCCAAGCCCAGGCCTGGCTGCTGGAGAGGTTTCAGCGCCGGCTGCGCGTCGAAACCCTGCCCCGCACGCTGCTGATTCAGATTCGCTTTCGCTCCCGTGACGCGGCGCTCTCGGCCTCCGTGGTGAACGGCCTGATTCGCGCCTATCAAGAGCAGGAGAGCGAGCTCCGCGTGCAGGCCACGGCGCAGTCTTCCGAGTGGCTGACGAGCCAGCTCAAAGACCTCAAGGCCCGCGTGGATCAGGATGAGCAGCGGCTGGCGGCCTTCCAGCGCGAGCACGGCCTGCTGACCACGCCCGAGACCCTGGCCAACGGCCAACCCGGCGAGAGCCAGCACACATCGGCGTTGCTGGAGATCGATGAGTTGGGCCGCCAGTTGGTGGCTGCCACCACCGACCGCATCCTGCGCGAGGCCGAATACCGCTCCGCCTCGCAGGGCAATCCAGAGTTGGTCATCGCCTCCGATCCCCATCTGCAAACCGAAAACGGCAACTTTGCCACTGCATTGCTTCAGCAACTCCATGCCCGACACAGCGAGCTGGACCAGGAGCAGGCGCAACTGAGCATCGAACACGGGCCTAGCTTTCCCCGCGTGGTCGAGATACGCGGCCAATTGCAGGATCTGGACCGGCAAAAGCAGGCCGAAGACGCCAAACTGGTGGAGCGATTCCGGAGCGCCTGGCAGACGGCTGCCGATCGCGAGCAGTTGGTTCGCAAGAGCCTGGACGAACGCACCGCGGAAGGGATGAAGCTGAACCAGGCCGCCACCGAGTATGCGGTGATGCGCCAGGAGGCCAACCGAAGCCACGAGTTGTACATGCGGGTGCTGGAAAAGGTAGAGGAGGCGGGGCTGGCCGCGGGCATCCACAGCTCGAATATCACCGTGGTGGACCCTGCTCGGCAGCCGGTCAAGCCCGTTGCGCCCGACCTGCCGCTCTATATGGCCATCACGCTCTTTGCCGGCCTTTGGCTGGCGGTGGGAGGCGCGCTCTTGCTCGAATCGCTTGGTAACCCCGTAATACGCACCGGCGTGGCGCTGCTGGCGGTGCTCTTGGCTGGCGCAGTGGCCCACGCCCAGGCGCCCACGCCCAGCACTGCCGGTATGCCCGGCGGTGTGGTCCGTCTTCCCGACACGTCGCAGACGCAAAAACTGCCCAATCCCAAGGATGCTCCGGCCGTCTGGGACATCCCTGCCGGTTCAACTCCGGCCGGGCTGCCGCCGATGGCCGGTACGCAATCCACATCGCCCATGCCCGCTCCCATTGGCCCCGGCGACTTCCTGGATATCAGCGAGTACCACACCCCGGAGTTTCATTCGTTGGTGCGCGTCTCCCCGGCGGGCACGGTGATGCTGCCCATGGTCAACGAAGTGCATATTGGCGGACTGAGCGAGCAGGCCGCCGCGCGCGCCATTGAAGCCGCGCTGGTGGCGAAGGGCATGCTGCTCCATCCGCAGGTTTCGGTGCTGGTGACCTCCTATGCCGGCCAGGACGTGAGCGTTCTGGGCGAGGTGGCCCGCCCCGGGGTCTATCCCTACACCCTCCACCATCGCTTGCTGGACCTGATCTCGGCCGCCTCCGGCCTCTCGCCCAACGCCGGACGGCTGGTGAATATCTTCCATCGCGACGACCCGGCCGGGACGCCGCATCCGGTGGTGCTGGACCCCAGCGGCACCGACACCGGCGCCGACCACAACCCCGAGCTGACCCCCGGCGATACCGTTCAGGTGAGCCGCGCCGGGCTGGTTTACGTGGTCGGCGATGTGGTGCGTCCCGGCGGATTCGCGGTCGATCCGGCGCAGGGGCTTACCGTGGTGCAGGCGCTCTCGCTGGCCTGGGGTCCGATGCAAAACGCGGCCACGCGCAAGGCCCTGCTGATCCGCGAACAAAAAGGCGGCCGGACCATCACCACCCTCAATCTGAAGCGCATGATCCACGGCCAGGAGCCCGACCAGCCGGTCCACGACCGCGACATTCTCTTTGTGCCGGATTCAACGGCCAAAAATCTCTGGAATAAATTCCTGGAGTCGGCGGCCCAATCGGCTGCCGGTGTCCCGATCTATGCCGCCCTGGTTTATTCGCAGAGGTTTTAGGCAATGAGGAAAATCGCCTGGGGTTTGCTGCTGCTCTTCGCCTTTGCGATTCCCTGGGAATACTCCCTGGATCTGGGCGAACCGCTGGGCAACGTCGCCCGCGTAGTTGGTCTGTTGCTGCTCCTGGTGTCGATTCCGGCTGTCCTCCAGGCCGGGCGCCTGCGCACTCCGGGGCCTCTGCAGTGGTTGGTTCTCGCCTTCTATCTCTGGTTCTGCTGCTCCTATTTCTGGACCATCGAACCACTTGTGACTCTGGAGAGGATCCGCGGGTTCTTCCAGGAGATGATGATCGTGTGGCTGGTCTGGGAGTTTGCCGATAGCCCCCGCGATCTGCGAGCGTTGCTGCGCGCAACCGTGGCCGGCTCATGGGTGCTCGCCGCGCTGACCGTGGCTAATCTTGCTTCGCCTGAGGCAATCGCAGCGGGCCAGATCCGGTTTGCCGCCGTGGGACAGGACCCGAACGACGTGGCCCGCTTTCTGGACCTGGGTTTTCCGTTGGCAGCCCTGCTGTTGAACAGCGAGTCCCGCTGGCCTGCCCGCCTGCTGGCGCTGGGCTATCTGCCGCTGGGCCTGGTCGCCGTATTGCTGACGGCCTCTCGCGGAGGGTTTCTGGCAGCGGTGGTGGCGCTGGCGGGTTGCGCCCTCCTGCTGCTTCGCAGCCATGCCAGGGGAGTGATTGCCGGGACCCTTGCTTTGCCGGTGATCGCTACCGCCCTCTGGTTCAGCGTTCCGCACGAGACCTTAGAACGGCTGGCAACCATTCCCGCTCAGCTTCAGGGCGGCGATCTGAATCAGCGGTTGAACATCTGGAGAGCGGGCTGGCATGCGTTTGTGCGAGCGCCGTGGTTCGGCACGGGGGCGGGCTCCTTTGTCAGCGCCGCAGGACTATCTCCCATCGATACGGCTCACAACACCGCACTTTCAATCCTTGTCAGCGGAGGGTTGTGCGCCTTTTCCCTGGCTGTGGGCATTGTGGCGCTGGCCGCGCGGTCGGCGATGCAAACTCATGGGCCGCTCCGGCTGGCGCTGGCCACCGCGCTGCTGGTCTGGGTCATCACTTCGCTGGTTGCCACGGTGGAGGAGAGCCGAACCACATGGCTGCTGTTAGGCATGATCGCGCTGGCCGGAAGGCTTGCCGTGGAAGAACCGCAACGCCTTGCCGCCTGCTTCGCCGCCCATGCCGAGCGCCCGAAGTTTGGAATATCCCCTGAGCCTGTGGTGTAGGCCAGCCCGCCGCCATGTCTCACATCGCCCAAATCGCTCAGCTATTCAAAGGCGCCAGCGTCAATCGCCGTATCTTTCGCGCTGCCGCCTCGGTCGCCGCCGTGGGGATTCTGGTCAAGATCGTCGCCATCTCCAAGGAGATTGCCGTGGCCGGCGTCTATGCCCGGACCGACGCCATGGATGCCTTCCTTGCGGCTGCGCTGATCCCCGGTTTGCTGATCAACCTGATCTCCGAGTCGATGAACCAGGCGCTGGTGCCCACACTGGTCCGGGTGAGGAAACAGGAGGGCCATGAACGCGCCCAGCAACTGCTGTCAAGTTCGATGCTGTGGATGTGCGTATTGCTGGCCGCGGCCTCAGCCGGCATGGCTCTCACGGCGCGCGGCTTCTTCCCACTGATTGCGTCGCATTTTCCGGCAGCCAAGCTGGACCTCTCGATAAGGCTCTTTTACGCTCTGCTGCCGGTGGTGCTCATCACTGGAATCGCCTCCAACTGCACCGCCGTTCTGAATACCTTCGACCGCTTTGCCCTGCCTGCGCTGGCTCCGGTGACGATCTCGGTGGCGATCATTGTTGGCGCGTTGACCCTGGGCAGCCGCTTCGGCATTTGGGCCATGGTCTACTCGACCCTGGCCGGCTCGCTGGCCCATGCGGCTGTGGTGGCGTGGATGATGGACTCCCACGGGTATCGCTTCCGACTGCGCTGGTACGGAATGACCGAGGCCACCCGCGAAGTGTCGCGCCAGTACGGGCCGGTGTTGCTGAGCGGCGTGGTGGCCTCGGGCGGCCTGCTGGTGGACCAATCGATGGCCGCCATACTGCCGGCGGGGAGCGTGTCCGCGCTGGTTTATGCCAACCGCTTTGTGAGCGTTGTGCTCACCCTGCTGGCGGGGGCGATTTCTACGGCCGTCGTGCCTTACTTCTCCGGCATGATCGCCGTTGGGGACTGGGCCGGATGCCGGCACACCCTGCGCACCTGGGTCCGCCTCACAGCGTTGGTCTCCGCGCCGATTGCGGTGGTGCTGATCGCCGGCTCGCACCTGCTGATCCGCATCACGTTCCAGCATGGCGCCTTTGGGCCGCACGACACAGCCGTGGTCACCCCGGTGCTGGCCATGTACGCGATTCAGATTCCTTTTTTTGTCTCCAGCCGGGTCTTTTATCGCTTTGTGGTTGCTATGCGCCGCACCGATCTGATTCTCTACTGCGGTATTCTCAATCTTGCGCTGGACATTGTTCTCAATCTGATTCTGATGCGCTGGTTCGGCGTAGCCGGAATCGCGCTGGCCACCTCTCTCTGGACCGTGAGCACGTTCTTCTTTCTTTGGTATTGGACATGGAGGCTTCTTCCTCCGGCGGAGGCAGCGTCATGATTCCAAGGCCGGCTCAATATCTTCTGCGTTTCGACGATCTCTGTCCCACGGTCTCGCGCACCCGTTGGCAGCGATTCCTGCCGCTGATTGAGGAGTTCGGCATCCATCCCATTCTCGCGGTGGTTCCCGACAACATGGACCTCGAACTGGAGCAGTCGCAGCCGGACCCGGAGTTCTGGGACCGGATGCGCGCGATGGAGGCCGCGGGAGCTACGATCGCCCTGCACGGATACCGCCATCTCTGTAACAGCCAGGGTGCGGGCCTGGTGCCGTTGCACCGCCATTCGGAGTTCGCCGGCGTTCCCGAGGAGACCCAGCGCGAGTGGATTCAGGAGGGCCTGAACATACTCCGTGGCCACGGGCTGAACCCGCGGATATGGGTTGCACCGCGCCACGGCTTTGATGGCAATACCCTGCGGGTACTCAGTAAAGAGGGAATCAGCCTGGTCTCAGACGGATTCGCCCGCGTTCCTTTCAGGCGAGGCGGCCTCACCTGGATTCCGCAGCAGCTTTGGGCGCCGGTGGAGAAGTCAGAAGGCCTTTGGACTATCTGCGTGCACAGCAATATGGCACGCGGCGCGCTGGTGGAGCAGTTGCGTGCCTTCCTCGGCGGCCATGCCGGGCAGTTCACCTCGGTGGACCGCGTGGTGGCCGAACTGAAGCCTATGAAACTGAGCCTGACTGAACGGCTCTACGGGGCGTGGGCGCTGTGGCGCGCCCACGCTTCCCGGTTGAGGAAGCGGCGACGGCGCCGGCTCAACAAGTCCAGCGCCAATTAAGATTTTCACCCGCTCAATGCGTGCGCGCCCAATGCACTGGCCTTGGACTCTGCTGGAGCAGCTCCGCGTACAGCGCCTCCCAACGGTCCAATACAAGCTCCAGGCTGAAGCGCTCGATCACGCGCGCCCGCGCCCGCTCGCCCATCGCTTTGCGCTCCTCAGCCGGTGTTTGCATCATCCGGGTCATCGCGGCGCCCAGGGCGGCGGCATTGCCGGGCGGGGTGAGCCAGCCGGTCTGCCCATCTACGATGACCTCCCGAGTGCCCGGAACATCGGTCGCCACTGCAGGCAAGGCACAGGCTGCGGCTTCCAATAGGCCCATCGGCAGCCCTTCCCAGCGAGAGGATAGCACGAATCCATCCGCGGGCTGCATCCATCGGCGCACGTCAGGCTCGAAGCCGAGAAAACGGACCCGCCGTTCCAGACCGAATTCTCTGGATAGCCGGCGCAGCTCGCTCTCAAATGGCCCTCCGCCGGCGATCACAAGCCGCGCGCGTTCCGGAACTTCCACCATGGCCCAAAGGAGCGTGGGATAGTCTTTGACCGGATCCAGTCTGCCGGCGGCAAACCAAAGAAACTCTTCATAGAGCCCAATCTTCCGGCGAACGGCTGCGCGGACCGCTGCATCCGGCCGCCACGCCTCCACGTCTATCCCGTTGGGAAGCACAGTGAGCTTGTCCTCGCCGGCCATTGCGGCAGAGCGGTGCGCCTCCGCCACGGCACGGCTGACGGCAGTCACTCTGTCCGCAAGCCAGCCGCTCCAGCGATAACCCAGACGCCGGCCCAGAGTGCCCGTCGAGGAACTGTGCAGCGTATCCACCACTACCCGGACGGGCGCGGCCAGCCGCGACCAGCGCGCCAGCCACGCCGCGTGGGGCAGGTGAGCGTGGACCACGTCCGGGGACTCGCGCCGGAGCCAGCGGTTGAAGCGAATCCATCCGCGCGGATCGGCCAGGCCCTTGCGCATCTGAAGGCTCAGGAACGCGGCTCCCGACGCGATCAGCTCGACAGCCGCATCGCCTCCGGCGCCCGAAAGCGCCACAACGCTCACCCGCCAGCCGCGCCGGCGCAGCCCTTTTGCCAGCAGGATGACCTGGCGCTCCGCGCCGCCGATCCGGTCAAGGCCGGGAATGACCAGGGCAACATGGTTCACCGTTGACGCTCCTTGAGGACCGAGTCGATCAGGTCTTCATAGGCATGGATCGCGCGGTCAAGTCTGAACTCGTCGATGAATGAATGCGCAAAGCGCTCCCCAGGCCGCAAGACTTCCAGCGCCGCGAGCAGAGTGGCCGCAAGCGCAGAGGCGGAGACTTCAGGAGCAAGCCAGACGCCGGGTTGTCCGCGCAGCAGGTCAGCCACACCTTCCGAAGCCGGCGCGGCAACAATGGGCAAGCCTCCAGCGGCCGCCTCCAACAGGGCATTGGGCAAACCCTCTTGCCGGGACGAGAGCACAAATACCGACGCACCCGGAAAGCACGCCGAGGGACGATCAATGTGCCCCGCAAAGCGCACGGACGCCTCCAGCCCCAGTTCCCGGCACAGAGCCTTGAGCGCCGTTTCTTCCGGACCGGCGCCTGCGATCACCAGGTCAGCCTGGGGGAACTGCTCTCGCACGGTGACCATCGCCCGCAGCAGCAGGTCGAAGCCTTTCTCCCACGAGAGCCTGCCCACTGCCAGCAGATGCGGGCCGGGATCAGTCCAAAGATCCGGATTTTCCTCAATTGCATCGCGAATCTCATCCACATCCACGGGATTTGGCAACACCGCCAGCCGCTCCTCAGGAATCCCAAGCTCCCCGGCGAGGTCTTTTGCCATCGCCGTCGTCTGACAGATCACCCGGTCCGCATGGCGGTAGAGTACGCGGTAAAGCAGGCGGGTAGAACCGGGCAGGCCTCCAAAGGCTAATGCAGCGGACACGGTCCCATTTTGCCGCACCAGCACACGTGTTCCCTGCGGAAAGAAGGGGCGGAGCAGCAGCACCAGAAAGTTCAGGTGCGCCATCCCGGATAGAATCGCGTCCGGTTCAAGCCGCCGGACCAGCCTGAGCAACTGAAAGGCTGCGGCGCGCACCCTGGATGCACCGAGCGCGTGGATGCTCACCCACGGTGGCAGGTGTTCCGGGCCAACATTTGCCTGGATGATGAGTCCCAGGTGCAGTTCGTACTTGTCGCGGGACAGGCCCCGGGCCAGCAGGGCAATCACTTGCTCCGCGCCGCCGCCACCAAGATGCGGGATCAACAAAAGAACCCTGGGACGTTCAGTCATGGACTTTTCCACAGAAGTGACGGGTTTTTCCACAAGAAAGTGAGTATAGGCCAGGAATCCAATACTTTCGTGTTGGTTCTGTCACTCTCGCTCACTGTGCAAAAATGGTACATTATTTGCGTTCCTTAAGAACCTCTACAAAGACTTCAAGAGAATGTCCGTAGAGCATGCCTCGGGGGCAAAAACCCCGTTGACTTGTTTTGACTTTGTGTCAGGGCTAAAGCCATGACCGACCTTCACCCCGGCGTTGAAAGCAGATTTCCGGACGGATTCGACGAATATGTCCGGAAGTTGCAGGGAGTGCAGGCCGGCCAATGTTTGTTTCCGAAGCGCTTCGATTCGATACTGAGCTGCTGTGTCAATCAACGCAGCCACCGCCCCACATCGTGGTGGGCATCACCCATCCGCAGACCTGCTTGACTCTCACCGGACGCCTGCGCGCGCTGCGCGAGGCGGGTTTTCGCGTGACGCTTGTCTCAAGCCCGGGCGAGTTGCTCGGCCGCACAGCCGCACGCGAGGGGGTTGAGGCGATTGCCCTTCCTATGCAGCGGGGCATCGCCCCCGTTGCGGATATTGTGTCGCTGGCACGGATTTGGTGGCTGCTGCTCCGGCTCAGGCCGGACATGACCGAATTCAGCACGCCCAAGGCCGGGCTGTTGGGCACCCTGGCAGCCATGTTTTGCGGTGTGCCCCGGCGCATCTATATGCTGCGCGGCCTCAAGCTCGAAACCTGCACTGGGTTCAAGCGCCTCATCTTACTGGCGGCGGAGCGGATGGCCTCATTCTGCGCACAGATTGTCCTGTGCAACAGCGACAGTCTGCGCGCCGAGGCGCTGGCGCTGGGCGTCGCGCCCGCAGCCAAACTGCTTCTGCTCGGAGAGGGCAGCAGCAACGGGGTCGACGTGGAGCGATTCTCGCCGGGGCCGAGCGAGGTGCGAGACCGGCTCGGTCTTCCTCGCGGTGTCCCGGTATTGGGTTTTGTGGGACGATTGACCCGCGACAAAGGTCTGCCCGAGCTGATCGAGGCATTCGACACAATTCTGAAAGCGGAGCCGGAAGCGCACCTGCTGCTGGTGGGCTGGTTCGATGCGTCGGAAGACGCGCTGAGCGCCGGCCTGCGTACACGCATCGAAAGCCATCCGCACATTCATTGCACCGGGTTTGTGGCCGATACTGCGCCTTACTACCGCGCCATGGACGTGATGGTCCTGCCCAGCTGGCGAGAGGGATTTCCCAACGTTGTGCTGGAGGCCGCGGCTACGGGCATTCCGGTGGTTACCACAATATCCACGGGCTCACGCGACTCTGTGGTGCCCGAGGTTACCGGACTGCTGATCCCGCCCGGCTACCCGGAGGCTATCAGTGAGGCAGTGCTCAAGCTGCTCCGCAACCCGGAGCGCCGCCGGCGCATGGGCCAGGCCGCGCGGGCCTGGGTCCTGGAGAACTTTGCGAATGAATGCGTTCTGGGGCTGATCACAGCGCTTTACAAGAGCATGCTGGAGCCGGCAGCGCAGGGGAACGAGGCCAGGAGCGCTAGGGCTTTGGCTCCTGCGCAACGCTGAACCCTGGAGCGTTGACCTGTGCCGGAGGCGCTTGCAGCGTATGCGCTCCGGCCTCGGCTGCGCGCAGGACCTCGTTGGGAACGATGCCCAGGACGAGCGTAGCAGCAACCGCCAGCAGCAACGCCGCGCCCACCGCTATGCCGACCTGGGGCGCGGGAATCGCAGCTTCGGCATTCTTTTTCTCTGGACGCTGTGCCGCCGCCAGAGCCAGGCGCAGGTAGTAGGCTGCCGCCAATCCCGAGTTCAGCAGGCCGATGATAGCCAGCCACACCGCTCCGCCGCCAACCGCCGCCGAGAAGGAGTAGAACTTGCCGAAGAATCCGCCGGTGAAGGGAATTCCGACCAGCGAGACGAGGAAAAAGATCAGCAGGCTGCCGAGCAGAGGCGAGCGGTAGATGAGCCCGCGAAAATCGTCGATCAACGGCAGTTTTTCGTCGTATCCGCTCACCAGCGTAATCACGGCAAAGATACCCACGTTCATGGCCGCGTAAGCCGCGGCATAAAAGCTGGCGGCGGCGATGCCGCTGGTTCCAAGCCCGGCAAAGGCCGCCAGCAGGTAGCCGGCATGGGCGATCGAGGAGTAGGCGAGCATCCGCTTCACGTTCTGCTGGCGTAGCGCGGCCAGGTTGCCCACGGTCATCGAGAGCACGGCCACGATCCACAGCAGCGGCGACCAGAGCGAGTGCAGCGAGGGAAACATTTCATAGACCACGCGCAACAGCAACGCGAAGGCGGCCGCTTTGGGCGCTGTGGAGAGCAATGCAACGACTGGAGAGGGCGCGCCTTCATACACATCCGGCGTCCAGACGTGGAAGGGCGCGGCGGAAACTTTGAACAGAATGCCCACCAGCATCAGCGCCAGGCCTGCCAGGACAAACGAATGATTCTGCGCGGTGGGCGCGAGGTGGGCGATCTCGTAGATCTGCGTGGTGCCGGTGGCGCCGAAGATCAATGCCACGCCGTAGAGAAGGAACGCGGTGGCAAAGGAGCCGAGGAGAAAGTACTTGATGGCCGCCTCGGGACCGCTGCCCGTGTTTTTGCGGTAGCCGGCAAGAATGTAGGTGGAGATGGATGAGATTTCCAGGGCAATGAAGACTACCAGCAGCTCGACCGCTCCGGTGAGCAGGCACATGCCCACCGCGCCGAAGACGATGAGCGCATAGAACTCGCCCTGGTGATGGCTGTCCTCGGGCAACGTGTCCAGCGAGAGCAGGAGCGCCACCAGCACGATGCCGCAGATGAGGACGTGAAAGAAGATGGTGAAGGCGCTGGTTTCAACGGTGCCGAAGAAGCCTGTGCCTTGGGGAAAGTAGAGCTGCCCGACGCTGGCCCAGAGAGCGAACGTGGTTCCCAGTGCGGCTACCCAGCCCAGCGGACGGCGCGGGAATCCGGGCGGGAGCGAGGCGTCGATCAGCATAACAGCCACGCCGGTGAGAGTGAGGATGACCTCGGGAAGGATGCGGAGGATGTCGGGAACAGGATTCACCGCTGGCCCTCCCCTGGAGATGAAATCGACAACGACGGCAGAGCCGAGACGGGCTGAGCTAAGATGACCGATTCCTTCCACTGCGGAGTGTGCACGCCCTGTTCGATCGACGGCAGCCAGAACGATGGCGCCAGCCCCATAACCAGCATCAGCACGGCCAGGGGCCAAAGTACCGCCAACTCGCGGTCGTCCAGGTCAACGGCGGGCCTGGATTTGGTCAACTCGCTTTCTGGCCCGTAGAAGAGGCGCTGCACCAGCCACAGCATGTAAGCAGCGCCCAGAATCACGCCCAGCGAGGCTGCAATCGCCCAGCCGCGGCTTACGCCGGTAAAGGTGCTGGAGAGGATCAGGAACTCGCCCACAAAGTTGTTCAGCATGGGCAGTCCGATCATCGCCAGGGAAGTGATGACGAAGAGCGTAGCGGCCTGAGGCAGTTTGCTTGCCAGGCCGCCATAGACGGCGATCTGGCTGGTGGCGTAGCGGTCGTAGAGAACTCCCAACAGCACAAACAACGCGCCATCAACGACGCCGTGGCTGAGGATCTGGTACACAGCGCCGGCCGTACCCGTAAACGTAAAGCCGTAGATGCCGAGCGTGATCAGGCTCAGGTGGCTGAGGGCCGCGAAGGCGAGAAGCCGCCAGAAGTCGCGCTGCACGAGAGCAAGACATGCGCCGTAGAGAATGCCGATGACGGCGAGGGCAATGAGAAACGGAGCCGCCGCCCGCGCCTGCACAGGGAAAAGCCCCACGTGGAAGCGGAGCATGGAGTAAAGGCCGAGCTTGCCGGCGACGACCATGGCGAGGGCTACGGGCGCCTGGCTGAAGGTGTCAGAAAGCCAGCCGTGGAGCGGGAAGACCGGAACCTTGACTGCAAAGGCGAAAAGAAATGCGAGGGCTGCCCAGCAGAGCGGCCCGGCGGGGAACGACCCGTGGGCAATAAGGATTTGGAGCGTGACAAAGTCGAAGCTGCCGGTCTGGGCGTAGAGCCACAGAATCGCCACAAGCAGGGGCGCGGAGGGAATGAACGTGAAGAGGAAGAACTTGAGCGCGGCCCTGGGACCATCCTTGCGGCCGTACATGGCGATCAGGATGGCCATGGGAACCAGCGACAGCTCCCAGAAGCCGTAGTAGAGCATCAGGTCCAGCGAGATGAAGACGCCGAACATGGCCGTCTGCTGAATGAGAAAGAGCGAGAAAAAAATCTTGCGCCGCGACTGGATGGCGTTCCAACTGGCGATCACGCCAATTGGCGCCAGCAGACCGGTGAGGACGACAAGCCACAGGCTCAGGCCATCGACGCCGACGTGGTAGAAGATGGCGGGGCTTTCGATCCATGCGCGGTTGACCACGAACTGGAAGCCGCCCTGGCCAAGGATGAATTGCGCCGGCAGGTGGAGCGTAAGGCCAAAGGTCACTAGAGCCGTGATCAGCGCGATCCAGTTGGGCAGCTTGCCGCGGTCGGGGACGAGCGCCACCAGGACCGCTCCGGCCAGCGGGAGCAGCAGGATCAACGTGAGAATCGATTGGTTTATCGCGTTCATTCTCAGTGCCCCGCCATATTGAGATGAATTCCGAAGTTGGCCAGGAAAGCAGACCAGGGAACGACGACGAAGAGCAGTACCGCCGCCGCGCCTGCTGCCAGCCATGCCGCATAGGAGCGCAGATTGCCTGACTGCCAGCGCTGCAGGAGCGCGCCCGCAAACGTGGCGATGCCCCCGAGCAGCCATGCTGCGCCGCCCAGCAGAGCCTTATCCACGACCCAGCCCAGCAGATACGTGGAGAGGACGAGGAGCGGCTTGACCACCGTTGCGCCGTAGAACTCGTCCACGTAGTATTTGTTGGCCAGCAGCTTGTAGCTGTCCGGATAAGCCGCCGCCAGTTGCGCCGGACGCGCGGGCCTTTGCCGGTAGAGCAGGTCGGCCACAAACCAGCCAACGAGGGCCACGGCAACGGCGAAAATGCTCAGGATCAGTTCAAGATG
>CABDXY010000057.1_pt1 | contig 27695 bp, 37 predicted proteins | sample 3131871 | NCBI WGS metagenome assembly CABDXY01 (sample SAMEA5534336, study PRJEB31848) | metagenome | biome: tundra; feature: field; material: soil | place: USA | collected 2013-05 | depth 0.15 m
GGCTTTGGACCACCCCGTCCGGGTGGCTTCGGCGGCCCTCCCCGTCCCGGCGGCGCACCGCCAACCGGCGAAGCGCCCCGCCCGCAGCGTGCCCCATCCAGAGGCCGCGGCGGACGCCCGCAGTACCCCAAAACCAAAGAAGGCCCGATGAAGGGCTTTGTGCCGCCGCCGCGCTATGGCGGGGTGCAATACGGCGGTGAGCCGCTGCCTATCACGCGCGAAATCACCGTGACCGAGGGCATCAGCGTGAAGGACCTGGCCGAAAAGCTCGAAATTCGCGCCAAGGACCTCATCGCCACGCTGCTGATGAGCGGTATCTTCGTTACCGTCAACCAGTCCCTCGACGCCGAGATGGTCAAGGACGTCGCCGCCAAGTTCGGCGCCGCCGCCACAGTCATCAGCTACGAAGAAGAGATCTCCAACCAGGCCATCGAGGAGGTCCTCGAAGCCGAGAACACCGGCGAGCTCGAAGTTCCCCGTTCGCCTGTGGTCACGGTCATGGGCCACGTCGATCACGGCAAAACCTCGCTGCTCGACGCCATCCGCGAAACCGACGTGGCGGCTGGCGAGGCCGGCGGCATTACCCAGCACATCGGCGCTTACAAGGTCAAGTTTGCCAAGGAAGGCTCACCCGCTTCCGGCCGCGAGATCGTCTTCCTCGACACCCCCGGCCATGAAGCCTTCACCCGCATGAGAGCCCGCGGCGCCAAGGTCACTGACATCGTGGTCATCGTGGTTGCCGCCGACGACGGCGTCATGCCCCAGACCCTCGAGGCCATCGACCACGCCAAGGCCGCCAACGTGCCCATCATCGTGGCCATTAACAAGATCGACAAGCCCGACGCCAATCCCGAGCGCGTCAAGAAGCAGCTCGCCGACCGCGGCCTGATTCCCGAGGAGTGGGCAGCCGGCGGCGAGGGCACGGTCTTCGTCGAGGTCTCCGCCAAGAAGCGCATCCACCTCGACCTCTTGCTCGAAATGATCTGCCTGGTCTCCGACATCCGCGCCCCCAAGGCCACTCCGGGACGCAAGGCCGTGGGCGCCGTGCTCGAAGCCAAGCTCGACCGCGGCCGCGGCGCCGTGGCCACCATCCTCATCCAGGACGGCACCCTTCACCTCAACGACAGCTATATCGTCGGCAACACCTTCGGCAAGGTTCGCGCCATGTTCGACGACCGCGGACGCGCCCTCGAAGTTGCCGGCCCTTCGACGCCGGTCGAAGTCCTCGGCCTCGAATCCATGCCTGACTCCGGCGACACCTTCCTGGTCGTGGCCGACCGCGACAAGGCCAAGGGCATCGCCCAGTACCGCAAGATGAAGGAGCGCGACGCGCAACTCGCCAAGAGCTCCCGCGTCTCTCTCGAAGGCCTCGCCGAGCAGATTCGCACCGCCGGCGTCAAGGACCTTCCCCTCATCATCAAGGGCGACGTCACCGGCTCGGTCGAGGTGCTGGCCGACTCGCTGGTCCTCATGTCCACTGAGAAGGTGCGCGTCAAGGTCATCCACAGCGGCGTCGGTTCCATCACTGAGAGCGACGTTCTTCTGGCCACCGCCTCCAACACCATCATCATCGGCTTCAACGTCCGCCCGGAGCGCAAGGCCGCCGAACTGGCGCAGCAGGAAGGCGTCCAGATCCGCCTCCACTCCATCATCTACGAGTTGCAGGACGAGATGCGCCTGGCCATGCTCGGCCTGCTCGAACCCGTCTTCAAGGAGAACTACCTGGGCCGCGCCGAGATCATCAACGTCTTCCGCATCCCCAAGGTCGGCGTCATCGCCGGCTGCCGCGTCCAGGACGGCGTCATTCGCCGCGACGCCGAGGTCAAGGTCATGCGCGGCGAAGAACAGCTCTTCAAGGGCAAGATCAACTCCCTCAAGCGCTTCAAGGACGACGCCCGCGAAGTCACCAACGGCATGGAGTGCGGCATCGGCCTCTCCGGCTTCAGCGACCTCAAGGTAGGCGATTTAATCGAAGCCTTCTCTACCGAAAAACTAGCCGCCGACCTGGGCGCCCTCACCACCGCCAAGGCGTAACTCCCCTTAGCTTCAAGAACCGACACGGCCTGCTTCTGATTCCGAGGAGCGGGCCGGTTCTCATTTGAACCTTCGATCGATCACCCCCAAAATGCCGGGTGCGGGTTCCCCAGGTCGAGACCAGAGGAACCCAGCCTCCCACAATACTATCCCTGGTCTTTGCTCTAGCTGCCTGCAAGGGCTTCGACCGGTACAAATGCAGTCGAATGGGCTGGCGAAATGGCCTCTCCTGAAATACTGGTGGGAATGGAAGGAATAAACTCTGGAAAGTTGTTATAAGTTCTTCCATCGAGGATCCGCCCGAATGCCGCCTTCCGTGTGCCACCCCATTGTTTGAAAAAGAATGGGACTCCATCTCGGCTACATTGATTCTGAATGGACCGAACCCAGGCGGGTTGCATGGGGCGCGCCCCAGGACCACTTTCCCCGCCGACGATCACCCAAGCAATCCCGTTCAGATCAATCTCTCCAAGGTCTTCAAGCAAAGGTTCAATCGACAAAAACCGCACTGCTATGCGAGTCTTCTGTAGCTTGCGCAACCTCGGGAGTCCGTGCTTCCTGTTCTCAACGCTGACGCCCCACCAGATGTGCGGCTCGGCAGCAAAAGAACTCAATGGTCCCGATAGAAGCCGTGCCATGCGATCATGGCGTTTGGTCAAGATCTGAAAGATATGCCAGTTGGCCTCCCGCATGACTCGGGCGATTTGCAGAATGTAACTATCCGGAATGGATTCGTGGAAAAGATCACTCATGGAATTGACAAATATCTTCCGTGGACTCTTCCAGCGAAGGGGCTCCGGGATCTTCTCCGGAACCAAGCGAACGTCGAATCCCTGTTCAAAGGGATGTCCTGGAACACCGCGAAATCGCTCCGCAAATCGTTCCGCATAACAATTTTTGCATCCGGGGCTGATCTTCGAGCAGCCGCGTACCGGATTCCACGTTGCGTCGGTCCATTCGATTGTTGTGCCAAGCGACATTTTGACCTCCTATTGGAACAGGCTGCTTTGCTTAGTCGAGTATTTCAGTACTTGCGCCCATAGCTTGAAGGCCGTCTCTTTTTTGGAGAACATCGCCAGGTAGTATAAGGGAACTTTCTTATCGTGAGTCTTGACCTCCCTCATCTGGTGGAGAGGAGTTTCAAGGTAGCCAACCTCCGACATACTCTGAGCAAATTCTCTGGCAAGAAATTTGGCAAAATCTTCATGAATATCAGTTCGCAGATTCCAGCGTTCTCTCCATTTTGTATTTCCGATCATCCTGTCTATCTTGCTGTCCGGCAGGAGGTAGTGCGGGACATTGCGCTTTGCATCCATCTGGAGAGCCAATAGACAGAGGAAATCCACACCACTCGCGCATTTCGATATTCTCTTAAGATCATCAACATCGAAATCGCAGTCGAAGGGGTCGACAAGACACAACGCGATAGATTTATTCGGAATCATTGAACAAATCTCATCGATATGCTCTTCAAATTTTCCGGCAATCAAGCGAGTATCATGCTTCGCATAATTCTTCTCCACCCGGGTCTTCAAAGCTGAAAATCGCTCCGGGTTGCTTTCGCAAAAGATGTAACGATTAAAAGGAGCATCTACCGATAAGGCGATCAGTGGCGATCCCAGAAGGATTTGGTTGCGCCCCTTGATTCGGCACAGGCCGCTCCCAGCGTAAAGGTCTACGTAGACCCTCGTCCACATGTTCTTCATCGACGACGAAAATATCTGGCAATAGAGGCGAGTCAGATCGAACTTGTCCTCCGTCCATGGCCCAACTTCAGGTATAGGCAGCCCGTCGTCCTCGCCGTACAGCGTCTCGTTCTTCATGGGCAAAATCATACGCTCCAGGAGGGCGAACACAAAGAGAAAATATTGGCCGTGTATTCAGATGATACTGGCCGGGTGCCCCATCCTTCCGCAGCCTCATCGCGGAAGGATGGGAGACCCAAAATCTCAACCTGCATCCGTCCGCGCTTTCGTCCTTCCTGCCCCATTCGCCCTCTCCACAACCGGACCCGTAACCAGCACCGCCGGCTCCTGATCCGGAAAGGTTGCAATCAAGGTCAGGTGTGGCCCATGGCGCCGCCGCGCACCGCATCCCGGACAGCCGAGTGAGTCTGCGCCGCTCCAGCCGCCTTCCTGTTCCCTACAGCGGATACCGTTCCAGTTGAATGCAGTGCCGGGCCACGGTCCGGCTCAATCCCACCGCATCGGCCGGGGTGAACCGCGCCAGCCGACGCAGAATGGCCAGTTGGGTCCGCAGCAGGTCGCCCTCGCCGCAAGCCGCCAGCACCCGGCGAGACGCCTGCTCAGCCAGGGCGATGGTCTCGTCGGCCAGCAGTCCCGTCATGGCCGCGGCGGCCTCAGCAGAGCCTTTGCCCGAAACGGCAAGTTTCCGCGCCCGCAGCAGCGCCGACTCTAACCCATAGACCTGCATGATGATATCGGCCAAATCGGCCATGACTTCCTGCTCATCCTGGAGGGCCGTCATGAAGCGCTGGCTGGCCACTCCTGCGGCAAAGAGCGCCATCTTCTTGGCCGCCGCCAGCACCTCGGCCTCCCGCGCCAGCAGCTCGCCCGCATCGGCCCCAATGTCGAACGACGGCGGCTGCGTCACCTCGTCCATCAGCTTCTTGATGGCCCCCAGCAGCGGAAGCTGCCCACTCAAAGCGCGCTTCATCAGCCAGCCGGTGATGATCAACCTGTTGATTTCATTGGTCCCCTCAAAGATCCGGTTGATCCGCGCATCGCGGTAGAACCGTTCTGCTGGATACTCCTCCACATAGCCGTAACCGCCCATGGTGGCGATCAGCTCGTCGGCCACCAGGGTCAGCATCTCCGACCCGTAAACCTTGAGGATGGAGCACTCTACGGCATACTCCTCGATGCGCCGCTGGATCTCGCGCGGGGCGTGCGCCTGCTCCGGAGTCAGTTGGGCCAGCGCCGCGTCGATCATCCCCACCGTGCGGTAGGCCATGCTTTCGGCCGCGTAAAGGCGGGTGGCGCTTGAAGAAATCTTGCGCTGGATCAACCCGAACTCCGCGATCGGCTTGCCGAAAGCGTGGCGTTCCTTGGCGTAGCGGATCATGTGGCCAAGCGCGTGGCGGGCGCCGCCGATGCAGGCCACGCCCAGCTTGAAGCGGCCTACATTCAGCACGTTGAAGGCGATGTGGTGTCCCTTGCCGGCCACGCCCAGCAGGTTGGCGGCGGGAATCCGGCAGCCGTCCAGCACCAGCGGGCAGGTGGAGGAGCCGTGAATCCCCAGCTTGTGCTCCTCTGCGCCCACGGTGAGCCCCGGCGTGTCCCGCTCGATCAGAAAGGCGGAGAATTTCTCACCGTCGATCTTGGCGAAGACCGTGTACAGGCTGGCAATGCCGCCGTTGGTGATCCACTGCTTCTCGCCGTTGAGGGTGTAGTAACTCCCATCGGCTGAGAGGGTTGCGCGGGCGCGGATGTTCATGGCGTCCGAGCCGGAACTGGCCTCCGAAAGCCCATAGCCGCCGATCCACTCACCGCTGGCCAGCCTGGGCAGGTAGCGCTGCTTCTGCTCCCCGGTGCCGTACCAGACCAGCGGCAGCGTAGCAATGCCGATGTGTGCGCCAAAGGCCGTCGAGAAGCTGGCCAGCACCGCTAAGTGGTCTGTAACCAGCGTGGAGGTGGTCTTGTCCATCCCCATCCCGCCGTACTCCTCGGGAATATCGACCGAGGCAAACCCCAGCTCGCCGGCCTTCCGCAGCAGCGCCTGCATCACCCCCGGCTCCTTGGCCTCGATGGCCGCCGCGGCAGGCAGAATCTCCTCGCGGGCAAACTGGGCGGCGGTAGCGGCAATCTGGCGCTGCTCCTCGTTCAGGTCTTCGGGGGTAAAGACCTCGGCGGGAGTGCGGGTCTCGAGCAAAAAACTGCCGCCGGCGGCGGCGACGATGGGCGAAGCGGAAAGCGTGGACATAGAAGAACTTGCCTCCTGGGGCAATGCTCACATTACGCCAGAAACCTGAGCGGCGGCAACAGGCGGGACTTCGATCCGAACGAACCGGGGGTGCGGGCGCCATGCACGCTGTAAACGGCTGTCAGGGCGTTCCCACCGGCGCAGCTATGGCCGGTAACACGGGTTTGCCCGGACTGCTGAGTTGATCTTTTTGCAGGTCGCCAAGGAAGTTCAGTACAAGTTCCTCGACGACCTTGCCAAAGGCTTCTTCCGTGGTCATTGCGGGAATGCCTTCCGGGCCTTTAGCACGTCCGACCGTCGAATGAATCGCATGTTTATAGCCGGACTTAGTTATGGTCTTGCCCGCGATCGTGGCCGTGGCCTGCATTTCGTAGTAGTCGGTAACCGTAGAACCTTTTAAGAATAATGTGGACCCCGTAACGTATCCCTTTCTCCTGGCCTCGTCGAGGTCGGCAATATTGTTGACCACGACGGTGAGTTCGTCGGAACCGGGTTCACCGTCGGGAACAGGAATCGCAAACCCAGATGTTCTGATGACACGATCAACCTGTTGCATGAGTTCTTTGTCGATGCCTGGAAGGTGTTGCCCATTCCTTTGGAACTCCACCTTGAGTTTCAGCTTGTAAGGTTGCGCGGGCTTGACAATATCGCCGTATTTGACCTTTCCATAGCTAGGATCAACGTAGGATTTTGTCGCTGCCGCATATCCTGCTCCACTGATGAGAAGCGCAAGAACGATTACAGTTCTCTTCATGAGTGCTCTCTCCTTCCACAAATTACGTTAGGGCCTCAAAAATTCGGCATTGCGCGCATCGGCAAAACTTATCACCCCTATGCCTCGGGAAGGCTCAGCCGAGTTCCGTGATCCGGTTCCCCAGGCTATTCGACCGGATACATTCTAACGGACTGCGACTCAAAATTGTCAAGGATAGCAGCGCTTCCCCAGTACCCAACCGAGAGACGCCACACAGACAGGAACAACGACCGCATAGCGCGCCAAACGCTAACAGTTCACGCTCGCTGGTCCCACTCCTTTGCGGAATATTTCGGCCTTGGCCATCTTTCTGTTATTCTGAATATCGGAGATTCTGAAATGCAGACGGTTCTGATCGGCAAACGAGGTACGGTTGTGATTCCCGCCAAGATGCGCAAGCGCTACCGGCTGGACGAGGGAAGCCCGATGCTCATTGAAGAGCGCGAAGACGGCATTTTGATGCGTCCGGCGGCAACAACTCCCGTCGATGTAGAGATTTACACCCCTGAGAGGCTGGCCGAGTTCTTTCTGAACAATGTATTGACGAAAGAGGGCTATCTGGAAGCTCGCAGGGATGTGGAGCAGATGGGCATCAATCCGGATTCGATCGATCATATCCGGTGGCCTGAATGACCCCTGCTTATGGCCCAGCCACGACTTTGTTCCTGGATGCCAACGTGCTGATCTCCGCCGCATGGAAGGAAGGCAGTGAGATCGCACTGATATGGAAGATGGAGGGCGTCCGGCTGATCACATCGCATTATGTGATGGGCGAGGTTCAGCGCAACCTGCATCAGATGGGCCAGATCGAGCGGTTACGAGGCCTGATGCGATCCGTTCAAATCGTCTCCTTCGAAAAACTGCCCGATATCCCCGAAGCAGTTGCTCTGCCGGAAAAGGACCACCCAGTCCTCGCTGGAGCGGTCCAGGCGCAAGCGGACCATCTGGTTTCAGGGGACAAGAGACACTTTGGCTCTTGGTACGGAAAGATCATTTGCGGCGTGCGGATCACGGCGCCAACTGAATTGCTTACGGTCCTTCGGCTCCGTCTTCCCTAGCCTCCATCGACTACAATTGCCGTTATCCGGACCATGGAGGCTCCCCCTGTTCGCCGCGCTTGTGACCCGTCTGAATCCTGCCGCCAGCCTGTTGCACGGGTTGCCGATGCGGCTGTCCGCGCATCTGATGTTTGTTCCGCAGAACGGCCTGCGCCACTACCTCAAGGCGATGCAGGCCACCAACGATATCTTCAAGAACCAATACCACTGGAACTGGTTTGACGCGGCGGTGCTGCTGCCCTACTTCGCGGTGATGATCGTCCTGGCGCTCTACGGCGTTCACCGCTACACGCTCTGCTACCTCTATTTCAAGCACCGCAAGAACTACCGCCCCGACGCGCCGCGGCACTTCGATGAGCTGCCCAGCGTCACCGTGCAACTGCCCATCTTCAACGAGCAGTTTGTCATCGACCGGCTGATCGAGGCGGTGTGCGCGATGGAGTATCCGCGCGAGAAGCTGGAGATTCAGGTGCTGGACGACTCGACCGACGAAACCCAGGCGGTGGCCTCCGGCATTGTGGAGCGCTACGCGGCGCTGGGCCATCCCATCGCCTACATTCACCGCACCAACCGCCATGGCTACAAGGCCGGAGCGCTGGACGCGGGCCTCAAGGTGGCTACCGGCGAGTACGTGGCCATCTTCGACGCCGACTTTGTGCCGCCGCCGGATTGGCTGATGAAGGTCATCCACCACTTTGCCGAGCCGGAGATCGGCATGGTGCAGACCCGCTGGGCCCACATGAACCGCGACTACAGCATGCTGACCCAGATCGAAGCCATTCTGCTGGACGGCCACTTTATCATCGAGCACGGCGCCCGCGTCCGCAGCGGCGACTACTTCAACTTCAACGGCACGGCCGGCATGTGGCGCATCAAGGCCATCTCCGACGGCGGCGGCTGGCAGCACGATACCCTCACCGAAGACACCGACCTGAGCTACCGCTCGCAGTTGGCCGGCTGGAAGTTCAAGTACCTGCCCGATGTCGAGTGCCCGTCCGAGCTGCCCATCGAGATGACCGCATTCAAGACGCAGCAGGCGCGCTGGGCCAAGGGGCTGATCCAGACCAGCATCAAGGTGCTGCCGCGGATATTCAAAGCGAATGTGCCGCGGCGCATCAAGGTCGAGGCCGTCTATCACCTGACGGCCAACCTGAGTTATCCGTTGATGATCGTCATGTCCGCGGCGCTGCTGCCGGCCATGATCTGCCGCTTCTACCAGGGCTGGTTTCAGATGCTGCTCATCGACTTTCCGCTCTTCACCGCCTCCACCTTCTCCATCGCGGTGTTTTACCTGGCGAGCGAGCGCGAACTCTTCCCCAAGACCTGGATGAAGACCTTTCTCTATCTGCCCTTCCTGATGGCCCTGGGCATCGGCCTCACGGTCACCAACACCATTGCGGTGATGGAGGCCTTGTTCGGCATCAAGAGCGCCTTTGTGCGCACCCCCAAGTACCGCGTGGCCAAAAAGGGCGAGAAGTCCCAGGCCGCCAAGTACCGCAAGCGGCTGATACTGGCGCCATGGATCGAGCTGGCCATCGGCTGCTATTTCTTTGCCGCCATCCTCTACACCTTCTCCAACCACAACTACTTCACCGCGCCGTTCCTGATTCTGTTCGTCATCGGCTACTGGTACACCGGCCTGATGAGCCTGCTGCAAGGCCGCTTCGAGCGCTGGCGCACCGGCACAGGCGCCAATACCGACGAATCCAGCCCCAAGCCGTTTCCGGTGGGCGTGTGAGGGGAGACCATGGAAGAGCCCGTACAGGAGCCAAAGGTTCGGTGGGATCCCCGCAAGTCGTGGACGAATCTTCGCAAACACAAGATTTCGTTTGAGGAAGCCGCGACAGTTCTTGACAATCGGCTATCGGTGACAAAACCAGACCCGGATCACTCCGTTACGGAGAGCAGATTTCTCACTCTTGGGCTATCATCCAACATCGGCTTATTTTGGTAGCCCACACAGAAGACCCGGACGAAATACGCATCATCAGCGCGAGGCTACCCACAAGGAGTGAACGATATGCCTATGAAAACGATTGAATCCACGAAGTTTAAGGATACAATGCGGCCGGAGTACGATATGACCGGCGGCGTCAGAGGAAAATACGCGGGCCGCTTCAAAGGCGACGTAATAATGGTGCCCATTGCTCCCGATGTAGCCGCTGCCTTTCCCGATGCGGATGCGGTGAACGATGCGCTGCGTGTGCTTCTCAAGGCCGCGAAGAAAGTGGCTACGGCTGCCTGAAGGACGATCAAATCAACACCGAGGAATTGTTCCCCAAGCCGTTCCCGGTGGGGGTATGAGGATGCGCAACGCGGATGTCTCCTGTGTACACCGGAAAGGCTGAGAAACTCCACGCTCTCGAAGCGGGGTAACGGGCCGCCCCTAGCCCCCTCCGCTACAATAGAGTGAAGCGCCTGCCGCGCCGGGGACTGGATTCCCGGCCCGCCAGGCGTATCAAAGCATATGCTAGCCAAAAACCTACCCGAAGCCCTTACCTTCGACGACGTGTTGCTGGTGCCCGCCTTGAGCGACGTGGCGCCCGTGCAGGTCAGCACGCAGACCCAGTTGACCCGCGAGATTACGCTGAACACCCCGCTGCTCTCGGCCGCGATGGACACGGTGACCGAGTCGCGCATGGCCATTGCCATGGCGCAGCAGGGCGGCATCGGCATTGTGCATCGCAACCTCTCCATTGCCGACCAAGCCGGCGAGATCGACAAGGTGAAGCGCTCGGAGAGCGGCATGATCGTGGACCCGGTGACCATCGGGCCGGATCAGATGATCGGCGACGCCCTCGAAGTGATGCGGCGCTACAAGATCTCTGGGGTGCCGGTCACGCAGGGCAAAAAGCTCGTCGGCATCCTGACCAACCGCGATCTGCGCTTTGAGACCCGCACCGACATTCCCATCGGCGATGTGATGACCAAGAACAACCTGATCACCGTGCCCGTGGGCACCACGCTGGAAGAGGCCGAGCTGATCCTGCACGAGCATCGGGTGGAAAAGCTGCTGGTGGTGAACGATCAGTTTGAGTTGAAGGGCTTGATCACGGTCAAGGACATCCAGAAGAAGCTGAAATACCCCAACGCCAGCAAGGACGAGAAGGGCCGGCTGCGCGTGGGCGGAGCCATCGGGGCCACCGGCGACTTTCTGGAGCGCGCGGCCGAACTGGTGCGCGCGCGCGTGGATGTGCTGGCCATCGACTCGGCGCACGGCCACTCCACGCGGGTGCTGGAGGCGGTGTGCGCCATGAAGAAGCAGTTTCCCGAGGTGGGCCTGCTGGCCGGCAACGTGGCCACCTACGAGGGCGCGCTGGCGCTGATCGAAGCCGGCGCGGACGCCATCAAGGTGGGCATCGGGCCCGGCTCCATCTGCACCACGCGCATGGTGACCGGCGCGGGAATGCCGCAGATTACGGCCATCGCCGAAGCCTGGCGCGCAGCCCGCGAACACGGGATTCCGGTGATCGCCGACGGCGGCATCAAGTACTCCGGCGAGATCACCAAGGCGATCGCCGCCGGCGCCAGTTCGGTCATGATCGGCTCGCTGTTTGCCGGCGTGGACGAAAGCCCCGGCGAAACCATCCTCTACCAGGGGCGCAGCTTCAAGAGCTACCGCGGCATGGGCTCGTTGACCGCCATGAGCCAGGGCTCCGGCGAGCGCTACTTCCAGAGTACCGCCGATCTGGCCAGCGCGGAGATGGGAACCGAGGGCGTGGTGCAGCGCGAACGCGCCAGCCAGAACCGTCTCGCCAAGTTCGTTCCCGAGGGCATCGAAGGACGCGTGCCCTACCGCGGCCCGCTGGAGTCGATGGTCTTCCAGCTTGTCGGCGGACTGCGCTCCGGCATGGGCTACGTGGGCTGCGGAAGCATCGCCGAGCTGCAGGAGAAGGCGCATTTCGTGCGCATCTCCGGCGCCGGCCTGCGCGAGAGTCACGTCCACGACGTAATCATCACCCGCGAGGCGCCCAACTATCGTGTCGAATAGCAAGCGCGGCCTAAAGTACTGGATCAACGCCTGGTGGCCGGTGGTGCTGGGCGTCGCCGTCATCGCGGTGGAGTCGTCCGAGTTCATGGGCGCCGACCACACCAGCCGTCCGCTGCGATGGCTCTACGAGGCCATCTTCGGACCCGTCGGCAACGCCCGGTGGGAGATCGTCCATCACATCATCCGCAAGTCCGGGCACTTTGTCGGCTATGGGTTCATCGGGCTGGCGTGGCTGCGCGCCTGGTGGATGACGCTGCCCCATTCGCGCTTCGTGCAGGATGCGCTCCTGGCGCTGCTGGGCACGGCGCTGGTGGCCAGCGCCGATGAGTGGCACCAGACCTTCCTGCCCAACCGCACTGGTTCGCCCTGGGATGTGCTGCTGGACTGCTGCGGCGCCATCGCGCTGCAATTGCTGGTCTATGTCTTCATGCGCATCTTCCGGCCCAAACGGCTGGCAAGAGCGGCGTAAGCATTCATCGCAGGCAATTGAAAAACAAGCACGGGCGTCCGCCGCGGCGGACGCCCGTATGACCTTCGGAGCGGAAGGATGGAACCGTTACAGAGATGCCTCCTTACGCAGCATCTTCTTTGCTGTCTTCTTTTTTCTGTTCTTCGAGATGCTTTTCCATCTCGGCGCGCTTCTTGGTTTTGATGTCGTCGCGCTTCTGCCGCTTGGCGTCAAGCTGCTTTTCGGCGCCCAGCAGTTCGATGAAGGCCTTTTCGGCGCCGTCGCCCTGCTGGAAGCCGGTGCGGACGATGCGCAGATAGCCGCCCTGGCGGTCGCCGTAGCGCGGAGCCACGGTCTCAAATAGCCGCTCCACGGACTTGCCGGTCATGAGAAAGCTGAGAGCCTGCCGGCGCGAGTGCAGATCGCCCTTCTTGCCCAGGGTGATCATCTTTTCAACCAGCGGACGGACAGCCTTGGCCTTGGCCACGGTGGTCTCCACGCGGTCTTCCACGAGGACGGACGTAACCAGGTTGCGCAACAGCGCGCGGCGGTGGCTGGTGTTGCGTCCGAGCTTGAATCCTGCATTGCGATGGCGCATGTGAAACTCTCTTTCAATAAAAAGTGGTCAGTGTTTAGTGGTTAGTGATTAGTTTTCGGTGTGAGGTTCGCTGCTGGTTTCCCGCACCTCTGACTGACCACTAACCACTAATCACTTTCTTAAAAGTTCTCGGTCTCGGTGGGCAACTGGAGATCGACCGAATCCAGCGGCTCGTCCTCGTCGTCGTAGCGGCTATAGCTGGCGGCCAGCGCGGCGGCGGGCGGAATGCTGGTGGGTCCGGGGACCGCGTTGCCGTTTTCGTCGATCTTCATGCCCAGCGAGAGGCCCATCTGCGCCAGGATTTCCTTGATCTCGTTCAGGCTCTTGCGGCCGAAGTTCTTGGTCTTGAGCATCTCGGCTTCGGTCTTCTGCACCAGCTCGCCGATGCTTTGGATGTTGGCGTTCTTCAGGCAGTTGTAGCTGCGGACCGACAGCTCCAGCTCTTCCACCGAGCGGTTGAGGTTGTCGTTGCGCAGCAGCGAGCGGCCTTCCTCGCCGCGCGCCTCGGCCTCGATTTCCTCCTCGAAGTTGATGAAGATGTTCATGTGGTCTTTGAGCAGCTTGGCGGCCAGGCCGACGGCGTCGGCGGGCAGCACGGCCCCGTTGGTCCACACTTCCAGCGTGAGCTTGTCATAGTCGGTGATCTGACCCAGGCGGGCGGCTTCCACCACATAGTTGACGCGGCGCACCGGCGAGTGGACCGAATCCACGGGAATGAAGCCCAGGCCCAGGTCGGCGTCAAAGTTCTTGTCGGCGGAGATATAGCCCCGCCCGCGCTTGAGGCGCATCTCCATATCCAGCTTGCCGCCTTCCGAAAGGGTGGCCAGGTACACGTTCCTGTCCAGAATCTCCACATCGCCGTCGGCTTCAATCATTCCCGAAGTAACCACGCCGGGTTGGTCGGCCCTCAGATACAGCGCCTTGGGACCCTCGCCCGCGAGCTTGAAGGGAATCTGCTTGAGATTCAGGATGATGTCGGTGGCATCCTCGACCACGCCGCTGATGGACTGGAACTCGTGGAGCACGCCCTCGATGCGAATCGCGGTGACCGCGGCGCCCTCGATGGAACTGAGCAGGGTGCGGCGCAAGGCGTTGCCGATGGTGGTGCCAAAGCCGCGCTCAAAGGGCTGGGCGCTGAACTTCCCGAATGTGTCGCTGAGCGTCTCGGCATCCACTGCCAGGCGCTTCGGCTTCTGAAATCCTCTCCAAAGCATATCTGTCTCACGTTTCCCGCGCGGCATGTGCGTCGCGATGCATTTTGCGGCGGCCGCGCAAGTTCTCCTTCGTTTGAATTGAGGCCAGTTGTCAGTTTTCAGTGGTCAGTTGTCAGTAAAAAGCCCCCGGCGGGGATCAACTGACAACTGATAACTGACTACTGAAAACTGTTCCCTTACTTCGAGTACAGTTCCACGATGAGCTGCTCGTTGATGGGCAGGTTAATGTCCTTGCGCTTGGGCAGAGAGAGCACGCGGCCGGTGAGGGTGTCGAAGTTCATCTCAAGCCATGCGGGCATGGGGTTTTGGGCAGCATACTGCGCGCCCTGCTCCACGATGATCAACTTCTTGGCGCTCTCGCGGATGGCGATCTCGTCGCCCGCGTTCACCTGGTAAGAGGGAATGTTGACCTTGCGGCCGTTGACCGTGACGTGGCCGTGACGGACCACCTGCCGAGCCTGACGCCGCGAGATGGCAAAGCCCAGCCGGAAGGCCACGTTGTCCAGACGGCGCTCCAACTGCTGGATGAGCAGCTCGCCAGTGACGCCGGCGGCGCGGTTGGCCTTCTCGTAGTACTCGCGGAACTGGCTTTCCAGCGTGAAGTACATGCGCTTGGCCTTCTGCTTTTCGTGCAGTTGCAGGCCGTAGCCCACAATCTTGGCCTTGCGATCCTTGCCGTGCATGCCGGGAGGAAAGTTGCGCTTCTCCAGGGGGCATCGGTCGGAGGCGCACTTGGCGCCCTTCAAAAAGAGCTTGGCGCCTTCGCGACGGCAAAGGCGGCAGACTGCTCCGGTATAACGAGCCATTTCTTCTCCTGACTTCGGATGACGGCCGGTTTACGTCCGCCGCGGCGGACTTCGTCCCGGCCCTTATTAGCTTCTAGCTACTAGCCTCTAGCTTCTAGCTCTTTCCTTGTCGTCATTGAGTCTTTCGACTTCCTACGAACAAGCTAGAAGCTGGAGGCTAGTAGCTGCTTCTCTTACACTCTGCGCCGCTTGGGCGGACGGCAGCCGTTGTGCGGCACCGGCGTCACGTCGCGAATGGAGCGCACTTCGACGCCCGCCGCAGCCAGGGCGCGGATGGCCGACTCGCGGCCCGAACCCGGACCGGAGACCCGCACATCCACCGCGCGCAAACCGTGATCGCGGGCCATGCTGGCGGCGTTCGAGGCCGCCTGCTGCGCCGCGAAGGGCGTGCCCTTGCGCGAGCCGCGAAAGCCCAGCGATCCCGAGCTCTTCCAGCTCAGCGTGTTGCCCACCGGGTCGGTAATGGTGACGATGGTGTTGTTGAACGTGGCCTGAACGTACGCAATGCCGAAGGGCACATTCTTGCGCTCGCGCTTCTTGAACTTCTTGTTCTTGCCAGCCTTGCCGGTTCCAGTCTTGCCGGTACCGGGCTTCTGCTCTGGTTTCGCCATTAGGTCTTACCCGTCGCTTTCTTCTTGCCGGCAATTGTTCCCTTGCGCGGTCCCTTGCGGGTGCGGGCGTTGGTGTGGGTGCGCTGGCCGCGCACTGGCAGCGACCGCCGGTGACGGTTGCCGCGATAACTCTGGATGTCGATGAGGCGCTTGATGTGCATCTGGACGTCCTTGCGCAGGTCGCCCTCGACGTTCCCTTCGTCCTCGATCACCTGGCGGATGCGGTTGACCTCGTCCTCGCCCAGGTCCTGGACTTTCTTGAAGGGATCGACATTCGCCTTCTCCAGAATCTTGAGTGCGCGGGGATCCCCGATGCCGAAGATGTATGTGAGCGCGATCCGGGCCTGCTTGTTGCGGGGCAGATCGACGCCAGCAATACGTGCCATTCGAATTCCTTTGCTGCTTCAGGTTGTGTGCCCCCGGCCTCAGCCGGTTCGCACGGTTGGTGCGGTTTGCCTCCAGAGGTTCATCGCAAGCCTTGACTCAAGCTAACTAGCCTCGGACCGAGTGATTAGTGGTTAGTGATTAGTGGTTAGCCGGCTCCGCTTATCGCTCGCCTATCAACTAATCACTAACCACTAGTCCCTAACCACTGCTCGTGGAGGGTTCCGCGTGTGCCAGGCTCGCTTAGCCCTGGCGCTGCTTGTGCTTTGCGTTCTCGCAGATCACCCGAACCACCCCTCGGCGGGTGATGACCTTGCACTTGACGCAAATCTTCTTAACCGATGCTCGGACTTTCATGGCTGCTGCCCTTCTCCGCGCATCCAAATCATGGCGCGGGTTATCAAGAAAACCTACTTGTAGCGGTAAACGATCCGCCCGCGATTCAGGTCGTAGGGACTCAGCTCCACGGCCACGCGGTCGCCCGGCAGGATGCGGATGAAGTTCTTGCGCATCCGTCCCGAGACATGGGTCAGCACCTCGTGATTGTTCTCGAGCTTGACCTTGAACATGGCGTTGGGCAGCGTCTCGGTGACCACCGCCATTACCTCAATCGCATCTTCCTTCGACAAACCGCATCCACTTCCGGCGCTTCCGCGCCTTTGTGTTTTGGACCGAGTGCACTACTCAGTCAAAACTCTCGCTCCGGTGGCCGTCACCGCCACCGTGTGCTCAAAATGAGCGCTCATGCTTCCGTCCTTGGCGACCGCCGTCCAGCCGTCCCCCAATACCTGGACGTCCGGCTTGCCGGCATTCACCATGGGCTCGATGGCAATCACCATCCCCGTGCGCAGCTTCATGCCGCGGCCCGCCTGGCCAAAGTTCGGCACCTGCGGGTCTTCGTGCATGTGGACGCCGATGCCATGACCCACAAATTCCCGCACCACCGAGAATCCCTCGGCCTCAACCACTCCTTGCACCGCGGCGCCCACATCGCCCAGGGTCGCCCCCGGCCGCACCGCCGCAATGCCCGCGTGCAGCGACCTTTCTGTCACCGCCAGCAAGCGCGCGGCGTCCGGACCGATCTCGCCCACCGGCACGGTGATGGCCGCATCGCCATAGTACCCGTCCACCACCGCCCCGAAATCGAGCGAAACGATATCCCCTTCCTTGAGGACCCGCTTGGGCGACGGTATGCCGTGCACCACCTCGCTGTTGACTGAGGCGCACAGCACACAGGGAAACCCGTGGTAGCCCTTGAAGGCGGCCTTGACGCCCAACTCGGCGAGCCGGGTCTCCGCAGCCTTCTCCAGGTCGAGAGTCGTGGCGCCCGGCTTCACGCGGCTGCGCACCAACTCAAGCACTTCGCGGACCACCTGACCCGCGCGGCGCATCTTCTCGATCTCCTTGGACGACTTCAGTACCACCGCCAACCGGTTGACTCCACTTCCGGCGCCTATATGCGCACAAACCCGCCGTCCGGCTGCACTATGGGCATTCCCAGGGAAACTGTGCCCTATCCAACTTCGTACAAGGTCGCCGCTCCCTGATGGTCGCGTCGACTTGAGTACAGTGGCTTCGGGATACTTTATCCCTGGTAATGCCTACTCGCGCATCCGCTCGACGGCGGCAACGATTCCGGCCGCGATTGCTCCAATCGACCGGTCTCCATCCACTTCCGCGAAACGTCCCAGGTCCCGGTAATGCTCGACAACCGGGGCAGTCATGGCTTCGTAGGCGCGCATGCGCTCCTCGAAGACCTTCTCCGTGTCATCGGCTCGCTGGACCAGCGCCGCACCCTCAACGTCGCAAATTCCATCCCGTTTGGGCGGATTCACGTAGACGTTATAGATGGCCTGGCAGACAGGACAATTTCTGCGCCCGGTAACCCGGCGCAATAATTGATTATAGTCCACATGGATGCTGACGGCAATCACCGGCAGCGCCTGGGTCTGAGTGGCCAGGCGGCCATCCAGCCAGCCGGCCTGCGGCAGCGTGCGCGGAAAACCGTCCAGAATGTAACCATTGGCCGTGTCGGGCTGCTGGAGACGCACTGCCACCATTTCATTGACCAGCGAATCGGGAACCAACTCCCCGCGTCCCATGATCTCCTTGGCCGTCCGGCCCAGCTCGGTGCCCTGAGCCACATTGGCGCGCAACAGGTCTCCGGTGGAGATCTGCGGAATCCCCCACAGTTTCACCAGTTCCTTGGCCTGTGTTCCCTTGCCCGCGCCCGGCGCGCCCAATAAAAGAATTGGGCCGGGAAGGGCCTTTCGACCCGTTGCCCGGCCTGTTTCAACTGCATTCGTAAATGAGGACATTACCAGGTTTTCCTTCCGCGTATGCGACCGGAGCGCGGGGAAAAGCCGTCATAGTGCCGCATGATCAGCTGCGATTCGATCTGGTTGACGGTGTCCATGGCCACACCCACCACGATAAGCAGCGAGGTGCCGCCAAAGTAGAAGTTGACCCCCATGCCATGCGTCGTCCATGTCGGCAGACGCTCAAAAAGCCGGCCCACCAGGAACAGGTGATCCAGCCGGATGCCCGAGATCATCAGCGTGGGCACCAGCGAGATAATGATCAGATAGAGAGCTCCCACCAGCGTGATGCGGGTGAGAATATCGTTGATAAAGTCCGAGGTGCGCTTGCCGGGCCGGATGCCGGGAATGAACGAGCCCGACTTGCGGAAGTTGTCGGCAATGTCGTCCGGCTTCATCACGATGGAGATATAGAAGTAAGCGAAAAAGATGATGCCCAGCATGTAGAGCGCCTCATACCACGGTTCTCCGGGACGCACGGCTTCCATGATGGGGTGGATAAAGCGGCTGTTCTGCGCCCACTCCGTCTGGCTCAATAGCATGGGCGCCGAGAGGATGGAACTGGCGAAGATGACCGGCATCACGCCGCCGGAGTTCACCTTGAGGGGCAGATGGCTGGATTGCCCGCCCATCATGCGGCGGCCCACGATGCGCCGCGCGCTCTGGATGGGAATGCGCCGCTCGCTCCGCTCCACAAAGACGATGAACGCCACCACGGCCGCCATGGCCACAACCAGCAGACCCACCGCCACAATGGTCAACGTGCCCCAGGCGTTGGTCTGGACCTTCGTCACCAGTTCGGCCACGCCGCGGGGCAGACCGGCGACGATGCCGGCAAAGATCAGCAGGCTCATGCCGTTGCCGATGCCGCGGTCGGTGATCTGCTCGCCCAGCCACATGATGAAGGCCGTGCCCGTTGTGAGCGTGAGGATGGTCATCAGGTCGAAGCCGATGCCGGGATTCAGCACCAGGCCCTGCTTGGTGAGGATGGCCGCGATGCCGATCGACTGCAGGGCTCCCAGAACCACGGTCATGTAGCGGGTCCACTGCGTGATCTTCCGCCGGCCCAGCTCGCCTTCCTTCTGGATGCGCGCCAGGGGCTCGTAAACCACCGTGAGGAGCTGAAAGATGATCGAAGCCGTGATGTACGGCATGATGCCCAGGGCAAAGACGGTCATGCGGCGCAGGTTGCCGCCGCCGAACAGATCCATCAGGCCCAGGGCCGAACCGCTCTGCTGGCTGAAGAGCAGCTCCAACTGGTGGCCGTTTACGCCCGGCGTTGGAATATGCGAGCCCAGCCGGTAGACGGCCAGAATGCCGAGCATGAAGAGCACCCGCTTGCGCAGGTCGGGAATCCGGAAGATATTGAGAAACTTCTCAAGCATGTTTGGTTATCCGCTTCAGGGCGTTTGCCGCCACTCGAATCTCTGCCACTGATTATCTTACCCGCGAACGGTCCGCCGTGTCGCGCCTTTACCGCGCCCTAGGGCGCCGCGGGAGCTACCGGACCACCCAACACCACGGCCTTGCCGCCGGCCTTTTCGATCTTCTCGACGGCCGACTTGGAAAACTTGTGCGCGTGGATGGTGATGGCTGCCGTCAGCTCGCCCGAGCCAAGAATCTTGATCAGCGCCTTCTTGCTCGAGGCCAGGCCCAGCTTCTTGTAGTCGTCCAGGCCGATCTCGGTGACGGCAAGATCCGCAATATGGGCCGCAATCCGGTCCAGATTCACCACCGTGTACTCGGTGCGGAAGATGTTCGTAAAACCGCGCTTGGGCAAGCGGCGATGCAGCGGCATCTGGCCGCCCTCAAAGCCGCGCATCAGGCTGAAGCCGGTGCGCGAACCCTGGCCCTTGTGGCCGCGGGTCGAGGTCTTGCCCATGCCGGATCCCATGCCCCGGCCCACACGCTTGCGCCCGGTGTTGGCCTTCTTGGGCGCGCGCAAATTCGATAGATTCTTTGCCATGATTTCCTCGCTGTAGCGCCGGAGGGGCTTGTGAGAGCCCTACCGACTCGCGTAAAAGCAGCTTCTAGCCGCTAGCTTTTAGCTTCTAGCCGTTCGTGCTAGTCGAAGCTCTGTCTCATCAACACGATGAGCAAAAGCTAGGAGCTAGCAGCTAGAAGCTCATTCACCTAGTTCTCAAGAATACGGACCAGGTGCGGAATGGCCTTGACCATGCCGCGGATGGATTCCGTGTCCTCGCGCTCGACGATCTGGTTGAGCCGCGTAAAGCCAAGCCCCTTGACGACTGCCTTGTGCTTGAAGGGCGTGGAGTTCTTCGAGCGGTAGTACTGAATGCGAATTTTCTTCGGTTCCGACATGGTTTAGAGCTCCTCGACCGTCTTGCCGCGCATATTGGCCACCTCGGCCCGGTCGCGCAACTGCGTCAGGGCGTCAAACGTGGCCTTGACGACGTTGTGGGGGTTTGGGGAGCCCAGGCTCTTGGTGAGCACGTTCTGCACCCCGACCGAAGTCATCACCGCGCGCACCGCGCCGCCGGCAATCACGCCGGTGCCCTCGGGGGCCGGCTTCAGCAGCACCTGCCCGGCGCCGTAACGGCCCAGGACCAGATGCGGAATCGTGGTATCGGTCATGTGGACCCGGATCAGGTTCTTCTTGGCCGCCTCGATCCCCTTGCGAATCGCCTGGGGAACCTCCTTGGCCTTGCCCGAACCGTGGCCCACCACGCCCGCGGCGGCGTCGCCCACCACCACCAGCGCGGCAAAGGACATATTCTTGCCGCCCTTGACCACTTTGGTCACGCGATTGATGGACACCACCTGATCCTTCAGGTTGTACTGGTTGGCATCGAGTTTCTTCTTCAAGATCGTCATTGCTCTCTCGTCTGTCCTTCCGGGCGTGCCCAACTCCGCGCTCGCCCTCGGAAAACCTTTGTATACACTCCACCAAAACGCTAAAGAGCGGAGCTCAGAACTCCAGGCCGGCCTCGCGCGCCGCGTCAGCCAGCGCCTTGATGCGCCCGTGATAGAGGTAGCCGCCGCGATCGAAGACCACCTTCTTGATGCCCTGTTTCACAGCCAGTTCTGCCACTGCCTTGCCGATCTCCTTGGCTGCGGCCACGTTGCCGCCGGTCTTCACTTTCAGGCTTAGCGTGGAGGCCGAGACCAGCGTCTCGCCCTTCTGGTCGTCGATCACCTGCGCGTAGATGTGGCCGAGCGAGCGGTAGACGTTCAGCCGCGGCCGTTCCCCGGTGCCCGCGAGCTTGCGGCGGATGCGCTCGTGAATGCGCTGGCGGATTGCGTTCCTCTTGGTCTGCGTAATCATGGTCTCTCGTTCCTATCGGCGGAGCCGCCCTGCGGCCCCGTTAGGTTTGATTCAGTGGTTAGTGAATAGTGGTTAGTGATCAGCCTGGTTTCTGTGCGAACCCTCTAGCCACTAATCCCTAACCACTAATCACTGCCTTACTTACTTCGCGCCCGTCTTGCCGGCCTTCTTCTTGAGCTTCTCGTCCGAGTAGCGCACGCCCTTGTTCTTGTAGGGGTCCGGCTTGCGCAGCGAACGCATGTCGGCCGCCACCTGGCCCACCTTCTGCCGGTCGATGCCGGAGATGACCAGATGGAGCTGCTTGGGGTCGATGGCCACTTCGATGCCCGTGGGCAGCGGAACTTCGATCTGGTGCGAATAACCAAGGGTGAAGACCACCGTGCCCTTGCCCTTCAGCTCGGCGCGATAGCCGATGCCCACAATGTCCAGTTCGCGCTTCCAGCCCGTGGTGACGCCCTGAACGGCGTTGGCGACCAGCGCGCGCGTCAGTCCGTGCATCGCGGCCTGCTTGTCGTTCTCGCGGTTGACGTGCAGCACGCCGTCCTTGGTCTCCAGCGTAATGCCCTCGGCGATCAGCGCCGAGACCTTGCCCTTGGGCCCCTCGACCAGAACGGTATTGCCCTCGATCTTGTACTTGACGCCCGCGGGCAGCGGGATCGGCTTCTTTCCGATACGCGACATTGCTTCAATCCTTCTCGTGGCTTGCGAGTCCCGGCAGGGCGCCTTCGCTCCTGCGTTCCACTGCAGCCTGGTTACCACTGTGCTCGTCCGAAGCGCTAAAGCGCGGAGCGCTTACCACACTTCGCAGAGCAGTTCCCCGCCCACACCTTCGCGGCGCGCCTGACGGCCGGTCATCACGCCCTTGGGCGTGGTCATGATGGAGATGCCGAGGCCGCCCTGGACGCGCTTGATCTCGTCGCGGCCGATGTACACCCGGCAGCCGGGACGCGAGATGCGCGCCAGGTCGCGGATGGCCGCTTCCGTGCCGCCGTACTTGAGATACACGCGCAGCACCAGCTTGCCTTCCTCTTCCTGGGTCTTGTAGTTCGAGATATAGCCCTCCTCCTTGAGGATGCGGGCAATCTCGGTCTTCAACTTCGAAGCCGGAACATCCAGCTTCTGATGACGCGCCCGGATCGCATTCCGGATCCGCGCCAGAAAATCCGCTACTGGGTCGGTCAGACTCATTCCTTCTCCTTCATTCCCCGTTCGTCCGCCGCGGCGGAAACCTGCGGAAATGTCCCTACAGTGTTCAGTGAACAGTGGACAGTGATCAGTAAAGACCGTTTGGTTTTCACCTCAGCAGCCAGTTCACGCACGAACGAACTGACCACTGATCACTGACAACTGACAACTGTCTTGCTACCAACTCGACTTGACGACGCCGGGAATCTCGCCCTTGAGCGCCAGCGCCCGGAAACACAAGCGGCAGACGCCGAACTTGCGCAGAAATCCTCGCGGCCGCCCGCACAGTTGGCACCGGTTGTGCTTGCGGCTGCTGAACTTCGGCTTCCGCGCGTCTTTCACCCTTTTTGCAGTGGTTGCCATAAATCCTCTTATCCGCCCTACGCGCCCTGGCGGAAGGGCATTCCAAAGTGCTTCAACAGCGCCCGCGCCTGGTTGTCGTCCTTCGCCGTGGTCACGATGGTGATGTTCATGCCCTTCAGCTTCTCCACCTTGGAATAATCGATCTCCGGGAAGATGAGCTGGTCGCGCAAGCCGAGCGTGTAGTTGCCGCGCCCGTCAAAACTCTTCGTCGACACGCCGCGGAAGTCCCTCACCCGTGGCAGCGCCGTCGAGATCAGCCGGTCCAGGAACTCGTAGGCTTTCTCATTGCGCAGCGTGACCATTGCGCCGATCGACATGCCGGCCCGCACCTTGAAGGCCGCAATCGACTTCTTCGCCTTGGTGGTCACAGGCTTCTGCCCGGCAATCATCGTCAGGTCCGCCACCAGCGGGTCCAGCAGCTTGGTGTTCTGCGTCGCTTCGCCCAGGCCCATGTTGATCACGATCTTTTCCAGCTCCGGCACCGCCATCGCATTCTCAAGCCCCAGCTCCTTCTGCAGAGCCTGCTTGATCTCCTTGTGATACTTCACTTTCAGCCTTGCCGCCATTTTGCTTTGCTCTCTTTCTTCCGGCGCCCGGAGTGGGTCGCCGCGACGATCCGTTTACCGTTGCGGAAGTGCTTGCCGCACGGGCGTGAGCTTTGCAACTCAGGCCCAGCGGGCTGGAAACCTGTTACTTCTTCGTGGGCAGTTCCTGCCCGCACTTCTTGCAGATACGAACCTTCGTATCACCCTCAACCTTGTAGCCGACGCGCGCCGGCCCGCAGTTGGGGCAGACCAGCGCGACATTAGATACGTCAATCGGCGATTCCTGCTCGGCGATGCCGCCCTTGGTCCGCTGTCCCTGCTTGCTCGAAACCGTCTTCTTGACCACCCGCACGTGCTCCACCAGAACCGTGCCCTTGTCGGGGAAGACGCGCAGCACGCGGCCCGTCTTGCCGCGGTCAGAGCCTGTAAGGACCTTGACCGTATCGTTGCGATGAATATTCAAACTTGGCATCTTCTCTCCAAAAAACAGCTACTACTAAACGACTTCCGGGGCCAGCGAAACGATCTTCAAAAACTTCTTCTCGCGCAGTTCGCGGGCCACCGGCCCGAAGACGCGCGTGCCCACCGGCTCGTGAGCGTCGTCGATCACCACGGCCGCATTTTCGTCGAACCGAATATAGGTTCCGTCGCGCCTGCGGTGCTCCTTGCGGGTGCGGACGATGACCGCCTTCACCACCTTGCCCTTCTTCACCGTGCCGTCGGGCGAGGCTTCCTTCACAGCGGCGGTCACGATGTCGCCCAGACCGGCCTTCTTGCCCAGTCCGCCGCCCAGCGGCAGAATCACTTGCAGCTTGCGCGCGCCGGAGTTGTCGGCCACCGCGAGCATGGTTCTCATTTGCACAGCCATGGGTTCTTCTCCTCTACTAGCTGCTAGCCTTTAGCTGCTAGCTCTTAGCTCTCGACTCTTCCAACACAACCTTGACTTACCAGCAAAACGGCTAGAAGCTAGAGGCTAGAAGCTGGAGGCTCGCCACCTCGTCAGTTGGCGGCCTGGATTTCGGTCCGGATCGCCGCGTCTTCAATTTGGGCCAGCGAGGAACGCCGCACAATCTCTTCCAGAGACCACCGCTTCAGCTTGCTCAGCGGCCGGGTTTCGCGAATGCGCACCACATCGCCCAGCCGCGCCGAACTCTGCTCGTCGTGGGCATAAAACTTCTTGGTCGAGCGCACGATCCGCTTGTACTTGGGATGAGCCTTGCGCATCTCGACCTCGACCACAATGGTCTTCTGCATCTTGGTCGAAACCACCTGGCCAACCTTCTCGTTACGCCGCGCGCCTACAGCCGCCGGCGCCTGCACTGAATCTAAAGTCGCCGTCATTTAGCGGGCTCCCTTCTTGGCATCCGTGGCCGCCGGGGCGTCCACGACGGTATCTTTGGCCGCGCCGCGAATGCTCAGCTCGCGCTCGCGGGTCACGGTCTTGATTTGCGCGATCTCCTTGCGCAACTGGCGGAGCTTCTTCACTCCGTCGTTCTGCCCCATGGAGACCTGAAAGCGAAGCCGGAAAAGCTGCTCGGAGGTCGTCTTCTCCTGGTGCACCAATTCTTCGTCGCTCAAATTGCGAATCTTCTCGAGTTCCATCTCTGTTTCTCTCCAACCAGCCGCTAGAAGCTGGTCTACTTGGCCGCGGCTACGATCTTTTCGGCGCCCGGCCGTTGCACGAACTTGGTCCTCAGCGGCAGCTTGTTCGACGCCAGGCGCATGGCCTCCTGCGCGGTCGCCGTGTCCACCCCTTCCATCTCGAAGAGGATCTTGCCCGGCCGCACCACGGCGACCCAGTGATCCAGCGCGCCCTTGCCCGAGCCCATACGGACTTCGGCCGGCTTCTTGGTAATCGGCTTGTCCGGGAACAGGCGCAACCAGATCTTGCCGCCGCGCTTGATGAAGCGGGTCATGGCAATACGGCTGGCCTCGATCTGCCGGTCGGTGATGTAACCGCACTCCAGCACCTTCAACCCGTATTCACCGAACGACAGCGAGGATCCGCGCCAAGCCTTGCCGCGCCTCTTGCCCTTCTGCTGCTTGCGGAACTTCACCTTCTTTGGCATCAACATAGCGAAAAACCTCGAAAACCAGCTACTAGCTGCTAGCTTCTAGCCTCTAGCTTCAAACCTTTCCCATAACAGCCTGACTTCGCACCGGACCAGCTAGAAGCTAGTGGCTGGAAGCTGGCGGCTGCCCTTAGAACACCGACGTGCCCACCGGCGGAGCCTGACGGCGCTTCTGCTCGTAGATGTCGCCGCGATAGATCCAGGTCTTCACGCCGATCACGCCGTAGGTGGTGTGAGCCTCGGTGAAACCGTAATCGATGTCGGCGCGCAACGTGTGCAGCGGCAGACGGCCCTGCAAATACCACTCCGAACGAGCAATCTCATTTCCGTTCAACCGGCCCGAGACGCGCACCTTGATTCCCTTGCAGCCGAAGCGCAACGCCGAGTCCACGCTTTTTCTCATTGCCCGGCGGAAGCTGACCCGCTTCTCCAGTTGCAGCGCGATATTCTCCGAAACCAGCTGCGCGTCCAACTCCGGCTTGTTCACCTCGATGATGTCGATGAACACGTCGCGGCTGGTGCGCTTGCCCAGCTCCGTCTTGAGCTTTTCGATCTCCGCGCCCTTGCGGCCGATCACGATGCCCGGCCGGGCGGTGCGGATAAGAAAGCGCAGCTTGTTGCCCGGTCGCTCGATCTCCACCGAGCTGACGCCCGCGGCCTTCAGCTTTTCGCGCAGCTCAGCCTTGAGCTTCACGTCCTCGACCAGGAGCTTTGCATAGTCGCGCTCAGTGAACCAGCGCGAACGCCACGGCTTGTTCACTCCCAGCCGGAATCCGTAAGGATGGACTTTCTGTCCCATGTTCTTCCTCTCAAAACCCTCTAGGCCTTCTTGCTGGCCTTCTTCTTGGTTGCCCCAGGCGCCTTGGCCGCTGCCTTTGGCTCTTCGATCTTGGTCTTGCTTGCCTTGGGCGCTGCCTTTGGCTCTTCGATCTTCGTCTTGGTTGCCTTGGGCGCTGTCTTCGGCTCCTCGATCTTCGTCTTGCTTGCCTTGGCCGCTGTCTTCGGCTCCTCGATCTTCGTCTTGGTTGCCTTGGCCGCTGTCTTCGGCTCCTCGATCTTGGTCTTGGTTGCCTTGGGCGCTGCCTTCGGCTCCTCGATCTTGGTCACCAGACCCTCGGCTGTCTCGCGCTCGGCCACCACAAGCACAATATGCGTCAGCCTGCGCTGGTAGCGGAATGCGCGGCCCATCGGCGCGGGGCGGATGCGCTTCATGCGCGGTCCGTCGTTGGCCAGGGCCAGCTTGACGTAGAGGTTATCCACGTCCAGATCCAGGCCCTGCTCGCCAGACACATACTTGGCGTTGTCCACCGCCGAGGTCAACAGCTTGTGGATCACCGGGGCGATGCGCTTCTTGGTGAAGGCCGCCGTCTCCAGCGCCTCCTGAACCCCCCGACCCTTGATCAGGTCGAGCACCAGACGCGCCTTTTGCGGCGACACGCGCTGGAACTTGGCCTCGGCCCGGAATTCCTTTGTCTCGACTGCCATTGGTATGCCTTCCTCAATCTCTTTGCGCCCGAGAAACCCCTCGGAAGCCGAATCTCTCGTCTACCGCGGCTTGGCGCCGGCCTCGGCGGCCTTGCTTCCCCCGGTGTGTCCCTTGAAGATGCGCGTGGGCGCGAACTCGCCCAGCTTGTGTCCTACCATGTTCTCGGTCACGTATACCGGAACGAACTTCCTGCCGTTATGCACGGCGATGGTGTGGCCCACCCACTCGGGAAAGATCGTCGAACGCCGCGACCAGGTCTTGACCACCTTCTTGTCGTTGGCCTGGTTGAGCACCTCGATCTTCACGGTCAGGTGCGCATCCACGAACGGGCCCTTCTTTGTCGAACGTGCCATAAATCTCCCTCTACTTCGCCCGGCGGCTGACGATGAACGCGTCAGTCCGCTTGTTGTTGCGCGTCTTGTAGCCCCTCGTCGGCTGGCCCCACGGGGTCACCGGATGACGGCCGCCCGAGGTCTTTCCCTCGCCGCCGCCGTGCGGGTGGTCCACCGGGTTCATGCTCACGCCGCGGTTGGCCGGGCGAATGCCCTTCCAGCGGTTGCGTCCGGCCTTGCCGATGGATACATTCTCATGGTCTGTGTT
>CABDXY010000061.1_pt1 | contig 27638 bp, 25 predicted proteins | sample 3131871 | NCBI WGS metagenome assembly CABDXY01 (sample SAMEA5534336, study PRJEB31848) | metagenome | biome: tundra; feature: field; material: soil | place: USA | collected 2013-05 | depth 0.15 m
GGCACGGGGCGTCTTACCGCAGTTACCGCCTGGGAGTTTGCGACTGCGCCAGCGCGGCCAGCCGGTAGGCGATCCGCTCGGCGGCGGCAGGATGAGCCTGGGTTCGCGCCGCATCGGCCATGGCCGCCAATTGCTTCGGCGAGGTCAGCAGCCCGGTGAGCGTATTCAGCAACTTGCCGGGAATATCCAAATCCCGCTCAACCAGGAAAACGGCAGCCCCGGCATCCACCATGGCCTCGGCATTGCGCTTCTGGTGCCCATCGGCTGCGGCGGCAAAGGGAACCAGCAGGGCGGGTTTGCCGGCGGCAGCCAGTTCCGCCACCGTGGATGCGCCGCTGCGCGCCATCACCAGGTGGGCCTGGGCAAAACACGCCGGCATATCGTCAAGAAATGGGCGCACCTGCCAACGCTGGGGATCGGCGCCAGTTGCGGCATAGGCCGCCTCAGTTTGCTCGGCATGGCGCAGGCCGCTCTGGTGCAGAACCGTGAGGCCGGGGACGGCGTCGAGCAGGGCCGGGATGATTCGAGGCAGGTGGGTGTTGAAGATCCGCGCGCCCTGCGAACCGCCAAAGACCAGCAGGTGAGGCGCGGAACCGGTGGGCGGCTCAAGCGTGAAAAACTCCGGGCGGACCGGAATGCCGGTGACCTCGCAGTTCTTGAACCACCGTGCCGCCGAGGCAAAGTTGACCGCCGCGGCCTGGACCCTCTTGCCCACCAGGCGGTTGGCCAGCCCCGGCATGGCGTTGGGCTCGAAGGCCATGGCCGGAATCCTGAGCCGCAGCGCCGCCGCCATGGCCGGACCGGATGCGTATCCGCCCACGCCCAGGACGACACACGGTTTGAACTCGCGGATCAGCCGCTTGCAGTCGGAGATGCTGCGGGGCAGGTTCAGGAGGGTCCGCAACCGCGTCATCAGTGATACGTTTTTGAGCGGACCCACATCGATGAGGCGCAGGCGAAAGCCTGCCTCGGGCACCAGGCGAGTTTCCATGCCCCGCGCAGTGCCCACAAAGAGCACCTCGGCCGCGTAGCGCTCAACCAGCTCGTGGGCCACGGCCAGCGCCGGAATGATGTGGCCTCCGGTTCCGCCGCCAGCGATGAGTACGCGCAGATTCGACAAGCGAAATCCTTTCAAGATGGGTCGTCTTCTGGTTCGGAATCGTCTGCCTCAGAGTCAACAGAGAGCCAACGCCACTCGATTAGGCACATAACTCCCATTGCAACAATAAACAGAATCTCAAAAGCCGATACAGCCATGCCACGACCATGCAATGACTCATCTGTCAGCCATTTCGGCAGGGAAGACTCAATGTAGGATGAAAGTATAAATAATCCCATGAGAATCATCAGGAACGCTAAGTGAATTCCGAGAATCACCGAAAGTGGTCTGGCGTTCCGTTTGGACAAGATGAGTGGGCCGCCCTTAGACGGCAAACCGCTGTAGACAACCGCAGTGTAAATGACTCCGAGGATAAGAAAGCTCGGCCACCCAAAAAATTGAAATGAGCCGTAGATCAGTAAGCCAACCTGACTTGGCATTGAATCAATAAAACTCGTCCCTAATACCTTCATCAGTCCGCCTTCTTGGTAATGTTGAGCAGAATTCCGATGCTGGCCAGGGTGAAGAAGAGCGAGGTTCCGCCGGAGGAGATCAGAGGCAGCGGAATGCCCTTGGTGGGCACCAGCGACAGCACCACGCTGATGTTGAAAAAGGCCTGCAGCACGATGGTGGTGGTGATGCCGAAGGCGGCCAGCCGGGCAAAGGAATCCTGGGAGTGAAACGCCGCGCGGAACCCGCGCACGCCCAGCACCACAAAGAGCAGTAAAATCACGATGGCGCCAATGAACCCAAGCTCCTCGGCGATGTTGGCGAAGATGAAGTCGGTGGAAGCCTCGGGCAGGTAAAAGAGTTTTTGCATGCCCTCCATGTAGCCGCGGCCGGTAACGCCGCCGGTGCCCACCGCGATCAGCGACTGGCAGATGTGGTAGCCGGCGCCCCCGGCGTCCTTTGCATCGCAGTTCGGGTTGAGGAAGACCAGTATGCGCCGGAAGCGCCAGGGAACCATGAAGAGCAGCGCGGCCAGGCCGGGCAGCGCCAGGCCCGCGCCGACGAGCAGATACTTCCACTCCATGCCGGCCAGCACCAGCATCATGGCGGTTACGCCGGCCAGAACCAGCGCGGTGCCCAGGTCGGGCTGGCAAACGATGAGGAGAATAAAAACCAGCGGCATGATGGCCGCGCGCAGCAGGGTGCGCTTCCAGTCGCGCAGGTCGTCCAGGCGGGTGTGCAGAAACCAGGCCAGAAACAGCACCAGCACCGGCTTGGCGATCTCAGAGGGCTGAAAGGTGAAGAAGCCGCCAAAGCGAATCCAGCGATGGGTGTTGTGCGAGCCGGGAATAAAGAAGACCAGCACCAGCAGCAGCGTGGTCGCGCACAGGGCGGGATAGATGAACTTGGGCGAGTTGTAGACACTGAAGTCCACGTGCATCAGGACCAACAGGGCCAGCACGCCGGCCAGCGCCCAGACGGCCTGTCTGCCCACAAACGCATAGGGGGAGTGGTAGCGCTCCTGCGCCACCACGGCCGAGGCGGAAAAGACCATCGCCAACCCCACCACGATGAGCAGCAGCGTGGTGAAGAACATCCACTTGTCGACCCCTACGAGTTTGGCCATGCCTTCTGACCTCGGCGTTCGCCGACGAGTTCCTTGAAGACGCGGCCGCGGTGCTCGTAGTTTTCGAATTGGTCGAAGCTGGAGCAGGCCGGAGCCAGCAGCACCACCTCGCCTGGACGCGCCGCGGAGGCCGCCGCGCTCACCGCGTTGTCCAGCGTCTGGCAGGAGAGGATTGGGACCACCCCGCGCAGTTCGGACTCGATTTTGGCGGCCGCGGAACCGATGGTGTAGACGGCGCGCACCCGCGCCCGCAGCAGGGGCGCGAGCACGGCGTACGGGGAACCTTTGTCCTTGCCGCCCAGGATGAGGTGAATGCCCGAGTCAAAGGCGGCTACGGCCTTGGCCGTCGCGTCCACATTGGTGGCCTTGGAGTCGTTGTAATACTCGACGCCGTTGACCGTGGCAACGAACTCCAGCCGGTGCTCCACCGCCTGGAAGCTCTCGACGGCCTGGCGAATCGCGTCCGCCGGGGCGCCGGCCAGCCGGGCCGCAACCACCGCGGCCAGCACGTTCTCCACATTGTGCGCGCCCTTGAGCGGAATTCCGCTCAGCGGCATCACTTTCTCGGTCGCCGCATCCTCGGCAGGACGATAGACCAGATACCCCTGCTCCAACCAGGCTCCTCGCGGCACCGGATGCTCGATGGAAAACCAATAGACCCTGGCGGCCGAGCGGGTCGCGGCTTCTGCGGCGCGCGCATTGTCGGCGTTCAGCACCAGGCAGTCGTGCTCGTCCTGCGCGGCAAAGATGCGCTCCTTGGCCAGCGCGTAGTTCTCAAAGGTGCCGTGACGGTCCAGGTGGTCGGGCGTAATGTTCAGGATCACGGCGATGCTGGGGTGAAACTGATCGGTGCTTTCAAGCTGGAAGCTGGAAACCTCCAGCACCGACCAGGTTTCGTCTGTGCTTTGGTCGATCAGGGCCACCACCGGGACGCCGATGTTGCCCCCGACCAGGGTGGGGATGCCGGCCTTCAAAAGGATTTCACCCACCAGCGCGGTGGCCGTGGTCTTGCCGTTGGAGCCGGTAATGGCCAGCATCTTGCCCTTCAGAAAGCGCGCGGCCAGTTCCAGTTCGCCGAAGACCGGCAGGCCGAAGCTCTTCACCTGCGCCAGTTCAGGCGTATCCAGCGGCACGCCGGGGCTCACCACGATCAGGTCCTGGCGGCGGAAGGTGAGCAGGCCGTGGCCGCCGGCCTCCACCATGATGCCCTCTTCGATCAAGGCGGGGATCTCCTTGGCCAGCGCCTCGGCGCTGCGAATGTCGGAGACTGTCACCTGGGCGCCGCGCCGGCGCAGAAACAACGCCGCCGCCAGACCGGATTTCCCCAGTCCCACGACCAGAACTTTCTTGCCTTTCAAATCCATACCGATCTGGCTCCTGCGATCCGCGACTCTCTTTTATCTTGCACCGCGCGGACCTTGCTTAACGCAGTTTCAGGGTGGTGAGTGCAAACAATGCAAACACCAGGGCGGCGATCCAGAAGCGAACAATGACTTTGGATTCGCTCCAGCCCAATTGTTCGAAGTGGTGATGTAGCGGGGCCATCTTGAAGATACGCTTCTTGTTGCGCAGCTTGTAGCTGCCCACCTGCAGGATCACCGAGACCGCTTCCAGAATGAAGATGCCGCCGATAAACGGCAGCAGCAGCTCCTGGCGGATGATGATGGCGACCGTGCCGACGGCTCCGCCCAGGGCCAGCGAACCCACGTCGCCCATGAAAATCTCCGCCGGATGGGCGTTGTACCAGAGAAAACCGATGGAAGCGCCCACCATGGACCCGCAAAAGACGGTCAACTCGCCCACCATGGGCATGCGCTGCAGCTCCAGGTAGTCGGCAAAGACCACGTGGCCGCTGACGTAGGTGAGCACGGCCAGCGCGCCCGCGGCGATGATGGTGCAGCCGATGGCCAGCCCGTCCAGGCCGTCGGTCAGGTTCACGGCGTTGGACGAACCCATCAGCACGAAGACAACAAACGCGATGAACGGCAGAAAGGCCAGGAACCCCAGATGGGGGACCGTGCTGGGCCACCAATGCCAGGCAAGGTCGGGACTCCATTGCTTGATGAACGGCACCGTCAACCGCGTGGAAAATACCTTGAACTGCTCCAGCACCACCAGCGCAATGGCTACCAGGGCTCCGGCCAGCCCCTGCCACAGCAGCTTGGCGCGCACCGTCATGCCCAGGTTGCGCCGCTGGACCACCTTGATGTAGTCGTCGGCAAAGCCGATGGCCCCAAAGGCGATGGTCGAAAACACCGTGATCCAGACAAACGGATTGGCGGGGTCGGACCACAGCACCGTGGGCAGCAGAATCGCAATCACGATCAGCACCCCGCCCATGGTCGGTGTGCCCGACTTCTTCAGGTGCGACTGCGGCCCGTCCTCGCGGATGAACTGGCCGATCTGAAACTCGCGCAGCTTCTGGATCACCCAGGGGCCGATGAACAGCGCGATCAGCAGCGCCGTGCCCGAGGCAAAGGCGGTGCGGAACGTGAGATAGCGGAAGATCCGGAACGGGTGAAAGAACGGATACAGCTTTTGGTAGAGCAGCCAGTAAAGCAAGTGGCCTCCAGAGCCGGAATGAGGCAGGTTTCAGGTTGATTTTACAGGGCCGGGGGCACGGACGGCTGTGGAAGCGCGCGGTTTCAGTTGAGCTCCGGCTGCTGCTTCAGCGCCTCGACCGCCCGCTCCAGATGCACGCCGCGCGAGCCTTTCACCAGCACCACGTCTCCCTTGCGCAAATTCTGCTTGAGCCACTGGCCGGCCGCTTCGGCGTCGGGCAGGAACAGCGATGCGACCCCGCCCGCGCAGGCGGCCGCGGCCAGATGCTCGGCGTTGCCCTGCACGCCGGCAACCAGGTCGAGCCCGGCCTCGGCGGCGGCGCGTCCGCAGGCGGCGTGCAAAGCGGGGCCGTGCTCGCCCAGTTCAAGCATCTCCCCGGCCACCAGGATGCGGCGGCGGGCCGGGCGCGCGGCCAGGGTGCGAATCATGGAGCGCAGCGCCTCGGGGTTCGAGTTATAGCTGTCGTTCAGAAGCGTGGCGCCGCCGATCTCCATCACCTGGCCGCGCTTGTCGCCGGCGGCGAGCGATGCGAGCGCCACAACCGCGGCCTCCAGCCCGACGCCCGCTTCCAGCGCGACCGCCAACCCGGCCAGCGCATTCGATGCGTTGTGCGCGCCCAGCAGGCGCAGCGTCAGTTCGCCCTCGCGCTCCCCGACGCGCAACTTGAGGTGCAGTCCCGCCAGGTCTTCCGTCACTTCGAGAAACTGCGGATCGGCGCAAGGGCCGGAGCCGAAGTAAACCACTCGCCCCAGAAAGTCGCGGCCAAACTGCGAAACGTACGGATCGTCGCAGTTGAGGAAGGCCACGCCGTTGGCCGGCAGCGCGTCCACCAGCTCGAGCTTGGCGCGGGCGATCCCGGCCTGCCCGTCGGCAAAGTTCTCAATGTGCGCCGTGCCCACGTTGGTCACCACGCCCCAGTCCGGGCTGGCCATGCGCGCCAGCGCAGCAATCTCGCCCGCGTGGTTCATGCCCATCTCGACGACCGCGAACTCGTGCTCCGGCTCAAGGCGCAGAAGTTGCAGCGGCAGGCCGAAGCCGTTGTTCAGATTGCCCCTGGACTTGAGCACATGGAACTTCGCGCCCAGCGCCGCGGCCACTGCCTCCTTGGTGGTGGTTTTGCCGGCCGAGCCGGTGACGGCCACCACGCGCCGGCCCCACTGGCGGCGAATATGCGCGGCCAGAGCCTGCAACGCAAGCAGCGGGTCTTCGGTGATGAGCAGCGGCGCGGCCAGCACCGCATCGGGCAGCGTGGCCACCAGCGCCCGCGACACCACCGCAGCCACGGCCCCGCGAGCCAGCGCCGCGGCCACAAAGTCGTGCCCATCGAGCCGCTCGCCGCGCACCGCAAAAAACAGCTCGCCGGCAGCCACCGTGCGCGAGTCGATGGAGTAGCCGCTCACCACCAGTGCGCCAGCGTTGGCAACGCTGGCCGGCGCCTCCAGCACCGCGCCCGCGCCGATTGCCGCCTCTGCCAGTGTGAGCTTCATTGCCCCCCACGATAGCCCAAATCAGCCAACGATGAAAGTGCAATCTGCGTGTCGTCGAAAGGAATTTTGCCGCCGGCCAGAATCTGCTCCTTCTCGTGGCCCTTGCCTGCGATCAGAACCACGTCGCCCGCCGTGGCGGCCTCAAGCGCCAGCCGAATGGCCGCGGCGCGATCCGGCTCGATGGTGTATTGGACTCCGCTGGCCTTCAATCCCGGCTCGATCTCGGACAGAATCGCCAACGGCTCCTCGGAGCGGGGATTGTCGCTGGTGGCCACCACAAAGTCGCTGCCCGCGCCGGCAGCCTGGCCCATCTTCGGGCGTTTGGTGCGGTCGCGGTCGCCGCCGCAGCCGAAGACAGTAATCACACGCTTGCCGGAGTCGCCGCGGCGACCCGTCATCTGGCGCGCGAGAGCCGTCAGGTTGCGCAATGCGTCGTCGGTGTGCGCGTAGTCCACAATCACCGTGAAGGGCTGGCCCGCATCGACGGACTGGAAGCGGCCGGGAACCGGCTTGAGGCGCGGGACAGATTCAATGAGTTCGGCAAACGGTACGCCGCGCGCATGGGCAGCCGTCAGCGCGGCCAACAGGTTGAGGATGTTCACTTCGCCGGCCAGCCGCGAAGTCACTTTGGCCGAGCCCGCCGGCGTTTCGAGTTCGAGAACCGCGCCGCCGGGAGTGAGCGAGTGGCCTGCGGCGCGCCAGTCGCCCTGGCCGATGCCGTAAGTCCGCACCTCCGCGCCTGCCTTGCGCGCGACGGCAGCCAAATCCTCCGCGCGAGGATCGTGCGCGTTCACCACCGCAACGCGCGGAGCCGGATAGACCGTGCCGTCGAAGAGCAGACGCTTGGCCGCGAAGTACTGCTCCATCGTCTTGTGATAGTCGAGGTGGTCTCGGGTGAGGTTGGTGAAGACGGCCACGTCAAAACTCAAACCTATCGCCCTGCCCTGGTCGAGAGCGTGGCTTGAAACCTCGGTCACCAACTCGGTGGCTCCGCGGCCCACGCCCTCAGCCATCAGCCCGAAGAGGTCGCGCGACTCTGGCGTGGTATGCACAGAGGGGCGCACCTCACCGGCCACATGATATTCAATCGTCCCCACCAGCACGGTGGTGCGGGCAGCCGCGTTCAGCAGCGCCTCGGTGAGGAAGGCCGTGGTGGTTTTGCCATTGGTCCCGGTGATGCCGGTAGCCGCCAATTTGCGCTCGGGATGACCGAAGAAGGCCGCCGAAGCCTGGGCCAGCGCGCGCCGGCCGTGTTCGACCTCCAGCACCGGCAGGCCGGATTGAAAGACCAACAGATGATCGAACTTCGGCGCGGAGTCGGTGATGATGCCCAGCGCCCCCGCGGCGATGGCCTTCTCGACGTAGCGATTGCCGTCGGTCGAGCCGCCCTTCATGGCCACAAACACCGAGCCGGGCCGCACTTTGCGCGAGTCGTACTCCACGCCCGCCACCGGCTCGTCTGAGCCGCCGCCAGCCCCGACGGCCGTTACTTCTTCGATCAGATCTTTCCAATTCATCTCGTGGTCAATTGTAGTTTGCTTGACCGCATTCGATTTCCTGAGGAAAGCCTTGGTCCTTATCGAGGGTTACCCAGTACGGCAGGTAACGCGCGGTTACCGCATGGCCGCCGTGCGTTTGCGATAGGCATTCAAACTCATTCGCCCGATTTCCCAAACCAACCCTAGAACGGTAAAGGCGCAAATCACCACTGCACTCCAATGGATCGAAAGGTTGATCGAGTTCAGGGCCGCGCCATAGTGCGCCTGGTCGAGAGCTGGATTTCTGAGCAAGACATAGGCGTGATCCGGCACGGAGAGCAGAAGCCCCAGCGGAATCAGACCGACGGCGCTGACGACGATGGTCTGCGCGGTGCGCGGGCGCGGCCAGCTTCCGCGAATCAGATCGGCCGAGCGCCAGGCCAACTGCACCACGTTCACCACCACCACCCACCAATAGAACAGAACCGAAAACGGCGCCAACTGGAAGGGGGAAGAATGCCAGTAGAGGACACCCGGCCCAATCAGCAGGTACGGATGCCGGGGAACCAGCAGCCACCAAACCAGGAATAGAAAGCCGAAGATCACTTCGGCAACAGCATGAGCGAAGCTGTGCGGCTTTTTTCCGCCGGCAAGCTGCTGCCCGAGCGGGGGCAGGTCGCCGGGCGACCAGTTGGCGGAGGGAGGCGCGAGCATCGGGAACTTCCCTGGGCAACGCGCGGCGGCAAACTCGATGATTGCAAAGATGAGGGTGACCCATGCGGCCGTCGTCATCAACATACCTGGAAGGCGAAGCACGGTTGCCAGCACGGTTAATTCGCTTGGGGTTTGCGCGGCAATCTGTAGCACGGCGACGATCGTCCAGATGACCGTGGCCCAGAAAAACGTCATCTTCAGCACGTACAAATAGAAGGGGAAAAGGGCCGGCCCAATCAGGTAACGCTGCGGCTGGTAGCGCGCTGCCACGTGTATCGGCGGCCCCATTTGCCGCAGCCAGTCCTCGGCTTCGCCAGTGGTCAGCGGCCGGCCCAGCGCGGCCTCTTTTTCCTCGAGCTGCGATTCGAGGTTGGCCCGTAGTTCGGCGATGATGTCGTCCTGCCGCTGCCAGGGCAGGTGCTTCTTCACGGCTTCGAGGTAACGATCGAGAAGTTCCATGGCGTTTTCCTTCGGTGTTTACAGAATGTTGGAGATGGATGCGTTGATGGCCTGCCACTCCCCGAGCAACTGGCCGAACATTTGTTCGCCGTCGGTGGAGAGGCGATAGAACCGCTTGTTGCGCTTGTCTTCTTCACGCCATTCGCTGGTCAGCAGCCCCTGGGCTTCAAGGCGCCGCAGCAGCGGATAGAGCGTGCTTTCATCGATCTCCAGGCCGCGTTCGGCCAGCGCCTTGCGCAGCGTGTAACCGTAATACTCCTGGCGAAGCTCGGCCAGAACTGCCAAAGTCAGGCAACCGCGCCGGAGTTCCAGGCGAAGATTCTCAAAGAGGTTCTCGGTGAGGGTCATGCTGTACCTCATACACTGTACATCAACTACTGTATTGCACACAGTGTGTGATGTCAAGTGCTATTTTGAAGTTTTTTTAGGGGGGATGCGGCTCTTGACATGCAACCGTATGGTTGCATAATATGACCGCAATGGCCGCTGAGGTTGACATGGTGTTCAAGGCGCTGGCAGCCCCCGAGCGCCGGCTGTTGCTGGACCGTCTGCGGGCGGACAACGGGCAAACGCTGGGACAGCTTTGCCAGCACCTGGACATGACCCGCCAGGCCGTAACCAAACACCTCAAGCTGCTGGAAGAGGCAACGCTGGTGGCCACCATCTGGCGGGGCCGCGAGAAGTTGCACTATCTGAATCCGATGCCGATCCACGAGATTGCCGAGCGGTGGATCGGCAAATACGAGCGGGGCCGTCTGCGCGTCCTCGCCGAACTGAAGGCGAAACTGGAGGGAGAAACCGATGGCTGAATCGCAATTTGTGTATGTAACGTTCATCCGCACCACGCCGGAGAAGCTCTGGCAGGCGCTGACGGAATCCGAATTCACCCGCCAATACTGGATGGCGACAACGCAGGAATCCGATTGGAAACCGGGCGCATCGTGGCGGATTGCGAAACCAGACGGGGGCACAGCCGACTCGGGCGAAGTGATCGAGATCGAGCCGCACCGGCGTATGGTTCTGTCCTGGCGGAATGAGCTCTTTCCCGAGATGACCGCGGAGGGTTATTCCCGCCTGACCTACGAACTCGAAGAGAAAGGCGATTCGGTCAAGCTCACCGTTACCCATGTGATGGATAAGAGCGACTCGAAGTTCATCAAGGCGGTGTCGGGCGGATGGCCGCCGATCCTTTCGAGCCTCAAGAGTCTTCTGGAGACCGGCGAATCGCTGGAAGCAACCCGCCACTGGCCGGAGGGGATGTAATCGGTCTTTCTCTCAGCAGGTGAGAATGCCTCACCGCCCGCAGCGCACCACCATCCGCATTCCCGGCGCGGCCATGGCGCCGCGCCATGCTGGTCGATGTCCATGGCCGGTTGCGCTTCACTCCATGCGCGCCGCGCCGCCTGCGGTCCTCAGCGAAGTCGAGCAGGTCGCCAAAGAACTCCAGGCCGAAAACCGCCCCAGAATCACGGATAAGCAGCCCTACGACAAGGTTCAGAAGTAGCTGCCTTTTCAACACTAGCCTTGTCGCCTCCCCCGCAGCCGGCATCCGCACCGCAGGCTCTATACTGACTTTTCGCCCGATTTCGACTCCTGGAGGTCCCCTCATGCGCTGTTCCCACACCCTCTCCGCCGCCCTCCTTGCCGCGTCTCTCTTGTTCGCGCCAGCCTTTCTCAGTGCCGATGACGACAAGCCCTCCGCAGCCAAATCCGCCGCCACGGAAAAAGCCGCCGACAAGACCATCGACAAGACCCCGCCCGCCGAAGTCACCACGCAGGGCGCGGTCGATGTTTCCGGTCAGCACATCGCCTACACCGCCGTCGCCGGCACGCTCACCGTGGGCGCCACCGACTCTCAGGATGCGCAACTCGGCCCCGACGGCAAGCCCCAGCCCGGCAGCCAGCTCGCCCTCTCCGAGCCCAAGGAGCCAAAGGATGCAACCCCATTCGCACGTATGTTTTACGTGGCCTACTTCAAAGCGGTCCCCGGCGACAGGTCTTCGTCGCTGGGGCAGAAAGGGGTCCCCGGCGACGGGTCTTCGTCGCTGGGGCAGAAAAAGGACGCCAAAGCCGAAGACCGCCCCATCACCTTCTTCTTCAACGGCGGTCCCGGCAGCTCCACCGTCTGGCTCCACATGGGCTCTCTCGGCCCCAAGCATGTAGTTACCGACGGCGACCAGCACCTGCCCGCCGCGCCCTACAAACTGGTGGATAACGCCTACTCCCTGCTCGACGTCAGCGATCTGGTCTTCATCGACATGCCGGGCACCGGCTTTGGCCGCCTCATCGGCAAGAACCCCGAGAAGGCCTTCTGGGGCGTCGATGAAGACGCCGGCGCATTCGCCCGTTTCATCGCCCGCTTCATCACCAAATACAACCGCTGGAACTCGCCCAAGTACATCTTCGGCGAGAGCTACGGCACCACCCGCTCCGCCGTCCTGGCCAACATCCTCGAGAACCAGAAAGACATCGACCTCAACGGCATCATTTTGCTCTCCCAGATCTTCAACTTCACCACCGACATTGACGGCCCCAGCGGCAACCCCGGCGTGGACCTGCCCTATGTGCTGGCTCTGCCCACCTACGCCGCCACGGCCTGGTATCACAAAAAACTGCCCCAGCAGCCGGCCGCCCCCCAGCCGAATCTGGAGCCGTTCCTCAAAGATGTGGAAGATTACGCCATGGGCCCTTACACTCACGCCCTGGCGCTGGGAACGGACCTGACCGATGCGGAGAAGCAGCAAGTCGCCGAGAAGCTCCACGAATACACCGGCCTGCCTGTGGCTTACCTGCTCAAGGCCAATCTGCGCGTCAGCGGCGGCGAATTCGAGAAAACCCTCCAGGACGACCAGGACCTGACCACCGGACGGCTCGATACGCGCTTCTCCGGCCCCAACCTCAACCCCCTGAGCGAGAGCGCCGAATACGATCCGCAAAGCTCGGCCATCTCGTCGGCCTACGTTGCGCTCTTCAACGACTACGTGCGCCGCGACCTGAAGTACGGCGAGGGCCAAACCTACCTGCCCCACGCGCTTTTCGGGGGCGCCCATTGGGATCTGGCGCACCATGGCAACCCCATCAGCCTCAACGTGAGCGCGGATCTGGCCAATGCCCTCAAGACCAATCCCCGCCTCAGGATCATGGTCAATGGCGGCTACTACGACCTGGCCACGCCCTTCTTCGCCGCCCAATACGAAGAGAAGCACCTGCCCATTCCGCAGTCGCTGGCCAAGAACATCGAATACGCATGGTACGAGTCCGGGCACATGGTCTACGTCCGCGACGAGAGCCTCAAGCAGTTGCATGACCGGGTGGCGGCCTTCATCAAGAGCACGCAGGCGGACGGCAAGTAGCCAGAACGCCGTCAAGCCAACTCCCAGGTCTTAAAATCTAGACTTGGGACACCCGGCTCTGCCAGACGGGATCGAATCGTGGTCGATGACCGTCGGAAGCGAAACAGGAGTACGTATGAGTGCGAGATGGAAGGCCGCATCCGGTTATTCGCTGTTCTTCGCCTTGCTTTTTGCTGCCTTCGGGGGAACCTACATATCTAAGGCAATGCGGCTCGCCAGCGCCGCACGAAACGAGAAGACAGCCACTACAGATCATCTATTCATACAGCATCGCGCAGTCGGCCCATTGTTTGAAATGATCCTTCACGGTTTCAGAAGCGACAAGTATGTCTGCTCCTATGAGTTCAGTATTGACAAAGGGACCTATCGTGGAAGCGACGAATGTACGGGACTGGGCGACAACAATAGGGGAAAAGGAAGATCACCCGATGTTACTGGGACCATTCCAGGCGCGAATCTAACTGTTTATTACAATTCAGTCAATCCATCTATGAATAGCTTGCTAGAATTCGATGTCGCGAGTGAGCGCGAATATCGCGGAGCGGGATTCTGGATCGTTTTAGGGGCTTTGGGGCTTTTCTCCTTCATATTTGGATTAGTGCTCGAATCGACAAAAAGTAAAGGAAAGGCTGGAGAAGTAACTGATTTCACGGGAACAGTACTTTATCCGGAAGAGATCGGCCTTGGCTCCGAGTTTGCTGGGTTACCCAATCGCGAAGCTGCGAATTCTGCTCCTTCGCCGGGACTGAGGGAACAGTATCTGGAAGTGGTTAACATGATTCATCCAGACCGTGCTGCGAATGAACTTGACCGAGCCTTGCGAGAGCGGTTGATGAAAGAGGCAAACACAGCATTCAAGCAGGGCGATGCCGAGATGTTGCGGAGAGTCCTGGAGGAGTACATGAGCACGATTTCGGGTGGGTGGCCCAGGTCTGAGTAACTGGGAATCCGGGTGCCCAAGGTCTCGATTCTGAGACGTGGGAGTTTCGCTGGACGCGCAGTCCTCGACCAGCATTCGCGCCGCGCAGTATAGTAGCGAGCATGAAGCGCACAGCCCTGGCCCTCCTTCTGCTCTTTCCCGTCGCCGCAGCCGCCCAATCGTTCTCAGTCTCTTTTCCAAAGGATGTCAGTGCGGAGCCCCTCGATGGACGCCTCTTGCTGGTTCTTTCCACAGACCCCAGCGACGAGCCGCGCAACCAGATCGACGACACCCCCCGCTCGCAGATCGTCTTCGGCCTCACGGTCGATGGCTGGCAGCCCGGCCAGCCCGCGCAAGTGGACGCAACCGCCTGGGGTTACCCCATCCGCAGCCTCAAGGACGTTCCCCCAGGCGAGTACACCGTCCAGGCCGTGCTCAACAAATACGAGACCTTTCACCGCGGCGACGGAAAGACCGTCAAGCTGCACATGGACCAGGGCGAGGGCCAGCACTGGAACATCTCGCCGGGCAATCTCTATTCGAAGCCGATGAAGATCACCGTCCAGCCCGGCGGCGCGCCCATCGCGGTCTCTCTCACTGAGATCATTCCGCCCATCCCCACGCCCGCCGACACCAAATACATTCGCCACATCCGCATTCAGAGCGCCGCGCTGACCAAATTCTGGGGCCGACCGATGTTTCTGAGCGCCATCGTGCTGGTGCCCGAGGGCTTCGACGGCCACCCCAACGCCCGCTTCCCGCTCATCGTCTTTCACGACCACTTTGTGGACGACTTCGGCAACTTCCGTACCACCCCGCCGGACCCGAACCTGAAGCCCGACTACAGCGAACGCTTCCACCTCGCGGGTTACAACCGCATCCAGCAGCAGGAGGGCTACAAGTTCTACCAGCAATGGATTTCGTCCGGCTTTCCGCGCGTGCTCATCGTCAAAATCCAGCACGCCAATCCCTACTATGACGACTCTTACGCCGTGAACTCGGCCAACGTCGGCCCCTACGGCGACGCCATCGAGAACGAGCTCATCCCGGCCATCGAAAAACAATTCCACGGCATCGGCCAGGGCTGGGCGCGCTTTGTCTACGGCGGCTCGACCGGTGGTTGGGAGGCGCTGGCCGTGCAGGTCTTCTATCCCGATCACTACAACGGCGCCTTCGCCGCCTGCCCCGACCCCATCGACTTCCACGCCTACACGAATATCGACCTCTACGGCGACAAGAACGCCTTCTACCTCGAAGGCGCGCATAAGCGCGAGGCGCAGCCGGCCATGCGCGACTACCTGGGCCACACCTTCATTACCACCGAGGAGATCAACGGCTACGAGCTTGCCCTGGGCGACCATGGCCGCAGCGGCGAACAGTACGACATCTGGCAGGCGGTCTACGGGCCGGTGGGCGCCGACGGTTATCCCCAGCCCATCTTCGACAAGGTCACCGGCGACATCGACCACGCCGTGGCCGAGTACTGGCGCCGGCACTACGACCTTGAAGCCATCCTTGAACGCGACTGGTCGAAGTTAGGCCCCGAGTTAGCCGGCAAGATTCACATCTATGTAGGTTCCGACGATACGTACTTCCTCAACGACGCCGTCTATCGCATGGAAGACTTTCTCAACTCAACCGCCAATCCGCCCTACGGCGGCGAAGTGACCTATGGTCCGCGCGCCGAGCACTGCTGGAACGGCGACCCCACCCAGCCCAACGCGTATTCGCGCCTGCATTACAACACCCAATACCTGCCAAAGATTCTCGAGCGAATCCAGAAAACAGCTCCCAAAGGAGCGGACCTGACCAGTTGGCGGTATTGATTTCCTGGGGCAGAGCCTTCAATCCGCCGTCCCGGACTCCAGCGGTTTTCTATAGATCAGCGCCGCGCGGCCCTTTGCGTAGTAGTTCTCTTCCCTGCCCTCGCAGAGGTAGCCGTGCCCCTCGTAGAGGCGGATCGCGCCGGCGTTCTCCGCATCCACGTGAAACCAGATCAGTTGAGCGCCAGCGGCCAGCGCGGAGCCCTCGATAAGGCGCAGCAGCTCGCCCCCTACGCCATGCCCGCGCTGTTCCGGGGCAACTTCGAGGGTTTGAATATACGCAATCACTCCGCCCGTCTCCCGCGTCCACTCGACGACGGCAAAGCCGCACATCTGTCCCTCTTCCTCCGCAATCCAGGTTGCCGCATTGGGGCGATGGATGAGTTGGTGCATATCCCCTCGGCCGAAGCGAAAAGGCGACCGGAAACAGTCCTCCTCGATCGCATAGAGCTCGTCGAAGTCCTCCGGCGTGTAGAGACGATAATGCACAACCACACTCTAGAACATGCGCAAAGCAAAAAGCCACCCTCGCAATGAGGATGGCTTTTTGCCTGTCGTGGTATGGCCTGAAACCTAGATCTTTGCTTCCAAATCCGCGATCACGTCGAAGAAACGCTGGTCAAGACGGCGATTTGTCGCGATGGCTTCCTTGATGGTGATGTCGGTGATGTCGAGGCCCTTCAGCACGGCGATCCGGCCCCACTTCTTCTGGTGAACCATGTCGATGGCGTGCAAGCCGTAGCGCTGGCCAAGCAGGCGATCGAAGGCCGTGGGAACGCCGCCGCGCTGGGTGTGGCCCAGGTTGACGAAGCGGGTCTCGTAGCCGGTCTTCTTCTCGATCAGTTCGGAGAGAGCCTCGCCGATGCCGGAGAGCCGCGCATGGCCGAAGGAATCCAACTTTGACGACTCGTCGATCACCTGGCCGACTTCGGGCAAGTGGCAGCCCTCGGCCACCACCACCACGCCATAGTGCTTGCCGTGGTCGTAGTTGTATTTGAGCAGCGCGCAGACGTGGTCGATGTCGATCTCCTTCTCGGGAACCAGAATCACGTGCGCCCCGCCGGCCACGCCGGAGGCATACGAGATCCAGCCGGCGTCGCGGCCCATCACCTCCACCACGATCACGCGGTTGTGCGAGTCGGCGGTGGTGTGGATGCGATCGATGGCCTCGGTGGCGATCATGACGGCGGTGTCGAACCCGAACGTGGTGTCGGTGCCGCTGATGTCGTTGTCGATGGTCTTGGGCACGCCCACGCTGGGCACGCCGTGCTCGCTCAGGAACAGCGTCACCGACTGCGTGTCGTCGCCGCCCAGGGCGATCAGCGCGTCGATCTTGTTGGCCTTCAGAACTTCCTGGACCTTCTCGATGCCGCCGGGAACCTTCTTCACGTTGGTCCGCGAAGAGTGCAGAATGGTGCCGCCCTTCAACTGGATGCCGTCGGTGCTTTCCAGCGTGAGGGGAATAAAGTTGTTGTCCAGCACGCCGCGCCAGCCGTTGAGAAAACCGATGAACTCATCGCCATAGTGGTTGATGCCCTTCTTCACAGCCGCGTAGATCACCGCATTCAGTCCGGGGCAGTCGCCGCCGCCGGTCAACAAAGCAACTCGCATCGTAAAAATCTCCTCATCGAATTTTGCGCGGCTGCGTAAGCCGAGCCGGGAACATGTCCCAGAATTGTGCGTCCGGAACGGCGAATTGCCCGGCCTCGACGCCTTACCCAGTGTACCCCGCCGCTGTAAAGCGAAATAGTGACAGCGCTCACGATCCGCGAAGATTGACTGAATTTCATTTCCTTCTTGGGAACTCAGCGCGGCAATGGTTCAATAAGATATGCCCCATATGCCCGGAACCGGAGCCCTGTTGCTGCTGGCCTTTGCCGGCCTCGTAGTCGTCGTCTTGCTGGTGCTGCTGCAGTTGACCCGGCTGGGCATCCTGGTGCGCGCCTCCATCCCCGACCGGCCGCGGCGGCGCATGTTCATCGCCTCGGTCTCCTTCCTGCTCACGTTTGCGGGGGTCCGAATCTTGGTCCACCGCATCGTGAATCATGAGGGACACTTCCAGTGGGTGGTGATGCATGGCCACCACATTCATCACCTGGTCTGGGGGATTCTGATTCTGCTGCTGGTGGGCTACGGCTGGCTGCTGGACCTGGGACGCTCCCACTCGCCGCTTTCCATCTTCTTCAGCCGGCTGATGTCGGTCGGCTTCGGAGTGGGCGCGGCGCTGACCCTGGACGAGTTTTCGATTTGGCTGGACCTGGAACCGGATTCTTACTGGTCGAGCGCCGGGCGGCTCAACATCGACGCGATCATCTTCTTCGGTGCGCTGCTGGGCGTGGGCGCCTGGGGCGCGCCGTTCTTCCGCGGGCTGCAGCGAATGTGGGGCCTGGGCAAAGAAATCGGGCGGCTGAATTCGCCTATTCGCCTCGCGAGGTTGCTTCGTCGGCGTAAAGTTCGGCAATCACCCCCGCGTATTGAGCCGTAATCACGCGGCGCTTGAGCTTCATCGAGGGCGTCAGCTCGCCCGTCTCGATCGACCACTCCTCGGCCACCACGCGGAAGCGCTTCACGGTCTCAAAGTTGGCCAGGCTGCCGTTCACCTCGTGGACAATCTCGTCATAGAGTGCAAGCACGCGGCTGTCGGCCACCAACTCGGCGCGGGATTTGGCCTCGATCCCGTGATGCCGGGCCCAATCCTCCAGCGCAGCAAAGTTGGGCGAGAGCAGCGCGGAGATGAACTTGTGCCTATCGCCCACCAGCGCAACCTGCGCCACCAGCAGGCTGGTCTTGAGCTTGCTTTCAATGGGCTGGGGCGCCACCATCTTGCCGCCCGAGGTCTTCAGCAATTCCTTTTTGCGGTCGGTGATGAAAAGGAACCCATCCGCGTCCAGATGGCCAATGTCGCCGGTGCGGAAATATCCCTCTTCGTCGAAACACTCGGCATTGGCGGCCGGCTTGTGCCAGTAGCCGGCAAAGACTGACGGCCCGCGGACCAGCAACTCCCCATCCGCGGCCAGCTTCAGCTCCAGATTGGACAAGGGCATGCCCGCTGCGCCCATGCGGTGGATCAGCGGTGTGTTGAGGGCGATCACCGGCGAGGTCTCGGTCAGCCCATAACCCTCCCAAAGGGCAATCCCCACCGAGGCGAACCATTTGGCGGTGTCTAGCCCCAACGGCGCGCCGCCTGGAACAAAGATCCTCACCCGGCCGCCGAAGGCCTCGCGCACCTTGGAATAGACCAGCTTGTCGGCCAGCTTCCACATGAGCGAAGAGGGCCGGCGGCCGTCATAGACCGTGTCGCGATGGCTTGCGCCCACGCCCACCGCCCAGGCGAGCAGGCGTTTCTTCACCGGCGAGAGCGCGGCACGGCGCTCCACCTCCTGGCGAATCTTCTCGAATACGCGCGGCACTCCCACGAATACCGTGGGCCTGATCTCGCGCATGGCCTGCGGCAGTTTGTCGAACTGCGAGCAATAGGCCACTTGCACCCCGAACGTGTACATGATGTAGTCCAGCGCGCGAGCCGTAACGTGCGACAGAGGCAGGAAGGAGATGAGGGCGTCCGCGGGGGTAAAGTTGAAATCCACGGGGGCGTAGTTCTGGTTCGCGGCCATGTTGGCGTGGGTCAGCGCCACGCCCTTGGGCTCGCCGGTGGTCCCGGAGGTGTAAATCAGCGTGGCCAGATCCTTCGGCTCCACGGCGCGGACCAGTGCGTCAAAGACCGGGTCGTGCTCGCTGCCGCGGTCATCGGCTCCCGCCATCACCGCGCTGAAGGCGATCGCGCCCTCGGGCAGAGCGGCGGAATCCATGATCAGGATCCGCTCCAACTGCGTCTGGCCGCGGACCGCGTTCAGCTTGTCGAACTGCTGCCGGGTGGAGACCACGGCGATCCGGCAACCGGCGTCCCGCACCAGCGCGGCCACCTGCTCGCCGGTGAGCGTGGGATAGATGGGCACATCCACGGCGCCGATGGCCAGCGTGGCGAAGTCCGTCACCGCCCACTCCCAGCGGTTCTCGCTGATCAAGGCGATCCGGTCGCTTTTTTGCGCGCCCCAGCCCAGAAAGGCCTGGGCCAGCGCCCTCACCCTCTGGTAAATCTGGTCGGAGGAAATGGGTTGCCATTGCCCAAACTCGTCCTGCCACAGCACGGCGCGCGGGTTGGCTGCCGCGGCTACGCGGCGAAAGAGGTCGTTGATGGTGGTAAGCGAACCGATAGGTGTCATTGGATCCGATTAGGGGACGCGGACAATCCCGAACCGCGCCATTCCGGGAGTGTATCAGCGCGGAGCGGTGAAAGGATTGCCCTCCCGCACAGAATACCCGGCTCAGCCCGAGTTGGCAGGCGGCTGACCGCCAGCCGCCACGCCGCGGGGCTCTCTGGGGCTGGCCCTCTTTTCCCAGGGAATATCCGGAAATGCCTGAGCCCAATCCTCCAAACCTGACAAATCCAGAGCTTCGCAAGGCATCCTGACGCGGTACACTGCAACGGGACCGGGAAATAAATCTCTCCAGCCGCAAATTTAAGGTTCTTGCCGCTCAACGATGCCCAAACGCACACCGGCTTTCTCTACCAGCGAACCCGACCCAGCCCTGCTAAGCAAGCTGGCCTGGCTCAAGCGCGCCTTGCTTGCCGTAGTGGCCTTGATTGCTGTCGTAACGCTGGCAGGGCGGCTCATCCCGGCGCTGGGACGCATCCTTCCTGACGGCTGGCAGCTCATGGAGGCTGAATCTGGGTTCGCCGCACTCTTCAGCTCACTCAGCCTCCAACTTTCTGAACCACGGCACTCCAGACGGATGCACCGGCTCAGCCTGCTGTTCGCCGTCCTGGTAGCGCTGCTGGCCACTCTCACACTCATCGAGTACGGGTTTCATATCTCCCTTGGCATCCATGCACTGCCTCCCTTCGATCACGGATCCCCCTCCCTGCTGACTGGAAGAATGTCTCCACAGACTGCTGGCGGGTTTGCGCTTTTGGGAGTCGCAATGATCCTCATCCGGGCGCGAAAATCACTCGCCGCTCACGTGGACGATCTGCTGATCGTCTGCCTTAGTATGCTGATCCTCGTCCTTGTGTCCGGGTACGTCTTTGGCGTTATGCGCATGTTCGGTCTCTCCTCGAGCATCCAGACCTCGCCGCAGACCCTGCTTTGCCTGCTGCTGCTGACCCTGGTGGCCGTTTTTCGCCGGACCGAAAATGGTGTCTTCGCCATTTTCCTTGGGCGCGGGATCGGCAGCAGGATCGCCAGGGACCTCTCGCCTATTCTTCTGTTGTTGCCGTTTCTGCGGGAAGTCGGCAGAGCCCACCTGGTCCAGACGCAGCGGATTCCCGAGCACTACGCCACTGCGATCCTCGCCGCTATTGCAACCATGCTGTCGTTTGTCCTGTTGATGTTTCTTGCTTGGCGCATCAACAGCATGGAGATGGAGATTCACGATCTTTCCCTCCGCGACGAATTGACCGGCCTCTACAATCTCAGGGGGTTCAATCTGCTTGCCGAACAGGAACTGCGCCTGGCGCAGCGTTCCCTGCTCCCGTTCTCTGTTTTGTTCATTGATCTGGACAACCTGAAGTGGATCAATGACTCGCTCGGACACGACGTAGGCTCCGCGTTCCTCGTCGAGGCGGCAGAAATCCTCAACGCAATCTTCCGCGAAACCGATGTGATCGGGCGAGTCGGCGGAGACGAATTTGCTGTGGTCTGCCAATGCAGCCACGTGTCCATCTCGATTGCAGCCCAACGTCTGCGGGCAGCCTCCGCATTACAAAGCTCCCAGGCAGGCCGCCGGTTCCCCCTCAGCTTCAGCATTGGCTATGTCACTGCGGAAGAGCACGCGCACCAGTCCCTGAAAGAGCTGCTGACCGCTGCCGACAAGGCAATGTATGAGGAAAAGCGGCTCAAGAACCTGAAGCGCGAATGACCTGTCAGCAACCCGGGATTTTCCCTGTTCCCTGATACGGCCTTGGCGTGTGAAAAACTGCTCCCGTTATAGCCATAAGAGAACGCCACCGCAGGCCCGGGCGCTGAAGACACAACCCTCGTCGAGTCACCGTGCCGCGGAAAAAACACATTCCTCCAGTCCCGGCCATTGGCGCAACTCAACATTTTTCCGCGAGGCCGGGAAATCGGCATTGCATACTTATGCAGACCGATGTATATTTATACGAGCACGTCCGCCTCACTGCGAGCCGCGCTTTCTTGTTTACCCGCGGACGGAGACCGGCAAGTCAACAAACGGCGATGAAGTTTCAAAGACACAACGCGATACGGGATTTGGTGGCCGGCTCTCTGGTGTCTAACCAGGACGAGCTGCGCCGCAAGCTGCGACGGCGCGGCTTCGAGGTAACCCAGGCGACACTTTCGAGGGATATTCACGAACTGCGTCTCTCCAAAGGCCCCGGCGGCTATTCCCTGCCCAACGGCAACGGCAATGGGGCCGCCACGGCGATGGAAGACGACGGCCCGCCCTCCGTGGCAGAGGTGATGGAGAGCTTTGGCCTGCGCGTGCGGCAGGCTATGAATCAGGTGGTCATCGGCACGGTGATGGGCGGAGCCCAGCCGGTAGCCGCGGCCATGGACCATGAGGGATGGCCGGATGTAGTGGGCACCGTCGCCGGCGACGACACTGTGCTGGTGATCTGCGCGGACCCGCGCAGGGCAGGCGAAGTGGAAGCCCGGCTGAGGACGATTTTGGAGTCATGACCGACACGATACAAACCGCAGTTGTTGGAGTTACAGGGTACGCGGGCGCCGAGTTGGCCAGGCTGCTCTTGCGCCATCCCCGCCTCAAGGCCAGGCCGCCGGTCTTTGCCGGCCGTATGGACTCGAAAGACGAGGCGCGCGGCGGCATTCCCCTGGCTGAAATCCATCCCCAACTGGCCGGCGGCAGCGCCAGCGGCAACCTCAGGCTGGAACCCTTTTCCTGGGAACTGCTCTTGAGCCGCGGCGTTGAAGTCCTGTTCCTCGCCACTCCCCACGAGCAGTCCCGCGAGTGGGTGCCCGAGGCGCTGGCGCGCGGTCTGCGCGTGATTGACCTGAGCGGCGCGTGGCGGCTCACTGAAGCGGCCAACCGCGCTGTCTATGCCTTCGCCGATGAAGGCCCCGATCAGCCGGCGGCAATCAAGGCTCAGGCTGCGGCAACCCAGGCCCTGGCCGTCTACGGCCTGCCCGAGCTGCATCGCGCTCGGATTGCCGGCGCGCGCCTCGTCGCCAACCCCGGCTGCTATGCAACCTCCATCATCCTCGCCCTCAAGCCGCTGGTGGCCGCCGGACTCGTCGATCTCGACATTGGCATTGTCGCCGACGCCAAGAGCGGCGTGAGCGGCGCTGGCAAGGCGCCCACCGCCAAGACGCATTTCATGTCCGCGGCCGACAATCTCTCTGCGTATGGAGCCTTCACGCATCGCCACACCGGCGAGCTGCTGGAGCAGATCGGCGTCGATGCAAGCCAGATCGTCTTCACGCCCCATCTGCTGCCCATTCCCCGCGGCATGCTTTCCACCCTCTACGTCCGCTTCCGCGAAACGAAGACGGCGGCAACCGTCTCCCGCGTCTACCATGAGTTCTTTCGAGCGAGTCCAATGGTCCGCATCTACGACAAGACGCTGCCGCAGATTCAATACTCGGTGCGCACCAACTATGCCGATATCGGCTTCCAACTGGCCGCCGACGGCCGCCGCGCCGTCATCGTCAGTTGTCTTGATAACTTGTTGAAGGGCGCGTCCTCGCAAGCCGTGCAAAATCTGAACGTCATGCTCGGTTGGCCCGAATCGGAAGGTCTCGAATGAAACTAGCCGCGGAGGGCCTGAAATGAAGTACGTCGTCAAATTGGGTGGAGCGGGCCTGGAGACTCCGTCGCTGCTGGAAGGCTGCACGCGCGCCATCACTGAGTTGGTCCGCGACGGCAATCAGGTGGCCGTGGTCCACGGCGGCGGCGCGCAGTTGACCCGCATGTTGAAGGCCCTGGGCAAGCAGAGCGAATTCGTCGCCGGCCTGCGCGTCACCGATGCGGAAACCCGCGACGTCGCGTTGATGGTCCTCGCAGGCAAAGTGAACAAGGGTCTCGTCGCAGCTCTAGGCGCCCACGGCCAGCCCGCCGTCGGCCTCTCTGGCGGCGACGGCCTGATGTTCCGCGCCCGCAAGAAACGCGCCTTACTCGATATTGGCAGGCCCGACCTCGGCTACGTGGGCGAGATCGTCGCCAGCGATCCGCGCTGGATCGAGGCCATCTGGAATCTGAACGGCGTGCCCGTCCTCTCGTCCATGGCCCTCGGCTTCGACGGCGAGTACTACAACGTCAACGCCGACGAAATGGCCGCGGCCTGCGCCATCGCCTGCCACGCCGATGCGCTTGTCTTCCTCACCGACGTTCCCGGCGTCAAGGGCGCGAACGGCGAGGTGCTCCGATGGCTGTCTATCGATCAAATTGCGGAGATGGCCAAGAGCGCCGTCATCTCCGGCGGCATGTTGCCCAAGTTGAGCGCCTGCCGAGAGGCTCTGTTGAACGGCGTCAAGCGCGTTCGCATATTACCCGCCGAGGCTGCCGGTTCGTTGCCTGACCTGTGCAGTTCCCGCGTAGCATACGGCACCGAAGTGATGGTGGCCTGAGGAGAAGGAAATGACCAAGCTGGAACAGATTCAAGCCGCCGAGGCGCGGCTGCTCATCCATACTTACGATCGCTTTCCCGTTTTATTTGTAGCGGGCGAGGGCGTCCACCTGATCGACGAGAACGGCGATCGCTATCTGGACTTGCTCAGCGGCATCGGCGTCAACGCGCTGGGATACCGCAGTAAGGTGATTGAAGAAGCCATCGCCAGGCAGAGTTGCACGCTGATCAACGCCTCCAACTACTACTTCAACGATAAGATGGCGGATCTGGCCGAGCGAGTTACCAGACTCACCGGCATGGACCGCGTTTACTTTTCCAACTCGGGCACTGAAGCCGTCGAGGCCGCGCTCAAGCTGGCGCGCGCTCACGCCGGAGTCCTGCGCGAGGAAGGCAGGCAGATCGGAACCAAATTCCTCGTGCTTGAGCAGAGCTTTCACGGCCGCACCTTCGGCTCCATCTCGGCCACCCACAAGGAGAAGTATCGCGTTCCCTTCGAGCCGGTCGTTCCCGGCTTCGAGTTTGTGAAGTTCAACGACGTGGCCGATCTGCGCGCCAAATTCTCGAACGAAGTCTGCGCCATTCTCCTCGAAGCCATCCAGGGCGAGGGCGGTGTGCGCCCGCTTACGCAGGAGTTCTTCGCAGAGGCGCGCGCGCTGGCCGACTCGACGGGAGCTTTGGTGATCGCCGATGAGATTCAGGCCGGTCTGGGCCGCACCGGAAAGTGGTGCTCCTATCAGCACTTCGGCATTCAGCCCGACATTACCACCCTGGCCAAGCCTCTGGCCGGCGGCATTCCCATGGGCGCCACGCTCTGCACCAACGAGGTAGCCCGCGCCTTCCATGCGGGCATGCACGGCACCACCTTCGGCGGAGGCCCGCTGGCCTGCGCCGTCGCCACCGCCGTTATCGACTACATCGAAAAAGAGAATCTGCTCGCCCACGTCACAGAGATCGGCGAGTATTTCCAGGCGCAACTGCGCTCGCTGGCCGAACGCCATTCCTATATCGTCGATGTGCGCGGAGCGGGACTGATGATCGCCGCCGAACTCAACTCCGCCGATCTGGCCAAGCACGCCGTCACCGAAATGCTCAAGCGCCACGTCATCATCAACTGCACCAGCGATACGGCGTTGCGTTTCCTGCCGCCTTACATCTTCGAGCGCGCCCATGTGGACACCACCATCGCGGCGCTCGACGAAGTCTTCACGGAATACGCAGCCGCGCCCGCCGTAGCCGAAACCGTAGCCCACTCCGCAGGAGGTAAAACCCATGGCTAGCAAAACTCTCATCGAATCGCCCGCCGTGCCCGTCGCCAAGGACACCGATGTTCTTGCCGCCGCCGCGCGCCTGAATGGCGAGGACATGTGCTCCATCGCCGATCTCTCCAGCGCCGAAGTGCGCGCCATCCTCAAGCTCGGCCACGAGGTCAAGCGCAATCCCCGCGAGTACCGCCATGCCCTCGACGCCAGGCAGATGGTGCTCATGTTCGAGAAGGCCAGTCTGCGCACGCGCCTCAGCTTCGAGGCCGGCATCAACACCATGGGCGGCAACGCCATCTTCGTCGATCAGACCAGTTCGCCACTCGGTGAGCGCGAGTCCATCGCCGACATCGCGCGCAACGTCGAGCGCTGGGTCGATGTCATCGTGCTGCGCACCTACGCGCACGACACCATCACGGAGATGGCCGCCAACTCCCGCGTGCCGGTCATCAACGCGCTCTCCGACTTCGAGCATCCCTGCCAGGCGCTGGCCGACTTCATGACCCTCGAAGAGCGCTTCGGCAGCGCGGCCGGACTCAACTTCACTTACGTTGGCGACGGCAACAACGTCTGCCACTCGCTGATGCTCACCGGCGCGCAACTGGGCGCCAACGTCACCGTGGCCACGCCGCGCGGCTACTCGCCGGAGATCGAGATCGTCACACTGGCGCGGGAGATTGCACAAGCCAACGGCTGCGAACTGCGCCTGCTGCAGGACCCGCAACTCGCCGCCGAAGGCGCGGACGCGATCTACACCGACGTGTGCGTCAGCATGGGCTTCGAGCACGAGTCCACCAAGCGCGAGCCCATCTTCCGGCCCTTCCAGGTGAACGAAGCGCTGATGCAGAAGGCCGCGCCTCATGCTGTTTTCATGCACTGCCTGCCCGCGCGCCGCAATGCCGAAGTCACCGACCAGGTGATCGATAGCCCACAGTCCATCGTCTTCGATCAGGCCGAAAACCGCTTGCACGCCCAGAAAGCATTGCTGCTGCTGCTGCTGGGAGGCCTGGCCAATACAGCAAGTTTTCAGTAGCGCGTGTTTCTGGAATCCGCTTTGTGTCAGGGCACGACTTTAGTCGTGCCGAAGATGAAGCAAAATGATCGAGGGCTTTAGCCCCTGAGGGAATGTTGGGTTGCAATAAGGAGAATTCATGGCAAAGAAAGTCGTACTGGCATATTCCGGAGGCCTCGACTCCTCCGTCATCAATTCGTAAGCATTCGCCACCAGCTAGGAGCTAGAAGCTAGCGGCTAGAAGCTCTGAAAGGTTCTCACGTATGTCCGTCATTCTCGAATCGCTGCCCGTCGGCCAGAAGGTCGGCATTGCCTTCTCCGGCGGGCTCGACACCTCCGCCGCCCTGCACTGGATGAAGCAGAAGGGAGCGATCCCCTACGCCTACACGGCCAATCTCGGCCAGCCCGACGAAACCGACTACGACGCCATCCCGCGCGCGGCCCTGGAGTACGGCGCCGAAAAGGCCCGCCTCGTTGACTGCCGTGGCCCCCTTGTTCGCGAAGGCATCGCCGCGCTCCAGTCCGGTGCTTTCCATATCAGCACCGCAGGCGTTACGTATTTCAACACCACTCCCATCGGCCGCGCCGTCACTGGCACCATGCTGGTCGCCGCCATGCAGGAGGACGACGTCCACATCTGGGGCGACGGCTCAACCTTCAAAGGCAACGACATCGAGCGCTTTTACCGCTACGGCCTGCTCGTCAATCCCGGCCTCAAAATCTATAAACCTTGGCTGGACACCGCTTTCATCGACGAGCTCGGCGGCCGCGCCGAGATGTCTGCGTTCATGCAACACTCCGGCTTCGCCTACAAGATGTCCGCCGAGAAGGCCTACTCCACCGACTCCAACCTCCTCGGCGCAACCCATGAGGCCAAAGACCTGGAGCATCTCTCTTCGTCCGTCAAAATCGTCGTCCCCATCATGGGCACTGCATTCTGGCGCGATGATGTCGAGATCCAGCGCGAAGAGGTCGCCATTCGCTTCGAAGAGGGCTCGCCCGTAGCCCTCAACGGCAGGCAATTCGACTCGCCCGTCGAGCTTCTTCTCGAAGCCAATCGCATCGGTGGCCGTCACGGCCTCGGCATGTCCGATCAAATTGAGAACCGCATTATCGAAGCCAAATCCCGCGGCATCTACGAAGCGCCCGGCCTCGCCCTTCTCTTTATCGCTTACGAGCGCCTCATCACCGGCATCCACAACGAGGACACCATCGAGCAGTACCGCGACCATGGCCGCAAGCTCGGCCGCCTGCTCTATCAGGGCCGTTGGTTCGACTCCCAGGCGATC
>CABDXY010000062.1_pt1 | contig 27483 bp, 24 predicted proteins | sample 3131871 | NCBI WGS metagenome assembly CABDXY01 (sample SAMEA5534336, study PRJEB31848) | metagenome | biome: tundra; feature: field; material: soil | place: USA | collected 2013-05 | depth 0.15 m
CTCCTCGAGCACGAGCGCTTCAAAAATGCCGCCCAGATGCTGCAACAAAAACAAATGCTCGAAGCGGCCACATGGTCCAACCCCGGATTCCGCGAGTTCCAGGACGAGGCCGCCGCCGAGCCGGAGATCGCCGCCGACACCGTGGACCTGGTCCGCATCTTCCGCGACGTGATCGAGCGCGCCCGCAAGCGCCCCATCATTGACATCAGCGAAGACTCGGTAACCGTCGGCCAGATGATCCAGTTCCTCGCCCGCCGCCTCACCATGGAAGACAAGCCCGTGGCCCTCCGCCGCCTCCTCAGCCACACCCGCTCCGAGCGCGCGCTGGTGGCCATATTCCTGGCCCTCCTCGAACTGGTCCGCCTCCAGGCTGTCCTCCTACGCCAGGACCGCGCCTTCTCCGAGATCTTCATCAAGAAGCACACCGGCTTCGACGCCGTGATCAGCGATGGTTTGATGAACGCCCGCGACGACTGGCGATAGTCCGGCGTTATAACTTATGTTATACTGAATCCAGCGAGGAGGCGTTCCCATGGCCACAACTGCAAAAATCATCGCAATCGGCAACTCCGCCGGCATCATTCTGCCCAAGGAGACCCTGGCCCGGCTCAACGTCCAGAAGGGCGATTCGCTCTACATCACCGAGGGCTCCCAGGGCATTCGGCTGATACCGTACGATCAGGATTTCGCCACGCAGATGGAAGCGGCGCGCGAGGTAATGCGTGAAAACCGGGATGTCCTCCAGAGGCTCGCAGAGTGAAGGAGCCGATTTGGATCAGGCAGGATGTAGTCCTCAACATGCACGAAGAGGCTCTCATGCTCCACGGCGGCGCGGAAGGCGTGCGCGACCTGGGGCTGTTGGAGTCAGCCTTGGCGAGCCCGAAAAACCTCTTTGCATATTCCGAGCAGCCCCCCTCCGTCGCCCGGCTGGCGGCCTCCTATGCCAAGCGAATCGTCGCCAATCATCCTTTTGTGGACGGCAACAAGCGTACGGCTTTCACCGTTTCCGTAACATTCCTGCGGTTGAACGGTCTCCAACTGACTGCGACGAAAGAGGATCGCGTTCTCACGTTCTGGAGCCTCGCTGCCGGCGAGATCATCGAGGACCAGCTCGCCCAATGGTTCGAGCGCAACACGGCTGCCCGCTGACCCGCTTTCGCCCAGATTTCCACCGCTCCAATGCATACACTTTTCCCCACCCCGCCTGTCCGGTGTAGAATGAATCAAGCAGAGCCAGACCTCTCTGGCTCACCGAGCAAACAACTGCGCACGAATGTAGTTGTTGGGGTTTTATGGACGCCTATTTATCCGGCTCTTCTCTCTCCTGCCACAGTTCATCCCCTTTGTATTCGCTTTGTTCTTCCCTCGTCGCGTTTCGACCTTGGAGGCCCAGGCGCCACCGGAATCTTTCCGGCCGCTTTGGTGAAATCTGATGGCCGGCCTGGCTACGGCAGTTGAAATCATGCCCGCAAACGCTTCGATCCTTGACCGCAAGATGAAGAAAACATCCGCGCGGGTCAGCACAGCGGTCGTTCTGCTGGCGCTTCTGGGCGGCCTCGGGTTCATCGGCTTCCACATCTCCCAGGACATGGGGAACATCGCCCTCGGCAGCATCTGGCCTTATCTGCTTCTGGCTCTGGCCCTGCTGATCGCCCTCGGCTTCGAATTTGTCAACGGCTTCCACGACACCGCCAACGCCGTGGCCACGGTCATCTACACCCACTCCCTCGATCCCAACATCGCCGTCGTCTGGTCCGGCCTCTGCAACCTGGCCGGCGTGCTCGCCTCCTCCGGCACGGTGGCCTTTGCGGTGGTCACGCTGCTGCCCGTCGAGCTCATCCTGCAGGTCAGCTCCGGCGCCGGCTTCGCCATGGTCTTTGCCCTGCTCATTGCCGCTATCGTGTGGAACCTCAGCACCTGGTGGTTCGGTCTGCCGGCCTCCAGCTCTCACACCATGGTGGGTTCCATCATCGGCGTCGGCGTCGCCAACCAACTCCTCAACGTCCACTCCGGCACCTCCGGCCTGGATTGGGAGCAGGCCTTCAAGGTTCTCAAGGTCCTGCTCATCTCGCCCGTATTGGGCTTTGGCGCAGCCGCGCTCTTGATGCTGCTTTCCAAGCGGTTCCTCAAGTACCCCGCGCTCTACGAGGCGCCCAAGGGCAAGCAGCCGCCGCCGTGGCCCATTCGCGCCCTCATGGTGCTCACCTGCACTGGCGTCAGCTTTTTCCACGGCTCCAATGACGGCCAGAAGGGCATGGGCCTCATCATGCTCATCCTTATCGGCACCGTCCCCACCGCCTACGCCCTCAATCACGCCGTCACCGCCAGTGATATTCAGGACTTCATCGCCGCCTCCGAGCAGGCGGGGCACATCCTCGACCGGTACGTCGACAAGAACGCTACCCTCGGCTCCGATCCACGCGCCGAGGTCACCGACTACATCCGCACCAAACAGTTGCAGCCGGACACCATTCTGGCGCTTCGGGAACTGGTCGAAGACCTGAACCACGAAGTTGCCCTATACAAGGTCTTCAAATCCGTCCCCGCGCAGGATCAGACCAACGTCCGCAACGATATGTACGTGGCCGGCGAAGCCATTCGCCTGATGCAGAAGAACAACAATCCTGCCTTCACACCCGGGGAAAACGCCGCCCTCGCAAACTACAAGAGCAAGGTGGACAAGGCCACCAGGTTCATTCCCGATTGGGTCAAGGTAGCCGTGGCCCTCGCCCTGGGACTGGGCACCATGGTGGGCTGGAAGCGCGTCGTCGTCACCGTGGGCGAAAAAATCGGCAAAGACCACCTGACCTATGCCCAGGGAGCCGCCGCCGGACTTGTCGCCATGGGCACCATCTTTGCAGCCGACAACTTCGGCCTCCCGGTCTCCACGACCCATATCCTCAGCTCCGGCGTGGCCGGCACCATGACCGCCAATGGCAGCGGCCTGCGTATGTCCACCGTCCGCAACATCCTGGCGGGTTGGTTCCTCACCCTCCCCGCCGCCGCCCTGCTCTCCGGCCTGCTCTTCTGGCTCTTCCGTTCCATCTCCTGAGTCGTTTGCGGCTTTCCGGCCTGACCGAGCCCATTTGGTCGCAAATATCGGACCAAGCGTGAGCATGGTGAGGTATATTGGCTCGTAGCCGGGAGAGCAAACGGGAAATTCCAGACAAAAACTCAACCCCAAGGAGATCATCGTGGCGAGCTTCTGCGCGAAATGTGGATCTGCATTATCCCCCGACGAGCAATTCTGCACATCATGTGGCGCGGCGGCGGCCACCGGAGGCGCGGTTGCGGCGCCTGCCCAGCCAACCGCCGCCCAACCAGCCGCGGCGCCGGTCCAATCCGGCGGCAGCGCGGTCAAGATCATCCTGATTATCGTCGCCGTCGTCGTGGGGCTGGGCATCCTCGGCCTGGGAGCCGTTGGATACACGGTCTGGCGCGTCTCGCGAGCCATCCATGTAAACGGCCCCGGAGGCCAGGTGACGCTGCAAACTCCCGAAGGCAAGGTCAATCTCAACTCTTCGGAGACCTTCAGCGCATCCGATCTGGGCACGGATATCTATCCCGGCGCGCAGAGCATTCGCGGCGGCATGAAGATGGACTTGCCCACCGGCTCGATGGTGACGGGCGTATTCCTCACTTCCGACTCGAAGAATCAGGTGCTCAATTTTTACAAGGGCAAGTTTGGCGGCGCTGCTTCCTCCTTCGAAACCGCCGACGGCGCTGTCGTCAGCCTCAACAAGAACAAGCAGGAATCCGTCGTGGTGACGATTACCGCGAAGCCGTCGCACGATGACGGCAAGACGAGGGTCACCATCACGCATACGAAGAGCACCGAGGCTTCCTAAAGCCGATTGGAGCCGCATCTCAGGTGCGTCCGCCGCGGCGGACGCCCTTTTTCTTGCGCCTTGCACGCGCCTTGGGCCTCAATCCACACACACGCCTCCTCCACTTCCGGTACCATACTTGAGGTACCTATTGAAGAATGAGCCTGAAAGCCAAGCTGGAAGCTGTCATCTACGCCGCGGAGGAGCCGGTCACACTGGCCCAGCTCGCCGCGCTGTTTACCGCCGACGCCCTCGAGTGGAAGGCGGAGCAAGAAGCCGCGTCTGCCGGGCAGGAAGCGGAAGCCGCCGAATCCCAACCCTTCCTGGTTGAGCAGTTCGCCTACCCAGACCCCGACGAGGACGCAGCCGCGTCCGAGCCAGCCGCCACATCCACCGAAACTGTCTCGAATTCGGACAGTGCAACGGACCCCGAAGCCAGCCTCGAAGCCGGCTCAGACCCCGCCCCGACTTCAGAAGCGTCAGCCGAAGCCGAGCTGGAAGCCAAGCGCCTCGCGCGCCTGCGCGACCGGGAGGCCCGCGCAATCATCCGCCAACTGCTCGACGAGCTCATCGCCTCCTATGCCTCCGACGGCCGCGGCATCGAGATCCGCGAAATAGCCGGCGGCTACCGCATGGCCACCAAGCCCGAATGCCACGACGCGGTCCGCTCTTTCGTGCGTAGCCTCAAACCGCCCCTCAAGCTCTCCCTGCCCGCGCTGGAAACCCTGGCCGTCATCGCCTACAAGCAGCCCGTCACCGTCCCCGAAGTCAACGAGATTCGCGGCGTGGATTCATCCGCCGTCTTCGGTTCGCTGCTGGCCCGCAAGCTCATCGCCACCGCCGGCCGCAAGCAGGTCATCGGACGCCCCATCCTCTACAAAACCACCCGCGAGTTCCTGCTCCGCTTCGGCCTCAAGGACGTCGCCGAGCTCCCCTCCATGGAGGAGTTCGAGAAGATGGCCGACCTCTCGCTCGACGAGCAGGAACCGCCGGCCGAGGGGGAATCCGCCCCCGAGATACGTCAGGATCTGAGTCTGGAACTGGACGAAATTGACGATCAGCCTGGGGACGAATTTTTGACCGCCCCACCGGAAACCCCGGAACCCGCCAAGACCGCCGGGACGGCGGCCAGCAACGAACCCCAACCCACCGCGGAGGCCGCGCCTGCTGCGCCTTCTCCCACAGAGCAGGCAGAAACTGAGACTTCCACCCATGACGAAAAAGACCAAGAAGACCGATGACCTCGAGCCCGTATCGACCGAACCTCAAATAACTGTCGCGCCCAAAATAGAAGACCCGATCGGAGACGAAACCGACGGCGAGGCCAAAACTGCGATCGAACCCGAAATCGGCTCTGAAACAGAAGCTGAAATCGAAGCCGCGCCCGCACACGAAGTCCAGATCGAAACCGAAGCGGAAGCCGAAGACGGCTCCGAGCCCGAATCCGAGTCTGACGAGGCCGAACCCGAATTCAAGCCCCGTCCCCCCGCCAAGCTGAATCGCCTGCAGAAGATCCTGGCCCAGGCCGGCGTCGCCAGCCGCCGCAAAGCCGAGGAGCTCATCGAGCAAGGCCGCGTCCAGGTCAACGGCAAGGTGGTCACCGAACTGGGCACCAAGGCCGACGCCGCCCGCGACCACATCCGCGTTGACGGCAAGCTGCTGCAGGGCGCCGAGCGCCTCCGCTACTTCGTCCTCAACAAACCCAGGGGCTTCGTCACCACCGTCAAGGACCCCGAGGGCCGCCCCACAGTCATGCAGTTCTTTGACAAGATGCGCGAGCGCCTCTACCCCGTCGGCCGCCTGGACTACATGAGCGAAGGCCTGCTGCTGGTCACCAACGACGGCGAGCTGGCCAACCGCCTCACCCGCGCCGCCGCCGGCGTGGAAAAAACTTACCTCGTCAAGGTCGCCGGCCAGCCCAGTGAAGCCGAACTCGACATTCTCCGCGGCGGCGTCGCCATTGAACGTGGTAAACCCGGCTCCGATAAGGTTCGTACCTCTCCGGCCCGCATCCGCCAGGTCCGCCAGGGCGACAATCCCTGGTACGAAGTCGTTCTCATCGAGGGCCGCAACCGCGAGCTCCGCAAGATGTTCGAAGAAATCGGTCACTTCGTCGAGAAGATTCGCCGCGTAGGCTACGGCCCCCTGGTCCTCGACCAGGAGCCCGGAAACCTGCGCGAGCTCGATCCTGAAGAGCTGGAGCTGCTGCGCAAAGCCGCCGACGGCACACTCCGCACCCCAAAATCCAAGGAAGTCCGCCGCCGCAACGCCGCCCAGTTGCCCACGCTCGCTCCCCGCCCAACAGCCCGTCCGCGTCCGGCCAGGCCCGTTGCGGAACGCTCCAGCGCCGCAGACCGTCCCGGCGAGTACCGTCCCAAGAAATCCTTCGGCACGGACAGGCCGTCCCGGCCCACGCGCCCGCCCGGCGAGGAATTCCGGCCCGCCGCCCGTCCGGCCTGGAAGAAAGACGACCGTTCCACCCGCCCGCCATCGCGCTTTGCCGCAGACTCACGCGGCCAAGGCCGGCCCGCCGCGGGCAAAGCCTTCCCAGCCAAACCCGCCTGGAAGAAGCCGGAACGCCAGGAATGGCCGGCTTATAAGCGGCCACCCGCGCCTCGCCCCGGCGCGGCTCCGCCCGCCGAAGGCTTTACCGCAAAAAGACCGGTCCGTCTGCGCATTGACGCGGTAGGGCCTGATCATCCAAGTCCAGCCCGTCCCAGCCGCCCAAGCTCAGACCGGCCCAGGTTTGACCGTCCCGGCCCAGGCCGTTCGAGCGCCGGCCGTTCCAGTTCCGCCCGTCCCTTCCGCGGCGAAGGCGGCCTGGCGCGTCCCTTCACCACCAGCAGCGGCAAGCCCCGCGCCGGCGGCGCGCGCCCCAGCAGCAAACCGGGAAAGCCTCCAGCCCGCTCCTACAGCGCCAGACCAGCCAAGCGTCCGTTTGAATCGAAATCAGCCGGCCCGGCCAAGCGCCCCTTCCGCCGCGACGAGGCCGAAGGCTCCTTCGCGCCCCGAGCCGAAAAGAAAACCGGCTGGAAGCCCAAGCCCAGCTTCGGCGGCCCAGCCAAACCCGGCTCCGGCGCACGTTCCAAACCCAAACCCGGCAGCTCCGCCAAATCCGGTTACAAGGCCAAACCCTCCGGCCCCAAGCGGACAGGCGCACCCGGCAGAAAAAGACGCAGCTAAGAACCAGCCCCACTTCCGAAGGCAGTGGGGCTGGTTCCGAGTAGCCCGGCACGATAAGTGCTAAACTTGGCCCGTTCGCCAATGCTTAGAAGAGCGTGTATTGGACGGACTCACAGGCACGGGAGCCCACATGGCAAACACCTTTGGCACAGACATTCTCATTCAGGCGCCGGACCCGGCGAAGGCGGCATCGTTCTATGTCGAGCAACTCGGCTTTGAGACCACCGGCGAAGACCCCGAGATGATCAGCCTTCATGGCGCGCACATCAACCTCTTCTTCGAGCGCGGCCCGGCGCTGGGACCGGTCCTGGAAGTCACGGTCGACAGTGTCGAAGCCGCCAGGCTCCGCCTCATAAAAAACGGGTGCGTGGTCATCAAGGACGAACCGGAGTTCCCGAGATGCTACATCAGGGACCCGTTCGGCCTGATCTACAACCTGACAAGCTAGCGCTTGCCTTGAGCAAATCGGTAAGCGCGGCCCAGATCGATGCTGATTCCTCCAAGAAAAGGAATGCTGACGGAGACGATATCGAGCGCATCTGCCAACTTTCTTACCTGCGGGGCAGTTCTGGCTATCTCTTCAGCCACGTAAATCGATTGCTGCATCAAGTGCTGATCCAGGTTCATCTTGTGCTTGTTTGTGCCCGGATTCCTGGGAACATCGCGCTCCAGGTAAAGCTCGGCTACACTGCTGTTCACCCATTCGGGCGACGGCCTCGCCAGGTTCTGCGCAAGCTCGAAGTCTACAAGTCGAGCGCGTATGTTGCCGTCCTGACCAATCGTGAGAATGATGTTTGGCGGCATTGGATCGTTATGCAGAAGCTCTTGGGTGTTTGCCTTCTCCAGATCAGTTTTTAGCTTATGCAAGGCCGCCAAAACGTCACTCAAGGCATCTTCGTCGAACCCCACAATGCCAATGTCGTAGTTCAGGAAGCGGCCCGTCTGTGTTGCGAAAGGGATACCGGCAATAAACTCAGTAATCAAAACGTCGTTTCTGCCAACGCGCATCTCAGCCTGTTGCGTTCCCACATTGCAACGGTCCACCAGAAAACGTATCGACTCCTCCTGCGAAAGTGGTTGCGGAGCAAAGTCGAAACCATGAGCCCGGAAGTCCTCTAACATTGACCGTTCGTGTTCGAGGTAATATCCGCGCTCGCAGAAATACAGTGGATTGTCCCCGACGCCCATCCCAAGAATCTTGATGCAGAACTCACTATGCGGATGTCCGTAGAGCCCAGCTTTGAAACCGGGGGCAAACCTCACCCATCCAGACCGCTCTAACCCGGAAAGCAACTCCTCGTATACCCAGTAACCGGCTGCGAGATTATAAAATCGCGGATCTCTTTCGATTGGATGAAGCTCTGGGCTGCGCACCATTGCCTTGAATTGATTTCGAGACGTTTGCATCTTGATTCTTTCCTCTCAGCAGGCTGCAACGGAGAGCGGTCATGTGGAGCGGAGTCGTTCGGAACATTCGGAGCCGCGAGATGCCGCTTAGGATTGAGTTGCAGCGTATCACAATTTGAAAGGCGCAGGCGAGGCCAGAACGCGATCCCCTCCGATGCGGCCAAAACCGCAAAATTGTTACCGAACCGGCGTCCCCGCGCATCTCATCACTCATGAGTATCGAAAAAGCAACCTTCGGAGCCGGCTGTTTCTGGGGAGTAGAAGCCGCCTTTGCCGCCATCCCCGGCGTAACCGCCACCGCCGTCGGCTATGAGGGCGGCCAGCTTGACCGCCCCAGCTACCAGGACGTCTGCACCGACCAAACCGGCCACGCCGAAGTGGTCGAACTCGACTTCGACCCCGCCCAGGTCCGCTTCGACCAGCTCCTCGACTTCTTCTTCACCCTCCACGACCCCACCACCCTCAACCGCCAGGGCCCGGACTGGGGCACGCAGTACCGCTCCGCCATCTTCTTCCATTCCCCCGAGCAGGAGTCGCAGGCCCGCGCCAAAATCGAGCAGCTCACCGCCGAAGCCCGCTTCAAACCCAAACGCATTGTCACCAAAGTCGAGCCCGCCCAGACCTTCTGGCGCGCCGAGGACTACCACCAGCGCTATCTTGAAAAGCGCGGCCAGGCAAGCTGCCACATCTAACGGCTATCGAAGGTGCTTTCTTGGCTATTCAGCCGGAGCGTCAGCGGCCTCTACCGCAGGCACTTCAGCCCCAACCGCGGCCGGAATCTCCGCATTCGCCTCTGCAACCGCCGCACCCGGCTCGTCGATCCACAAACACACGATCCACCACACCAGCACGGCCACATACACAGCGCCATTGGAGTTGAACAGCTTATCCCTGAGCCCCAGGATGCGCTCGTACTCCGCCTGGCTGTGCGGCGCCGCCTTCATCGCAATCAACTGCCAGGACCCCTGCATCGCCAGTTGCGCAATCGCCGCCGTCGAGAGCCCGATCATGATCTGTTGTGTATGGCTGCGCCACCCGGCCTTGAAGCGCCGCCCAAACAGCACCACCAGCAGACCCAGTTCCACGGTGAGCACGTTCACCAGCAGATCGCCTTTTTGCGCCGCCAGTTGCATCAGCCGCAGCACCGCCAGGGTCGAGTCCGCGGTCAGCGTCTTCCACGCCGGCCACGGTCCCCAAACGGCCAGCACCGCGGCCCCCACGGCCACCAGCGCCAGCGTCCACCCAATCCACGTCCGCCGCTGCACGCCGCCAAAGGCCCGTCTTGCCAGCTCCACCACCACCAGCAGGCTCACAATCGCCGCCACATCGGCCAGCGTGATGAAAACCTCACTCATCGTGATCGACGGCAGTCGCCCGAACAGCAGCCTGCTCGCCAGCACCCGGAGAGCCATCAGCACGATGCTGGCCGTGAACCACGGGAACCGGCGCGCCCGGTCCCGTCCCAGCAACACAACCAGCAGCACCAGCAGCGCCGCAAACGTAAGCGTCCAGAGAACCTGGGTGGCCGTAAAATCAAAATTTAAGTGCATTTTCGCCCTATCCGCTTGCCCGGCCCGCGTTTTGAACGCTTAGCAGGCCCTTTTCAGTCTAACCGCCCACAGCCGGGCCAGTCCGTCCCTGATACCGCGCTGGACGAATATCCATCTTGGCGAAATCCACTCGCCTTGCCTGGATCGTGGCCGCAGCGCCGTCTTGCCGTCTTTTTCGGTGTGATTGGCCCGGGAATCAAATTCGGCCCGAATTCTTAAGCTCTATCGATAAGAAAATATGGTGCGCCCGGAGAGATTCGAACTCCCGACCTAACGCTCCGGAGGCGTTCGCTCTATCCAGCTGAGCTACGGGCGCGCTCTTTCAGCATACCGCACTTTGGATTGTCTCGGCACAGCCAGCCGCCCAGTGGATCCCCTTGCCAATCAAGCCTACCGCCCAGCCTCCCGCTGCGCCCTCAACTCCTCCATCACCGACTGGATCAGCGCCTTGGCGCCCTCCATGCTGCCCAGAACCGCCTGCAAATCCAGCGCCGGCTTGGCCGGGTTCCGGCTGGATGCGCAATAGACCCCGTGCTGACCTACCAGAATCAGCGAGTCCGTCAGCAGGTCCAGCGCCACCGCCAGCCGGCCCCGCTCCACGCCCATCATCAATTCGTGCCGCTCCAGCTCCGCCCGCTTCTCGTCGAATACGCTCATACCCACAGCCTACCCGAAAAGCCGGCGACGGTCCCTCACTCGGCCGGCCGCGAAAAGCTCCATTCATAGATCCAGCTTGCGCATATACTCCGCATCCAGCCGCAGCGCCTTGATGGGATCCATATCGAACTCCTCCTGCTCGATGAAGTAATGCTTCAGCCCGGTGGCCGCGCGCAGAATCGGCCGGTAATCCACGACCCCCCGGCCCATCACCGTCGAGTGGAATTTGCCGTCCGCCCCACGCGCCATGTCCTTCACGTGCAGCAGAGGAAACCGCTCCGGCGTCTTGCTCAGGTAATCCACCGGGTTGCGCCCGGTGGCGGCAACCCAGCCGCAATCCATCTCAAACACCACCAGCTTGGGGTCGGTCAGCCGCAACAGCTCGTCGTAGAAAACCACGCCGCCTTCGCTGCCGAACTCTGGGATGTGGTTATGAACGCCGAAGGTCATGCCCGCGGCCTTCACTTTTTCGCCAATCCGGTTGAACTCGCCCGCCACCCAGCGCCAGTCGTCCAGCGTGAGCGGCCCGGTCAGAGCGGGGTCGCGCCGCATCGAAGAGGAACAGATCATATAGTCCAGCCCAAGCTGATGCCCATACTCGATCAGCTCGTCCAGCCGTGGCCACAGCACGCCCAGCGGATGGTGCGTGCTCACGCAGCGCAGCCCCGCCTTATCCATCGCCTTGCGAAACTCCGCCGCCGTGCGGTCGTAGTAGCCCGCGGCCTCAACTTCCGTGTAACCCGCCTCCCTCACCTTGCGCAGCGTCCCGTCAAAGTCCTTGGGAAGCAGCTCTCTTACGCTGTAGAGTTGCAGCCCGATGGGAATGCGAAGCGGAGCGGCGTTTAACCGGCCGACGCTCACACAGGTCGCAGCCACAGCCGCGCCTGAAGCCTTCAAAAAAGTCCTGCGCGAAGTAAAGCTCATCAACTGGTTCTCCTCGGAAGGCTTCCGTTCAGCCCTTGATCGTTTTGGTCGCCGCATCCCACGTCGCCACGGTGCGGTGAAAGTAAGAGTAATTGGCCTGGTGGCAGGCAATGGCCGCGTTGTTGCCGAAGACCTCGTCCTCCACCACGTGCTCCCGCGTCTCCACCGCGCGGAAGAAGTTGGCAATGTGGTCGGCGGTATCGTTGTAGCCCTGCGGCGCCGCATAGCTCTCCACCTCGCCCGGCGTTGTCGGCGGCGCGGGATGGGCCGCGTGCCACTCGTCCAGGTATTGCTGCTTTGCCGCCGCGGTCCAGCCGTTCAGGCTGTAGCCTTCCGGCTGCGGTGAGGTGTCTTGCGGTGTCACCGTCAGTGTGTTGCCGTTGATCACCATGGTGGCCTCGGAGCCGTAGAAGATGATCGGCTCGCCTGCCGCATTGTTCTGGTTGCAGTGCAGGTTCACCGTCACGCCCGGATAGTCGTAGAGCGTAGCCAGCAGGTCGGGAAAATCGCGGCCGTCGTTGAAGTGGGTCAGGCTGCCGGTCGAATAAGCGCGGCTGGGAACGGCATTGATCCCGCTGATGCACTGGATGCCCGAGAGCAGGTGGACGAACAGGTCGCCGGCCACGCCCTCGCCGTAGTCGGCAAAGCAGCGCCAGCGGAAGAAGCGCGCCGCGTCGAACGGCCGCGACGGCGCATCGCGCAAAAACCCCTCCCAGTCGATCGTCTCCGGGCTCGCGTCCGGCGGGATGGGATAAACCCACGCGCCTGAGGGCGTGTTGCGGTCCGAATGGCCCTCGATCAGGTGCACCTCGCCCAGCCGCCCCGACGCATAAATCTCCGCCGCCTTCTTGTACACGATGTTGCTGACCCTCTGGCTGCCGGCCTGGAAGATGCGCTTGCCCGCACGCACTGCTTCCACCATCGCCTGCCCATCGGCCACGCTGTGGCTCATCGGCTTCTCGCAATACACGTCCTTGCCCGCCGCCACGGCGTCCAGCACCACGCGCCGATGCTGAAAATCGGCCACGGCCACAATCACCGCGTCCACATCCTTGCGGTCCAGCAGCGTCCGGTAATCCCGCGTCGTCGGAATCTCCACGCCCCACGCCTCTTTGCCGGCCCGCCGGTGCATCTCATACAAGTCCGCCGTGCCCACGCAAACCCCCGTCGGCACCTGTCGCGCCGCCCGCAGCAGATCGCAGCCCCGAATCCCCGTTCCTATCGAGACAAACCGGATCTTGCGCCCCGTCGTGCTTTCGCCCGCGCCGCCGGCCCCCCCACCAGTCACTGTCTGGGCCGCCATCGCCGTTGAAGGTTCCAGCAGCGTCGCTTTCACCGCCGCGCCCGCCGCAACAGCGCCCGCGCCCAGCCGCACAAAATCCCGCCGTGTGATGGAATGCATCTTCATAAGGTCCTCCGCATGAAGCGTCATTCTCGCTCTCCACCCTGCCTCGTGTCCACAAGCGCGGAAAGCGGGCAAGAAACCCACACTCACATGCACGTCAATCTTGCATCCAGCATAGCTTTAGATTCTCTGTCCGATGCGCGCAATGCGGGGAACCGCTATCAAAGTTACCGCGAAGAGAAAAATGGACGCGGCAATGAATTCGAGGTGCCCGTGGCGCAGGTCTTCAAACACCAGCTTCGCCGCAACCAGCACCAGCGTGGCGTAGCCAATTCGAGTCAGTTCAATCCGGCGCCAATGCGCGCCGCTGAAGGCAAGTGCGAGAGCCGCCACGCAGATTGTCAACGTGCGGATGAAAGCCAGGTGATGGACTCCGGGATTCACGCTCAATGCAGTCAGCCACATCAGGCCTTGCACCAGCAGCGCCGCTGTGGCGCCAACCGCCAGAGATGCGGAGACAGTATGAAGAAGCTGCTGCTTCCATAGCTCTCCCTGGCAAGACTTCCCGGCTGCATAGCAGAGAACAACGCCAACCGAGATCAGGCAAACGCTCCACGTTGGCGCTCCAGGAAGTGTCCCTGCAAGCGCGCGGAAGGCATACTCCAGCAGGCCGGATACCGCTGCGGCTGCCACAAGATATACCATGCCGTGAAACTCAAGAGTTAGCCGGTTCAACCGGACACCAAGGAACGTAGCTACAATCGCGGCCGTGCCCAGGCACGCCGCCATCCACAACGGCGGCAGGCACAACAAGCAGCCTGTCAAAAAGAGCGCTGCGCTCCAGGCGGCAAACACCCGGTAATTGCGCCGTTCCGGAGCGCGGTCGAAGAAAACAAAGATTCCCGCATAACTTGCCGCGGACAAGACCAGGCAGAAGATCCCCAAAACGGTTGCGCCGCCGCGGGGCTCGAAGTAGAGCAAGCTGGAAGCCGCCAGCAGAAACGCAATCATGGTCTGGACCGTCTCGAACGCTGTGATCTTCTGCTGGAAAGCCGTAGTCTTGAGGGCCACGCTCACCCCATAAATCAGAAATAGTACAAGGCCGGGCGCAAGCAATGCAGCCGTGCCGAGAATCGGGTAATCCCCGCGCGTGCTTTCCGGGCTGGAGTAGATAAAGATCAGCGCCCATATTGCTACGTCGGCAGCCGCCGCCACCGGGAGCCGGACACCCAGCCCGTGATTGCGTCCCGCCGCGTACTCGCAGAGAAGAACCATCAGCAGGAGTGCCGCGATGAAGGGAGTCACCTCGTGCGTGGCAATCGATAAGGCCAGGGCAACCACGGCCGCGGTAACATTGGCCACCCAAAAGACCGATGCGAGGTTGCGCTTCCATGCCAGGGCAGAGGCCGCGCAGACGAATGCGCCGAGCACGCCCGCGGTCACCGCGGCAGGCAACACCTTGAAGCGCAGTGTTAGTTCCCACAGCATCGGAGCCAGGATCAAGGCGGAGGTGCAGGCATAAGTCGTGCTTGCAAACCATGCCCCGGTGGGCGCCCGCGTCGCCCACACCAGCCACAACATCGCGTACGCAATGGCGATCGCCGCAACCCCCAGTTTGGGAAGCGATGTCGATTCCTCAACAGCCCGCAGCAGGTATGCCCCGGCAATTCCGAGCATGGCCTTGCCCAGCACTGAAAACACTCCCCCCGCCAGCGCAAAGGGGAGCGTCTCGCCAGCCTGCTCCACCCGCGATGGGATCGACTCCAGCGCAGGAACTGCACTGGACGCCTCGGAAGGATGTTCCAGCGCGTCGACACGCCGCTCCAGTATCTCCAGGCGTGTGGCAAGCCGATTTAAGGCGTCGGGAAGATCATCCATACATTCCACCCGAAGGGAAGCGCTCTCTGCAAAAAGCCTGTTCCGTTCAATCCGCCGCTGCGGCTTCTGGCACGTCCTTTTCAGGCCACGGAGGCAGCAGCTTTATCAGCACCCACAAAAAGACCAACGGGAGGATGGTCAAAGCAATGGCCACCAACAGGCCCTCGTGCGTGACCAGGCTCATCTTGTAAGTCGTGTACCCGAGAAAACTCTTGCTGAACAACTGTCCGCCGATCACAACGTTCCAGCGCATGGCGAAGATGCCAATCAGGGTCAGGCATCCAGCCACAACGTAAATCCGCTTGCGCGCGATCTCCGGCAGCTTGACCACCTGGGTTATGCCCAGCAGGATGATGGGCGTCAGCGTGCCCAGGCAGATCTGGATCACGATGTGGGGGATGTAGAGCTGGGTGTGGACCAGGAAGTTCAGGCTGCGGAACGATTCGTCGGCCTCGTAGATGCGGTGGATCAGGTCCAGCATCTCCAGGCTGAAGTCGATGATGAAGATGTAGAACAGGTACATCGCGATGGTGTCCACGCAGTGTATGTCGATCTTTTGCTTGCGCAGCTTCGCGATCGCCATGTAGAGCAGCATCACCGCGGCAATTCCTGACACCATGGCAGAAAAAATGAACACCACCGGCATCAACGGCGACGACCACCAGGGATTGGCCTTGATGGAGCCGAAGATGAACCCGACGTATCCGTGCAACAGGAAGGCGGAAGGGATACCGATGAGCGTCACAATCCATCCCACCCGCTCGTCGATCGCAAGAGAACGCTCGCTGATGTTGCTGGAGCCCAGCGTCATCAGCCGGTAAATCCAACGCGTCCATTTCCCGGCGGACTGGGACCACAGAACAATCTCGCGCCGGTAGTCGAGCCATATCTCGAACACCAGCACAGCCATCAGGTACCACATGTACACATACCCGAACATGGCCATGGCTGAGGTGCTGTGCGGAGTGAAGTACATCTCCGGCGAGCGGAATGGGTGCCCCAGGTGCAAAACCAGCGGCAAGGGCGCAACCAGCAGGAAGGCCAGGGCCGTCAGCAACGCCAGCCGGTAAGTCGGCTTCACCGCCGCCACTTGGAAAACACGCTCCAGCGACGCCAGAATGAATGCTCCGGCCACCAATCCCGTGATGAATGGGTACAAAACGATCAGCACGCTCCATTCGAGCGTGATTTCGTTCGGATACATGAAGCCTTCAACACCGTTCATAACCCTCACTCGTCTCCTGAGTCCACTCCGTCATCTTGTCCGTCCTTATCGCACCGAGCCGTCCAGGCCGTTGTAGAAGACCTTTGCGCCGGTGGCCATATACGGCTTCAACACCTGCACGCTGTGTGTCTTCAGAAACTCGTGGATCGGGTCGTTGGGATTCTTCAAGTCGGCCAGTTGCCGCGCCCCCGTCGGACACGCTTCGCAGCAGGCGGTCGTAAGTCCCTTGGTAATCCGGTGGTAGCAGAGCGTGCACTTATCCGCCACTTTCTTCACCGGATGAATGTAGCGGCAGCCATAGGGGCAGGCCTGCACGCAATAGGCGCAGCCCAGGCAATACTTCTGGTCCACCAGCACCACGCCGTCGGGGGCCACGAAGGTCGCACCCACCGGGCAGACCTGCGTGCAGGGGGAATCCGCGCAGGCGTTGCACATCTTGGGAACGAAGAAATACTTTCCTTCCGTATCCGTGGCAACCGGGAATCCTTCCTTGCCGCCGTCGGGCGAGATGACCTCAGGGTTGATCATGGGGTTGATCATAGGGTTGGTCATTTGCCAGTCGTTGACGTGGTAGCGTTCCACCCAGGTGCGGAAGTATCCGTCCGGCACATCGTTCTCGGTCTGGCAGGCCCGCACGCAGTTGCCGCAACCGATGCACTTGGGGATGTCGATCAACATGCTCCACCAGTGATCGGTCATCTTGTAGTTGGGCGACTCTTCCGGCGTTCCGGCAAGCACGGACTCCCACGCAACTGCCGCCGCCGGCAACAGGATGATCATTTGGCGCCGGGTAATCTTCATTTCGCACCTCCCACAGCCGTCGCCGGCGCATCCATCCCCGGACTATGCGGTTGATGGCAGGTCTCACACGGCATTCCATTCGAGTGTTCCGCTGGAACCACCTGCGGAAAGCCCTTGGGTTTGGCCGCGCTGGCCGTATGGCAGCGGGCGCAGAGCACGGCCGTATCCGGCAACTGCGGCGCCACTGAAGATGGATCCTCGGCATGGCGGAGGAGCAGGGGTTCAGGCGGGGCCGGTGGAACGATCAAGGCCACGAAACGCTGGTAGAGGTTCTGCTTGGGCTGCTCGGGAGCGGGCAAACGCTGGTAGATCGCTCCATGGCAGGCCTCGCAGTTTACGTGCGCATGTTTGCCCTTCCCCTTCACGGCCTGAACGTCCGCATGGCAGCCCTCGCAGGCCTCGTGGCCGGCAAACTTCACCGGACGATCTGCTATTTCGCCGATGGCCGCCCCGCGATAGTGCCCATACTGCCCAAAGCTTTTGGGGACCACGTAGCCTCGTACCACCAGAAACACCAGAAAGGCGAGGACGAAAAGTCCCGCAAACCGTAAAAGATGCCCTGCATCCTTGAAGACACTCATCAAGCCCTCTCCTTAACGACCGTGCCAGGAGGTTCAGCGAAGCTGTTCCATTTTGATCTGGAAAATTCCGCGTAAGCCTGACCTTACAGGAGCGTGTCGCACGGCTGTATGTGAGTTAAATCACACGCAGGTGTGACACAGGTCGCTCGCAGGACGCAAAGCACCCGCCGGACGCAGGCGTTCCGGCGGAAACCATCGCTGCTCTAATTGGAGGGGGACAAACGGCCCACAAGCGTGAGATCGATCCGCTTTGCACATGAAACGTGCCATGGGCGCCGTGGTCGGAGCCGCCCAGTGAGAAGGCGGCTTCGTCCTTATCGGGGAGCGCCCGGTTCAATTCTTCCTCCTCTGTCACTCTTCTCTACGAATCCAGCGAACAGCGTGGGCGCCCATAGGCTCGTTTCCTTTATTAAAAACGGACTCTTGACCCTCCAATGTTTTCCCGTCAGCGGATAGCGTGAACGTAACATTCACCACCGACAACGGGTACCCAGGATCATGTCCCGATAGCCGGAAACTGATTAGCCTGGCTTGGACTTGTATATTGTCTATAGCCCATAGAGACCGGGAGCAACTATTTGTAATTGCCCATCGTCCGCCATTTTGATTGATAATATAGTCACATTCCGGCTTTGAATTGCCGCCGACAAAAAAGCCGCTCGGCAAGGGGATTTGATACCACCTTCCCTCGACGGTGTAATTCCTGCCTTCGGTGACAGCACGCTCTTTCTCCTGCTGTGCCTCCAGGAGTTTCAGTTGGCGTTGTTCCCTTTGCTTCTTTACCTCATTTTCCGCCGCCGCCGTCTGCTTGAGCGCCATGAGCTGGTAAATCTCGTCCTGGGCGTTGCGGGCGTCGGTGGGTTGGGTGAGCATGTAAAGGTTCATGCTGGCGATGGCGTCGTCAAACCGGCCCGCGGCTTTCTGGGCGGCGGCCAGCTTCTTATACGCATCCCCCCACCAGGGAGCAGCCATCGAGGCTGCTTTGTACTCCTCGATGGCGCGCTCATAGCCGGCATTGTCCTCCGCCGAGTTCGCGAGGACTACGGCCATCACGTAATGCCCACGGGCCTCTTCGGGAATCTCCGGCGGAGTCTTCATGGCCTGGACCAGCTTGATGATCTGTTGCCGGGCGGCGTCGCTTGGGTTGGCGTTAAACTGCTGCAACGCCTGCTGAAACTGCTGCGCGTCTCGCTGGCGGTCAAGATCGCGCCCCAGTTCCTCGGCGGCCTGGGTGTCAACCCCAGGGCGCACGGCCGCCCGATAAAGCGCCAGGTTGCGCTTGACGCCGTCGTAGTCAACGGCCTTGGCGTAGGCGGAGGCGGCGCTCAAGTCGGCCTCGGCATACCAGGGAGCCTGCACGGCAACCTGCTCAAATAGCGTGGCCGCAGCTTTGAAATCGTCCGCGGACGAAGCAGCGTTCATCTGCACAGCAGCCTGGACAAAATTATCCCGCGCAAGTTGGGAAATCGCCGGAGCCGGCTTCAAGGTCTTGGCCAACGCAACGATCTGGTTGCGCAGAGTGGCGTCTTCAGGACTGTTTTGGAAATCTGCCAGCCAGGCTGCAAGCTGTTTGCGGGCAGCCGCGTCGGCAGCCTGCTGGTGTGCCGGGGCAGCGGGTTGAGCCGTCTGCGCCGGCGCCGGAACGGCGATTGCGCATAACAGCGGAAAAAGCATGAGCCCGAAATGAATCGATCTTGTGTTCATGGTTTCTCTCTCCGTGGTACTGCATATTTCAGGTTGACGCGAGCTGAACCCTCACCTTGCGCCCGCATCCCGAAGGATCTAAGCTATTTCCGGTCTCCGGCATGAATTGCCTTCCACGTGCCGCAAGGCCGCTTGACCCTCCTGATTTTTTGCGTTCACGTTCTCGCCTCTGTCGATCAGCATCCGCACAAAATTCAGATTTCCCTCGCCGGCGCCACTGCGCACGATGTGAACAGGAATCTCCTTTTTCAGGACTGCTTCCCCTCGAATTGTACGGCTCGTGGACCGCTTTTGGGAGATTTGATCTACATCTGTGGCCGAAAGGCGGCCGGCTGATGCAGCTGCATTGCCGCCGTTTCTTGCAATCGTTGCTCTTTGCAGGCATTGAAGGTTGCAACACACCGGCTATTCCGCGGGTATAAAATACCGGCGGGACCCCAAATTCCAAACCACCCGTTCGGGGATGATGAACGTGCCCAAGCAAGCAATGGACGGCCTCGCGCCACAGAGCGGCGAGAAGAGGATGCGCGACGCGCAATTCGCCATGCGTCTCTCATTGGTTATTGGCGTGGCCATGCTGCTGGGGAAGACGGCGGCTTATTTTATGACCCACTCGGCTGCCATCTTCTCCGATGCGGCCGAGTCGGTGATTCACGTGATTGCCGTGGGTTTTGCCGGTTTCAGCCTTCGACTCAGCACGCGTCCCGCTTCCCATCACTTCCTCTACGGTTACGAACGCATTACCTTCTTCTCTGCCGGATTCGAGGGAGCCTTGATCGTCGTGGCCGCGATCGCGATTATCACGGAGTCGCTCCGCGAGTGGATTGCCGGACTCCAACTGCAGCACCTGGGATCGGGAGTTGTGCTGATCCTGGTGGCAGGAATCGTGAATGCGGGCCTCGGCTACTACCTCATCCGTACCGGCCGCCGGACGAATTCCATCATCCTCGAAGCCAACGGCAAACACGTCCTGACCGACAGTTGGACCAGCTTTGGCGTTGTGGGGGGATTGGGACTGGTGCTGATGACGCATTGGAAGCCGTTCGATCCTCTGGTGGCCATCGTTGTCGCCGCAAATATTCTCTGGTCGGGAGGCCGCCTGGTCTGGCATTCCGCGGCTGGACTGCTGGACTATTCCGATCCCGAGACCGGCCGAAGGATTCGCGAGCGGCTGGATGCAATCTGCTCCGAACTGAACATTGAATACCACGGCGTGCGTTTCCGAACGACAGGGTACCGGCAGATCATAGAAGTGCACTTGCTGTTCCCGCGCCTGACATCGGTGAGCGAGGCCCATGCCCTCGCCACCGTTTTGGAAGAACGCCTGCCCAACGAACTGCGGGTGCCTGCCGAGGTCATTACGCACCTGGAGTCGTCTGAAGATCACGCTCTTGTCCACCACCAACAGCACTACACGGGAAAACCGGATTAAGCTGTTTGGCACTCTTCGGACCTCAACCCATGAGAAATCGCCTGTAGATGAACTACGGTGCGTCCTCGCTTACGGTAGGGCCCGAACGGCTCAGAAACCTTTCCCAGGCCGGCTCGTACGCCGCTTAGGCCGGGTCTGCCTCAAAACGAGTTGGAATCGGCGCCCCCTGGAGGGTGACGAAACGCTCCGGTTCGCCACATGCCTTGCTTAGTCTGGCCAGATCCGTCTGCATCTCGCGGTCCGCCCTGAAAGACATGAGCGCGGCATCGAGAATTGCGGCCGCTCCGGCATCCTCAGGCCGTTCCATGCTGTAATGCATCCATTTCCCTTCGCGGCGCGCGCTCACAATCCCGGCATTGCGTAGATAGGCAAGATGCCGGGAAATCTTCGGCTGGCCTTGCTTCAGAATCTCAACGAAATAGCAGACGCACACCTCCCGGCCATCCATCAGGTTGAGCAGCCGGAGGCGCGTGGGGTCGGAAAGAGCGGCGAACAAGCGTGCCAGGCCGACCGATTTGGTGCTGCGGGCCATGGCTAATTATATACGCCTTGACAAATATCTGAAGGAAATTATATATTCGTCTTGACGTATACGAAAGGAGGCGGAATGGAAACCGCCGCTCAGGTAAAAGAGGAAGTGAAGCAGAAGTACGGCAGCGCCGCCCGCGCGATTGCGGGCGCAGGAAGCCTGGCTGCCTGTTGCGACCCAGCCCTTCGCTGCTGCGACCCGATCACCACGAATCTCTACAGCGCCAATGAGAAGGGGTCAATTCCTGAGGGTGCCGTGCTGGCCTCGCTGGGATGCGGCAATCCCACCGCGTTGATCGAGTTGAGGCCGGGCGAGGTGGTGCTTGATCTCGGTTCGGGCGGCGGCATCGACGTGCTGCTCTCCGCGCGGCGCGTTGGCCCCACGGGCAAAGCCTATGGCCTGGACATGACCGACGAAATGCTGGCGCTGGCGCGCGAGAACCAGCGGCAGGCTGGGGTGGATAACGTGGAGTTCCTGAAGGGCGACATTGAGAACATCCCTCTGCCGGACAACTCCGTCGATGTGGTGATCTCCAACTGCGTCATCAATCTCTCCGCGGACAAGGACCGTGTCTTGAAGGAAGCATTCCGGGTGCTCCGCCCCGGAGGCCGCTTCGCAGTCTCGGATCCTGTCGTCCGTGGCAAGGTTCCGGACGCTATACGGCAAAGCATGTTGCTGTGGGTCGGGTGCGTTGCCGGAGCTTTGGAAGAGCAAGAGTATCGGACGAAGCTGCTCAGCGCCGGCTTTGTCGATGTCGATGTTGAGCCAACCAGAATCTACAGCGTGGAAGATGCGCGCCAGTTTCTGGCGGAGGCCGGGGTCGATGTGGACGAGATTGCCGCGCAGGTGGAAGGCAAGTTCATGAGTGCGTTCATTCGCGCCACCAAGCCGAATGCGGTGTGCTGCGAGCCCGGTTGCTGCTCGACCGCGACAACAGCCCGGAAAGGCTAACCGATATGCCGAACCACTACAACGTCTTGTTTCTGTGCACGGGAAACTCCGCCCGCTCCATTATGGCGGAGTCCATCCTGAACCGTAAGGCGAAAGGTGTCTTCACCGCGTACAGCGCGGGCAGCCATCCTGCAGGGGCGGTGAGGCCGGAGGCTCTCAAGCAGATTGAGCTTGCGGGAATCCCAACTGCCGGACTGCGTAGCAAGTCCTGGGATGAGTTTGCCGCGCCCGGCGCCCCGCGAATGGATTTCGTCTTCACGGTTTGCGACAACGCCGCGAACGAGGCCTGCCCTTTCTGGCCCGGACAGCCGATGACCGCTCATTGGGGAATCCACGATCCGGCAGCGGTCAAGGGCACGCCTGAGGAGATAGACCGTGCCTTTCGCGACGCATTCTCGATCCTAGGCCGCCGCATCGATCTGTTTCTTTGTTTGCCGCTCTCCACTCTGGAGCATCTCGCAATTCAGAGAGAGCTCGACAACATCGGCCGGCAATGAAGCCCTCTCTCGTGCGCCACATGGTTGCTGCCAGCCAGAACCAATATCCAATCGCTCTTGAGGCCAAATAACAATGTCCAACAAACCCTATATGCAAGGCCGGATTTGCGCTCCGTTGCAACGGAAGAAGCTCTCCTTCCTCGACCGCTTCCTCACGCTCTGGATATTCCTCGCAATGGCCATTGGAGTGGGCGTAGGCCACTTCATCCCAGGTTCCGCGGGATTCGTCAATCGCTTTCAGAGTGGAACGACGAATATCCCGATCGCAATCGGGCTGATCATCATGATGTTCCCGCCGCTGGCGAAAGTTCGATACGAGAAGCTGGGTGAGGTCTTTCGCAATAAACGAGTTCTCTCGCTGTCGCTGGTCCAGAACTGGGTCATCGGGCCGGTGCTCATGTTCTTCCTGGCCATCGTGTTCCTTCGCGGCGACCCCGCCTATATGCGCGGACTCATCCTGATCGGCATCGCACGCTGTATCGCGATGGTCCTGGTCTGGAATGAGCTGGCCGACGGTGACACGGACTACGTTGCCGGCCTGGTCGCAATCAACAGCGTCTTTCAGGTGCTCTTTTACAGCCTTTACGCGTGGGTCTTCATTACCGTGCTTCCCAAGTGGTTCGGCCTTGAAGGAAGCATCGTGCAAGTCAGCATCGCCCAGATCGCGAAGAGCGTTGCAATCTACCTCGGCATTCCATTCGTCTCCGGGTTCGTTACACGCTTTGCTCTCATTCGGCTCAAAGGCGAGGAGTGGTATCGCACGCGCTTCATCCCCAGGATCAGTCCGCTCACGTTGGCCGCCCTGCTCTTCACGATCCTGGTGATGTTCTCGCTCAAGGGCGATCTGATTGTGCGCCTGCCGCTCGATGTGATTCGCATCGCAATCCCGCTGGTCATTTATTTCCTCATCATGTTTCTGGTGAGCTTTTGGATGGGCAAGCGGCTCGGCGCCAACTACGCGCAATCCGCTACCCTTTCCTTCACGGCTGCCGGCAACAACTTCGAGCTGGCGATTGCGGTGGCCGTGGCCGTCTTTGGCCTGAAGTCTGGCGAGGCGTTCGTGGGTGTAGTCGGCCCGCTCATTGAAGTACCGGCACTTATCGGGCTGGTCAACGTCGCCTTCTGGATACGAAAGCGGTACTTCGCCTCGCAAGAGCGCGAATTGGAGACGTGTCCAGCAAGAAACATGCCGTAGGGAACTGTGCTTCAGACGCGCTCTTCCGAGCATGGCGCGAAACCCCTGCGTATGTCATCGCGCAGTTGGGGGGAGCGTTTGCCGCGACGCTTCTCTTTCAGTGGCTCATGCCTTTGCTCAAAACATATCCAACTTGAAACTTGTCTAACTCGTTTGTTCTCTATGCTTTGTTAATGAAATCGCTCGGATGCGGAAAAGCGTGGCGATGGAAGGAGTCTCCGGCGAACCATTCTCTGGGCCAAATTCCCTGCTAACAGGGAAAACTACAGGGAAAGTTGCGGATTCGCCCCCCAAATTCCATCGGCCCAACTCTCTGGATTACTGAATCTAGGCGAGTTCCGATGCTGGGCGCTCAGCTCAGGCGACCAATAGAACAGGGAATGATCACCGGCGTATCAGGGACTTGTCACTCCTGATTCGGTAGCCTGGGTTTACGGGTCAATGACGTAAGCCGGTCGCGGCTCCATGCGGGGGAAACTCAAATGGGGGTGCTAATGGATTTGTTGAGAGCCACACACAGAAAAAATAGGCTAGCCTTCAGGCTCCACTTCGATAGCGTTGATGAGCGGATAGTTCTTGACTGGCGTGAAATATAGCTCCAGCATGCCATGGGCAGTGGGTTTTACGCGATCCACTGTAATCACCGCCGCGCCGCTCTTCTGGTCTCTCGAAATGTCAAAATCCTTCAGCAGAGTTGCACCGTTGCAGTATACGTCGAACACGCGGCTTCCAGTTCCGCCGGGACCGCCGTTGTTCTTACCAAACCACCCCTCGGAAAAATACAGCCGCACTCTGTACTCTTTGTCTGCAACAACCGGAATGAGGTAGTGAAAGTGTCCATATCGCTCCCATTCGAAGAGCCTGGAGTTTGCGACCTTGGGCAGGTTATCCGGATGAAATGTTCTTCTGCCACCCTGGAAGAATCTCTCCGGATACCATGAATTCCCTTGGTCGTCGCGGAAGACCGCGGGGCCGGCGAGCATTCGCAGCGGTTGCATGGCATCCGATCCTGACCGCGTAATCTCGACCGCGTTAACGAAAGCTGCATCCGAGATGAAATCCAGGTGGATGGCGCCGTCGCTCATGGGATGAATCCCGGGGTAGACTTTGCCGACCACAGTGTCGTCACCGCTCGCTTCATCCACGATATCCAAAGCCGCTGTCAGAGTGTCGTTAATGGATAAAACAACCTGCCCGGCTCCCTCTTTATCGCCCTCCGTGTCGGCGAAAAGCAGCAGAAGTTGATAGCTCCCGGGCGGAGCGGGAATTTTGCATTGGAACTTGCCTTGGCGTCCATTCAGAAACAGCGGTAAATCGTCTGTTCCCTGAATATCGCGATTCGGATGGGAGAAGGTGGATCCTCCCTTGCAGTACTGATCGGCGCTCCATGTCTGGCCGGCAACATCCACATAGGAGTTCGAGGCTGCGCCAAATCGAATGCGGATGGTTCGATCCTGTGCCGTCCCGGCTGGTTCCGCTGGTCTTGGACCGCCGCCAGTCCCCGCTGCGGGCACAAGACTCTCCGGCTTTGCCGGCATTCCTGGTTGCCTGTGCCTTAAATAACTGCTTCCCAGCAACATCAGAACCGCTGCTCCAGCAACGGCCACTCCCGCCAAAATCATCCTCACAGGACGGCTTGTGCGGGGCACATTCCGCACCGGTTCTTCGAGCGCCGGCAAGGTATCGACAGGACCGGCAGGCGCCATCAACGCCTGTTTCTTGGGTTCGAATTGCAGCTCATATTTGCCGGCCGGAAGCCGAATCTGGAGCGGGTGGTCAGCACCCTCCCTCGCATAATACCGCTCCAGCTTCTCCCTCAATCCGTGAGCCGTTACGCGCACAATGGTGTCCGATTGGGGGTCAAACTGCGCCGGACGATGCAGCGCCTCCACGGCGATGCTGTATTCCTTCACCTGATCGGTCTTTCCAGCAAAATACCGCTCCGCCACGTACTCCAGGAAATGCCGAAGGTTGGGCGCTTTGTCCAGAATGCCCGACTGAAGCACGGCTTGCAGTTCCTGCCATCCCTCTTCCTGGTTGGTACGAATTGTGGAATGCGCCAACGTCATAGGGTGCAATTTTCCTTCACAATTCTAGCGTTATTATTATATTCCGCAAAATAGACTCGTGGAAGTGCCAATTAACGGGTCCCTAACAGAAGTAACGTAGACAATGACAGTTGCGGCCGAAAATGCCCACACTTGCTCTATTTCTCCTTATAAATCAATGACTTACGGAAGGTTAAGGCAGGTATCCATGCCGCGCAAACGGAGGCCTGCGATTGGTTGAGGCGCGGTTTCCGCAACCATGCAAGCCCCTCTAACCGTGAATGAACAGCGACTCACTTGCCAGTTGAGCGCTTGTGCGCAGAATATCGCGCTATTGCATTCCCCGGCCCCCTGCGAACGACGCAAATCAAAGAAGTGGCGAGCAGGGTGCCTTGTTTGCTCAGGACACATCCCTTTGTACTCCCCCGATCCCACTGGAGCCGAGGCATACACGCATTCAGTTCGTATTGCCGGCAGCTCAAAACAATCGTTGTTGAGAGGTTCTCTGATGAATAATCGCACAACTTGCTTGAAGGTCGTGAGCCGGCTGCTGTTTTGCCTGACGCTCGTGGCTCTCCTCTTCTGGGGCAGTTCGGCCTTCGCGCAGAACTCGACGATCTTTGGCCCCAACGTCTACGTCTTTACTCCCAGCACTTCGGTGTCGACGATCAATTCGACTCTCGCCACGCTGGCCGGCAACGCGCAGTTCAGCACCAATCGCTATGCTGTGTTTTTCGAGCCCGGCACATACAGCGGCGTCGAATCCCAGGTCGGCTACTACGAGTCCGTTGCAGGCCTTGGCGAGGAGCCCACCACAACCTCCATCACCAACGGCTACCTGACGGTCAACACGACGGACAGCAATGGGAATCTGACGCAAAATTTCTGGCGGGCCATTGAGAATATGACCATGTCCCTCCCTTCAGGCGACATTGAGCAGTGGGGCGTCTCGCAGGGAGCCGCTTTCCGGCGCATGGATATCAATGACAGTGTGGAACTTACGAATACCAACTGCGGTGAGGCAAGTGGTGGATTTATTGCCGACAGCGTGATCACCGGCAACATCCAATCCTGCTCTCAGCAGCAGTGGTATACCCGCAACAGCAACTTTGCTGGCTGGACGGGGAACCTCTGGAACATGACCTTCTCCGGGGATAACGGCGCCCCGGCCGCTGCCTGGGGCGGCGGCGGCAATAACTATTGCGTGCTTGCCTCAACCCCGGTAGTCCGTGAAAAGCCCTTCCTCTATCAGGATAGCGGCGGCAACTACTGGGTATTTTCGCCGACATTGAGGACCAATTCCGTTGGCCCAAGCTGGACAAGCAGCAATCCGGGCCCCGGCAACTCTCTGGCCATCAACACCTTCTTGATCGCCACACCCTCAACCTCGCTGGCCACGATCAATGCCGCGCTGGCTTCAGGCGAAAACCTCATTCTGACCCCTGGCATCTACAAGTATTCCGGGGCCATCAATGTAACCAACGCCAACACGGTGGTACTCGGACTCGGCTACGCGAATCTGGTCCCGCAGACGGGAACAGCGGCGCTTACTGTAGCCGACGTGGACGGCGTGCAAATCGCCGGACTGCTCATCGACGCCGGCCCGGTCAACTCGCCGGTACTCCTCGAGGTAGGAGTGAAGGGTGGATCACGCGTCAGCCATGCAAGCAACCCCACGTCGATCAGCGATGTGAACTTCCGCATTGGCGGAGCCACCGCGGGAACCGCCACCGTAGCCACGGAAATCGA
>CABDXY010000067.1_pt1 | contig 27158 bp, 30 predicted proteins | sample 3131871 | NCBI WGS metagenome assembly CABDXY01 (sample SAMEA5534336, study PRJEB31848) | metagenome | biome: tundra; feature: field; material: soil | place: USA | collected 2013-05 | depth 0.15 m
GCTGGGAGGTGAGCGCCAGCGGGGAGGTTGGCTCCTGGCCTGGGGCGGCTGCCTGCCCGGCGCTCGGAGCAGCCGGAGGCTCAACGACCGGCTCAGCGGCGGGAGCGGGCTCGGTCGCGGCGGGTTGCTCGGCTGTCTGCTCGGGGATCGGGTCAATCAGGTCGATGGGCTCAGTGACCGGCTCAGCGGCTGGAGCGGGTTCGGCGAGAGCGACCGGCTCGGCGACCTGCTTTTCGGCGGGCTTGCGCTTCGAGGCAGATTTTGGGGCGCGCTGCGGCGGGAGAGCGGTTTCTGTGGCCGGCTCGGCTGGCGGCACAGGGACCGGGACTGGTGGAATGGCGTGAGCTGGGGCCGGGGCGGAGGCCGATTCTACGACGGGTGCAGCGGCTGCCACTGAGACCCATTCGAGCGCATTTGCAGACTCGGCAATGGGCGCAGGGGCGGATTCGGCCGCTGCGACAGGTTCGGCGGCGATGGTTTCCGGATTGGCGGTGCGATCGGTCAATGCTGTTTCAACTTCCAGAGATTGTTCGAGCCTTTCCAGAAATCTGTCTTCCTCCAAGGGTACGGGGTGCTCGGGCCGGGGGAAAAGGCCGAATCCCGAGCGAATCCCGCCCAAAGCGTAATTCAGGGCCTTTCGCCACCATGGGAGCGTCTTTTCGAGCATTTCCATTCCCCCGGCGGCTCAGGCCGCGTTCGGTCTGCCATCTTATGGCAAGGGCGGGCTCATTTTGCCGGCGCCATGGCACGGGGGCATCCGCGCCCCGTTTCAACCGCGCGCCTCTCCAGTGGGCGCCAGACTGTGCTCACTGGCTGGTTTAGGTCATCTGCATGGCGGCTCGCACCTTCTGCATAGTCTCCTCGGCGCGGACGCGGGCACGGCTGGAACCCTCTTCGATGATTTCCTTAACCAGCTTCTCAGAAAAGCCGGCGCGGCGGGCCTGGATGGGTTCGAGCACCTGCACCAGGGCGTCGGCGGCCCAGCTCTTGCACTCGATGCAGCCGATACCGGCCGAGCGGCAGCCTTCATAGACGTTGGCCAGCGTTTCCGGGGTCGAAAAGACTTTGTGCAGATCGCCTACCGGGCACTTGTCAGGGTCGCCGGGGTCGGTGCGGCGGATGCGGGCCGGGTCAGTGACCATGGTCTTGAGCTTCTGGCGGACCACCGGCTCGGGGTCGGTCAGCAGGATGGTGTTGCCGTAGCTCTTGGACATTTTGCGCCCGTCGGTGCCGGGCAGCTGGGGCGAGGGAGTGAGCAGCACCTGCGGCTCGGGTAGAACCTCCTGGCCGTCGAGCTTGCCCGCCGCGGCGGGCTTGTAGAACTGGTTGAAACGCCGCGCCACCTCGCGGGTCAGCTCGACGTGGGCGGTCTGATCGTTGCCCACGGGAACAAACTGCGGCTGATACATGAGGATGTCGGAGGCCATCAGCACCGGATAGCCCAGGAAGCCGAAGTTCGACAGATCCCTGTTCGACAGATTCTTCTGCTGGTCCTTATAGGAGGGCACGCGCTCCAGCCAGCCGACCGGCGTAATCATGCCCAGGAGCAGGTAGAACTCGGCGTGCTGGAGGACCTTGCTCTGCAGGAAGAGCACACTGCGCGCGGGGTCGAGGCCGGCGGCCAGGTAGTCGAGCATCACGTCCAGGGTGTTGGGCGCAATCCGCGAGGGGTCGGCGTAGTCCGTGGTCAGCGCGTGCCAGTCGGCGATGAAGAAGTAGCACTCGTACTGGGCGGAGTTTTGCAGCTTGACCCAGTTGGCCAGGGCGCCCATGTAGTTGCCCAGGTGGAGCTTGCCGGTGGGGCGCATGCCGCTGAGGACGCGGGGGCGGGGCGATGAGATTGCGGGTTCAGGCATTTTGCTTGTCGATTCCGGAGAAATAGTGTCTCGATTGATTCTAGCGGGTTCTGGAGCTTTTACCTCAGCCAGCTAAATATGAGTCAGGGCCCAGTAGACCAGGCCCAGGGACGGACCGAGCAGGGCCATCAGGATATACCGGCCCAGGAAGATCATGAGCAGGTAGCTGCCCCAGATGGGAATGCGGTCGTAGACCTGCACGGCGTTGTAAGGCAGCATATTGCGCACCACGCGGCTGCCGTCGAGGGGCGGGATGGGGAGCAGGTTGAAGAAACAGAGCGAGAGGTTGATCAAAATGGCGAGGGTGGAGAGCAGAAGCAATGCCTGCAGGCCGGAAGGCACTCCCAGGACGAGACCACCCTGGAAGACGGAGAGGAAGGTGGAGAGAACGAGCGGGCGCCCATCGGGGACCGCGACGGAGATGAAGACGAGGACGAGGAAGGCAACCAGGACGAGAAGCAGGTTGGAAGCGGGACCGGCCAGGGTGGTCAGGTTGTCGTCGCGGACGATTTTGCGGAAGTTGCGGGTGAGGACGGGAGTGGGTTTGGCCCAGCCAACCAACATGCCGCTGAAAAAGTTGAGCCCGATGAAGGGGCCGAAGATGATCAGGGCTGGAAAGAGGAGTGTGCCGATGGGGTCCACGTGGTCCATGGGGTTGAGCGAGACGCGGCCCATCTGGCGGGCGGTCTGGTCGCCGAGGCGGGAGGCCATCCAGGCGTGGGCGCACTCATGCACGCTGAGCGAGAAGAGGAGCAGGACGAACTCGAAGACGGCAATGAGGAAAGCGCCAGATTGCAAACGAAGACTCCACGGCTGGAAAATTCAGGTTAGCATGGAGGGTCCCGTTTGGCTCAGATGCGGTCGGAGGGGAAGCTGCCGACGGCTTGGCCGGGGGCGACGTGCTGGCCGGCGAGGACGATGGCGTGGCTGCCGATGCGGGCGTTGGCTCCGATGACGGTTGGCACCAGGGTGACCTGATCGTAGTTTTCCGGATTGTGGGTGTGGGAGTAGATGCGGGCGAAGGAGCCGATGACCGCTCCCTTGCCGATGTCGATGCCGCCGCGGTCGTTGAGGAGGGCGCGCTGGCGGATGGTGACCCCGTCTCCGATGGTGAGGTTGTAGCCGTAGGTGAGGTCCACGCCGTGATAGATTTTGACGCCTGCGCCCATGCGGGCAAAGATGTGGCGGCCCAGCATCGAGCGGAAGCGGATGCCCAGCCAGTGGTTGGTCCCGACGGGGGAGCGGTCGAACATCAGCCAGAACCACAGCAGAGGCTTGCGCTCATTGAACTTCTGGCGGTCGGCGTCGGCAAAGTGTTCGGCTTCGAGGGTTACGTTTTCGGGGTCCAGCGAGAGGCTGACGACGTTGCCGGGCAGCTCGGAGGTGAGGGTGAGGTTGAGCTTTCCTCCGTGCGGGCGGCCCAGGTAGAGCTGGTAAAGCTGGTCGCGCACAATCTCGGCGCGGCGTTCGGGGGCCTGGTGCCGGGTGAATTCGTCATCGAGAAACTGAAGCCAGCGGCGGTAGACCTCTTCGGCTTCGGGTGCGGGATGCGGGACGCTGCTCGGAGTGGATGCCATACGCATTGGACGATACACCACGGGTCCGGGATGCAGCGAGCGGGGGAAAGATAGGGAATAGGGAATAGGGAGTAGAGCCGGAAGTGGAGGATTGTGGTCCCCCACCCTTGCGACAGAAAAAAGTCGCAAGGATGGGGCACGGGGCGGTAGTGGAATTCGGTGCGCAGGAAAGCAGCTTACCGGCGGCCCTGGATGGTTTTGGGGTTTATGCCGGCCTTTTTTGCGGCGCGCCTGGCGGCGATCTCGTGCATCTCCTTGCCGATGTGGGACTGGTTGATGCCGAGCTGAATGGCCAGGTTGATGATGTTGCCGGTGCCCCAGTAGAGCGCCAGCCCGGAGGCGTAGTGCCACAACATGAAGCCGAACATGACGGGCATCATGAAGGCCATCATCCGCCGCTGGGCCGCGTCCATGCCCGGCGAGGGCGTGATGTACTGCGTAAGAAACATGCTGATGATGATGAGGATGGGCAGGATGTGAATTGGGTCCGGCGCGGAGAGGTCGGTGAGCCAGAACCAGTGCGCCTGGCGCAACTCGACCGTGTTCTGCAGGACGCGAAAGTAGGCGAAGAACAGCGGCATCTGGATGAGCATGGGCAGACAACTGCCGTACATGTTCACGCCCTCGGCCTTGTAGAGAGCCATCATCTCAGTGTTCATCTCGGCTTTTTTGGGGTCGTTGATCTTGAGATGGGCGTAGCGCTGCTTGAGGGCCTCGACCTTGGGCTGGATGCGCATCATCTTCAACGAGGATTTCATCATCATGAACCGCGTGGGCAGCATGAGGAGGTTGAAGACGACGGTGACGACGATGATGGCCCAGCCCCAGTTGTCGACGCCGTGCTCAACCAGGAAGCGCAGGGCCAGGTAGAGGGGCTTGGCAATGACGGTGAGCCAGCCGAACTGGATGAGGGGTTCGAGCGATTCCCCGGTGGACTTGCCGTCCGAGCCTGTGGCGTGGATGGAGGAGAGCACGTCCATCGCCTTGGGGCCGGCATAGAGGCGCAGGCGGGTGGCACCGCTGGTGTCACCCACGGCCAGGCCAAGCACATGGGCCGGCTTCTTCTCGCTATTGGGGTTGCTCAGGTCGCCTGGCAGGTCGATGGTGTTGTGCAGCGTGACGAGTGTGGCGCGCTCGGGAGCGCCGGGCAGAAAGGCCGAGACGAAGTAGAGATCGGTGATGGCCGCGTAGGCGTAGGGCTGGTCGAAGGTGGCGTTGTTGCCCACCTTGGCGACGGCCTGCGAGTCCTGCTTGCCATCGAGGGACCAGGCAAACTGCGAGGTTGCGGACGTGGGCACCTGGGATCGGGTCAAGGACGAGGGAAGGAACTCCTCCATGTCGCCGAGGCCGGAGGGCCAAGCCACCAGCGCGCGCACCGGCGCGCCATTGCGCTTGACTTCGGCCTCGACGGTGAGGACATAACTGGAGTCGAAGCGGAAGGTCTTCACCACGTCCAGATCACCCGCGGCGTAGTGGAAGGTAAGGGCGTTGGTGGCCGGGACTTCCGCATGGCCGGTGGGCGAGGGCTGAGCGCCTGAGGCCGTGACCTGATAGAGCGCCTGGTCCAACTGCGCGGTGAGGGCCGGCTCGTAGGTGAAGAGCGAGAGCGGGAAGCCGAACTTTTCAGCGGCCTGGGGCTGAACCATATCCAGCGGCTTGCCGGCTGAGTCCAAGTACTTTTTCAGGATCCAGTGCTTGACCTGCGCGCCGCGATTGGTGAAAACGATCTTGTACTGTTCGTTTTCGACCGTGGTCTCTGTTTCGAGCGCGGCGGCGACGGCCGGTGTGGGTGCGAGAGCCTGCACGGAACCGGCGGCCAACTGCGGCTGGGCTGGCTGGCCTGGAGCGGCGGCCTGCGAGGCCGCCTGCGGCGGCTGGGATTGAGATTGGGTTTGGGCGGGCGCTGGTTCAGCCGGCTTGGGCTTGAAAAAGTACTGGTAGCCGAAGAGTACGACGAGCATCAGCAGGAAGAAGGCCATGGTGGAGCGCATATCGCCGCCACTGCCGCCGCCGGAGCCCTGGGTCTGAAGATTTGGATTGCGAATTTCGGGCAAAGGATACTTCCTGTCGATTCGAAAAGGGCAGCCCGTCGGGCCGCTGCTTCTTCTATGGTAACGGTTCGTGGGGAAAAGGTCTTGGAATCGCGGCAGGCGGGACCGGATCGAGCCCTCCGCGGGCGAACGGGTTGCAGCGCAGCAGCCTCCAGACCGCCAGTGCCACGCCACGCAAGGGGCCGTGGGTGGCGATGGCGATGGAGGCATACTCCGAGCAGGTGGGCAGGTAGCGGCAGCCGCCGCCGGGGTTGAGCGAATGCAGGGCAGGCGAGAGCCAGCGGCGGTAGAAGACGAGTGTGGCAAGCAACAGGCGCGTCATAGTGCGGGCTTTCGGCATTACCAGGGATACTTTGTCCTGTTCAATTCCGCGGAGTGTCGCCGCTCCCTGGTGGTCGCGTCGACTTGAGGTCTGTGGATTCGGGATGCATCATCCCTGGTAATGCTGTAGGCGAGGCGGACTGCTGGGCTGAAATCGGGGTTGCGATTCGCGCCGCCTCGGCATTTGCCTGCTGAAGGATACGCACAATCTCCGCTTCAAGTTTCGCAAATTCGAGGGTGAGCACAATGCGGCGGGGATGAAAGATGAGATCGCAACCCTGGGGCAGAAGGTCCACGTGGCGGCGCAGGGCCTCTCTCATGCGGCGCTTGATGCGGTTGCGTTCATGGGCCTTGCCCAGCACCTTGCCCGCGGTGAGGCCGACGCGCGAGGCTGCTGGGTGGTCTGGGGAGCGGTCGGCGCCTGCCGCCTGTTGCGGGGCCAGGAACCAGCTCATGGATGCGGATTGGCGCTTGCGGCTGGAGGCATAGGCGCGCTGATAGCCTGCGTGCTTCCGCAGGCGCGCGTCGGTCAGGGACTGACTGGCGGATGGGCGCTGAGCAGGATTGGGAGGGGTGTTCATGGCAGTGCCGATAGGGGTCCAGCCGGAGCGATGGCGATACGCAACACCTTCCGGCTGAGACAGAACGGCGGGGAGGGGTTAGTCGCGGAAGCCGGCGCTGACGGCCACGCGCTTGCGGCCGATGGCGCGACGGCGGCTCAGGACGGCTGCGCCGCTCTTGGTCTTCATGCGCGCGCGGAACCCGTGCGTCTTCACGCGTTTGCGGCGATTGGGTTGAAATGTGCGCTTGGGCATAAAAACGCGCTCCTGTTTCCTGAAGAAAATCTGCGCCTTGACGGCAAGTCTCAAGTGTATCGCAGGTTGGGCCAGGAATCCAGCGCAAACTGTCTTGAGGCCGGTACCGCGCCGTCCAAGCCTTCCTGGAACTCTTCTCAGGAGTCGCTCGACCAGCGCCACAATAGTGCGGGCGGGGCTGCTCTCAATGTGAGCGTGGCTGCTTTTTGCAGTGACTCTGGTAACACCCTTGCGGCGAGTTTCACCAGCAATGGTGCAACTCAATCCGCTGATAAAAAGTTATGTGAAAGACTGATTGCAATATCCCCCAAATGTGCTACTATCGGGACCGTTCAAGAAAGTTTCCCAGCGTCCCACGGAACGAGTTTATCCACGCCCCAAGGTCGAATTCGGGGGGCAGATTAGCGGCATTCAGGCAGTTGTGAGCGGCAGTTGATTGGACGAGAAGCCAAGGCTTTTCGCCAATGAGGAGCCGTTGCCAAAATCCCGCGGATGAACCGGACCGGCCATACAGAGGCGGCGCAGGCAAGGATTGGCACGATGGCATTCGCAATTTCGCAGGCAGCGGCACTCAACCCCTGGCTCCAGATTCTCGCGGCTTTGGAAAAGAAGGTCATCCGCCAGTCCTTTGAGACCTGGCTCAAACCTACGCGCTACAGCCACGCCGCGGGCCGCACGCTGTATGTGCGCGTGCCCTCGCCGGAGTTCCAGCACATCGGCGACAAGTACGGCGACCTGATTCAGGAGGCCATTGACCTGCAGTCGCTGGAGTTCGACGACGTCAGCTTCGTGACCGCCGAGGAAGACCCCTCGATTCCGCCGCAGCGCAAGGATGGAGGCTTCGGCCCCGTCTCCACGCACGCGCCCACGGCGCCACCCGCAGCGCCGGCGCGCACGCCGGAGCAAGCGCGCTTCGACTGGTCCACCGCGGCGCAGCTCAACCCACGTTACACATTCGATGCGTTCGTGATCGGTAACGGCAACCAGTTTGCCCGCGCCGCTTCGCTGGCCGTGGCCGAACGTCCCTCGAAGGCTTACAATCCGCTCTTCCTCTATGGCGGCGTCGGCATGGGCAAGACCCACCTGATGCACGCCATCGGCCACGAGGTGAAGCGCCGCCAGCCGGTGGCCAGCATCTGCTACGTCTCCGCGGAAAAGTTCACCAACGAGATGATCACCTCGCTGCGCAACGACCGCATGACCAGCTTCCGCGATCGCTTCCGCACCGTGGACGTGCTGCTGATCGACGACATCCAGTTCATCGCCCAGAAGGAGCGCACCCAGGAGGAGTTCTTCCACACCTTCAACGCGCTGCACGAGAGCATGAAGCAGATCGTGATCGCCTCGGACCGGCCGCCCAAGGAGCTGGCGGAGATCGAGGACCGGCTGCGGTCGCGCTTCGAGTGGGGCCTGATCGCCGACATTCAGCCGCCGGACCTGGAAACCAAGGTGGCCATCCTGCAGAAGAAGTCAGAGAGCGAGCAGGTGCAACTGCCGACCGACGTTGCGCTTTTTGTGGCCTCGAACGTGCGCACCAACGTGCGCGAGCTGGAAGGCGCCCTGGTGCGGCTGATCGCCTGGTGCCAGCTGAACCGCATGGAGATCACGCTGGCGTCGACCCAGCAGTGCCTGAAGCAGTTCATCGACATGCAGGTGCGCAAGATCACCATCGAGGCCATCCAGCGCGCCGTATCCGAGCAGTTCGGCATGCGGGTCACCGACCTGAAGCAGAAGAACAACTCGCGCAATGTGGTGGTGCCGCGGCAGATCGCGATGTACTTGGCCAAGCAGATGACCGAGGCCAGTTTGCCTGAGATCGGGCGGCAGTTCGGGAACAAGCACCACACCACGGTGATGCACTCGATCAGCAAGATCGACGAGCTGCGCCGCACCGACAAGGACCTGCACCGCACGCTCAATAAACTGCAGGAGCAGTTGAACGCGTGAGGAGCTAGTCAGCAAGTAAGCGAAAAGCCGAAGCCCACGTCTCTGTCAACGGCGCGGGGCTTCTTTGCGTGCGCTTTCAGAACTGCGTCAGGCTCAGGACGTTGCTGTCGGGATCATAAAACCAGGCGATGCGGGCGCCGCTGGGCGCGGTCCAGATGCCGAGCGGGTCAGAGTCATTGAGGCCGGGATAGCGCAGAAAAACGACGCCGGCAGCGGTGAGACGCTCGACGGTGGCTTCAATGGCTTCCACCTCCCAACCCAGCACGGTGAAGGGCGCCGGGTGGTGGTCAGTCACGGTGGTTACCCGCAGCATGGTTCCGTTCGCTTCGAAGATCAAAGCAAAGGGCGCCTCGTCGGCAACCAGGCGAAGCCCCAACAGATCTTCATAGAAAGCGCGTGCCTTCGCCGGATCTGTTGTGGGGACAAAGGCGACCAGCTTGCTGCTGCCGAGAATCGATTCCGTTTCCATGGAATTCTTTCTCCGAATTGAAACCTGAGAGCTTCAAAGGCAATCGATACTAGCGGCGTGGCCGTCCGCGATCCCCAGAGCTTCGTCCACGATCGCCGAAGCCGCGCGGTTTGACGGGCGGGGCGACGGGCAGGTTGGTCTTGCCCGCCGGGTAGACGGCGAGGAAGCGGTCCTGGCCTTCGCCATTGCTGGCTGTCTCCACGCCTTCGATTCCGCGGAAGGCCATGTGCAGCAGGCGGCGCTCGCGGCTGTTCGTGGGCGGGAAGGCGTATGGGATGCCGGACTTGCGCACCTTTTCCGCGGCGGTCTCGGCGGTCATGCGCAGTTCCTGGGCGCGCAGAGCCTTGAAGTTGTCGGCATCAAAGCTGATCAGGTCGCCCTCGCGCTGGTCGAGACGGAGCATCTGCGCGGAGATCGTCTCCAGGGCTAGCAGCAGTTCGCCGTTGTGCTGGGTGACCAGCGGCACGTCGGGGCCGGCCAGCTCGACGCAGAGGGCGGGAGCCTGCCCCTCCGGGTCGGGCGCGCCGTCGCCGGCGGTGATGCGGTACTTGAGGCGCATGCCGCCCAGCTTGTTAAGGGTGGCGAGGAATCCGGCAATCTTCTGGGCAGCTTGCTGCAGGTCGGCGATGGGCATAACAAACCAGTATCGCAGAGCGGGGCGGGGAATGTTGGGCGAATGTGGCTGTAGTTTCCATGCTCAACATTTTACGTGTTGCTTCACGATGGGAGTGTTACGTTAACCGAAGGCAAATTCAGATTTTCAGGCTTTGATTTCAATGGAGAACTCCGGTCACGCGAATGCACAGGCTTTTTGAACTGTTTCTTCTGCTGGTGGTGGGCGCAAGCGCGGCTGCGGCGCATGCGCAGGGCGGGCCGCCGTTTATTACCGACGACCCCGGCACGCCCGGCAACAAGCGCTGGGAGATCAACTTCGGCTGGATCGCCAACCACAACCCCGGCCAGGCCTATTACCAATTGCCCGATTTCGATTTCAACTACGGATGGGGCGACCGCATTCAGCTCAAGTACGAAGTGCCGCTTGCTGCGGCGACCGACCAGAACAACACTACGCGCGCCGGGCTGGGCGAATCGCTGCTGGGCGTTAAGTGGAGGCCCTACGAGCATCATCGCGCCGGCGAACTTAAGTCGGACGAGAATATGGACTTCTCGCTGGGCACGTTTCCGCAGGCCTCCATCAACAACCCGACTAGCGCTGTTCGGCGCGGAATTGTCGAGAACGGACCGCAATATTATCTGCCGGTCGAATTCACGGCCAAGCTGGGTCCCATCGGCATCGATGGCGAGGTGGGCCGCTGGTTTGGCAACCGCAATGTTCCGAACCGCTGGGGTCGCGGACTGATTGTGGGGCACGAATTCAGCAGCCGCTTCGAGCTCTACGGAGAAATCTACGATCTCCAGGACATCAACCGCATCGCCGGCGCGCCCAAGCAGCGCGAGTTGACGCTGGATATAGGTGGGCGGCAGACGCTGGATCGCGGCGGACACCTGCGTCTGCTGTTCATGGGCGGGCGCGGTATCCAGGCCGTGACTCGCCAGAACAGCGAGCCGGATTGGATCGCCTACATAGGCGTTCAACTACAGCTCGGGCCACAAGCGAAAGAAGCGCCGGGCGAGAAGCCATGAGGCAGGCCGGCGGAGCAATGGGAGAATAGAGTCATGCCGCAACTCGAGCCGATTGTGCTGTCCGCCGCCCAGGCCCGCGTCCTGGGCGCACTCGTCGAAAAGGAAGTGACCACGCCGGACTACTATCCGCTGTCAATGAATGCGCTGGTGAATGCGTGCATTCAGCGGTCGAATCGCGAGCCGGTGATGGATCTGGACGAAGAGGCGGTGCGCCAGGCGCTGCATGGCCTGGAAGACTTGCGGCTGGCTGGCCGCGCCCGCGGCGCCGATGGGCGCGTGACCAAATACGAGCACTGGTTGGGCGAGGCCTTCAACTTCAACCGCGCGGAGACGGCGCTGCTTTGCGTGCTGCTGCTGCGTGGGCCGCAGACTCCTGGAGAGCTGCGCGGTCGCACCGAGCGTCTGCACCGGTTCGATGAGATCGGCGAGGTGCTGGCTGGACTGCAAAAGCTGATGGAGCGGGAGCCGGCGCTGGTGGCTGTGCTGCCGCGTCAGCCGGGGACCAAGGAGTCGCGCTATGCGCATTTGCTTTCGGGGACGGTGGAGGCGGTGGTTGCGGCGGAAGAGACTCCCTTCGCGCGTCGCGACTCCGGACAGGGTGCCGGGGACGACGAGCGGATTGCGCGGTTGGAAACCGCCGTCGCGGAACTTAAGCGGGAGATGGCCGCATTGCGGCAGAAGATCGACGACCTGTTCGGGGACTGATGTGCGAAGCTCGGTCTTTGAAATCAAAAATCGCGCCAAACAGGGCGGCGAGTGGAACGGAGCCTTTCTTCAGCGCTTGGGGTGCTGTCCTGCTCGCTGCGGAAAGATCAGAATGCATGCAATCACGAGCACAACCAGCGTAGCGGAGGCGGAATAGCGGCTTAAATTGAGGCCGCCATGCTCCAAGGGCTTATCGAGAAAATCGCCGACAACGGCGCCAAGCGGCCGCGTCAGAATAAACGCCACCCAGAACAGCACTGTTTTCGAAATCTTTGTCCAGAAATGGCAAGCCGCCACGAGAACAAGAAGCGAACCGAAGATCACCGCCGCCCCGCCATACCCAAGCCCCGCGCTGTCGGCCGTCCAGTCGCCAAGGGCAGTTCCGAGGGTTTGCGAAAACATGATCGTCACCCAGTAAAACATCTCAACCTTGGGTGTGCTGACGGTATTGACCGAGATCGACCCCAACGACCAGTACCATACGCCAAGCGAAGACAGCAAGAGCACAAGTAAAATTAAGCTGCCGCCCGCATAGCCAAGGCCGAGAGAGCGGTCGGCAAAGTCCGCCATGGTGGTTCCAACCGTAGTGGTGGCGATAATCGTCGTCCAATACAGGAACGGATGAAATCGCTTCGCAATCACCTGCGCCGCAACCGCGACAACAAAGATCGCCGCAAAGATTGCCGTGCCTACCAGGTAGCCGAGATTCATCGACATCGTCACGGCATCCCCGCCCGTTTCGCCTAGGGTGGTGCAGAGAATCTTGACGATCCAAAAAACCAAAGTGACCGCGGGCACTTTGCTGAAGAGGTTTTCGCTTGATGCATCGGCTTGTTGTTTCGCAAACGGCATTCAATCCTCCGGAGAAAGAATAAGACATTGTGGAGTGCGCATCGCGTGGCAACTTCTGCATGGCCGCGCTATGGCCGAAGCGCCCTGGCGGTGCGAGAGAAGACTCGCCGGGGCTCTGCTTCCCCGCGCATCCTCGTTCCGGCCAACGGCTTCAACGAAGCGGAGACCGGACGAGGCTAAATCAGCTCATGCCCCGCGAACCAGTACCCGATCTCAAACGCGGCGGTGTCTTCGGCGTCGGAGCCGTGGATGGCGTTTTCCTGGATGGAGCCGGCGAACTTCTTGCGGATGGTTCCCTCTTCGGCGTTGGCGGGGTTGGTGGCGCCCATCAGCTTGCGCAGGTCGTCAATGGAATTCTCCTTTTCAAGAACCATGAGAACCAGCGGGCCAGAGGACATGAAATCGCAAAGCCCGTCAAAGAATGGCTTCCTGGCGTGGACGGCATAAAAGCCCTTGGCCTGCTCTTTAGAGATCGACTGTTTTTTGATGGCCACGATCTGGAAGCCGGCCTTGACGATCTCGGCCAGAATGGCCCCGGTGAAACCTTTGCGGACCGCGTCCGGCTTGACGATGCTGAAGGTGCGTTGCGGCACTTGGATTGCTCCTCGGAAGAGATTGAAGCTTCGACTCTATTGTAATTTGCGCCGATTACGGCTGCCCGCGGGGACGGAAATCTGGTAGAGTTTCGGCATGTTTGGCTTAGGCGCACCTTGTCGTTATTCGAACGCATTCCTTGTTGTACTGGTTGCCGGACTGGGCGGCGCTATGGCCGTTGGACAGACTGCGCTGCCTGCCGCACAGCTTGCGGTCGTGCCCGCCGTCGCGCCCGCCACGCCGGAACTGCGGGTCTTCGATCCCTCGCTGCTCGACCCGACAGTGGATCCCTGCGAGAACTTTTACCGCTTCAGTTGCAATGGGTGGTTCGAGCGCAACCCACTGCCCGCCGATCAGGCTGTCTATGGCCGCTTTACCGAGCTGTTTGAGCTGAACCGCTTGCACCTGAGGCAGATTCTGGAAGAGGCGGCCTCGCCCGCGGCTGCGCGCAACGCAAACGAAAACCCGCGCTCTGCCAACGAACAGAAGATCGGCGACGAGTACGCGAGCTGCATGGACACGGCGGCCGTAGACAAGCTGGGGTTGGCGCCTCTGAAGCCGGAACTGGACCGGATTGCCGCGCTCAAGACGGCGGCGGAGTTGCCGGCGCTGTTGGCGCATCTGCACGCCATCGGCGTGAACGCGTTCTTTGGCGTGGGCTCGAACCAGGACTTTGCCGATTCGAATGCGGTGATTGCGTTTTATGGCGCGGGCGGCCTGGGTTTGCCGGAGCGCGACTACTACACACGGACCGATGCGAAGAGCGTGGAACTGCGCCAGCAATACGTGGCTCACGTACGGACGATCTTTACGCTGGCGGGCGAGCGGGAGGCGCAGGCTGCCAGGGATGCAAAGACCGTGCTGGCGCTTGAGACGCGGCTGGCCAAGGCTTCGCTGACCATTACCGAGCTACGCGATCCGCAGAATCTGAATCACCCGACGGATGTGGCCGGCTTCTCAAAAGAGCTGACGCACTTTTCGCTGGGCGATTATACGGCCGCCGCGCACGCGCCCGCCTCCGGCAAGGTGAACGATACGGAGCCGAAGTTTTTTGCGGAGTTCAACGCTCTGGTGGCCAATACGCCGATGAAGCAGATCAGGGCTTATCTGCGCTGGCACTTGCTGCACGCCTACGCCGGCGGCAGCTTGCCTGAGAGCTTCGACCACGAGACGTGGAACTTCTACTTGCACATTCTGAACGGCGCGGAGAAGCAGCAGGAGCGCTGGAAGCGCTGCACCAGCCGCGTGGATCTGGAACTGGGCGAGGCGCTTGGCCAGGTGTATGCAGCGAAGTATTTTCCGCCGGCCGAGAAGAAGCGCACGCTGGAGATGACGCTGGCGATCGAACAGGCGATGGACAAGGATATCGGTGCGCTGGACTGGATGAGCGCGGAGACCAAGGCCAAGGCCAGGGACAAGCTGCACGCGGTGATGAACAAGATCGGCTATCCGGACAAGTGGCGCGACTACTCGAAGCTGAAAATTGTGCGCGGGGACGCGCTGGGCAACGAGATGCGCGCGCGGGAGTTCGAGCATGCGCGCGACCTGGCCAAGATCGGCAAGCCGGTAGACAAGGGCGAGTGGATGATGACGCCGCCCACCGTGAACGCCTACTACGATCCGCAGATGAACAATGTGAACTTCCCTGCCGGCTATTTGCAGCCGCCGTTTTTCAGCGGCAAGGAGGACGACGCGGCCAACTACGGCGACATGGGCTCGACCATTGGGCACGAGCTGACCCACGGCTTCGACGACCAGGGCCGGCAGTTCGACAAGGACGGCAACCTGAAGGAATGGTGGACCAAGGACGACGAACAAAAATTCTCAGACCGCGCCGATTGCATGGTCAGGCAGTATGACGCCATTGAAGCCGTGCCGGGCGTTCACCTGAACGGCAAGCTGACGCTGGGCGAGAACCTGGCCGACCTGGGCGGATTGTGGCTGGCTTGGCTGGCGTGGCTCGACAAGGCCGAGACCGCGCACCTGGACATGAACGCGAAGACCGACGGCTATACGCCGGATCAGCGGTTCTGGATCGCGTATGCGCAGCAGTGGTGCACGCAGACGCGGCCCGAGCAGTTGAGAACGCAAGCGCAGAGCGATCCCCATGCGCCGGACGAGTACCGGACCAATACGGTGCTGACGGATTTGCCGGAGTTTGCGAAGAGCTTCAGTTGCAGGAAGGCGGCGGCGATGGTGAGCCCGAAGCCGTGCCGAGTGTGGTAGGAGGCAGCTAAGAGCTAGCCTTTGCCGATGACGCGGGCGAGGGTTGCGCCGATTTCGGCGGGGGAGACGACGACGTGAATGCCGGCCGCGGTCATAGCTTTCATCTTGTCGGCGGCGGTGCCCTGGCCGCCGGAGATGATGGCTCCGGCGTGGCCCATGCGGCGGCCGGGAGGGGCGGTCTGGCCGGCGATGAAGCCGACTACCGGCTTCTTGACATAGAGCTTGACGAACTCTGCGGCGGCTTCCTCGGCAGCGCCGCCGATCTCGCCGATCAGGACGATGGCTTCGGTTTCGGGGTCGTCGTTGAAGAGGCGCAGCGCGTCGATGTGGGTGGTGCCGACGATCGGGTCGCCGCCGATGCCGATGGCGGTTGACTGGCCGATGCCGCGCTGGGTCAACTGATACACAGCTTCATAGGTCAGCGTTCCCGAGCGGGAGACGATGCCGATCAATCCCTTTTTGTGAATGTTGCCGGGCATGATGCCGATCTTGGCCTTGCCGGGAGAGATGACGCCGGGGCAGTTGGGGCCGATCAGCCGTGATTTTGAGTTCTTGAGCTTGGCCCACACCTTGACCATATCGAGGGTGGGAATGCCCTCGGTGATGGCCACGATGAGGGGAATGCCCGCGTCCTCGGCCTCGAGAATGGCGTCGGCGGCAAACGGCGGCGGAACGAAGATCATCGTGGCATTGGCGCCGGTCGCGGCTACCGCGTCCGCCACAGTGTTGAAGACCGGCCAGCCTTCGTGGGTGGTCCCGCCCTTGCCGGGAGTTACTCCACCGACAACGTTGGTTCCGTATTCAGCGCAGCTCATGGCGTGGAAAGTACCTTCTTTGCCTGTAAGTCCTTGAACAATTAAACGGGTGTTCCTATCGACTAAGACCGCCATGTTATGCCCCCACGCTTGCAGCCGCGGTTACAACTAACTCCGCTGCTTCTTTCATTGTTTCGCCGACCTGGAAGTTGAGGCCCGACTCGGCGAGGATTCTGCGGCCTTCCTCGACGTTGGTGCCTTCGAGGCGCAGAACGATGGGCACGGTGATATGGAGGTTGCGCGCGGCGGCGACTACGCCGGTGGCCAGGCGATCCACACGGAGAATGCCGCCGAAGATGTTGATGAAGATGGCCTTGACGTTGGCGTCGGAGAGGAGGATTTCAAAGGCGTGTTCGATCTGCTCCTGGGTTGCGCTGCCGCCTACATCAAGAAAATTGGCGGGGCTGCCGCCGGCGTACTGAATAATGTCCATGGTGGCCATGGCCAGGCCAGCGCCGTTGACCATGCAGGCAATGGAGCCGTCGAGCTTGATGTAGTTGAGTGCGTACTTGCTGGCCTCCACTTCAAGCGGGTCTTCTTCGGCGGTGTCGCGCAGAGCTTTGATCTCCGGATGGCGGAAGAGGGCGTTGTCGTCGAAGGTGATCTTGGCGTCGAGAGCGAAGAGCTTGTCGTCTTTAGTGGTGATGAAGGGATTGATCTCGACCAGCGAGGCGTCGGTCTCGATGAAGGCTTTGTAGAGGCTCTGGAAGAATGCGACTGCGGCGGTGATCTGCGCGGGCTTGAGGCCGAGGGCAAAGGCCAGCTTGCGGGCCTGCCATGCGCCAAAGCCCATGGCCGGGTCGATGGTTTCCTTGAAGATGGCCTTGGGGTCTTTGGCGGCCACTTCTTCAATCTCCATGCCGCCGGCCTTGGAGGCCATGAAGACCAGCCTGCCGGTGGCGCGGTCGAGGACGATGCCGAGATAAAGCTCGCGGTCAATGGCCGCGGTCTCCTCGATGAGCAGGCGCTGCACCTTTTGGCCTTGCGGGCCGGTCTGGTGGGTGACAAGCGTCATGCCGAGGATGTTCTTGGCGTAAAGCTCGGCGTCCTCGCGGGTGCGCGCCACTTTGACGCCGCCGCCCTTGCCGCGGCCTCCGGCGTGAATCTGCGCCTTCACCACGACGCCGCTTGCGCCCTCGGCAAACAGCTTGCGGGCCACCGCCGTGGCTTCTTCGAGGGTGTTGGCCACTTCGCCCCTGGGCACGGCGACGCCGTATTTCGCCAGGATTTCCTTTGCTTGGTACTCGTGAATCTTCATGTTGGTTGGGACCGCCCACATCCGCTGCTGTTGGGGAATTCGGGACCGAGCCCGTCTGATTCCGAGCCCGCGCGACCGTGCCAGCGGTATGCAAATAGTATCTTGCCCGCCAAAGGAGGGGCAAACAGGGGTGCATTCTCAGAATGCGGCAGGGCGCGGCCTGACGTTGGCATGACTCGCCGTTATCATGGAGAATATGGACTCTTTGAAAGAGCTTTTGAAACCGCTGGCGGAGGATGGCGCGGCATTGACCCGGGAGCAGGCGGCCGGCGTGCTGGAAGAGATCCTGGCCGGCGGCGTGCCGGAGGTGGAGACCGCGGCGCTGCTCACCGTGCTGGCCACGCGGGGCGAACTGGCGCCGGAGCTGGCCGGCTTTGTCCAGGTGATGCGCCAGCGCGTTACGCCGCTGCCGCTCACGGACGAGGAGCGGGACGAGCTGGTGGACGTGGTGGGCACGGGCGGCGGAGGGCCGTTGACCTTTAATATCTCGTCGGGCGCGGCGCTGGTGGCTGCGGCGGCTGGAGCCAAAGTGGCCAAGCACGGCAACCGGGCCGTCACCTCGCTGTGCGGCGCGGCAGACGTGCTCGAGGCCCTCGGAGTGCCCATCGCGCTGGGGCCGGAGCTCGCTGTTCAGTGCCTGCGCGAGACTGGATTCATGTTCCTATTTGCGCCGCTCTATCACCCGGCGATGAAGGCGTTGGGGCCGTTGCGCCGGGCGCTGGGTTTTCGCACCATCTTCAACCTCTGCGGGCCGCTGACCAATCCGGCGGGGGCGCGCGTGCAGGTGATCGGGGTGCTGGCGCCGAGCAAGGTGCTGCTGGTGGGTCGAACGCTGGCGGCTCTGGGAGCAAAACGGGCGTTTGTGGTGCATGGGACGGACGGCATCGACGAACTGACGACGACTGGCGAGTCGATTGTGGCGCGGATCGAGGAGCCGGAGGGGGGCGGCGAGCCCACGTTGAGGGCTTCGCGCATTACGCCGGAGATGGCCGGACTGCCCCGCGTCACGCTGGATCAATTTGTCGGCGGCGATGTGAAGACCAACGCGGCTTTGCTTTACGACGTGCTGACCGGCATTCCCGGCGCGCGGCGCGACATTGTGCTGCTGAACGCCGCCGCCGCCCTCGTGGCCGCCGGGCTGGCCGCCGATCTGAAGGAAGGCGTCCGGTTGGGCGCTGAAGCCATCGACTCCGGCCAGGCAGCGGTAACCCTCGCCAAACTGAGGGATTTTGGAGCAAAGTTCGGGGCAAAACAGTAAATTGTGCAGAGATATTCTATAAATGGTCTATACTTTTGGTATAGACCATAGCCGGGAGACTCACGATGGCGACGACAAATTCCACTGCCAAGCCGCAAGCCACGCCCGCCGTCAAGACCGCCAAGCTGTTCAAGAACGGCCGCAGCCAGGCCGTGCGTCTGCCCAAGGAGTTCCGCTTCGAGGGGACGGAGGTTGCCATCCGCAGGGATGAGAAGAGCGGAGATGTGACGCTTACCCAGTCCATTTCGCCCGCTGCCCCTGCGAAAAATTTGCAGGAACTGCTCGACCTCTACGACGCGCACAATCTTTCCCTGGAGGATTTCGAAATCGAAGTTCGCAAGCTGGGAAAGTTGACCATGCAGGAGCTGTTTCTTCTCTTCGATTGGGCCAAATTTCCCGAAGATTTTATGGCGGATCGCGAAGTTCATATGCCGCGAGAGCTGGATCTCTTCTAAATGCCGCCCCAATATATGTTGGACACGAACATCGTCAGCTATCTGCTGAAAGGGCAGGCGCCCGCGCTGCGGACCCGGTTTGACCTTGGAACGGCTGAGGCGATAGCCATCTCCTCCATCACCGAGGCAGAGGTGTTCTATGGTTTGGCGCGAAAGCCCGGCGCGGTGCGGCTAAGATTCGCTGCGGAGGCATTCTTCGTGAGCGTCACGCGTCTGGCCTGGGACTCGGCAGCGGCTCGGGCCTATGGGCTGTTAAGGGCTGAACAGGAACGCAAAGGCAAACCGCTCAGCACGGAAGATATGATGATCGCCGCGCACACGTTGTCGCTGGGGTTAACCCTCGTGACGCACGACCAGGCGTTTTCCCTTGTCGATGGCCTCAAGACTGAAGATTGGACTGTCGGCTAGAGCTACTTCGAGGCTAGTGCAAGCCTTGTTGAGACCATTGCAAAGCTACAGCAGCCCGCCACGCCCTGCCAGCCGCCGCGACAGCAGCCAGGAGAGCAGCGAGGCTCCGAGAGCCAGAGCAACCCAGCCGGCTTGCTCGACGGGAGCGACGAGGGCGGCGGGGAGATGCGGCAGGGTGAGCGTGGGCGCGCTCAGGACGGGCAGGCCTAGGCGAACCATCTCGAATGCGGCCCAGCCGAAGACTCCGGCGGCGAGCAGAATGCCGGGGACGGCCCGCTTCCAGGGGAACGGGATCGGCGGAGGGGCCGAGGCTTCTTGCTGGACGCGCTCCATGACCGAGGCGAGAAAGCCCGAAGAGGGGATCAGATCCTCTTCGCTGGCCAGAACGCGGTCGATCTCAGCCTCGATCCTCCCGGTACGGTTGCTCCCGGCGCGCTCTTGCTCAGTGCGGATTGTTTTGGCTCGATTCAATTTGCGGCCTCCTTTTCTGTCTTCAGCGCGGAAACATCCATTGCGGCGTACTCGGTTTCGAGGCGCGGGAAACGCTGTCGCAACAAAGCCCGCGCGCGGGAGAGGCGGCCTTTCAGGGTTCCTTGGGGCAGGCCCATGGTCGCCGCAGCCGTGGCCACATCCATCTCATGAAAGTAGAACAGAACCACCGCTCGCGGTAACGCAGAGGCAGAGCCAGAACTGCGCGATGAACAGCATCGTGGCTTAACTGCGCGGCCAGCTCGCTGTGCTGTGTGGCGAGGCCGGCAGGCTCTGGTGCAGCCTCCAGAGGAAGAGTCTCCGTGGGAAATCGCTTCAACTCGGAGCGATAGACGTTGGCGGCCAGCGCAAACAGCCAGGTGGAAAAGCTGGACTCGCGCCGCCAGTGACTCAAGCCGCGCCAGGCGCGGAGAAATGCATCCTGTGCCATCTCCTCGGCGCGCCCGCGATCGCGGCAGTAGCGCCAGGCCATGTTGATCAGCGGCCCCTGCCAGCGGCGGACGATGCCCTCGAAGGCCCGCACGTCACCAGCCAGCACGCGGGCAACGTCCATAAGGTCGGCCAGGTTGTTTTCGGCGCTGGTTGCGGCATTCATTCTGGAGGTTGTGCCTCTGCAACAGGTAGGACCGTCTCTCTCCCGCTCTGGTTGCATTTTCTCGCAGTCCGCTCTGTTTTTTGAAATTATGCAACCGGATTCGCAGGCTGCCTGTCCTACCAAGCGCATGGGGAGACTCCCCGGCAAGGAGGAAGAGATGGAAGATAAGGCTGGTGTTTTGATTCCGATTTTCGGCATGTTGATTCCGATAATCGCCATCCTGTCGGTGTTTACGTTTGTCACCTTCGCCGTTTGGTTCGGCAACCGGCAAAAGGAGCGCGAGGCCTTTTACAAGTCGGAAACCCTGCGGCGGATCACCGAGGCTTCGGGTGAAGGGGCTAAGGCGGCCATTGAGCTGTTGCGGGAAGATGAGCGGCTCAAGCGGATCAAGGACCGCGAAGGCATGAAGGTTGGCGGCCTGGTGCTTACCGGTGTGGGCCTTGCACTGGTGATCTTCCTTGGGGCTCTGTCTGGTCCCAAGATCGCCCTGTGCGGCCTGATTCCCGGCCTCATCGGCGTGGCGTTGTTGATCTACGTGTATTTTTTGGCAGCGCCGGTGGAGTAGCCGCCTGCGGGCGTTCGTGCTTTGGTCTCTGCGTTAGTCTGGAGATTATGCGGACGGCCTACATCGGAATGGGGGGGAACCTGGCTAGCTGGGCCGGAGCGCCGGAGGCTACTCTGACGGCAGCGGCGCTGCGGCTGGAATCGCTGGGGCGGGTGGTTTGCCGGTCTTCGCTTTACTCGACTGCGCCGGTGGGGTTTGCGGCGCAGCCGCGGTTTGTGAACGCGGTGGTGGCGTTGGAGACGGAGCTGGAGCCAAGGGAACTGCTCGATGGGTTGCTGGCCATTGAGCAGGAGTTTGGGCGGGAGCGGGCGGCGGGGTTCGTGAACGGGCCGCGCATGCTGGACCTGGACATTCTGCTCTTGGGAGAACTCACAATCAGCGAGCCGGGGTTGGAGATTCCCCACCCCCGGCTGGCTGAGCGGGCATTTGTACTGATTCCTCTCAATGAGATTTCGCCGCAAATTGTTGATGACGGCCGCGGGGAGACCGTGGCGCAATTGCTCGCCAATCTGCAAAGCTCTGAAGGCGAAGCTCCCGCAGTGGTTCAAATCCAAAGCGAGGTTTGGCGCGCTGGCCCGGCGCCAGCAAGTTACCCGCTGCCGCTGCCCCGGTAGAATCGTCTGGTGGGCCTCGACTTCAACGTAATCGCAACAGCCGAAGCCGGCGGGCGGCGGGGGCGGATGCATCTGCCTCACCGGACGGTCGAGACGCCGGTCTTCATGCCAGTGGGCACGGCCGGTACGGTCAAAGCCGTTGCCCAGGACGTGCTCGAAACCCTCGGCGCGGAGATCATTCTCGGCAATACCTATCACCTCTACCTGCGCCCCGGCCACGATGCCATCCGGCGCATGGGCGGGCTGCACCGCTTCATCAGTTGGCCGCGCGCTCTGCTCACCGACTCCGGCGGCTTCCAGGTTTTCAGCCTGAGCCAGTTGCGCAAGGTCTCCGACGAGGGCGTGCGCTTCCGGTCGCATCTGGACGGCAGCAGCCATTTCTTTACTCCCGAGCACTCCATGGACGTGCAGATCGCGCTGGGCGCGGACATTTGCATGGCCTTTGACGAGTGCACGGAGTACCCCGCCGACCGCAACCGCGCCGAAGAGAGCCTCCGGCTGACCATGGTCTGGGCGCGGCGGTCGCTGGAGCGCTTCACCGCGCACCGCGACGAGGTAGTGTGGCACGAGGAGCTAGGCGGCCGCACGCAAAGCTTGTTCGGCATTGTGCAGGGCGGCATGTACCGCGATCTGCGCCGCGAAAGCGCGGAGCGGCTGGTGGAGATGGACTTCGACGGCTACGCCATCGGCGGCCTCAGCGTGGGCGAGTCGCGCGAGCTGACCATGGAGATGATCGCCGAGGTCCTTCCGCTGCTGCCCGCCGATAAGCCCCGCTACGTGATGGGCGTCGGCTACCCGGACGAGATAGAGCAGTATGCGCGCATGGGGGTGGAGATGATGGACTGCGTGCTGCCCACCCGCGCGGCGCGCCACGGGCTGCTCTTCACCAGCGAGGGGCGGCTGAACATCAAAGGCAAGCGCTACGCCGAGGATCAAGGCCCACCCGATCCGGCTTGCAACTGCCCCGTCTGCCAACGCTACTCGCGGGCCTACCTGCGCCACCTGATGCAGTCCGGCGAGGCGCTGTCGGGAACGCTGAACACCATCCACAACCTGGCTTACTATCTGGGAATCATGGAGCGTGTGCGGAAGAGCCTCCATCCCGAAGGCTGAAGGCTCTTGGTTAGCCGATGGCTCCGCCCAGCAGTTGTTTCAGCGCCTGGACGTACTCGGTCAGTGCCGTCCGGCCGGCTTCCGTCATGCGGTAGAGGGTCTGCGGTTTACGGAGGACAAACTTCTTTTCGACCGCCACGTAGCCGGCTTCTTCGAGCTTGGCGAGTTGCGCGCCCAGATTGCCGTCGGTCGAGCCGGTCTTCGTGCGCAGCCAGGTAAACTCCGCCTCTTCCACTCCAACCAGCAGCGAGAGCAGGGCCAGGCGCAGCTTCCCGTGAATCACAGGATTCAGCTCCGGCAGCTCAGGCATGGGTCGCCTCCTGTTTGCGCGCAATCGATTCGCGGATCATCAAGTAGATTCCGAAGACGATCTGGCAGAGGAAGATGGCGGCGAGAAACGCAATCGAGCTTTGGTTGACTGTGCCAAAGCAGGAGACGACCGCTGCTACCCACCAGACCACCGCGCAGGCAAATTGCAGCTTCCACTTGAGAATCATGCTAGAGGCAGCGTTGGCCGTGGCAATCAAAGTCGAAGCCACTGCCGCGAAGATGCGCCAGTCCGTCATCCTGCCGCTGAAGCCGATAGCATCCAGGAGAACGAACATGGAAATCGCCATGGAAATCCAGGTGGCCCAGATGGCGCGGCTTTTGGTGGTTTCTGGCTTGTAGCCACACTTGCTTTGTTTGAGCCAGACGATGAGCCCCATCAGCACGCAAGCGCTGATCATGGTGATGGGCCACGCCAGGCCGTAATGGCACAAGCTCGACCATGCGATGGCGACATAATAGGCCACGCCCCACAGGACGAAGGTCCAGCCATAGCTTTGGGTGGTGCGCCGGCCCTCGGCGATCATGGATTCAATCAGGCTGAGCCTGTCTTTCAGTTCCAGCTCTTCAGCGTTTGCTGTCATTGCGATTCTCCTGTGAGATTCCGGAAAGTTGTCAGAGTAATCTCCAACAAGGAGAACTCTATTTTATAGAGCACAGAAAGTCAAGAACTATTTTTGCTCTTTTTTGAATTTGTTTTGGAATTTACGCTGGGATGAGCCCGGAAGACTGGGAGTCCAGCTTCGCCGGTTTGGCCGCCAGCCTCATTTGTGTCGGCCTCAAACGCGCCTGGCGGAGCCCATTCAACTCCCGCGTCACCCGGTCCAGCACTCCGGCCCAGTCGCTCGGCGTCCGCTGGCGCAACAGCCGGGTCGTGGGATACCAGGGAGTGGTCTCGATCCGCTGCATCCAGCGCCAGTCGCCCAGGTGGGGCAGCAGAATCCAGACCGGCTTACCCATGGCGCCGGCCAGGTGTGCAATGCAGGTGTCGGTGGTGATGACCAGATCGAGCGTCGCCATGAGCGCGGCAGTCTCGGCCAGGTCGCGGTCGCGGCTGGAGCCGTCCCAGACAAAAACATCGCCGGGCAGGCCGGACAATTGCTCCGCGGCCGCGCCTTTTTGCAGCGAGATCCAGGTCATGCCCGGCGCGCGCAACAGGGGCAGCAGGGTTTTCAGCTCCATGGACCGCAGGCGGTCCGCCTTGTAGCGGGGGTTGCCGGCCCAGGCAAGGCCCACGCGCAGAGGCCGCTCGGCGGGATGCGGGTTGGGCCGGACGTCTGGAAATTGCATCCGCTTCTCAAACGCAAGCTGCGGGTCGGCGCCCAGATAAGCGCCGGGCCAGGGAACCGTCTCCACCGTGGTCCCGAAGACAGCCGGCAGGCTTAGCAGCGGGCACTCCAGATCGAACTCCGGCGGCCCGCCGTGGCGGGCGCCCAGCAGCGCCGTCTCCGCGTGGCCGGCGCGCACCGCGGGCAGCGAACGCATCAGCCGCTCCATCGGCTCCTGCACCTGCAGAATAGGCACGCCGCCGCGCGCCGCCACCAGGGTCGCGTAGCGGCAGAATTGGATGGTGTCGCCCAGCCCCTGCTCGGCGTGGAGAAGAATCCGGCGTCCGTCGAGCGGCTCGCCCCGCCACCTGGGCTGGCGGAAGACCCTGGGGCTGCGGTGAACCTCGCGGAAGCGCCAGCGCGCCTCGTACCCCGGCCAGCCGCGCTCCCAGTCGCCCAGCCGCAGCCGGGTCAGGGCAAGGTTATACTTGGCGCCAGGGTGAGTCGGATCGCGCTCCACCGCCGCCTCGTGCGCCCTCAAGGCCTCGTCCATTCGGCCCATATCCAGCAGGGAGTTGCCGCGGTTGGAGGCCGAGGCCTGGTTGCCCAGCGCCTCGGCCCGCTCGAAGACCTCGACCGCCTCGGCATAGCGGCCGTCGTTGTGCAGCAGGATGCCGTGCATATTCACGGCCTCTGCGTGGTCCGGATCGCGCGCCAGAGCCCAACGCAGCCACTGCCACGCGCCGGCCTGGTCGCGCTCGGCAGCGCGGAACTGGCACCAGGCCACCAGCGTCTCCACTTGGGCTGGATTCAGAGCAAAGGCCTTGCGCAGGTGCGCCTCCGCCTCGGCCGGCCGGCGGCGTTCCCGCTCCAGAATCGCCAGGTTGATCCAACCCGCGACAAGATCCGGGCGCAACTCGACGGCCCGCTGCAATGCGGCCTCGGCGAAGACCTCGCGCCCCTGCTCACGCAGCAGGCTGCCTAAATTCATCCAGGCCGCGGCAAAGTCCGGCCGCAGCACCAGCGCGCGCCGGTAGCGGGCTTCGGCCTCCTTCAGCCTTCCCAGCCGCGCCAGCACAAACCCGGCTGCAAATTCGGCCTCGGGCAGTCGGACCTTGAGCGCCAGCGCATGCTCGTAACACGCCAGAGCCTCCTCATTCCGTCCCATCGCGGCCAGCGCATTGCCCAGGCCCAGATGAGCGGGCGCCAGCGCCGGCTGCCGCTTGAGGGCCAGTTCAAATTCCCGTACAGCTTCTTCTAGGCGGCCGGTAGCGATCTTCAGCTCGCCTAGGCCCATCCGGGCCAACGCATTCATCCCGTCCAGGCGGATGGCGTGGAGGTATGCGCGCTCAGACTCCTCGCTCCGGCCGGCGGCCTTCAGCGCCTGGCCCAGCGCGACCCATGCGGAAACCATCTCCGGCGCCGCTGCCACCGCGGCGGTGGCCATCTTGACCGCTGCTTCGGGCTGTCGGCTGGCCAGCGCCACCAGGCTGATGCCCACCAGCGCCTCCGGCTGGCGCGGGTTCTCGTCCAGCATCCGCTGGTAGCCGAGCGCCACCTCGGTCAACCGGCCGGTCAACATCTTCGCGGAACTCGTCTCTCTTGCCTGCAATGCCAAATCTCTCCCACAGATGCTGTCATCCTGAGCGGAGGTCGCCGCGGCGACCGCAGTCGAAGGACCTGCGGTTGTGCTTCTCCGCACTGGACCGAACCTTCCAGATCGACAACTTGGAAGCTAGAACCTTTCTTGCGGGCTCTCAATCGGAAAGCTTTCGCAAGGCGCGGTTTCCGGGTTCGAGATTCCCGTTTTTTCAGAGGGTTCAGCTTTGGGAAAGAGGCGAGCGGCCCCTTGGATTTACACTGGCGGGTACGCCTTTCGGAGGTTTTATGACCGCTGCATCTTTTGAGGCGCGGGTTCCGCTGGTGGAGCGCGACCAGGTTCCACCCGCGGTCGCCGACCTGTACGACAAGCTCTACGCCGAACGCGGCGTCGTTCCCAACATGTTCAAGGCGCTCTCCAACGTGCCGCCTCTGGTGTTGGGCGTTGCCGCCATGCTGAAGCCGCTGATGGCGGAGGGCGCGCTGACCGGCTGGTACAAAGAGTTGATAGCGACCCAAGTGGCCGCGCTCAACCGCTGCGAGTACTGCGTAAGCGCGCACAGCCGCCTTGCCGTGCTGCGCGGCGCCACGCCGGAGCAGGTGGCCAGCCTAGGTGGCTTCGAGACCGGTCCGTTCACGGGAAAAGAGAAAGCCGGCTTCCGCTACGCCGGTTTGCTGCATGGGTCGGGCAACGACATCGACGACGCGGCCTTTGCCCAAGTGAGTGAGCACTTCAGTCTGCCGGAGATCGTCGAGCTCACCGCCGTGGCCGCGGCCTTCGAGTTCTTCCCGCGCATCAACTCCGCCTTGCAGATTCCGGTGACCCCGCTGCCGGAAGAGAGCTGAGGGCTGATTGCCTCCCGGCTCTTACTTGCCCAACTGCTTGACGAAATAATCCGCCATCATGTGGTTGGCCTCCAGCGCTTCCGGCAGCAGGCTACATTCCAGGCCAGTGCAAAATATGCGATTCAATCGTATATTTTGCATTAGCCTAGATCCGGCTTGACATTGAAGGAACCGTGATGTAAGTTGGCCTGTCTTGTTAAATGCTTCCCCCACAACTCATGAAAGGAAAGAGGCATATGAAACGGGTTCGGTGGTTTCGTGCATTCGGATTGGCTGCAATCACATTGATGGCCAGTCTAACGCTGGCGGCGCAGGGTGATCTGGCGGCGATTCAGCAAAAGCTCAACGCGCAGTTCAAATTGACGACGACGACGCCCGACAATTCGGATATTGTTGCTCCTGGCGATGTGGTCGAGCTGCACAAGGATGGACTGAAGATGTCTGCTCTGGCGTCCACCCTGATGGAGTCGAACACGTACAAGGATGGGAAG
>CABDXY010000075.1_pt1 | contig 25899 bp, 18 predicted proteins | sample 3131871 | NCBI WGS metagenome assembly CABDXY01 (sample SAMEA5534336, study PRJEB31848) | metagenome | biome: tundra; feature: field; material: soil | place: USA | collected 2013-05 | depth 0.15 m
TCCCACTTGCCATGAGCCGCGTTTGGTACTATGCTCTTCTCATGCGTCGATGTCGCTAACACCGCCCTGGTGCCAGTTGCGATGCAGACGTGCGCCCGACACGCGCGCAGTCTTTCCCGCCTGACAGCTCGACCATCACCCCCACAAAACAGAACCGTCTGGGATCGCATCCCGGAAAGAGGAGATCATCATGGCGCGCATTGCCGCGGATGTAACTGAAATCATTGGCCGGACCCCGCTGGTGCGGCTCAATCGCATAGCGGCTGGCCTGCCCGCTACCGTTGTAGCCAAGCTGGAGAGCCAGAACCCGGTCTCGAGCGTAAAAGACCGCATCGGCCTGGCGATGATTGAGGCCGCCGAGAAGGCCGGCAAGATCAAGCCTGGCAAGACGGTGCTCATCGAGCCGACCAGCGGCAACACCGGCATCGCGCTGGCCTTTGTAGCCGCCGTCAAGGGCTACCGGCTGATCCTCATCCTGCCCGAAACCATGAGCCTGGAGCGCCGCGTGGTGCTGCTGGCCTTCGGCGCCGAGATCGTGCTGACCCCCGGCCCCAACGGCATGAAGGGCGCCATGGCCAAGGCCGAGGAGATACTGGCCAAGACCCCGAACGGCTTTATCCTGCAGCAGTTCGACAACCCCGCCAACCCCGCCATCCACTACGCCACCACCGGCCCGGAGATATGGGACGATACCGGCGGCAAGGTGGACATCCTCATCTCCGGCGTGGGCACCGGCGGCACCATTACCGGCGTAGCCAAGTACATCAAGGAGCGCAAGCCGGGGTTCAAGGCCATCGCCGTGGAGCCAACCGATAGCGCGGTGCTTTCCGGCGGCAAGCCCGGACCGCACAAGATCCAGGGCCTCGGCGCCGGCTTTGTGCCGGGCGTGCTGGACATGAGCCAGGTGGATGAGGTGGTGCAGGTGACCAACGAGGAGTCGATTGCCTTGGCCCGGCGGCTGCCGCTGGAAGAGGGCATTTTTGTGGGCATATCGTCGGGAGCGGCGGTGGCGGCGGCGCTGAAGGTTGCCGCAAGACCCGAAAATGCGGGCAAGCTGATCGTGGTGGTCCTGCCCGATTTCGGCGAGCGCTATCTCTCCAGCGTGCTGTTCGAGTCACTGCGCCAGCAGGCCCTGGCCCTGCCGGTCGAGGCGATTGCGGTGTAAGTAATTCGATGGCCGGCGGGATGGATTCCGTTCCGCCGGCCCCCAACGTTCGTCGGCTCTGCTACCGTTGTTGCAAGACCCGCTCTCATGTCTCTTTACGCCCGCATCCGCGAAGACATCAACTCCGTGCTGGAGCGCGACCCCGCCGCGCGTTCCCGGCTGGAAGTCTTTCTCTGCTATCCGGGGCTGTGGGCCGTCTGGATACACCGCATCTCGCACGCGCTTTGGGGCGCGAAGCTGCGGCTGGCGGCGCGATTGCTCTCCCAGGTGGGGCGTTTTTTCACCGGCGTGGATATTCACCCCGGAGCGACGCTGGGCCGGCGGTTGTTCATCGATCACGCAACCGGCGTAGTGATCGGCGAAACCGCCATCGTGGGCAACGACGTGACCATGTACCAGGGCGTGACCCTGGGAGGCACCGGCAAGGGCCACGGCAAGCGCCACCCCACGCTCTGTGACGGCGTTTTTGTCGGCAACAACGCCAACCTGCTGGGCAACATCACCATCGGCGAGAACTCGCGCGTGGGCGCAGGCTCGGTGGTGCTTGATGACGTGCCGCCCAACTCGACGGTCGTGGGGGTTCCGGCCCACATCGTCTATCGCAACGGCCAGCGCGTCCTGATTACCGATCCGCACGACGTGAAGGACCCGCTCTCCGACGCGCTCATCGCGCTTTCTGCCCGCGTGGAGGAGCTGGAACAGCGCCTCGGCGGCAAGCCGCGGCCCGCCGAACCCTTCGCCGCCGAAGAGGCCGAGCGCGCCGCCTACCGCGAAAAACTTGACCGCATGCGCCAATATGTCTCCATGGGCGAAGGCATCTGAAGCTGGATTCGTCTCCCGGACCGCTTTCGCAGAAATTCTTAAGGAAAACTCATTTTTTGTCTTGACAAGCATCTTCCATTGCACTATACATAGCTATACGAGGTATAGTGCTATGGCACAACTGAGAGCACAGCCGGCTGAAGGCGACCCGTCTGACCGGTGGGTAGCCCAACTACGCAAAGGCGCTTTGGAGATGGCCGCTCTTGCCAGCCTGTGGCGGGGACGGCTTTACGGCCTTGAAATCATTCGCTTTCTTGAGAACCACTCCCGGCTGGTCCTTGCCGAGGGCACCATTTACCCCATCCTGAACCGGCTCAAGGCCGAAGGCCTGCTCACCTCGGAGTGGGTAGAAGCCGAGGCCGGACACCCGCGCAAGTACTACTCCCTCACCGATGCCGGCCGCCAGCGCCTTCGCCAGATGGCAGAGGCATGGGTCGGCTTCGCGGGCGGACTGAGCCGCCTTCTTGAACCCGTACTCCACCCCGCAGACCAAGACCCGTCTGCGGGGACCCCGGTACTGAAAACGCAGGAGATAACCCAATGACCGCAGAAATGCAGATCGACAGCTATTTAACCGCCCTGCGCTTGCATCTTGGCCCTCTCACCATCGCCGAGCGGGAAGAAATCGTTCGCGAAATCGGCGCCCACATCCGCGACTCCGCCGAGGAAACCGGCGCTTCCATTGAAACTGTGCTTGCCCGGCTGGGACCGGCCAAGGAGTTGGCAGCCCAGTATCGCGATGGTTTGCTCATCCGCCAGGCCAGCCGCAGCAATTCGCCCATTGTGCTGTTGCGCGCCACGCTCCGGCTCGCCACCAAAGGCGTCTTCGGCATTCTGGTCTTCTTCCTGGCGATCTTCGGATACGCCATGGGAGGCGGCCTCGTCCTGACCGCCCTCATCAAGCCAATCTTTCCCGCGAATACCGGCCTTTGGTTCGACGGCAACGGGCACTTTATGTCCTCGGGAACCTTGTTCCCGCCGCCCGGTTCGTCCGCGCACGAAGTTCTTGGCTTGTGGTACATACCGCTGGCGCTCACAATAGGGAGCCTCGCCCTTCTGCTGACAACCTTTCTTATTCGCCGGTCTTTGCGGATCTCCCAACACTGGCAATCGAAGCTGTAAAGCATCTCTGCCGCCGCTTCCGCGAAAGCGGGAATTGGGAAGCTGCGGGAATCGCAGACGAAGGAATCAGGCGCAGGTCCCAACTTGTAGTCAGGCCCTGTCTGCCCCGGTGCTACAGTGGTTTGGTTCCCACTCTTTTGCCGGGGTCTTGCTTCTTGCTCGGTTTTCGTCCGCTGTTCGTGGTCCTTCTCGCGCTTCCCGCCGCCGCCTATGCCGCCTCCCGCGTTCAGGCCGCGCCGGTCCCCGCAGAGATGCGCTCGACGGCCTTCACCATCACCGTGAACGGCCAGCCAGTGGACGTGGCGCACGCCGCAGCGAGTTACGAGTTTGTCAGCTTCGACGTGACCGGTCCCGCGGACATTGCCATCACCGCCGCCGAGCCGGGGTTTTGGGACAAAGGCGTCGACATTCAGCCCTGGCGGCTCGGCCTGCGTCCCACGCGCGAAGGCCAGACCATCCGCTTCCGGCTCGCAGCGCCGGCCAAGCTCTCCATCTCCCGGCCCGGCGACTTCCTCAACCACGCCCACATGCTCTTTCTCTTCGCAGGCACGCCGCCGCCCTTGCCGCGCGACCCTGCCATCCACGCCTGGCAGCCGGGGGTCTACCACCAGAGCCTCAATCCCAAGAGCGGCGAGACCCTCTACCTGGCTCCCGGCTCCTACTTCTTTGGCAGCCTGAACCTATGGAAAGTTGAGAATGTAAAAATTCTTGGCCGCGGAACCATCGTCTATGACGGACCCCAGGACCCCAACAGCGACGAGGGCTGGATGCAGAAGCCCGACTGGCACTGCATTGGCGCGCTCGAAGCCCGCAACGTGGAGATCGACGGCCTCACCTGCATCGTCCGCTCGCGCACCTGGTCCATCCAGATGAAGGACTCCACTGGATTTGTGTTCGACGATCTGCGCGTGATCGGCGGCAATTCCGCCAACGCCAACCAGGACGGCATGGACTGGCTGGGCGGCGGCGACGCCATCGTGCGCGACTCGTTCCTGCGCAGCTCGGACGACGTCTTCGCCATGCAGGGCAACTGGGACGGCTACACCGACGAGGACCTGGCGCGCCCCGGCCACGACGTGCAGAACATCCTCATCGAGCACAGCGTGCTCTCCACCAGCATCTCGAACATCGTGCGCGCCGGCTGGCCACGGAAGAGCTTCAACTCGCGCAACTTTACCCTGCGCGACTCCGACATTCTCCACGCCGGCATCGGGGCATGTGGGCAAACCTTCGGCCTGCTCGGCTTTTGGGGCGCGGACGGCGCCAAGGGCGATCACTCCAACTTCACCTTCGAGAATCTGTTTCTGGATAACTGGTACTCGCTGGTGCAGATTGAGCGTTCCGAACCGGCCCTGCACGGCTTCACCTTCCGCAACATCTGGGCGCTGGACCAGCCGCCGCTGGCCGATTCCACGATGATGGGCGACGTAGCGGACGTAATTTTTGACAATATCAAGTACGGCCAAACCCGCGCGGCCACCGACGCCGGCCTGCCGCTGGTGGTTTCTGGCGGCGCGCAGCCGGCTCACTTTATCGCCAGCCACAACCCGGTGGCCGCGTTTACATTCGATCCCCCGGTCTTTGCCCCCAAGGAAAATGTCACCTTCACCGCGCAATCCTCGCCAGGCGCACAGTATACCTGGCTCTTTGGCGACGGAACCCAGGCACATGGCCGCCGCGTGCGGCACCGCTTCCCCGACGCAATGGGAACCCAACTCGACGGGGCAAAAAACGGCTCTGGCCGTTTCCGCGTTCTGCTTCATGTCGAGGACCGGCAACGCCACCAGGATTCGGCCAGACAGGACTGGGCCGGCCAGGGAGTTGTGGCCGTGGCCAAATGGCACGACGCCGTGGAAACAGTTGGCCCCACGCTGCCCGGCCTCGCCTGGCAGATCTACCCCGGAGAATGGACCGAACTGCCCAACCTGGCCGCCGAGCACTGGGTCTTCAACGGCGAGTCGCCCAACCTCCACGCCGACCCGCAGGGCTTTACGCATTATGCCGCCGCGTGGGACGGCCTCATCGATATTCCGGCCGACGGCGGCTATACCTTCCATCTGATCGCTCGCGACGGCGCTCGGCTGGTGATCGACGGCGTAGAACTCGCCAAAACCGGCCCGCCGTTCGCCCAGGTCTGCGGTTCCCCCGGCAACGCGCTCCGCTACGACCGCGGCTCGCTGGGCTTGCGCGCCGGCAAGCATCTTTTCCATTTGGAAGGCCTGCACTCGGCCAGCCAGGGATCACCACGGCTGCTGTGGGAAGGCCCGGCCCTGCCCCTGACCGACGTGCCTCCGGCGGCCTACTCCCATCTGCGGCAGGATACGTTGACGCGGTAAACAGGGGTCAGGGATCGTTGCCCTGATTCCTCTCTTCAGGGAACGCAATCCTATCCGGGATGCAAACGTATACTGTTGGCGGGTTGAGGAACCCAAGTGATGCCAGACTCACAAAGCTATGTTCTTGTCCTCGAGAAGCGGTATCGACGACTGATGGTCCTAACGATCTGCCTGATCGCGTTGATGTTGGTGCAGACGGCCTATACGGTGTGGGCTATACGCCGCGAAAGCACAAACGGACAAATACTGCGTGCCCGCGGCTTGGTTATCACCGACGAAAAGGGAATGGAGCGAGTTGTGATCGGCGCACCGCTGCCGGACCCCACAATTCTCGGGAAAGTGCATAAGAGGGATGGTCCAGTCTCCGGCCTGATTATCGCGGATGCCACTGGCACTGAGCGGGGCGGCTATGTAACAGACGACCAAGCCGGCAACGCGCTTCTTACCCTTGACGGCCGGGGTTTTCAAACCGTTCTGCTCCTGGCGGAACCAGACGGCGCCACAACTTTCCGCTTATGGGACCGATCTCACAGTTCGATTACCATGGGTGCCTGGGACGACGGCCCGTTCTTGAATCTCCAGCGGGAAGGGTCGGCCGTTTTCGTGCAGCCGCCATGGAACGCTCAAGCTTCAGATCCGCGCCCCCTGTTTCGCTAACAGCTTAGGAAGCATTCCGAAGCGCAAGCTTTGCGATAGCAGAAGCTCGCATAACCGCAGAACCAACTGTTCCCTGGTCCCTATTCCCTGCTTTTTTCACTTAGGCAACTGGCTTGCATCCCATCCCCCGCCCAGCGCCCTCACCAGCCCCACGCTGTCCACAAACTGCCGGGTCTGAAGGTCGATGGCGGTGCGCTGGTTCTGGAGCAGCGTGGCTTCTGCCGTCAGCACCTCAAGATAGCTGGTTACGCCGCCCTTGTAGCGCTTATCGGAAATGTCGAGGGAATGCTGCGCCGACTCGACCGCCCTCTGCTCCATCCCTGTCTCCTGCTCAAGAATGCGGAGTCCGGAGAGCTGGTCTTCCACGTCGTTGAAGGCCAGGAAGATGGAACTCTTGTAAGCGGAGACCTGGGCCTCGTAGGCGTGGCGGGCCTGGTCAGTGAGGGCGTGGCGCTGGCCGGCGTCAAAGAGCAGTTGCGCGGCCTGCCCGCCCAGGGTCCATAGCGCGCTTGGTCCCTGAAGCAAGGTACCGATGTTGACGCTTTCAAAGCCGCCTGATCCGCTCAGAGTGATGGTGGGATAGAAGGCGCTGACGGCGATGCCGATCTGGGCGTTGGCGGCGGCGGCGCGGCGCTCGGCGGCGGCAACGTCGGGGCGGCGCTCAAGCAGTTGCGAAGGCACCCCAAGGGGAACCTTGGGCAGAGGGAGATCGAGCGGCGAGAATGGAATGCTGAACTCCGGCAGTTTGTAATAGGCAATGGTGCCCACGGCGTGCTCATACTGGGCGCGCGCCACGCCCAGGTCGATCAGTTGCGCGCGCACGGTTTCGAGCTGCGTCTGGGCCTGGGCCACGTCCGCCTCGGTGCCGATCCCGCCGGCAAGGCGGCGCTGGGTAAGATCAAGCTGCCGTTCCAGGTCGGTGACCGTCTCTTTCAGCAGCTTAATCTCGGAGTCCAGGCCACGCAGTTGGAAGTAGTCGGCAGCCATCTCGGCGTGAAGGCTCAGGTCCACGTTGGCCATGTCCGCGGCGCTGGCCTGGGAGTTCTCTCGGGCGGCTTCGACGGTGCGGCGGATGCGGCCCCAGAAGTCCGGCTCCCAGCTTGCCTGGCCGGTCAGGGCGAAATCGTTGTAGGTGGTGGATTTTCCGGGTGAGTAGGAGGGACCGTTTGCCGACACTTTCTCGCGTTGGACGTTCGGCCCAGCCGACAGCGTGGGAAAGAGAGCCGCCCTGGCCACCTTGACCTGGTCGTGCGCGGCCAGATAAGTCTCCAGCGCCTGGCGCAGGGTCTGGTTGTTCGGATCGATGCGCTCTTCCAACTGATTGAGTTGCGGATCCTGGTAGATCTCCCACCATTTGCCGCGGATCATGCCGTCGGAGGGCGTGGCCGGCTGCCAGCCGCCGCCTCCAGCCGGATTAGGCGGCGGCACGATCACCGTGGCCGCGCCAGCCTCCTTGTAGGCTGGCGGCGCTTCGTAGCCTGGGCGATTGTAGTTGGGGCCCACGGGCTTGCAGCCGGCGAGGAAGGCGGCAGCTATGAAAACCCACCCTAGCCGTAAAAACAAGGACGCGGCGAGGGTGGGGCACCCGGCCTCGGACTCATTTCCGACGTGCTTCATCGTGGGCATGGTCACTTGCCTCCCGCATTGGTTTGGCTGCCGGGGCTCTCCACAAAGACCTTTTCGCCCTCGATGAGCGAGTCGGGCGGATCCTGGATCACCCTGTCTCCCGCGCTGAGCCCGTTAACGATCTGCACGGTGGCGCCGTCGTCCTCGCCGATGATCACCGGAACCAAATGCGCGACGTTGCCGTTGACCACAAGGCCCACGCGCAGCCCTTCTTTGCGGAAGATGAGCGCCGCGGCGGGCACGATGAAGGTGGGGCCGGCGGGCGGCGTCTTGAAGTGGACCTGGGCCAGCGAACCGGGCAGCAGTTCGCCGGCGCGGTTGTCCACGTCGATCTCCACCAGCAGAGTGCGGCTGGCCGGGTCGATGGCGTCGGCGGTGCGCTCGAGCGTGCCTTGGTAGGTCTTGCCCGCGTGTTCGGCAAAGGTCAGGTCGATCTTCGAACCGCGCTTCACGTTCTGCGAGTAGAGCTGCGGCAAGTTGGCGTAGACGCGCAGGGTCTGGATGGCTTGCAGATGGAAGAGTTCCTTGCCAGCGCCGGAGCCACCCGCGTCGATCAACTGGCCGGTATCGATGTTGCGGGCGGTGACCACCCCGTCAAAGGGCGCATAGACCTTCTCGAACGATTGCAGTTCGCGAAGGCGCCGCACATTTGCCTGCGCGGACTTGACAGCCGCCGCCGTGGCCTCGGCCTGGTTGACAAACATGTCGGTGTCCTGGCGGGAGACGGCGTCGGACTTGACCAGCCCGGTGTAGCGCTCGGCCTGGATGCGGGCGTTGTTGGCGGTGGCCTGGGCGGTCACCAGGTCGCTCTCGGCCTGGGCCAGTTGCTGGTCCAACTCGGGAGTGGCGATCTCGGCCAGCAGCGCGCCCTTCTTCACCCTGGCGCCGATGTCGAAGTACCAGCGCGTGAGGTAGCCGGAGGTGCGGGCGTAGATGGGCGAATCCGTGAAGGCGGTCACGTTGCCGGGGAGCACGAAGCTCTCCACCGGCGCGCCCGTCTTGGGAGTGGCGACGATGACCGAGGGAGCGGCCAACTCCGTGGTACGGACGGCCAGCGCTTTATCGGCACGAGCGCGGCTCAGAATGCCGACGCCCGCCAGCACGACGGCCACGACGAGCAGCAAAGCTACGCCCACCAGAGCCTTGCGGGGCGAGATGGGTTTCTGTTGGGGCGCGGCGTCGTGATGATGAGCCGGTTGCTGGTTCGGATTGGGTTTGTTGGTCATAAAGAATTACTCCGAAATCTGGTCAAACTCGTCGAACGTTTCGGCTAAGGTGACTCGGTGGGCTGCCTTGCGGCGGCCTTCCAGCCAGCCGTGGACTAGAGAGAAGAATGCGGGCACAAAAAACAGCGTGGCCACCGTGGCCAGCAACAGCCCGCCGATGACGGCGCGGCCCAGCGGAGCGTTTTGCTCGCCGCCGTCGCCCAGTCCCAGCGCCATGGGCGCCATGCCGAGGATCATGGCCAGGGCGGTCATCAGCACCGGGCGCAACCTGACAAAGCCGGCACTCAACGCGGCCTTGCGCGCGTCGCCCACCAGGACTTCCAACTCCTCGCGTGCAAAGCTCACCACCAGGATGGAGTTGGCCGTGGCCACGCCCATGCACATGATGGCGCCGGTGAGCGCGGGGACACTGAGCCGCGTGTTAGTGAGGAAGAGAAACCAGACGATGCCGGCCAGCGCCGCCGGCAGCGCCGAGATGATGAGGAACGGATCGAGCCAGGACTGGAAGTTGACCACGATGAGCAGGTAGACCAGCAGAATGGAAAACGCGAGGCCGCCCAGCAGGCCGACGTAAGAGCTCTTCATGGTTTCGCTCTGGCCGCGCAGGGTGAAGTGCGAGCCGCGCGGCAATTCACTCTTGTGCTGGGCGATTTTCTCTTCCACCGCGCGGGTGACGGTGCCCAGGTCGGTTCCATCCACGTTGGCGTAGATATCGAGGACCGGCTGCACGTCGTAGTGACTCACGGCGCCCAGTTCGGCGCCGGGGGTGATGGACGCCAGGTTGCCCAGGACTTCGACCGGCGGCGGAGTGCCGGGAACGCCGGTAGCAGCCGAGCCGCCTGCCGGCCGCGCAGCGGAGTTGCCGGTGACGGGCAGGCTCTGAAGCGCGGCCAGCGAGTCGACGCCATACTGCGGGGCCTGGATAGCCACGTTGTAGCTGACGCCGTTGTTGGGATCGAGATAGAAGCTGGGGCTGGACTGGAAGCTGCCGCTCAAGGCCACCAGCAGACTGGTTGCCACGTCCTTCTGAGTGAGGCCGATCGACTGGGCGCGAGTGCGGTCCACATTCACAGTCATATTGGGATAGTCGAACGGCTGCTGGATGCGAACGTCGGCGGCGCCGGGAATGTAGCGGACCTCGTCGGCCATGCGCTCGGCGAGGGCGCGGTTGCGATACAGATCCGGGCCGACAACCTGAATGTCGATGGGCGCCGAAAGGCCGAAGTTGAGAATCTGGGTCACGATGTCCACCGGCAGCACATAGAACGTGACGCCGGGATACTGGCGGGCGAGCACGGCGCGCAACTGCTCGACGTAAGCCGCGGTGGGATGGTGGTCCTTGGTCAACTGGACCTGAATGTCGGCGTCGGCCGGTCCGATGGGGGCCGAGGTGGAGTAGGAAAGGTTCAGGCCCGAGTAAGGCAGGCCGATATTATCGACGATCGTCACCACCTCTTTGGCCGGAATACTCTCGCGGATTGTCGAGTCGATGTGATCGCAGAGAGCGGCCGTCTCCTCGATGCGCGTGCCGGTGCGGGCGCGCGCGTGAATCTTGAACTGGCCAGAGTCCACCGAGGGGAAGAAGTCCTGGCCGAGCCAGGGCGCCAGAATCCCGATTGAAGCCAGCGCAAACACCAGAAAGAGGATCAGAAACACCGCCGCGTGGTCCACGCACAGGGTGAGCAGGCGCAGGTAGCCGTGGCGAAAGCTCTCAAAGCCGGACTCGAAACCCAGTTGAAAGCGAGTGAAGGGATTGCGGCTGGCGCGCTTCCTGGCGGTCTCCGCGTCGTCGTGCTCGGTAAGCAGGTACTTGGCCATGGTGGGCACCAGCGTGCGCGAGAGGAAATAGCTGGCCAGCATGGCGAAGACCACCGCCTCAGCCATGGGAACGAAAAGATACTTTGCCACGCCGCTCAAAAAGAACATGGGCACGAAGACGATGCAGATGGCGAGGGTGGAGACCAGGGCAGGAACGGCGATCTGCGCCGAGCCGTCGAGGATGGATTGCTCGAGTTCCCCGCCTGATTCAAGATAGCGGTTAATGTTCTCGATGGCCACGGTCGCATCGTCCACCAGGATGCCGACGGCCAGCGCAAACCCGCCCAGGGTCATGATGTTGATGGTCTCGTGCAGCATGGCCAGCACGCTGAGCGAGCAGAGAATCGACAGCGGAATGGAGACCGCGATGATGATGGTGGAGCGCCAACTGCCCAGAAAGACCAGGATCATGATAGCGGTGAGGCAGGCGGCGATGATGGCCTCGCGGACCACGCCGTTGATGGCGCCGCGGACGAAGATCGACTGGTCGGAGAGGGGGTTGATCTGCAGTTGCGGCGGCAGTTGGCCCTTGATGCTATCGAGCTTTTCGCGAACACCGGCGATGATGTCCAGCGTGGAGGCCGAGCCGGTCTTCATGATGCTCATCATGATGGCGCGGCGGCCATCCACGCGCACGATGTTGGTCTGCGGCGGGTTGCCGTCGCGCACGTGGGCCACGTCGCGGACGTAAATCACCGAGCCGTTGACCGCCTTGATGGGCAGGTTGTTCAGCTCGTCGATGATCTGCGGAGCGGAGTTGGTTTCGACCGCGTACTCGAAGCGGTCGATCTTCATGGTGCCGGAGGGCGCGATGAGGTTTTGCGCGGAGACGGCGTTGACCACATCCACGGGCGAAAGGCCCTTGGCCTGGAGGGCGTGCAGATCAAGATCCACCTGGATCTGGCGCTGCTTGCCGCCATAGGGATAGGGCGTCTGCGCGCCCTCGATGGTGGCCAACTGGGTGCGAATGTTGTTGGTGGCCACGTCGTTCAACTGCTGCTCGTTCAGGCCCCGCCCAGAGATGCCCAGCATAAGAATGGGCACGCTGGAGGCGTTGTACTGGATGATGAACGGGGGCGTGGAGCCCGGCGGCAGCGAGCGCAACTGCACCTGGCAGATAGCGGTCACCTGGGAAACAGCCACTCCGATGTTCACATGCGGCTGAAAGAATATCTTGATGATGCCGATGCCGTTGAGCGACTGCGACTCGATGTGCTCGATGTCGTTGACCGTGGTGGTCATGCCCCGCTCGCTGTTGTAGACGATGCGGGTGGACATCTCCTGCGCCGAGAGCCCGTTGAAGTTCCAGACCACCGTCACCACCGGGATGTCGATGTTCGGAAAGATATCCGTCGGCATCGACAGGATGCTGTAGATGCCGAGGATCAGAATCAAAAGCGCAAAGACGACGAAGGTGTAGGGCCGCCGCAGCGCAAGCCGGACAATCCACATAAGGCAGGTACTCGCTCCTGAGCCGGGTTGTTGTTAGCGGTATTGCGCCTGACCGGCTTGCCCGCGGCCATGAAGACAAGAGAACGGGTCAGCGAGGACACTGGTCTGGTCTCGACCGGCTCACCGGGTTCCGGACGGCAAAGCCGCCAAGGCCCAATCCAACATACAGTTGAAACTACAATGGTAGTCGAAGTTGCGCGCTAAACGCGCAAGGGGGAACAAAAGCGGCTGTCGGCACAAGTTTAAGACGCTCAAAACGACGAAAAGGCCGCAATTTCGGGGCTCGTACATCCCGGGATGTGAACCGCTTCGAGCGGCTCTGGAGAGGCACTGAACTGTTTCGCTAACCTGCAGGCTCGCTGACTCAGTCCGCGAACACTTCTTCTTCCACCTTTGCCCGCTCGATCAGCTTCACCGGATAGTAGGCATTGCGCGTGTACTGCTTCACCATGCGGTTGGTGTTGAAGTAGGAGCCGTTGAAGGCCAGCGTATTGCGCATCAGGCGGGCCCACTTCTCCGGCGCCTCCAGATACAGCGGAACCACGGCGGTCTCCAGCTTCTTGTAGAGCGAGTTCGCTTCCTCGGCATCGTTGGCGCCGTCCTCGATGGCCCAGCCGGTGTAGCCCTCGATGCAGCCCTCTATCCACCACCCATCCAGAATCGACAGGCTGGGGACGCCGTTCATCGCGGCCTTCATGCCGCTGGTCCCGGAGGCTTCATAGGGCCGCCGCGGCGTGTTCACCCACACATCCACGCCGGCCGTCATCAGCGCGCCCAGGTCCCAGCCGTAGTTTTCGAGATAAACGATCCTGAGCACGCCGTTCGAGAACCTGGCGGCATCTTCGTAGACCTGCTGGATCAGCGCCTTGCCGGGCTCGTCCTGTGGATGGGCCTTGCCGGCGTAGATAATCTGCAACCCGCCCGCCGCGGCGGCAATCTCCGCCAGCCGCTCGGGATCGGTGAACAGCAGGGTGGCGCGCTTGTAGGTGGCCACGCGCCGGGCAAAGCCCAGTGTGAGCACCTTGGGATTGAGCACCAGCCCGGTGCGCGCGGCAACCTCGGCCAGCAACTCCCCTTTGGCGCGGGCGTGCGCCGCAAGAATGTCCTTCTCAGGCAGGTCGATCGCGTTGCGCAGGTAGAGAGAGTCGCGCCGCCACGAGGAAAAGTTCGCGTCCAGCAACTGTTGAATCGGCTCGGAAATCCATGTCGGCGCGTGAACGCCGTTGGTAATCGAGTCGATCGCAAACTCCGGGAACATCCCACGGGTGACCTTGGCATGTTGCATGGTCACGCCGTTGGCATAGCGCGAGAAGCGCAGCGCCAACAGCGTCATGTTCAGCATGCCGTCGCGAAAACAACCCAGCTTTTCCAGGCGCGCGGTCCTGTCGCCTCCGAGAATGCGAATGGTCTGCTCAGTGGAGAAGCGATCGTGGCCGGCCGGAACCGGGGTGTGGGTGGTGAAGACGCACTTCCGTCGCACTTGCTCGATGTCGGTTTCAGTGGCCTCGCCGAGCGGTCCGCCGGCCAACTGGCTTTCCAGCAGCGCCAGCGTCAGCAGCGCGGCATGGCCCTCGTTCATGTGGTAGACATTCACTCTGTGACCGAGCGCGTTCGCCATGCGCGCGCCACCCATGCCCAGCACGATCTCCTGCTGCAAGCGGTAGTTGGTGTCGCCGCCGTACAGATGATCGGTCAGCCCGCGATCCCATCCCGAATTTCCATCCAGATCCGTATCCAGCAGGTAGATCGGCAGCACGTGTCCGTAGCGGCCTACCAGTTCATAGCGCCAGGCACGCACTGTCACAATGCGGTCCTCCACTGAGACCGTAACCCGCGCCGGCTCCTCGACGCAGAAGTCGGAGGGATTCCACGGTTGAACATCCTCGCTCTGCACGCCTTTGCTGTCCAGGTGCTGCTGGAAGTATCCCTTGCGGTGCAGCAGCGTGAAGGCCACCAGGGGAACTCCAACGTCGGCCGCGGAACGCATCGTGTCTCCGGCCAGCACTCCCAGGCCGCCGGAGTAGGTGGGCATGGCGGGGTTGATCGCGATCTCCATCGAGAAGTACGCCACCACTCCCGCAGAGGGGAGAGTTTCGTACGAGAACGGCTTGGACGATGTCGTTTGCATGTCTTTCATTGTCTCCGTGCCGCTCTATAAAATCTGCAAAGCGACGCACAGCGCATCTTGGATCCGGAGGGGTATTCTGCGCACTGTTCCCGGCACGGTCCTGATTTGAGTCAAACTCCACTCATTTTAGCAAGAGAGGCGGATCTCCAGTGGCTACCTTAGCCCGCACAAGACCTGCCAGGAAGCACGATTCCGTAAACTTCGGTAACACATTTGCGCCATTCACAACCGAGATCGTCAATAGGCGCTGCCGGGGTTGCGCGGGGGCGCCGGAGGGCATCCTCCCTGCGAAGGCGGCCTATTTCACCCGGTGAGCGCCTCCTGAAGCGTGGCAGATGTGAATCTGGGGCACGATGCCGGTTTGGGCCGCGTAACGCCCGCCCAGCGCCTCGACAAATGCCGCCGCCTGGCTCTGTTCCACGAGGTTGATGGTGCAGCCGCCAAATCCTCCGCCCGTCAATCGCGCGCCGATCAGTCCCGGCAAATCCTGCGCCAGGGCCACCATGGCGTCGGCCTCCACGCAACTGCCCTCGAAGTCCCGGCTATAGCTCGCGTGCGCCTCGGCCATCAGCCGGCCCAGTTCAGCCAGGTCGCCCTTGGCCAGCACCTCGGCGGCCGCCACCGTGCGCAGGTTTTCGCTAATCACGTGGCGGGCGCGCAGGAGCGATTTGGGCGCCATCTCGTGGCCCCACTTTTCCAGATTCTCCAGCGTCGCATCGCGCAGGAACGGCACACCCGGACGGTGGCTGGCAATGACCGCGCAGGCAGCCTCGGATTCCGCCCGGCGCGTGGGATAATCGCCTCCGGCAACCGAGTGCCTGACCATGGTGTTGGCGATCACCAGCGCCACGTTGGCCGGAATCGGCGCCAGCTTGAAGCTCAGGTCGCGGCAATCCAGCAGCAGGGCGTGGTTCTGTTTGCCGTTGGCGGAGATGAACTGGTCCATGATGCCGCAACTGGCGCCCACAAACTCGTTCTCCGCCCGCTGGCAGAGCCGCGCCAGCACGGGCCCCGAATAGGTGGCGCCGATGAGCGACAAGACCGCCAGCGCCGTTGCGACCTCGAGGGCCGCGGAGCTCGACAGCCCTGAACCCAGCGGAACGTCGCCCCACAGGCTCAGGCTGAAACCCGGAATCGCATGGCCCTCCCCAGCCAGGATCGCAACCACCCCGAGCGGGTAGTCCGTCCAGTGCCGGGTCGCCGCGGCGACCGCCGCTGCCTCAAAGGCCCGCTCCTGGCCGTAATTCTCGGAGTAGAGAACGATCTTGCCGTCGGTGCGCGGCGAGATGCCGGACAGGGTAGCGAAGTCGATGGCCGCGGGCATGACAAAGCCCTCGGCATAATCGGTATGCTCGCCGATCAGGTTCACGCGGCCCGGCGCTGCAAAGATCGCCGGCTCTGCCTGGAAGCGGGCAAGGTGCATGGAACGGAAAACGGCAGGATCATGCATGCCGGTCAACACCCTGAATGGATTCGAACTCGACATTCATGGGCCAGGAAAAGGATTCGCCAGGAGCCAGCACGCGGGACCACGGCCCGATCTTCGCCAGGGAGTCCACGAGCGCGGTGGCCGGCTCCAGCGCCACGCAGACTTGTTTCGGTCCCGGTCTCTCCGGCCAGCCGCCGTAACAGGCCCACAGTCCCAGATAGGGCGTCGCCGCCGGGTCAAAGCTGACCCTGATTCGCACGCCTGCCTGGGGCCGCTCCAGCGCGCACCAGTTTTCCGATTCACTGAGCGGGCCGGCAAACAACTTATCGCCGGTGCCCGACTCTGGCGGTTGCGCCACGCTCAAGTCGGTCTGGCTGCCATTGGCCAGCGTGGCGATGGGCCAGGCGACCAGCGCGCCGGCCTTTCCTAAACGGTCGCCAACACCACCCTCCAGGAGCAGCTCGCGAATGGAGCTCGGCAGGATGATGCGATCTCCCGCCTCCGCCACAAATAAAGAATGCGCGGCCCAGGACCAGGGCGCCGGGTAGCCGCCGGTATTGGTCACCGTGTAGTCGAGGCTCAATTGCCAGCCCTTGCCCGTTTCTGTCAACGTCACCGTACGCTCCAGCGCAAGCGGCAGCGAAAAACACTCCCCGCGGAAGGTGGCGGAATTGGCGCTTCTTGCCACCGGTTGCCAAACCACCCGCCAAATATCTCCGTGATCGGGGATGTTGACCGGGCCATCGGCGGTTTCCACCGTGCAAGGGGCAACCGAAGGCAGGCACTCGTCCCAGCCGCTGGCGTCGCTCGCAGCAAACGGCATCGTCCGGGTGCGCGGCGCATAGGCGGCCAGCGGGGCCTGTAGCAGCTCGTGGCCGCTCACGCGGATGGAGGCGATCTTGCCGCCCAGGTGGGGAAGGATGGTCACCGAGCAACTCCCCACCCGAATAAGAACGTTTTCTTCCGCAGCGCCAATTCCTCTTGCTTCTGCCATCCGACCTATCCTCCCATGACTTCCGCGCAGGCCGCGGTCAATCGTTCCCATATCCTGTCCAGCCACGCCTCGTGCTCGGGCTTCATCAACACTGAGCGAAGGCAAGTCACCAACCCAGCGGCGTTTGCCGCACAACGCTCCGGCTCAAACCCAGCCTCCGGCCGAAACCATGTCAGCGGCAATTTTACAAGGGCCAGATGCAAATCCCGTGTGGCGCAGGCTGCAAAAACACGTTGCGCCAGCTCCGAGGCCAGTTCCTTGTTCTCCGCATTCAGCTTCCACACCACAATATCCAGCTCCGGAGCCCCAGCCGTCAGCGGCTGGAAGCGGTCATCTTGCCGCAACCGCCGGTCCAGCTCCAGGGCCGCCGCACGGCCGCGAGCCAGACCACGGGCAAACTCGCCTCCCGGCGTGAGCGGCAAAAGCTGCTGCGTGGCCCACAAGGCTACCGCCGCCGCGCCGGCCCGCGAGCACTCCAGGCTGATCTCCCCCAGGTGCAACTGCCTGGAGGTGAAGTAGGTGTAGGGCGAGTCGTGCTTATAGAAGCGCCCCACCGCCGGGTCGCGGAATAGCACGCACCCGCAGCCGTAAGGCTGCAAACCGTGCTTGTGCGGGTCGATCGCGATCGAGTCGGCCTGGCCGATGGCCGCGTAAGCCCTCCGCGCTGGCTCGTCCAACGCCTCTGGGATCAGCCGGAAATAGCCGCCGTAGGCCGCATCCACATGCACCCGGAAGCCGTATTTTTGTTTGAGCGCCAGCACCTCATCCAGCGGGTCCACCGCGCCCGTGGCCGTTGTGCCCAGCGTGACTACAACCGTGCCCACATCGCCCTTGCACAGCTCGGTCTCCAGCGCCTCCATACTCATGTGCCCGCGGCTGTCGGCTGGAATGTTTGCGTACTCCAGCTTGAGCACGGCGGAGATGCGTTTATGGGTGTAGTGCGCTTGCTCCGACCCCACAATCCGCCGTCCCGGCGCCAACTGCCCAGCCACCCACAGCGCCTCCAGGTTGGCCAGAGTTCCGCTCGAAGTCAGGTGGCCCAGAAACTCCGTCCAGCCGAACATCCCGGCGATCCCTTGGACGGCCTCAATCTCCATCTCCGAGCTGGCCCGGCCGCCATCGCGCGCATGGTTGTTCGGGTTGAGGTTCATGGCCAGCGCATAGGCGGCCCGCGCCACCGGATGCGGCGGCTTCAGCATCTGTCCGGCATAGAGAGGGTGAAAATAGGGGTAGTTGTCCGCCAGCCGGTGCGCCGTCGCCTCCAAAACCTGGCCAATCGCCGCTGAATCGACGGCGGTTTCAAAGGGCGGAAGAGAGCTGAACTCCGCCTCAAGCAGCTCGGTGGCGCGGGAAAGCAGGCCGGGGACTGGATCCTGGAGCATGACGACCTCTCGCGGCATGGCAGTTGGAAGTGTGATTATAAACCCATATTGGTCAATAGGTTCCGGAAGCGGGAATCGCGGGATGGGACGAAACGCATGAATCTCTGCATTGTTTTTCCAGAGGAATGGTACACTGTTGGCAGCGTTAGAGCCGAACCGGGCGTGAGCAGCAACTCGCCCAAACAAGCAAGATTCTGCCAGTGTCGCTCCGATTCATCCAGCGCAATTCAATCCAGGAAATACGACCAAAATGGAACAAGGTACCGTGAAGTGGTTCAATGACGCGAAGGGCTTCGGCTTTATCTCGCGCCAGAACGGCGAAGACGTCTTTGTGCACTACTCTGCAATCAACTCCAGTGGTTTCAAGAGTTTGCAGGAAGGCCAAGCCGTGCAGTTCAACGTGGTGAAGGGGCCCAAGGGCTGGCAGGCTGCCGACGTGCAGCCGCTCGAAACCTGAAGGCCGGATTCCGGCAGAATCTAGCAGACACAAGCGAGGGTTGGGAGCAATCCCAGCCCTCGTTTGTGTCTGTGCGCCGGTGGATCATCCTGTTTCAGAAATAGGATGACGGTTGGAGCATCACCCGTGAGAATTGGACCCTCAGCATGGCTCTGCTGCGGCTGGGAGTGGGGCTGGGCCGGAACAGCGCCGCACGTAGACCCACAGATAGAAAATGCCCATGACCAGCAGGATGAGCGGGGCTGGAAAGACCTGCGCGGCCATCAGTATCTGCCCGGACAGCCACGTCGTGGGCAGGTGCAGATTGTTGATGAGACCAAGGAAAATTGCCCACGGAATATCTCCGGTCAACACGAACCCCGCGGTATTCACCAGGAGAGCGAGCCACCCGATCAGTCCGCCCTCGGCCCATAGCATGGCGCATGCGGGAACCGTAAGCAGCAGAAGCTTGGCGTCAACTTGCCGATGATAGACAGGCAGCATGGAAAGAGCCGCGATTGCCGCGAGCGCCAGCCAGGCTCTCGCGAACGAGGGGCGGGATCGCAGAGTGACGAACGCCCATGCGAGCAGGAGCGGCGCACATACAAGATAGCTGGCTGCATTGTAGATGCGCGGGTCGTCCCGGAAGACGCTGATGGCCGTTTGCAGGCTGATCAACATATCGAGGCCGTGGCCACCCGTTGAAGCGAGGCCGGGGTCGTTGATACCGCCGTGTACCGAAAATGCCAGGATATTAAAGTGCAGTTCCCGCATCCAGTGCGGCGCGATGCGCCAGACCCACAAGACGCCCGGCAGGCTGATTGCAACCGCTGCGAGGAGGGTCTGCAGTGCGCGTTTGCGGTAAACTCCGCCCGCCAATAAGAAATAGAGCCAGACCAGGCCCGTATCGTGCGGCTTGATTGCGAGGCTGACCGCAAGACACAGGATGCCGGCCGGGACAAACCGCTCCCGAAGAAAGCACCACACGGCCACCGCGCAAAGGCTTACAACAATTCCGGCCGCATTGCCTGTAACAATCAGAATTTCGCTGTTGGCGAGAAGGAAGCCGATCAGGGCCCCAGAGAGGATTGGCGCGTAATTTGCCCCGAGATTCCAAATCAGAAACGAGGCAAAGATGAAGCTCCCGACGGTGAGCGTCATCCAAAGCATGCGCGCAGGCCCCCAGGGCAGCATCGCGAAGGGAACCGTGAAAGAAAATGCGGTCGGCAGGTATACATTCTGCGTCGCAATCTGGCGAACCTTCGCGGCATCCGATGGGCGGTCTCCCCCCTCTGCCCGATAGATGCGCAGTACTTCACCTTCCATGTACGGGTCGTCATGTTGAATAAGACATCGCGCGGGATAGTAAAGTGCCCTGAAATCTGCCAATGGGGAAGGAGCGGCGTTCTCCAGGGCGGCGCCCAGCAAAATAAACACCACGCTTCCCAGCAGCAGCAAATACAGGCCATCGAGCCGCGCTCTTGTCATCTTGAGCCTCTCTCTGTCTTCTTTCCGGGGAGCGGTTTGAGGGTCTAGCCGCCGAACCGCATCTATGATCGTACATGAGGCCGCGGGCCGGCCGGTTGCCGGACAGCCAAGTATATAATTTCAAGAACATGTGATGCGGCTGGGGCATCACCGGCGAGAATGGCAATACGGAATAAGGTATTTGCCTGATTGCAGCAGCCTGAAACTGTTAGGATGTCCGAAGTGAAATCCAACGACGAGATAGAACCCTGCCTCACGGCGGTGATGCCGGTCTACAATGAGTCAGCCACCGTGGCCGAGGTCGTCAAGGCGGTGTTGGCGCAGCGTCCAGTGCAGCAACTGGTCATTGTGGATGACTGCTCGCGGGACGGCACTTGGGACCAACTCCAGCCGCTCGCGCAAATCGAACCGCGCATCAAGCTCATCCGGCACGAAGTGAATCAGGGCAAGGGCGCGGCATTGCGCACCGGCATCGCGCACGCGACTTCGGAAATCGTCATCATTCAGGATGCGGATATGGAATACGACCCAGCCGAGTATTGCTGGTTGATCGCGCCGATCCTCTCCGGTAAGGCGGACGTGGTGTACGGTTCGCGGTTTCGCGGCAGCAGCGGCGCCTGCCGGGTCTTGTATTACTGGCATTCGGTCGGGAACAACTTTCTCACCATGTGTTCGAACATGGCCACGGATTTGAACCTCACGGATATGGAGACGGGATACAAAACCTTCCGCCGCGAAGTGATCCAGCAGATCCGGATCGAGGAAAACCGCTTCGGATTCGAGCCGGAAATCACGGCCAAAGTTGCAAAAGCGAAGGTACGTATTTACGAGGTCGGAATATCCTACACTGGCCGCACGTACGCCGAGGGCAAAAAAATTGGCTGGCGAGACGGTTTCCACGCGCTGTGGTGCATTTGGAAATATAACTTTTGGCGCAAATGACCGGTAAGCCCAACGCATTGGCCAAAAACTGATTTTGAATTCGCCGCGCATCAAGGCAAGGAACGATCCTTTGACGTGGCTGCGGCGCGGCTGTTTGACCGGGCGATTTTTCCGGTGGTTCATGGCTTTGAATCGCGCATTTGTCCACCGCCCATTGGCCAAAGCCTGATGGCGGTAGCGGCCGCTCGCTAAACTATAGCGTTTCTCCAATTGCTGTATCCTCAAAGGGACGGCCGCGTTTTTTCCAAGCCGCGGCCCCTTTGGACTCCAAACCACCATGAGCACGCAGACCATTGCCGTACACCTGCCCGACGGGGCCATTCGCGAAGTGCCCGCCGGCACCACGCCCCTGGATATTGCCAACTCCATCTCGCCGCGCCTGGCCGCGGCCGCCGTGGTGGCGCGACTGACACCCATCACCGGCGCTCTGAAACAGGCAGATTCAGGCGAAGAGCCTTCGGAAGCAGCGATGTATGCCGCGGAAGACGCCGCCGCACCGCGCCTGGTGGACCTGGCGACGCCGCTTACCGCGGATACGCGCCTGGAGCTGGTCACCGAGAAGGATCCCGAGGCGCTGAAGGTGGTGCGCCATTCCGCCGCACACGTGCTGGCCACCGCGGTGCTCGAGCTCTACCCGGAGACCAAGCTCGGCCACGGTCCCGCCACCGACGCCGGCTTCTTCTACGATTTCTATCGGGAGAAGCCCTTCACGCCCGAAGATATCGTAGCCATCGAATCCAAAATGACCGAAGTAATCGCGCGCGATGAGCCCTTCTTGCACGAATTCGCTCCAAGAGATAAGAGCCTGGAAGGCTTCGACCGCGACGGCGACTTCATGAAGGCCCACTTTGTGACCAAGTTCACCGCGCCCGGCGACGAGGTCAGCTTCTACCGCAACGGCAACTTCGTGGACTTTTGCCGCGGGCCGCACGTGCCCTCGACCGGCCGCGTCAAGGCCGTAAAAATAACCGCCTTGGCCGGCGCCTACTGGCTGGGCGACGAAAAGAATCCGCAGCTTCAGCGCATCTACGGCACGGCCTTCTTCTCGCAGAAGGCGCTGGACGAGCACTTCGTGCGCCTTGAAGAAGCGGCCAAGCGCGACCATCGCCTGCTGGGCAAGCAGTTGGACCTTTTCAGCATTCAGGAACTGGCCGGCCCCGGTCTCATCTTCTGGCATCCAAAGGGATCCATCGTCCGCAAAGTGATGGAAGACTGGATGCGCGACGAATGCCTCCGCCGCGGCTACCAGTTGGTTTACACGCCGCACGTGGCGCGCGTAAACCTGTGGCAGACCTCTGGGCACGAGGGCTACTACTCGCAGAACATGTTCACGCCGATGGAACTGGACGATGCGAACTATCGCATGAAGCCGATGAACTGCCCGTTCCACATTTTGATTTACAAGAACTCGCCGAAGAGTTATCGCGACTTGCCTGTGCGTTATGCCGAGTTGGGCAATGTCTACCGGTATGAGCGCTCGGGCACCATGCACGGCCTATTGCGCGTGCGCGGCTTTACGCAGGACGACGCGCATATCTTCTGCACTCCCGGCCAAATTGAAGATGAAGTGGTGGCCTGCATCGACTTTGCCGAAGCCGTGCTCACCACCTTTGGCTTCAAGGAGTTCAAGGTCGAGTTATCCACGTGGGACCCCAGCGATCGCGCCCACTACGCCGGCTCAGACGAAAACTGGAACCTGGCGGCTGGCTCCTTGCAGAGGGCGCTCGACCGGAAGGGAATCGCGTACAAGACCATCCCCGGCGAAGCTGCCTTCTACGGTCCCAAGATCGACGTGAAACTCGTCGACGTGCTGGGCCGCCTGTGGCAGCTCTCCACCGTCCAGTTCGACTTCAACCTGCCCGCCCGCTTCGAGCTTGAGTATGTCGGCGAGGACGGCGAGCGCCATCAGCCGGTCATGGTTCATCGCGCCCTCTTCGGCTCCGTCGAGCGCTTCTTCGGCGTCCTCATCGAGCACTACGCCGGCGCCTTCCCGCTGTGGCTCGCGCCCGTGCAGGCGGGCCTGGTGCCCATCAGCGAGCGCCATCACGCCTACGCCAAAAAAGTCGAAGCCGAACTCAAAGCCGCCGGCCTCCGCGTGGAAGTCGACGATCGCAATGAGAAGATGAACGGCAAGATCCGCGACTTCGCCAACCAGAAGACGCCCTACATTCTCGTCTTCGGCGACAAGGAACAGGAAGCCTGCGCAGTCAGTGTGCGCACCCGCGGCAAGGGAGACCAGGGCTCCATGCCGCTGGCCGATTTCATCGCCAAAGCCAAGGCGCTGGTGGAGAGCCAATCGACGGAGTTGTAGCAGGAGCCCTAAGGAACCTCTGAAAAAGTCCTTGCCGTGAAGTCGTCATTCCCTCAGGGGCTAAAGCCCGCGTTGATTTTGCGGCATTTACGACACCCTTCGGCAGGCTCAGGGGCCTTTGAAGTCGTGCCCTGACACGAACCAGCCTTTTTCCGCTCGCCGCGGCGAGTAAAGCCCGTACCCTTCATTCTCCGCTGCAAGATTAGATGAGCCGGCCCAGTGTCCTCTACTCCCGCACGCTGATGCCGAGCGCCTTCATCTTGCGATAGAGGTGGCTGCGTTCCAGGCCCAATAACTCCGCCGCGTGGCTGATGTTATTGCGTGCTTCTTCAATCTTCTTCAGAATATATTCGCGCTCGTAGGCGTCGCGCGCCTGTTGCAAAGTGGAGAATTCTTCCGTCGAGCGCGTGCCGGCCTTGTGGGTGAGCGGCGGCAGATGCTTGCGCTCGATGCGCAGGGCGCGTGGATTGAGGATGAGCACCCGCTCGATTACATTTTTCAGTTCGCGAACGTTGCCCGGCCAACGGTACTCGGCCAGCGTCGCCAGCGCCTCTTCGCCGATCTCCATGCGCGGGCGTCCGTACTGGCGGCCGAACTCGGCCAGGAACTCGCGCGCCAGCAGCGGTATGTCCTGCTTGCGCTCCCTCAGCGGCGGCACAAAGAACGGGACGACATTGAGCCGGTAGAAGAGGTCCTCGCGGAAGTTGCCCTTGGCGATCTCCTCTTCGAGATCCTTGTTGGTGGAGGCGATCAGGCGCACGTCCACGCGCAAGGGCTGCGTGCCGCCGACGGGCGTAAAGAGCTGGTCGTCAAGGGCAGAGAGCACCTTGGCCTGCGTCTTGAGGCTCATGTCGCCCACTTCATCCAGGAAGAGCGATCCGCCGTCAGCGCGTTCCAGGGTGCCGCGCTGCTCCGTGGGACCGCCGGGCTGGGCGCTGTAGCGGTAGCCGAAGAGTTCGGCCTCGATGTAGGCCTCGGGGATGGCGGCGCAGTTCAGCTCGACAAAGACACTATCCCGCCGCAGGCTCTCGGCGTGAATGGCGCGGGCGATCAGTTCCTTGCCGGTGCCCGATTCGCCGTAGATGAGCACGCGGCCGTTGGTGGGCGCCATGAGCCGTATCTGCTGGCGCAGCGCCTTTACCGGAATGCTTTCGCCGGTGAGCACCGATCCCACATTGAACTGGCGCTTGAATTCGATGTTTTCAGTGCGCAGGCGCCGCGCTTCCACCGCGTTCTTGAGCACGATCAGCGTGCGATCAAGCGAGAGCGGCTTTTCTAAAAAGTCGTATGCGCCCAGCTTGGTGGCCTTCACGGCAGCCTCGATGGTGCCGTGGCCGCTGATGATGACCACTTCGGGCCGCATCTCCACGGCCAACTGGTGCATATCGGCCAGCACGTCGAGGCCGTCGCGGTCAGGAAGCCAGATGTCGAGCAGAACGACGTCATAGGGCGCGTCCTGCAACAGCACCATCGCCTCGGCGGCGGTGGCAGCGCTGGCCACGCCATAGCCCTCTTCGCGCAGAATCTCTTCCAGCGAGGCGCGAATCTCCGCCTCGTCGTCCACCACCAGAATGTGATTCATGAGTGCAATCCCCTGAGCGGAGCGACGGAGTTGCCGGGCGCGGCATCGTTGCCCTCGAGCGCGGCCGGAGCCAACTGTGCGCTGCCGAGATCCATCAGCGGCAGACGCAGCAGGAAGCGCGCGCCCTTGGGGCTATTGGCCTCGGCGCGCAGCGAGCCGCCATGCTCCTGCACGATCTTGGCCGCAATGGAGAGGCCCAGTCCGGTGCCGCGATGCTTGGTGGAGTAGAAGGGCAGAAACAGCCGCTCGCGGATTTCATCGGTGAGCCCGTGGCCGGTGTCTGAGACCGCGATCTCGACCGCCGCGCTGTCTTCGCTGAGCGAACTGCTGAGCCCAAGCACGCGCAACAGACTTCCCTGCATGGCCTCGGCGGCATTGTCGATGAGGTTGGCCAGCGCGCGGCGGATGGCCTCGGGATCGGCCAGCACCGCCGGCAATCCCGGCTCCAGGTCCCACTGCACGGTAATGCCGTTGAGCCGGCCGGCGAACAGCGCCAGCGCCTGCTCGGCTACCTGGTTAAGATCGCATGCGCGAGGCTGCGGCGCGGGAAACTGCGCCAGCGCCGAGAACTGGTCAACAAGGGTGCGCAACGTACCCACGCAGGCCAGGATAACCTCGCTGCATTTGCGGATCACGCCGGGCGAGTCCAAAGTGCCGCGGTCCAGATGCCTGCCAATCCGCTCGGCGGACAGCGCAATCGGGGTGAGCGGATTCTTGATCTCGTGGGCCACCCTCTGCGCCACCTCCTTCCACGCCAACTGCCGCTGCGCGCGCAATAGCTCGGTGGTGTCCTCCACCACCAGCACCGTTCCCGGCTGGCCGTGGGCCAGTTCAAGCCGCGCGCTGGTAATGGCCAGGTGCATGGTGCGGCCGCGGGCATGAAACTCAACTTCGGTAGAAGCCGCGCCCATGCGATGGCCGCGCCGGATCACTCCGGCCAGATCGTCCGCACAGTCGGCAGGCAGCAGCGACTCGATTCGCTC
>CABDXY010000084.1_pt1 | contig 25144 bp, 26 predicted proteins | sample 3131871 | NCBI WGS metagenome assembly CABDXY01 (sample SAMEA5534336, study PRJEB31848) | metagenome | biome: tundra; feature: field; material: soil | place: USA | collected 2013-05 | depth 0.15 m
GGCTGGCAGCGCGGAATCTTATCCGAAGAACAAGTGCTTCGTCGAGACCGATCAGCCGCGCCTGTGGTTTGCACGCGCGGCCAAGCTCCTCACGCCCGCGCCGCCCGCAGCCGGAATCCATCCAACCGCGGTGATCGGCCCACATGTGGAACTTGGCGCGCACGTTACCATCGGCCCCGGCGCAATCATCGGCGAAGATGCATCCATCGGAGCCGGAACCCGCATCGAGGCGGGCGCGGTCGTTGGCCAGGGCGTCCGCATCGGCGAGCACTGCCGCATCTATCCCCGCGCCGTTCTCTATCCCGGAACCACCCTTGGCAATCGCGTCGTCGTCCATGCGGGCGTGGTCCTTGGCGCCGACGGCTTCGGCTACGTGCGCGACCCCGCCACCGGCGCCTACACCCAGTTCCCGCAGCAGGGCACGCTGCTCATCGAAGACGACGTCGAGATCGGCGCCAACTCCACCATCGACCGCGGCGCTCTCAGGCAGACAAGAATCGGCCGGGGAACCAAGATGGACAACCTGGTCCACATCGGCCACAACTGCGATATCGGCGAGGACGTGATCCTGGTCGCCCTCGCCGGCATCTCCGGCTCCTGCACGGTGGGCAACGGCGCGGTCATTGCCGGCCAGGTCGGCATCGGCGACCACGCCCACATCGGCCCCGGCGTCATTCTCGGTGGCCAGGCCGGCGTCCTCAGCGGCAAGACGGTCACCAACGAAGGCCTCAAGCCCGGAACCGTCCTATGGGGCACGCCGGCGCGTCCGCTCCAGCAGGTTCTGCGCGAGCTGGCCGTCCTCGCCCGCCTCGCAAGGGGCACGCGCAAGGCGGCGGACAGGGATCGGGGATCAGGGATCAGGGATCAGGGGCCGGAGGATTAGTGACAACGGCGATCATCGTCGCAGACGACAGCGGACGGGGCGTGGTCAAGACCGCGCTGGCCTGGGGCCTGATTGCCGCGCTGCCCGAGTTCCGCTGGACGGCCGTCAGGATCGCCAGCCTCCGCGCGCCGTCCCTTGTCGTGCGGAATTGGAGCGGCGCCCGGACACGCCCTGGTTGGAAACCACCATCCCGGAGCGGCGTCTCGGTCAAGAACAGCATCCAACACAGATCAGGAGGAATTCCATGGACCGGCGAGACTTTTTGAGAACGGCGACAACCGCGGCCGGGTTGGCCGCCACCGAGCAACTGTTGATGCCCATGCTGCATGGGGAGGTAAAGAGGCTGGAGAGCGACGGCATGATCTATCGCACACTGGGCCGCACCGGGGAACGGATATCGGCCATCGGACTCGGCGGCTTTCACATCGGCATTCCAGCGCTCCAGGAGCAGCAATCCACTCAACTGATCCGCAGAGCCATCGACCATGGAATCACCTTCCTGGACAACTGTTGGGACTACAACGACGGGGTCAGCGAAATCCGCATGGGCAAGGCGCTCGAAGACGGGTACCGGAACAAGGTCTTCCTCATGACCAAGATCGACGGCCGGACCAAGGCCGCCGCGGCGCGTCAGATCAACGAATCGTTGCGGCGGCTCGAGACCGACTACGTCGACCTGATGCAATTTCATGAGGTGATCCGGCTGGAGGACCCGGACCGGATCTTCGCCGAGGGTGGCGCGATGGAGGCCATGCTCGAAGCCAGGCAGGCGGGCAAAGTACGCTACATCGGCTTCACCGGCCACAAGGACCCGCTGGTCCACCTGCGCATGTTGGAGATTGCGCGCAAGCACCAATTCCGGTTTGACACCGTGCAGATGCCGCTGAACGTGATGGACGCGCACTTTCGCAGCTTCACCCACCAGGTGCTGCCGGTGCTCACACAGGAGGGCATCGGCGTATTGGGCATGAAGGGATTGGGCGACCCCTATATTCTCAACAGCAAGACGGTTACGCCCATCGAGTGTCTGCACTATTGCCTGAACCTGCCGGTTTCCGTGCAGATTACCGGGATCAACAGCGAGGCGATTTTGAATCAGGCCCTGGAGGCGGCGCGGACCTTTCGTCCCTTGTCTTCCGCGGAGGTGGCCAGCCTGCTGGAGCGCACCCGGCCCAAGGCGCAGGAAGGCGAGTTCGAGTTGTACAAGACCACCAGCCACTTCGACGGAACGGCGCACAAGCCCGAGATGCTGGGCTGAAGCGGCTTTCAGATGCACAGGGGGAATCGAAAACCAGTGCAGGGCGGATTCTACTCCGCACCCAGCGGCGGAGCCCTGTCGCTGGGTGCCCCGGCTTCCGCCTCAGGGGCGAAGACTCCATCACTTCAGAACGGCTTTTCGGTCAAAAACGACTCCGGCTTGAGCGAGCCGTCGCGCTGCTTCACCAGCATCTGCACCTTGCCCTCGGCCGCGTCCAACTCCTGCTTGCAGGCGGCCGAGAGGCCCACGCCCTCCTCGAAGAGCTTGAGCGACTCCTCCAGGGCCAGGTCGCCCTTTTCCAGTTGATCGACGATGGTTTCCAGCTTCTTGAGCGATTCTTCAAACGAGGGCATGGCGGTTACTCCGTATGTGTAGGCGGCAGCACGCTGGCGATCACCTCGGCGGCGATATCGTAGCGGCCGAAGGGAGCGCTGACCTGCACGCCCTGGACAAAGGGTCGCACCGCCTCCACCATCTCCTGGGCGATCAGGATGCCTTCCCGTCGGGCTGCGTCGGGCGTATCGGCCTGGGCCATGCGCAACATGATCTCCTCGGGCATGGAGACGCGCAGGTCGTTCTTCATGAACTCGGCGTTGCGCAGGCTGACCAGCGGCCAGATGCCGGCGATCACCGGAATCCGATGCTCCTCGAGGCGCTTGAGGAAGCTCTCCAGCAGCCGCAGGTCGAAGACCGGCTGGGTAATGGCGTACTCGGCGCCGGCCTCCACCTTGTAAGCAAAGCGGCGCAACTCCTGCTCGATGTCCGCCACGCCGGGGTTGGCGGCCACGCCGATGGTAAAGTTGGTGCTCGCGCCGATCGCGTTCGAGCCGATGTCCAGCCCGTGGTTCAGCCGCTGCACCATGTTGACCAGACCGATGGAGTCCACGTCAAACACCGCGGTGGCGTCAGGATAATTGCCCAGCTTGGGCGGGTCGCCGGTCAGGCACAGGATGTTGTGCAGTCCGATGGACGAGGCGCCCAGCAGGTCCGATTGAATGGAAAGAACATTGCGGTCGCGGCAGGTGTAATGCAGGATCGTCTCAATGCCGGTGTGTTGCTGAATCTGGATGCACAGGCTCTGCGCGCTCATGCGCGCCGAGGCGCGCGGCGAGTCGGGCACGTTGATGGCATGGACGCCCAGTTGCGCCAGCAATTGCGCGCCCTCGATCTCCGCGTTGCAGTTGATGCCCTTGGGAGGCACGATTTCGACCAAGGTGATGAAGCTGCCCTCGGCGACCAGCGCTCCGATGCGGGAGCGCTCTCCCAGCGGCGACGGCGGCGTCTCGGTGTTCAGCGCCGGAGCCTCGCCGGTGACCTCGACGCGGGCCTGCGCATCGATGGCCCGCATGGCCGAGCGCATGGCGCGAATGTGGTTGGGGGTCGTGCCGCAGCAGCCGCCCACAATCTGCACCCCGGCGGCGATGGCCTTGCGGGCGAAACTGGCCATGTACTCCGGCGAGCAGAGATAGATGTTGCGGCCCTCCACGGCCCGCGGCATGCCGGCGTTGGGCATGGCGGCCAGCGGCAGCGTGGTGGCCGCGCGCATGGCTTCGATGGCGGTCAGCACCGTCGCCGGGCCGGTAGAGCAGTTCACCCCGATGGCCCCGGCGCCCCACTCGGTCAACAAAGCAGCGGCTTGCTGCGGCGACGAGCCGTCCAGGCAGTTGCCCTCCTCGTCCACCGTCACCATCACCAGCACGGGCAGTTCGGGAGCGGTCTCGCGGGCCGCTTCCAGCGCCTCGTGAGCCTCATTCAGAGCGGGCATGGTTTCAATGCTCAGCATGTCCACGCCAGCCTCGTCCAGGGCGCGAATCTGCTCGGCAAAGGCCGCGCGGGCTTCGTCCAGGCCGGTCTTGCCCAGCGGCTCCAGGCGCACCCCCAGCGGGCCTACCGAGCCGGAGACCCAGGCCTCGCCGGCCTGCTTGTCCTTGAGGTGCTCGACGGCCTGGCGGGCAATGCGTACGCCGGCGGCGTTGATTTCCGCCATTTTCCCAGCCAAACCATGCCGGGCCAGCCGGAATCGATTGGCGCCGAAGGTATTGGTTTCCAGAATCTCCGCGCCCGCCTGCAGGTACTCCTCGTGGATGGAAAGAATCAGGCCGGGATCGGAAAGGTTCAGCTCGTCATAGCAGCGGTTGATGAAGATGCCGCGGGCATAGAGCACGGTGCCCATGGCGCCGTCGGCGAGCACGGGACGATCGGCGAAGATGTCGGCGAATTGCGGCATTCTCTTGTCATGCTAAACGACCCGACCCTGCCGCGCCAGAGGTCCAGCCTGCTTTGTTATACTTCGGTAGTCATAAGCAGGACCGGAACCGGTTCCGGAACACGGATTTTGCCGTCTGTCCGATCGACCGGCAACCGCCATCAATTCGTTCACGCCGCGACCATGGCCGCGGACATTTTCCGCGGCACGCTCCGCGCTTTCTGTCGAGGTAAGGGATTTTGAAGAACAGAAGTCTTTGCATGAGCGCCGCCGCCGCCCTTGTGGTTGCAGCCGCGCTGGCAGGTTGCGGCGGCACCACCTATTTTGCGGGCCGGAATCTGCCCCCCAGCGGGGTGACCAACCGCGTCCTGATTGCGATCCAGAACCCCAACATCTTCACCAAGGGTGCGCTGCAGTTCGTGGATGCCTACTACGACATTCGCAGCGGCTTCACCGGCACGCCCTCGACGTTTTCCATCTCCGGTTACTCGGGCGCGCTGCCCGTCACCATCCAGAACATGCCGGAGGAGCAGGTGGGCGTGGTTTACGGCTCAGGCGACGGCAGCTTCATCCCCGTCAACTATGCCCAGGAGAACACCGGCGGCGCCGTCAGCAACTTGAATGGCCCCTCTTCCAGCATCTTTATCACGCGGAATCAGGCCTATGTCTTCGCCGCCAGCCAGGCGGCTCACGTGTTCACGGTGGTGAACCGGTCCACCGGCGGGTCCTACGCGCTCAGCCTTCCCGGCGTCTACCGCGTAAGCGTGAATCCCGGCGGGTCGGCAGCCCTGGCCTTTGTCCAGAACTCGAATTACGCCTACTATCCGCGGCAACTGACGTCCGCGCAGACCATTTCCTACTCCGGCGGCCCCACCACCTGGCCCCTCGGCGCAGTGGATTGTGAGCCGCTGAACGGGCCGGCCTGGTGCCTCTTCCAGGCGCTGGATCCTACCAGCACGAGCACGAACATAAAGCCGCTGACATTTGACCGGCCGGTCAAGGCCGTCTTCTCCGCCGATGGCGGAACCGCGTATGTGCTCAACTGCGGGCCGGAGTGCGGCGGAACCACGGCTTCCATCTCGTCGCTGCCCGTGGCTCCGCTGATCTATCTGGTTGGCCAGCAGTCTGGAACGCTGCCCACCACCAGCGCTCTCGCCAGCTCCACAATCCCCATTCCCGGCGGCGCCAGCAACGCCCTGGTCGATAGCTCTACCCTTTACGTCGTGGGTCAGCAGCCCGTGCAGGTACAGGGCCAGACGCTCTATGCCGGAAACATGACCGTGGTCAATCTCCTCAACAACACGGTTGTGCCCTCCACCAGCGCGGTCCCCAACCCGGTCTCCATCAGCGATGGCGCGCCCGGCGCCGTCAGCCGCATCTTGCTGGCCGACAACAATACGCTCTGGATCGGCATGACCAAGTGCACCAACGGCGTGCGCGCCGCGACGGGGGAGCCCTTCGGCTGCCTCACCATGCTCAACACCGCCAACAACACCGTCACCCTGCTGGAGCCCTATCTGGGCGACCTCACCGGCATTGCCGCGGTCACCGGCCTGCATAAAATCTATGTTGCGCAGGGCGGGCAGGTATACATCTATTCCACCGTGGACGGCTCGTCGATCGACAACCAGTATGTGACCGTCACCGGCGTGGCCTATGACGTGGCCTACATGGACGGGTTCACCGACGGCAACAACACCGTCTACTGAGTTCAGTGAACAGTGGTCAGTGATCATTTGTCAGGGTGAATCGCTCCGGCATCCAAAGCAGAACTCCGTGCCCCATCCTTTTCGCGTTCTTTGCGAAAAGGGTGGGATACCATGAAGCCCAAATGTTGTCCCGTTCATCCGGAGAAAACGCCAATGAACGCAGATTCCGTCGCTGATCTCCCAATTGCCGATATACTCGCCATCGCCGCCCACCGCGACGACGTGGAACAGACCTGCGGCGGAACCCTGCTGCGCATGGCCTCGCGCGGCCTGCGCACCGCCATTCTGGACCTCACCCAGGGCGAAGCTGGAACCCGCGGCAGCGCCGAAGAGCGTGCCCGCGAAGCCGCTGAAGCCGCGCGCCTGTTGGGCGCCGGCTGGCGCCAGGCGCTCGACCTGCCCGACGGCGCGGTAGAAAACACCCTGGAAAACCGCATCAAGATTGTTCGCGTCCTGCGCCGGCTCCGCCCCCGCGTCGTCATTCTGCCCTACTGGCAGGCCCGCCATCCCGACCACGCCAACACCGCCGCCCTCGGCTATGAAGCCTGCTTCCTCTCCGGCCTGGCCAAAGTCGAGACACAGGCCGGAGAACGGTACTCAAAAGTGAAGGGTACGGGCTTTAGCCCGTACATTAGCTCAGCAAAGCAACCGGGGGCTTTAGCCCCTGAGGGAATCGGATCCAGCGATAGCCAAAAGTCTTCGGAGTTTCTCCCGCATCGCCCCTTCAAAATCGTCTACGCCAGCCTCTACGCCGACGTCCGCCCCAGCTTCATCGTGGACATCACGCCCTTCATCGAGCAGCGCCACGCCGCCCTGATGGCCTACCGTTCGCAATACGCCAACCAGTCCGCCGGCAGCGGGCTCTTTGTTGCGGAGGAGGAGATTCGCGAGCGCACCTTTACCGAGGCCCGCCATTACGGACTGCTGGCCGGCGTGCGCTACGGCGAGCCTTTTGTGCAGAAGGAAGTCGGCCTGGTCGACGACCTCACCCTCCTGCCCGTTCAGTCGATCTGAAGCGCTAGCGGCTGAACCACATCCTGCCGCCGATGGCGACCAGCGTCACGGCGAAGATGCGCCGCAGCCAGGCCTCCGGAATGTGTTGCGCGCCCGCGGCGCCAAAGTATCCGCCCACCAGAAACCCGGCGGCCAGCAGCAGCGCCACGCGCAGGTCGGCGTTGCCCCTGCGGTAGTACTCCCAAAACGCGAAGATGCCCACCGGCGCCAGCAATGCGCCCAGCGAGGTGCCCTGGGCCTTCAACTGGCTCATGCCCAGCAGCCAGACGAGCGCCGGAATAAACAGAACGCCGCCGCCAATGCCCACCACGCCGGAAACCATTCCCACCACCAGCCCAACCAGCAGCATCATCCAGGTCATTCCAGCCTCTCAGGGCGCGGCGAAGCCGTGCGTTTCCAGCGTAAACCATGGTGTGCTATACTTGCGCCGCAAATCCGAAATCATGTTTGGTTGAGGTGAACGTCAATGGAAAGCCTGTTTGCTCTCTTCATGTCGGGCGTTGTGCTGCTCCCTACCCTGGTCCTTGCTGCGCTGATTACCTTCGCCGCGGTACGCGGGACTCGCAAAAAGTATGTTTCGGCCACAAGCCTGGTGCTGGAGAGCTTTACGACCAACACCGCCGCAGCTCCCGGAGAACCGGTTATCCACATCTTCGGCCGCCACAAAGGGTTCATTTACTGGATTCTGACCAACATGGGCATGTCGAGCCGGGTTGAACTGGCTGTCACCGAGAAGGAATGGACCCTCCGGGAAGGCAGTCTGGCCGGGATGTCGCTGGTTTGCGTGCCGCTCAAGCGAATTCGGGCAACGATTTGCGGATACCAGCGGTCGATCCTCGCATTTGCTTTCGCCGTTTTCTTCGCGCTCAATGCGACGTGGTTCCTTCTTAGGGCGGTGTTCCTTTATATCAGGGCATCCAACAATCCTCCGGAAGCATGGTGGGAATCTACGGCAATTCAAGCATCTTCGGCCCTCTACGTCACATTCGGCTGGCTGGTTGCCTGCGGGATTGCGATGATTATCTATCACGCATCGAAACGGGTTGCTTATGGCGTAGAAGCAGGGCAAAATTGCGGAATCGTCTTCAAACGCAGCTTTATCGAAGGCACGGTCATTGACCTTGACGAGGCTGAAAAGGCAACTGCCCTGTTGAATCGGCTTGTCGCGGCTGCTGTCTATGATCTTCCACTGGCGCAGATTCCTACACCTTCCGCGCCAACACCCCCCGCACCGCAGCCAAGAACGCTGCGGGCCTGGATGGTCGCCTCCGCTTATGTTGGACTGGTCGTTCTCGCGGCCGTACTGAGCTGGTATGGCGATGGTGTAGCGGTACGGTTGTCCACAGTGCCGCCTGGTGCGAACGTTTTCCTTGACAATCGTTTTGTGGGCGCAACCAGCAATGAAGCCCCGGTGTTGTTGCTCCCCCACACGACGCGGGAAAAACATTTCTTGCAGATCCGGAGTCATGGTCCCTATGCGCCCCTTGACACAGCAGTTTACGTGGGCGGACTTGAGTCTACACAAAGCATTACGATGAGCCTGACTCTCCTCAACTATCCAGTTACCGTTACAACGACTCCGGGCAACTCGCATGTGGCGGTGGATGGCAAGGACGTCGGCACCTCCAATGACACAGGTTTGTTGGAAATCCCCAAAGTTGATGCTGGACAGCACCAATTCTCCGTCTCACATGATGGATTCCGTGCCGACACTGAAAATGTTGGAGTACACGGCCCCCGAAACCTCCATTTCGGCCTTGTGAACGAGGCGGAGGCTGCTCGACAAGAAGCTGAGGCGCGACAACGGGAGATTGCAAGCCACCTCGAACGCGGGCGCATGCTCTTCAGGCAAGGGCAGTATCCGGAGGCGTTGGCGGAGTGTGACGCAGTTCTCAAGCTCGACCCCTCCAATGCAGCGGCCCAGGCGCTCAAAAAGCAGATTGAGCAGACGCGCAAGATTCTTGGGTAATGAAAGGAGATTCCATGCGAATCAGCTTGCATATTCGGGCCATCGTCTTTGGTCTTCTTTGCTGTTTTGCCCTTCTGCCGGTCGCCAGCGCTCAGAAGGCAAAGCTCTCCCGCGCACAGGTGGAGCAGTCCATTCAGGCCCATTTGCCGGACGAAGTGATTGCTTCGCAGGTGCGGTCCCGCGGGCTCAGTTTCCCCGTGACCCGCAAGATTGTGGAGGCGCTGGCTGCCAAGGGCGCTGGTTCGCTTACCCTGGCCGCGCTCCGCGAGCTGATAATCCTGGGAAAGGGGAGGGTGGAGGTTGAGACTGCGCCGGGAACCCCGCTATTCCTGGATGGCAAAGAGGCGGGGAATGCAGGCGCCGACGGCTCCTTCGTGTTGCAGGACGTGGTCGAAGGCGATCATGAAGTGGTTGCCAGGAGCGAAGGCTATCGAGAGGCCGGTTCCAAGTTTTCTTTAGAAAACAATGAGGACAAGAGAATATCTCTGCCAATGGAATGGCTGGGCGGCTTCCTCTCCGTCTCGGCACAGCCGGCAGGAGCGAAGATACAGGTTTTCGGCCCACGGCCTTTCGAAGGTAGTGCTAATGACGCCCAATTTCCACCCGGAGACTACAGGGTGGATGTCTCTTCAGATGGCTATATCACCCAGAAACACTACTTCAAGATCGGCGCGGGAGAGCATCATGCCGAGCAGTTCCAACTAGTAGTAGACCTCGTCGCTGCCCAGGCCAAGGCCAATGCCGGCGATGATGCAAGCCTTGAGATATTGAAACAGGCTATTGATCGCGGCGAACAGATAATTTGCAATGTAAAGACCGGAGGCTTCGACTATAACGGGGTTGGACCATACGTAAATGACGGAATTGTGACAGTAAGCAAGACATCCGTTTCTCTTCAGTATCCTCAATACGGCGGTAATTATTGGTCAGTTTTTACCGTATCGCCCGACAAGATTCTTTTCTTGGCCTATGAAAGAACGGTTCCTTTGAGTGTTCACCTGAAGGTGGCCATCATGAATAAGAAGGGGACTAAGGAAAACAAGTCCGATTATAGTTTTTACAACACTGGTGCGGCAGTTGTAGATACCGTCGGCCGGGCGGACCAATCGAATTACATATACACCAAGGGCATCGCTTGTGATGGTTGCGACTATTCGCTGGTTATCCTGTTTCGGTTGCTGGAGAAGGTTCGAGGTGTGAATTAGGGCACTTGGCGTTAGACATTCAAGGAGATGGCCAGAAATTCCAAGGAGGGCTGAATGAAGAAATTAGTTTTTGCGTCTGTGATGGCTTTGGCGACCATCAGCCTCGTCTCCGTGCCCACGCTGCGAGCACAGGATTCGGATCAGATCACCATCAAGGATCAGGGCGAGTTCGATGCCTATGTAACGGCTTCCTCGCAGAGTAGTCCCAGGGCAAAAGCAGCAGCCCTGGAGAGCTTTCTGCAAAGATATCCAGAGAGTGCGGTCAAGAAACTCGTTCTCGATGTTCTGGTGGATACCTATCAAAGCCTCAACGATCACGACAACGCGCTCAGCGCTGCCAGCCGCCTGCTTCAGTTGGACCCCAATAACATGAAGGCCATCTACACTTCGGTTGTCATCAAGAAGAGGCAGTGCACCGAGACTCAGGATGCGCAGGCCTGCAATGATGCCGCGGCGCTAGGCCAGGAGGGCCTGGCGGTTACCAAACCGGCGAATGTTTCGGCCGAAGACTGGAAGAAGCTGATCGGCTCGGCCTATCCGATCTTTCGTTCGGCTATCGCTTTAGGTCAGCCGACCTCACCCGCCACCCCGAAGATGACGAACGACGAGGTCATCCAACTCGTCTCCGCGGGCCTCTCCGAGCAAGTGGTCGCTACGTCGATTCGTCATGCGTCCAACAAGGGCTTTGACCTCACAACAACAGGACTGATCGCGCTCAAGAAAGCTGGCGTGTCCGATGCTCTGATTGCAGTCATGCAGGAAAGAGACGCCCCTGCACAGGCTGCCCCCGCGAGCGAGGCATCGCTGCCGGCTCCAGCACTAGCGCCGCCCTCAGCGCCGGACAACGGCTGCTCTGACATCGATTTTATGGGTGTTTTTCAAGAGCAAGTTGGCCCAGGCGTACCCGCGTGGATATACACGGCAACCATTAGGAACAGAGCGACATACGCCAAGGAAGTGGATATCGAGTATGTGAAGAATGGCCAAGCCGCGAAAGGCACGTTTAACGTAGGGGCTGGCCAGAAGATAAACGCTCAACTCGACCTGAATAATAACCCGCCGACAAATGTCCGTATGACCGCTTGCAGATGACACCGAGTGTCCGAGGCCTCGATTTTGAGCAAGGGGACTGGCTTTCCCCGCTCAAATTCACACAACGTTTGCAATTTGTTTGCCTGATTGCAGTACTCTGTTCATAGTTCCGTGCGGCCCCCGCATCTGAAGTTCAACGGCCGCCGGGCGAGGGCAGACCGCTTGAGCCAAACCGTTTTTGTACTGGAAGACGACGCCGACATCGCGCGGCTGGTGCAGCATCACCTTGAAGCCGCGGGGTTTGCGGCACGGCTGTTTCACACCCCCACCAACCTCATTCCCGACGCCGAGCGCCAGCCGCCGGCCTTGTTTCTGCTGGACATCATGGTGCCCGGCGGAGACGGCCTCGACGTGTGCAAGCGTTTGCGCTCGAACCCCGCGCTCTCCACCATCCCCATCATCTTTTTGACCGCGCGCGCGGGCGAAAACGACCGTGTGCTGGGCCTCGAGCTGGGCGCCGACGACTACATCACCAAGCCCTTTGCGACCCGTGAGCTGGTGGCGCGGGTCAAGGCGGTTCTGCGGCGCTTCGAGCGGCCCACCACGCCCTCCATCATCCGCTTTGAAGAGGTCATCATCGACCAGGGCGCCATGCAGTTGAAGGTGCGCGGCGAGCTGACCACCACCACGGCCACCGAGTTCCGCCTGCTGGACTACCTGGCGCGGCACCCTGGCCGGGTCTACAGCCGCGACCACCTGCTGGATTCCGTCTGGGGCGATGCGCGCTTCGTCACCCCCCGTTCGGTCGACGTCTATGTGCGCCGCATTCGTGAGAAAATCGAGGTCGATCCGGAAAATCCGCGCTACCTGAAGACGGTGCGCGGCGCCGGCTATCGCTTCGAGATGCCAAAAGGCGAGTAGGGCTCCTTGAAATCAACGATATTCATGAAGCTGCTCGGCCTTTTTCTCCTGCTGCTGGTCTTCCAGGCAGCGGCGATGGAGTTTGTCTTCATTCCCTTTATCGCTAGAAAAATATTGGAGATTCCTCCCGGCAAGACCAACCTGTTTTTCGGCAATGAGACCCTCTGGTCCGGTTTGATCGCGCTGGCCGTGGCGCTGACTCTGGCTGTTTGGGTTGCCGGCCGCATCACCGCGCGGCTTGATCGGGTCATGACCTTCGCCCGCCGCATCGCCGCCGGCGACCTGAGCGCCCGCCTTGATTACGACGACGAAGATCCGCTCTCTACCCTGGAGGCCACGCTCAACCGGTCCGCCGAGCGGCTGGGCGAGAGCGTTGCCGAGATCGAGAGCCGCCGCCAGGAGCTGGCCGCCATGCTCGATTCCATGCAGGAGGCGGTGGTCGCCGTCACTCCCGAGGGGTTGGTCCGCTGGTCCAACGCCGCCATGCAGCGCATCTCCGGAACCCAGATCCATGCCGGCCGCCCGCTGGTCCACTTCGTGCGCGATCCCGAGGTCCTGGCCTGCGTCCACGGCGCCCTTGAGAACAGGGAAGTCCGCTTTGGCCGGGCCAGCTCGCTGGTCCCCGGCCGCATCTTTGAGATCAACGCAGCCCCCTTGCCCTCGGGCGGCGCGCTGGTCGTGCTCCACGACGTCACCCGCATCGAGTCCGCTGAAAAATCCCGCCGCGACTTTATCGCCAACGTCAGCCACGAGCTGCGCACCCCGCTCACCTCCATCCAGGGCTACGTCGAGACGCTGGTCGAGGACCCGGATCCCCGCCCCGAAACCACCCGCGAGTTCCTCGGCGTCATCCTCAAGAACGCCACCCGCATGAACCGCCTTATTGAGGATCTGCTGGCCCTGGCCGGCGTCGAGAGCCCGGACTACAAGCTCGCGCTGCAAGCCACGCGGGCCAGCACCCTGGTCCAGGACGCCATCGAGTCCCTGGGCGGAATCGTCGTCGACTCCGGGGTCAAACTCGAATCGGCCGGCGCGTCCGATGCGCTGGTCCTGGCCGATTCCGACGCCATGAACCAGGTCTTCGGCAACCTCATTGAGAACGCCCTCAAGTACGGCAAATCCGGCCGCCGGATTCGCGTCGGCGCGTGGCTGCTTGAGACCGATGTTGCCACCGAAGTCGAATTCACCGTCCAGGACTTCGGCCCCGGCATCGCCTCCGAGCACCTCGATCGCATCTTCGAGCGCTTCTACCGCGTCGACAAAGCACGCTCCCGCGAGTCCGGCGGCACCGGCCTCGGCCTGGCCATCGTCAAGCACATCGTCCTGGCCCACGGCGGCCGCATCTGGGCCGAAAGCGAACTCGGCGCCGGCACAGCCTTCCACTTCACCCTGCCCCTGGCGCCCGTACTGCCTGGACAGCAAGTCGCCCATGGGTCTGCGGCTCCGCCGCCGGTTGTGCTGGAGGATGGTTCAATAGGCTGCGGATGAACTCACATCAGATGGCCGGCGCCCACTCCTTCGCAAAGAACGCAAAGGAGTGAGCGCCGGTAAAATCGCCTCTGGACGCGATCATTCAGGCTGGGGGCCAATGGCGTAGTCAGACGCAAAGCTGCTCAACGATGCTCCGCCGTTGCCGCCCGAGAGCGACACTGTGATGGTGGTCTGAAGTGTCTGGATGGGTGTGATGGAGACGGAATCACTCTGCTTGATTCTGCACACTTCCTCACAGGTATCATAGACCTCGAGAGTGCCCGTAGCACTGGTCATAGTCGTTCTTTCCTGCACCGTTACACTCCCGATGATGTTCAAAACCTTCGATTGCCCGAGATCGAGAGTGAGAAGGGCGCTTGTCGGTTGCGGTGACCCGGCCGGCGGGTACGGCACGACCCTGTAACCGATCACGGATTGCTCGGATTGCCCGGCGGCGACACTCCAAGGCGCCGTGAAATTAAGCCCCGGAAACAGCGTGGGGGTCGGAAGCAGGATTGGAGTCACGATGATATTGGCCGGAGAAATGCCGACCGTGGACGTGGGTGCGTAGGTGAAATTGTCGTAGAGGGCACTGTCGAACATGCATCCGCCGGCGCCGAGTGCGATGTAGCTTGTCAATGTGCCCTTAACACAGGAGGGCGCAGCATTGGCAAACGGGGGAAGGGCAGTCAGCAGCGCGAACGCTGCCGCGAGAACGATCTTAGCTTTCATGGTTGATATACCTCGGGGGATGAGATTAACAACTGGCGCAAACATTGCTCTCTTTTTGGGGTGTTGTCAAGATAAAACACCAAAACCGCCGCCTATTCAAACGCCCGTAACATTCCGCGTAGACAATTAAAACCGGCAGGTTATCTGCAAGGGAGCTATCTATGAAAAAGACTTTGCTTGTCGTTGTGTTGTTCGTATTGGCCATGAGCGCCGCTCAGGCCCAAAAGTTGACAGGGGCGGGCGCGACCTTCCCCTATCCGATCTATTCCAAATGGTTTAGCGAGTACAGCCAGGCGCACCCCGGCGTCGAGATCAACTACCAGTCCATCGGTTCCGGCGGCGGAATCCGCCAGATCACGGCCGGAACGGTGGATTTTGGCGCCTCGGACATGCCTCCCACCGACGAGCAGTTGGCCTCGTCCAAGATCAAACTGATCCTCATTCCAACCGTGCTCGGCGCGGATGTGCCGGCCTTCAATATTCCCGGCGTCAACGACCTCAAGTTCAGCGGCGAAGTGCTGGCCGACATCTTCCTGGGCAAGATCACCACCTGGAACGATGGACGCATCGCCAAAGACAATCCCGGCGTCAAGCTGCCCGACCAAAAGATCATTGTCGTGCATCGCTCCGACGGCAGCGGCACCACCTACATCTGGACCGACTTCCTGAGCAAGGTCAGCAGCGAGTGGGCCAACGGACCCGGCAAGGGCACCTCGGTCGCATGGCCGGTGGGCGTCGGCGGCAAGGGCAATGAGGGCGTGGCCGGCCTGGTTCGCCAGTTGCCCGGCGCCATCGGCTATGTCGAGCTGATCTACGCTCTTCAAAACCACATCAGCTTCGGCGAAGTGAAGAATCCGGCCGGCAAGTTTATCAAGGCGTCAATTGAGGGCGTCACCGAGGCCGCGGCCAGCGTCAAGCAGATGCCCGCCGACTACCGCGTCTCCATCACCAACGCGCCGGGCGCCAATGCTTACCCCATCTCTAGCTTCACCTGGCTTCTGGTCCCGCTCAAGTCTCCTGACGCGGCCAAGGGTAAGGTGATCAAGGACCTGCTTAGCTGGATCGTCAACTACGGCGAGAAAGAAGTCTCCGCTCTCTCCTACGCCCCGCTCCCCAGGAATGTGGCGGAAAAGGTGCTCAAGACTATCTATTCGCTGCAGTAGATAGACTCGCGCGAAGGGTCCGGCATCCTTGCCGGACCCTTCCGCTGCTCCTCTGATCTCTGACCCCTGACCCCTGTTCTACCCTGCCAAATGCTCCCCGATCAGCCGATCCACAAGCGCCATCAGATGCTCGCCCGTCCGCGGCAGCACGAACGCCGAGGCCGCCGCATCCCAGTCGAGCTTGAAGCTGGTCGAAAGCGCCGAAATCCATATCTGCCGCACCGGCGTATTCGGCGTAATCACAAACTTGCCCGCCGGCTCTTCGAACACCACGTACAGCGCGCCGTCCTGTTCCTCTGCCTCGAAACCGGCCCCTTCCTCTTCCTCGCGCAGGATCAAATGCTGCATCAGCGAGTTGAGAGCGGTTTCGGCCAGGCTGCGGAATACCGATTCGTCCACCATGGTCCCAGTTTACAGTGGTTCTCCAGCGGCTTCTCCGAATGTCCTGAAATCGGACAGAAAGCCTCCTCGAAAGATTAAAGTCCACCGCCCCCGGCCGATATCTCTCGCATGGGGAGCACTTGAACGGGGAGCGAAGATGGAGATCGGCCCAGTCACCGGAATCCGCGCCGTGCCGGTCATAAAATCTCCACCGGCCGATCCTGAGCTGACACCCCTCTTCGATATCGAGAACACTCCAAGAATCGGCGACGAAATCTACTCCCCCAGCAACGGCAAATCCGCCCGCGGCGCGGAAGACGACGGCTCGGAAGACGATTTCGACGAGTTCCCGGACGACAACGAGACTGAGCCCGCCATCCCGCCAGCCGCGAAAACCCCGAGCCGCCCGATCAGCTTCTTTGCCTGAACGCTCCGCTCCGGCCTTCCTCCCCGGATTCTTCTGGCATCTTCTCCGATCTCATGGGATTGTTCCCCATGGAAATCCGGTCGCGCCACCCAATTCACCTGCCGCCTCCCAGAGGCGCCATCCCGGTTTCGCGGATTCAAACTTCTACAATATTTGCAGCCGCCGTTCGTCTACAGGAATGGATGGATGAGACGTTGAGCATCGCCTCGATGACCGAGCAAGACCGTCGAATCTCCGAAGTCATCGCGGAAGAACGATCCCGGCTGCGCAATTTCATCCGCAAGTGGGTGCCAAACGAAGCCGACGTGGAAGATCTTATCCAGGAGGTCTTCTACGAACTGGTGGTAGCCAATCGCCTGCTGATGCCGATCGACTACGTGACCGGCTGGCTTTTTCGCGTCGCGCGCAATCGCATCACGGACCTTTTCCGCAAGAAGAGGCCGGAGAACTTCACCGACGCGGCGGTCATCGGCGAAGACGGCGATCTGCTCGAGATCGAAGATCTGTTGCCATCGCCCGATGCCGGGCCGGAAGCGCTCTGCGTCCGCAACGTGCTTCTTGATGAGCTGGAACGTGCGCTCGGCGAACTGCCCGACGAGCAGCGTGAAGTATTCGTCGCTCACGAACTGGAGGGGCGCAGCTTCAAAGAACTGTCGGCGGAAAGCGGCGTAAACGTCAACACCCTGCTCTCGCGCAAGCGCTATGCGGTGCTTCATCTCCGCCAGCGATTGCAGGACATTCACGACGAGCTTACGAGGAAATGAGGAACACAACATGGAAAACAATTGGATCAAGAGAAACAAATGGATCTTTTTTGTGGCCCCGCTGGCGCTCGCGGTTTTCATCTGGATTGGCGGCGAAGTGGTCATGCATCTGTGGAACTGGCTGCTGCCGATGCTGTTCGGATGGCGGGAGATTACCTTCTGGCAGGCTCTCGGACTGCTGGTTCTCTGCCGGATGCTCTTCGGAGGCTTTGGTGGTCACGGCCATGATCGCTCCAAATGGCGGCGGCCAATGGCCGAGCGCTGGGAACGGATGACGCCCGAGGAGCGCGAGAAGTTCCGCCAGGATATGCGCTCGCGCTGGTGCAGAGTTGGAGCGCCGGCCAGCGGCACCGACGAGCCGGCCTGATGGTGGGTTGGCGCGGGATGGATGCACGTTCATGAAGTCAAGAAGGAGAGCTCGAAATGTCGAATTCCGACATCGAACAATCACAGATCAGGTACGCACGACTTGCGGGATTCATGTATCTATTCATTATCGCGGCCTATCTGTTGGGTGCTTATGTTACCAGCCGATTTGAAGTCCCGGGAAACATCGCAGAGACTGCCCATCGAATTATGGAGTATGAACTTCTCTATCGGTTCGGGCTGGCCCTCGGATTACTCAACGCGCTGTGTGCCGTGCTCTTGGCTATGGGCCTTTATGTGGCCGTCAAAGCTATAGACAAAAACCTGGCGCTGCTGGCTTTGGCATTTGAATTGGTCTACGTTGCTGTGGGCGGTGTCTTGAACTTGATTGATTTTGTCTTCTTGAAGCTGCATATTGGCCTTGATTCCGTGAGCGCCTTGGACGCAAAGCAGTTGTCAGCTCTCGTGGATTTGCATTCGTACGCGGATTCGGTTGGATTGAACATCACTTGCATTTTTTATGGCGCGGGGTCCATTCTCTTTTTCTATCTATTTCTCAAATCGAATTACATTCCAAGAATCCTCGCGGCTTTAGGCCTGTTTGGATCTGTGCTTGTGCCGCTCACTGGCTTTGCATCTCTCATTGTTCCGCAGCCTGCCAAGATGCTGCAACTTGGCTGGCTGCCTATCTTCGTCGCCGAAATCTCAGTTGGCCTATGGCTTTTGTTCAAAGGCATTAACCTCCGGCCACAAGAGGACTGAATCGAGGAGCGCTTTATGAAAGCGATTGTCTACTACTACTACGGTTCCCCCGACGTGCTCCGATATGAAGAGATTGAGAAGCCGGCCGCCGGGAACGATGAAGTCCTCATCAAGGTTCGCGCGGCTTCCGCCAATCCTCTTGACTGGCGCATCATGGGAGGCGCGCCGCTGCCCCTTCGCCTCATCTTCAGACTGCGCAAGCCATCGGTTGCGCGGCCAGCCCGTCCCGGCGTTGATGTGGCCGGCGTGGTTGAAGCAGTGGGCAGCAACATCACGCGGCTCAAACCAGGCGACCAGGTCTTTGGGACGTGCAAAGGCGCCTTTGCCGAGTATGCGTGCGCTCGCGAGCCGGAATTGGCAATGAAGCCGGAGAATGTGAGCTTTGAACAGGCGGCATCTGTGCCGATAGCAGCGGTCACCGCACTGCAAGGGCTTCGCGACAAGGGACGGATTCAGCCGGGGCAGAAGGTCCTGATCAACGGCGCGGCGGGAGGCGTGGGCGCCTTCGCCGTGCAGATCGCCAAATCGTTCGGAGCGGAGGTCACCGGCGTATGCAGCACGAGGAATGTGGAGATGGTCCGGTCGATCGGCGCGGATCACGTGATTGATTACACGCGGGAGGATTTCGCCCGGAGCGGAAAGCGTTACGATCTGTTTCTCGACTGCCATGTGAACCATTCGTTGTGGGATTGCAGGCGCGTCCTGAATCCCCGGGGGATATACGTGCTGGCCGGGGGGCCGAACGGTGGTTTGATCGCTGCCCTGGTTGGCTTTTTCGAGGCGCTTTTCATCATGTTCGTGTTGTCGCGGTTCGTCAGCCGGAAGCTGGTCGTCTTTATGGCGAAGATGAACAAAGATGACCTGAACTGCCTGCGCGAACTCATGGAGGCCGGCACAGTGAGGCCCGTGATCGACAGGCGTTACAGCTTGCGCGAGGTTCCCGAGGCGATCCGGTATCTGAAAGAAGGGCACGCCCGAGGGAAGGTCGTCATCACTTTGGAATAACAGCAAAATGCAACAAAAAGCCCATTCTGGTAGTGTCCTAATTTGAAATCCACAGGCTTATCCTCCAATGTTGGCAAGCAGCGTGCTGCGAATCCATTCCGATGCGGTGCGGCTGCTGGCCTTCGCCGCCTTCTCAATTGCTGTCCGTTCAACTGCTGTTACGCGGACGCGCAGCATAACGGCCTTGGCGTTCCCTTTTGGGAGTGGTGGCCGTCCGGCTTTTCTAGGCTTCGGCTTCGATGTCGGCATTGGCTCTCAGCTCCTTCAACTCTTGCATGATGGCTGCTCTGACGGCGGTTATAGGCGACACTGCCGGGGGGATTTGAAGGACAGTAACGTGCCTGACAGGGATAGATCTCATTTCCCTCGCATAAATTGAACCCTCCCACTCTGGCCAGAAAGTACGACATGAAGTATATCGTCCCTCCATTTACTACTATCTGAGATATACGGAAGTATCTCTCCAAATAACATAACATCAGGTTCCATTGGATAGCTAAACATCCTCGTCCCTGCATCGAGGCCCGATGCAGTATTAAATCCATCCTTGCTGCTGACAGCATAAGACTTATTGTAGGAAAAAGACTTGTGATCTAAATATCTGTCGTAGCGAATTGTCACTCTAAAACCTGCAAGTTTCATTAGATTGTCTTCGGGTAGCATCAGAGAAGTTATAAATAGCTGCTCATTCGCGTGTGAAGGACAAAAGTCTACGGAAAATGAAAAACTCTTGTTTTGCCGAAGAAGCATATCATCGTTCGGTAGAAGTTGTTTTCCTGACACGGTAAAGTATCTTCGGAATATAACCGAGGAGTTGGGGCTACCTTTCTTTTTTTCTGCAATGAAATAGTCTATGTCAAAAAATATATTCTCAAGGTCTGTGCTTGACTTGTTGTTGGCTTTAAACATAAATTTGGGGGGTTCCACTGAGGTAGGTTCTATACTGAAATCCGGATTAAGCAGATGGGCGGCAGGAGCAGGTTGAGAAGATGGGTTTTGCTGATTCCCGGTCGTATCAGACTTGGGGGCGTTTTTGAGCCACGGAAACCTTTGTGCGAATGCATCTACAGTAGTTCGCGCATATGCATCTAGGGCAGGCAAAGAGGCGGCCCTTGGGGCGATCTTCGCCACCTCAAAGAATAAACATGCCAAGGCTAACGGAATAACAACATTGGCGGTATTTCTTCGCCACCCACGACTAAAGAACCCTACGCGAATGAAATCTATGCAAACAATCACCCATGCAGCCACTACAATCAGCCACAGGGAGATATTTGATGCAAGCGCACCAATCATAGCGCCCACTGCTGCCCAACTTGGGGTACTAGTCCAAAAATCATGGAGTTTTGATTGGTTTGATGGAGATGTAGCAGCGTATTCTGCCCTAATTGCCTCAGATGGCGGTGCACTTGGACCCTGAGTGCTCGACCGTTTAAGGGCTTCTTGTACCAGTTTTGCCATTCTTGACGCCTCTCTTCGTTGTCGTCTGTTTGGTCCCTTAGCCATGCCCACAATCCTTCCACCGGACGCTGGCCATGTCCACCACTTTTTGGGGTGCAGTTTTCCATACCGTAGAAGACGAACGGAAGGCGAAACAGATACACTAAAAAGCAAATTAGGACACTACCCCCATTCTTCTTGATGAGAAGGGATGGGAGAAATCGAAGTCGTACCCATCATCCTGGGTTGTCGCCAAATCGCCGATGCACAAACTGTGCTGAAAAGCCCGCGCAACCGTTTGGGGTCCACCAACCCGCGGACCGGTTCGGGCATTACGCCTGGATGATGGGCAAACCGGAAGCTGAACCCCCGGTTTCTGCAAACAGGCCCTCTCCGCAATGATCGCCAGACGGGAACCACCGTGAACGCCGGCTCCGCCCGAAATCGGCCAGGTAGAGCCCATACCGGATTGATTTCAAATCTCTTACAAGAATTTCAAGAGTTTTTCACACCGCGCCCTTGCAAATTCCCGCGCTTTCATTTAGTTTACTAACCAGTTAGTTAAAACATGACAGCAACCACCCCAACCCGCACTCAGACCGAACGCGCCGACCAGACCCGCGCCCGCATCCTCGAAGCTGCCGTCCGGGAGTTCAGCGCCAACGGCCTGGCCGGGGCCCGCACCGAACAGATTGCCGAAGCCGCCGGCGTGAACAAGGCCCTGCTTTACTACTACTTCCAGGGCAAGGATGCCCTCTACGCCTCAGCCCTTGAAACCGTGGCCGAACGCATGGCGGCAACCAGCATGTCGGTACTCACCCTGGAGTGCTCGGCGGGCGAGCGGCTGCTCCGTTTTGCGCTCAACCACTTTGACCGCATCTACTCCCAGCCGGTCTTCCAGAACCTGATGCAGCAGGAGATGATGCGCTTCCGCAAGGGCGAGTCGAACGCCATGAGCCCATTGGTAGAGAAGCTCTTCAGGCCGCTGGGAGACAAAATGCTTGCCGTGGCGGAGGAGGGAATTCGCTCGGGGGAGCTGATTCCGGTGGAAAGTTCGCAGGTGATCTACGCCGCGCTGGGGCCCAATGTCTTCTATTTCCTCTCCGCGCCCATGATGCGGCTGATTGCGGAAACCAATCCCTTCGAGCGGGCCGCGCTCGAGTTTCGCCGCAAAGCGGCAATCGAGTATCTGGGCCAATCCACCTTTGTTGACCGAGCGCATGGAGCGCGTGTGGCCGCGCGTGTGCTGGTGACCACGCCCATGCCCCCGGCAAGCGAGATCAAACTGAGCGCAATCGAGAACGCCGAAATCAATACCAGCGAATTCAAGACAGATGAAGTGAGGCGCAAGTGAACGCACGCAATCGAGTTTTCCTGATCCTGGGCTTGCTTACCGTGGGATCGCTGATCTGGTACCTGGCCACGGTCCGCCGCTCCGGCGACCTGCAACTGATCGGCACCGTGGACGCCAATGAAGTGCTGGTGAGCGCCAAAATCCCCGGCCGCATCCAGACCCTCACCGTCGACGAAGGCCAGGACGTCACGGCCGGCCAGCTCATCGCCGTCATCGAGAGCGACGACCTTCAGGCCGCGCGCAAGGCCGCCGAAGCCACCGCGTCCAGCCAGCAGTTCAAGCTGGGCGAAACCGTCGAGACCGAGCGCCAGACCCGCGGCGAGACCGGCAACGCCACCGGCAACGCCGAGGCTATGCTCAAGACCGCTCAGGCCTCGCTGGCTCAGGCCCAGGCGAACTACGACCACCAGCAAGCCGACACCAGCCGCACCGTGGCGCTGGCCCAACAGGGCATCATGAGCGAGCAGGCCAAAGACGACGCCGCCACCAGTCTTCAAGCCTCCAAAGCGGCTGTCGATGCGGCCAGGGAAACCGTCGCCGCCGCCGAGGCATCGCTCCGCCAGGCCCACGCCCATGAGCTGCTCACCAACGTCGCGGCCCGCACCGTGGACTCCACCCGCGACGAAGTTGAGAACGCCCGCGCCCTTGCCCAGCAGGCCAAAGTCGAGGTCGGCTACTCGCAGGTATTTGCTCCCATCAGCGGCAAGGTCAATGTCCGCGCCGCCCGCCAGGGCGAGGTCGTCGCCGCCGGCGCCACCATCGTCACCATCATGGACCTCACGCAAACCTGGGTCTACGCGCCCCTCCCGGAAACCCAGGCCGACGCCGCCCAACTCGGCGACTCGCTTCGCGTCGTCATGCCCTCGGGCGCTACCCTCCAGGGCAAGGTCATCTCCAAAGCCGCTGAAGCCGACTTCGCCACCCAGCGCGACGTTGGCTCCCGCAAGCGCGACATCAAGACCGTCCAGCTCAAGCTGCTCATCGACAATCCCGGCGAGCGCTTCGTCCCCGGCATGACCGCCGAAGTCTATATCCCAAAGAACAAGCTGGTGAAGCAGTGACCGCCCCTCCCACAAATCTCGACCAAAACGCAAAAGCGCCCACGGCGCCGGCGGCGGCCATCGCCGTCGAAAACATCGTCAAGCGCTACGGAACCTTCGAAGCCGTCAAGGGCGTCAGCTTCTCCGTCGCCGATGGCGAAATCTTCGGCCTCCTCGGCCCCAACGGCGCCGGCAAAAGCACCCTCATCCGCATGATGACCACCCTCGTCCCCATTACCAGTGGCCGCGCCATCGTCGCCGGCTACGATGTGGCCAAAGACCCTGACGCCGTCCGCCGCATGATCGGCGTCATTCCCCAGGCCCTCACCAGCGACCCCGACCTCACCGTCGAAGAGAACCTCAGCATCTACGCCAAGCTCTACTCGGTCCCCAAGGCCGAGCGCCTGAAAAACATCGCCGAAGTCCTCGAAGCCGTCGACCTCGCCAAGTGGCGCGGCGCGCAAACCAAAACCCTCTCCGGCGGAATGCGCCGCCGCCTCGAGATCGCCCGCGGCCTGGTCCACAACCCCACCATGTTCTTCCTCGACGAGCCCACCACCGGCCTCGATCCCGTCTCCCGCATCGCCGTCTGGGAGATGCTCGACAACCTGCGCCGCACCCGCAACCTCACCATGCTCATCACCACCCACTACATGGAAGAGGCCGACAAGCTCTGCGACCGCATCGCCATCGTCGATCACGGCAAACTCGTCGCCCTCGGCACGCCCATCGAGCTAAAGCACAGCGTCCCCGGCGCCAACGTCGTCGAAGTCCATTTCGACCGCGAAACCGCTGAGTGGAAGGCCCGCCTCGAAAGCCTCGACGGCGTCACCAGCGTCCAGGCCGAGAGCGCCGGTTTCTATCGCGTACTAACTTCCTCCGGCTCCAAAACCACCATGCAGTTGGTCGAGCTGGCCGCGCAACTCGGCGAGACTCTCACCTCCCTCAGCGTCCAGAACACCTCGCTCGACGATGTCTTTGTCCACTACACCGGCCGTCAACTCCGCGATGAGCAGGTCAAGCCTCCAGCCTTCACCCTGCCGCCCCGCCCCGGAGCCCAGCCATGACCAGAATGTTCGCCATTATCGAGCGCGAGATGCGCAAGTTCTTCCGCTCCCCCACCCTCATGATCATGTCCCTCATGATGCCGCTCTTGCAGTTGGTCATCATGGGCAACGCCTTCGGCGGCAAGATCGTCGGCGCCCGCGTCGGCGTGGTCGACTACGATCGCGGCCCGCAAGCCGTCAAAATCCGTGAAGCCTTCGCCGCCATCGCCGCCAACGTCAAGACCTTCACCACCGTCGATTACACCAGCGAGACACAGGCCCGCGAAGACGTCCGCACCGGCAAAATCGACGGCGCCGTCGTCATCCCCGCCCAATACTCCCGCCGCGTCTACTCTCAGGACGCGCCGCAGCTCGGCCTCGTCGTCGATAACTCCGACCAGTTCATGAGCGGCTCGATCGAGTCCGAGATGCAGGCGCTCGTCACCGCGCTGACCACCCCACTGATCCAGCAGCGGCTGGCCAACTCCATCGCCCTGGAGATCGTCGAGCTCTATCCTTACGTCAATTACATGAAGTTTCTTCTCCCCCTGACCATCTCCCTGGCCATGTATATCTCCGTCATGATCGGCGGCGGCATGTTATACATCGACGACAAGGCCCGCGGCGTCCACGAGGGCTATCTTGTAACTCCCATCACCAAGATCGAATTAGTCTTCGGCATGAATTTGGCCGGCGCAATGAAGGCCACTCTGGCCGGCATCTCGCTCACCGTCATCGGCTCCCTCATGGCCGGCCTCGGCATCATCTTCCGTCCCGAGGCGGACCTCGAACTCCTCGCCATGATCCTGGTATCCTCTATCGCCTTCAACGGAATGATGTTTCTTCTTATGGTCCGCGTCGACGATCCCCTCGTCCCCCGCGCCATGTTCGGCGTTCTCAACACCCTTCTGCTTTATCCCTCCGGGGGCATGTATCCCATCGCCGCATTTCCGCGCTGGCTCCAGGCCATCTCCATCGTTGACCCCTTCACCTACGT
>CABDXY010000093.1_pt1 | contig 24439 bp, 15 predicted proteins | sample 3131871 | NCBI WGS metagenome assembly CABDXY01 (sample SAMEA5534336, study PRJEB31848) | metagenome | biome: tundra; feature: field; material: soil | place: USA | collected 2013-05 | depth 0.15 m
TATGCGGTTATCGCTCGCCGCGAGGCCACAGACAGTCTGATCCACGTGCGGATCGGCCCGTTCAGCAGCCGCGACGAGGCTAACAAATGGAGCCAGAAGCTGCTTGGCGACGGCTACAACGCGATTGTGCAGCCGTAGGCAGCTTGAATTCCTAACCCCGCATCCACTCCGGCAGGCCTGAGGCAATTGCCGCACGGACAGCTTTCATCAACTCCTCGCGGGTGGCAAAGTTGGCTGGATACACGGGGGCGTGGAAGAGGATGTGCGCCGTCCCGGGTTTGATGCCGAAGCTGCCCTTGGCCATCATCTTTTCCGTGCCGTAAATCGACACCGGAATGCACGGCGCGCCGGTCTCTATCCCCAGGAAGAACGGGCCTTTCTTGAAGGGCAGCAGACGGCCGTCCGGGGAGCGCATGCCCTCAACGAATGTGGTGATGTGGATGCCCTTATCCAAGAGGCGCTTGGCCGCGGCGACGCTCACCTGCGCGCTGATCGCATTCCCCGTGCGGTCCACCGGGATAAACTCGCCCAGCTTCAGGCAGTAGCCGAAGACGGGAAGGTTAAAAACCGCGCGCTTGGCAAAGGCGGCCGTGCGCCCAGGAATCCGCGAAATCAGCGCCGGCGGGTCCAGGTTCGACACATGGTTGGCCATGAAGATGCACGCATGGCCCGCGGGAACGTGCTCCCGCCCCTCGACCCGTATGCGGATGCCGGCCACCCGGTAGCCGGCGCTGACAATCAAGCAGGTCACCGCGTAGAGCGGTCCCACGTTGCCGGTAACAACGGCCAGCGGAATGAAGACCACCGCCGAGGGAATGCTCAAAACGAGAATGGTGACGAACACGACAAGCGACACGATCATGAGAGTTCCGTCAGAGAGCAGAAATTTGTCTTGCCGCGGCGCGCATCAGGTTCGTCTGCCGCCAGGGCATGCATGGGTGAGTATCGCACCTGGACCGGCACGCCCGGCAAAGCTGCGGAGCGGCCTGCTCAGGCGGGCTGAACCATCGGGACTGTGCCTCTACGTCCGCATCCACTCCGGCAGCCCCGACGCGATGGCTGTGCGAACCGCCTGCATCAGTTCCTCGCGTGTCGCATAATCGCCTGGATAGATGGGCGCGTGGAAGACGATGTGCGCCGTGCCTGGGCGGATACGCAGGCTGCCTTTGCCCAGAATGTTCTCCGTCCCATGGATGGAGACCGGGATACACGGCGCGCCGGCGACCATGGCCAGGTAGAATGGGCCTTTCTTGAAGGGCAGCATCCGGCCGTCCGGCGAGCGGGTGCCTTCCACAAAAGTGGTGATGTGCACGCCCTTGGCCAGCACGCGCTGGGCCGCGGCCACGCTCTCCTGCGCGGCTGCCGCGCTGCCGGTGCGGTCTACGGCGATGAACTCGCCCTGCCGGAAGCCGGTGCCCAGCACGGGCAGGTTCATCAGCGAGCGTTTCATGAAGGCCGAGGTGCGCCCCGGAATCAGCGAGACCAGCGCGGGCGGGTCCAGGTTGGAGACGTGGTTCGACATGAAGATGCACGCCCGGTTCCTGGGCACGCGCTCCAGCCCTTCGGTGCGGAAGCGCACCCCGGCCATGCGGCAACTGCTTGAGAGCATGAAGCGCGTACCCTTGTAGAGCGGCAGCACGTTGCCCGTCAGCCAGCACCACGGAATGAACAGAATCGCCGTGGGAATACCAGTGATAACCATCGTGGCCATGAAGATGAGAGAAGAGATCATGCCTGCCTCTTGCCTTAGAGCCTGTTATGAACTATAGGACGGCAGCGACGGGAGCCAATTTTTCGCAGTTCAAGGAATGAGGAGCGACGCATACCGGGTGTCTGCTAGCGACGATTGACGACGAAATGGGGAAAATTGGCCCCGTCCCGAAGGGTTGCGGCGAAAATCCGGCCATACTTCATTCTCGCCCTCGACGGTGGACCCGCCACAGCCTTCGGGCTCGGCTTCGTCTGGCCGGATTTTCGCTCGCAACGCTGTCCGCCCTATAGTTCATAACAGGCTCTACGCCATGCCACCTTCAGGAAAGCGCTCCCTGAGCCGCGCCGGAAGTTTCTCATAAATGCCATCGAAGCCGCCATTGGAAAGTATCGCGACCACGTCGCCGGGTTCTAGCCGGGGCGCAATCCCGTTCACGATCGCCTCCACATCGGGGCAGAGTTCGGCCTCGGTTCCGGCCGCATTCAGCGCCCGCACCACCTCTTCGGGGTTGAGCCGCTCATGCTCCGGGATGCGCTGCTGCTGGTAGACACCGGCCATGATGACGCGGTCGGCCACGCGCAGGCTTTCGATCAGGTCGGCCTCAAGCACTTTGCGCCGCAGCGTATTCGAGCGCGGCTCAAGCACGGCCCAGAGGCGCGATTGCGGGTAGACGGAGCGCAGCGCGCGCAGCGTCTCGCGAATGGCCGTGGGGTGGTGGGCAAAGTCGTCGATCAGCGTGACGCCACCCACCTGGGCGCGCACCTCCAGCCGGCGCTTCACGCTCTTGAAGCCGGCCAGCGCCGCCTGGATTGCTTCCTTGCCGATTCCCTGCCCCGCGGCCAGCGCGGCCGCGGCTGTGGCGTTGAGCGCGTTGTGCTCGCCGGCCAGGCGCATCCCGAACTCGGCCCACAATGCGCCGCTACGCCAGACCTCCCAGCGGGTGAGGCCATCCCCCTTTGCTGTCCCGCTGCGCAGGTTCCGGATGCGCCAGCCTGCGCCGTCGCTGAAGCCGTAGCGCTCCACGCGGCACAGCGCGCCGGCCACGCACTCGGTCACGCTGGCGCTGCCGTCGAAGGCGACAATCAGCCCCCGCCTCGGCACCAGATTCACCAACCGCTTGAAGGCCGTCTTCACCGCTGCCAGGTCCACGTAAATATCGGCATGGTCAAACTCCACGCTGGTCAAAATCAGCGCGTCGGGAAAGTAGTGCAGAAATTTGGGCCCTTTGTCGAAGAAGGCGGTATCGTACTCGTCGCCCTCGACAATAAAGATGCGCGTTGGGCGAAGTTGGAAACTGGTTCCAAAGTTCTCTGCCACGCCGCCGATCAGGAACGATGGCTCCAGCGCCGGATTTTCGCGCGCGGCAACCTGATAGATCCACGCCAACATGCTGGTGGTGGTAGTTTTGCCGTGAGTGCCGGCGACGACCAGCGACTGGCGGCCCACGAGGAACTCCTCGCGCAAGAGGGCGGCCATCGAGGTGAAGGGAATGCGCTCGTCGAGCACGCGCTCCACCTCAGGGTTGCCGCGGGAGAGCGCGTTGCCGATGACGACGAGGTCCGGCGCGGGATCGAGATTGGATTCGGCATAGGGCTCCAGGATGGGAATGCCAAGGCCGCGCAGCAGGTCGCTCATGGGCGGATAGGCGGCCTTGTCGGAGCCGGTGATGCGGTGACCCTGCAACTGCAAAAGACCCGCCAGCGAGGACATGGCCGTGCCGCAGATGCCGCTCAAGTGAATGTGACGGAACAGCGGAGTCATCGGGCGGCCGCCGGTTCCAGCAGGTGCAGCTCGGCCTGATTGGCGGTGCTCAACTCGGCCTCCACGCCGAAGGTCAAGGTGACGTTGGAGCGCGAAACGTGGCCGCTGCGCAGGCCAATGGCGATGGGGCCGTCGAAGTCGTCGAAAGCGCGCAGAATCATCTCTTCGAGCAGTTCAGGGGACGCGCCGGGCGAGACGCAATCCAGCATCTCGCCGAAGATGATGCCACACACGCCGTTCAGCTTTCCCGCGTTACGCAGTTGCCACAACATGCGGTCCACCTGGTATGGCTTGACGCCCGTGTCCTCAAGAAAGAGCAGCTTGCCTTCGGTCCGCGGTTCAAAGGGCGTGCCCAGCAGCGAAACCAGGATACTGAGGCAGCCGCCATATAGGACGCCGCGGGCAGGGCTGGATGTCGGGCCGGACTTCAGGACGCGCAAGCCTTCCGCAGGCCCCACGCTGTACGGCTCGCCGGCCAGCGCCGCCTGAAAGCTGGGCAGGTGCACGCCGTCCTCGAGATAGAAATCGGCGGCAACCATGGGTCCATGAAACGCGGGCAGGCCGAGGTGGTCGAGCAGACGCAACTGAATGCCAGTCAAGTCGCTGTAGGCGAAGAAGGGCTTGGGATGCTTGCGGATCAGTTCGAGATCGAGCCCGCTGAGCAGGTAGTTGGAGCCATAGCCGCCGCGCAGGCACATGACGGCGCCCGTACTCTCGTCCGCGAAGGCCGCGTGCAGATCGGCCAGCCGCTGCTCGGGAGTTCCGGCAAAGAAGAGCGAGCCGCGCTCAAGAGCATGTTGGCCAACATGCGTCACGAACCCCAGCCCGCGCAGCGCCTCCAGCCCACGCACCACGCGCTCGGGCTGGGCAAAGGAGGCAGAAGCAATCACGCTGATGCCTGCGCCGGGTGGAACAGAGGGCGGCCTGAGGAGACGCGTCATACTACCAAGCCTCGCCGCGGGCAATCAGAGCAGCCGGCCCGGTGAGCCTCAGTTCCCTGCCCGGCCCTTCCCACTCAACCGTTTGCGCGCCGCCGGGAGCCACCACAGGGAGTGGCGAGCGGCAGCCGTGGAAGGCAATTGCTGCCGTGGCCGAGGCGGAGCTGCCCGTGCCGGAAGAGGTGGTCGGTCCCACGCCGCGCTCAAAGATGCGAATCTCGATCTGCGTGGGGCTGACGATCCGGACGAACTCGACGTTGGTCTGGTTGGGGAAATCCGGATGCACGCAGATCTCCGCGCCGATGGCCTGCCATGATTCTCCGGCGACCGCAAATTCCCCGTTGTCCACAACGATGACGAAATGCGGATTGCCGGTGGAGACCTCGACGCCTGCAACCTGAAGGCTGCTCACGAGGGTGACCGCCCGGGACGCGAATGTGGGAACGCCCATACCGGTGGTGACTTCAACGGTGAATTCGCCGGAGGTGTTGATCGCATTCACGAGGCACACGCGCAAGCCGGCATCGGTGGCGATTTCCAGCGTATCGCCCGGCTGGGAGCCGAGCGCATCGGCCATCCAGGCGGCCACGCAGCGCGTGCCGTTGCCGCTGATCTCTGCGATGGAGCCGTCGGCATTATGCAGGCGAATGCGGCCGGATTTTGGCCCGGTCCAGGCAAAGAATTCGATGCCGTCGGCGCCTATGCCGGTGTTTCGCGCACACAAGCGGCGCGTCAATTCTGCCCAATCGTCCACCGCGGCGGATCGGGCCGCGTCTTCCGTGACGATCAGAAAGTCGTTGCCGCAGGCGTGGGCCTTGGTAAAGGGAATCAATCTTCCTCCGGATTGCAAATTGCCTTGCCCGATGCTACCACCGAGCCGGTCTGCTTGTTGAGGGCTTGTGAAGCAGGAGTACCGGAGACGTAAATCGTGGCCGAGGGCTGGCCGGTGGCAGTAAAGCGGCGCAGCGCGGTCAGGCCGGCGGGATGCTCATGCACGGCACGGTCCACCTCGTCGCCATCGAAGGCCAGGACGATGGCCGCATGGGCGGCGGGCGCGGCCAATGCGGCGCGATAAAACTCCAGGTCGCTCTCGTTGATGGTTTGGAGAAGCGGAATCCCGGTGAGGGCGACGATTTCGGGATAGACCGAGGTGTCCATGAGGACGACACCGCCTGGCCGCTCGGCGAGCAGCGCGCGCAGAACGGGCGGGATATGGATCTCATAGGGCCGGCGCGCCTGAATGTTCTTTGTACTTTCGATGTAGACCAGCGGACGCTCGCGCACCATCCGATATGCATTGAGGGCGACGAGCGCAAAGAGCGCGGCGGCGGCGTAATTTGCCCAGCGGGGCTTGAACTCGTGGACGGCGGCGATTGTCAATTGCGCGGCAAAACCAAGGCCCAGGGCAAGGGCCGGCAGGAGTTCCATTCCGTAGCGCAGGTTGTACCAGGAGTAGGGCCACCAGGTGGGCAGAAAGATGGGCGCCGATCCCCAGGCTACCGAGTATGCGTAGAAGGGAACCGGCAGCCACAACAGGAGAGCCCACGCAAAGGCACGGCGGCGGGCCGTGAGCCAGGCCCACGCAGTGCCAAGGAGGCTGAGCGCCAGCAGCAGGCTGCCCCACGCGGAGGCGGCTGCGTCCAACTCCGCAGTCTTCAGGAAGAAGATGAGCGCGACCCATGGGTTGTGCCACCCCGGATGCGGAGGAAATCCCGGCACGGAAGTGCGTATCTCGATGGCCTTGGCCGAGTAAGGCCCGCGCAGGAAGTAAAGCCAATCGCCGAAGGACGCGGCGTTGTAAATGAACCATGCCGCCGGCGCGGCGACTACCAGAGCGCTTGCCAGCCAGAAGGAGCGCGAGCGCAACCGGCCGCGACGGGCGAGTACGAGGCCCACGCACACCCAGGCGAGCAGCGCCATTACCCAGCCGTCATAGCGTGTGAAGATTGCAGCCACCAGCGCAGCGGCGATCCACCAGAGTAGCCGCCCGGGCCGCCGCGAATCTCTTTTGCGGCTCTCGGGATCCGAATTGCTTCTATCCGGATTGCCTTTATTGGGGCACGCCTGCCACTCCACCAGCCAGACCGCGATCCAGATCGTCTCGCAAAGAAAGAGCGGTTCGGTCATGGCCGTGGTCTGGAGGTAGAGCAGATTGGGATTGGCGGCGAAAAAGGCTAGTGCAAGTGCGGCCGCGGCCGGGCGAAGCCAGTTGCGGGCCAGCCGGTAGACTCCGGCGCAGGCCGCCAGGTAAGCCAGCGCCGATGGAATTACTCCCGCAAACCCGTTGGCCCACCAGGCGTAGGCCTGGACAAAGGGAATCAGCAGCACGTGGGGCAGGGGCAGCCACACCGAGCCCAGTTGCGAGAACCGCGGCTGGTGCGAATCGAAGACACGGCGCGCGATGTGGAGGTGGGCAACCGCATCGCCATAGTTGAGCATGGCCCCATGTTGCCAGCTCCACGCTATTGCCGTTATCGAAGCTGCCGCACAGCCGGCCAGCGCGGCCATCCACTCTGGCCATTCCACGCGAGAGATGGGACGCTCAGTCAAGGTGGGTCAACTCGCGGAACAGAATGAAACGGCCGTCGATCTCCTTGCGGGAGAGGGCTTGCAGCCGTTCGGTGCCAAAGCGCTCCACCGCGAAGGAACCCATGACGCTGCCGTAGAACATGGCGCGGCGGAATGCGGCCGGGGTGAGTGCGTCCGCCGCGGCGGACGAGGCCAGGTAGCCAAAGAAGCCGCCGGCAAAGCTGTCGCCCGCGCCTGTCGGGTCCACAACCTCTTCCAGCGGCAGCGCCGGCGCCCGGAATGTCTTCGACTCTTCGCCGTCTGGAGAAGCGCGATGGAACAGTGTCGCCCCGTACTCGCCGTGCTTGACCACCAGCAAGCGCGGCCCCAGCGCCAGCACCGCGCGCGCCGCCTGCACCAGATTGTTGTTGCCGGCCAGTATACGGGCCTCAGTATCGTTGATGAGCAGAATATCGAGGCCTTTCAGGACTTCGAGCAGCGCCGGGCGATGATCCTTGATCCAGTAATTCATCGTGTCGCCGGCCACCAGCCGCACGCCGGGCATCTGCTCGCGCACGCGCCGCTGCAATACCGGATCGATGTTGGCCAGAAACAGGAACTCAGAGTCGCGATATGCCTCAGGTATCTTCGGCTCAAACTCCGCAAAAACATTCAGCTCCGTGTTATGCGTCTTGGCCTCATTCAGATTGTCCAGATACGACCCTTCCCAGAAGAAGCTCTTGCCCGCGGCCCGCTCGATGCCGCGGGTGTCGATGCCACGCGCGTGGAAGACCGCCTCCTGCTCCGGGCCAAAGTCCTCGCCGACTACGGCGATGACGCGCACATCGGTAAAAAAACTGGCGGCCAATGAAAAATAGGTCGCGGCGCCACCCAGGCAACGCTCCTGCCGGCCTGCCGGAGTCTCGATTGAATCGAAGGCCACGCTGCCTACAACGGTGATCGCCATTCATCTTCCTCTCTAACTCGATGGTGCGCGCTCGCTATTTCCTTACCAGCCCAGATACTTCCCGAACAACAGCCCCAGCCTCTCCTTGGCCGCCTTAGGAATCGCGTCCGCCTGGGTCAGCACGGCATACTGTGCAGCCGTGGCGCAGGCGCAAGTGCGCTCGGCGGCCATTGCGGCCACCGCTGCCTTTACGACACGGGCTGCGTTTCCGGCATTCTGGTGCAGCACGGCCACAATCTCCTCGATGGTGACCGAGTCATGACCCTCACGCCAGCAGTCGTAGTCGGTGACCATGGCCACGGTGGCGTAGCAGATCTCCGCCTCGCGGGCCAGCTTGGCCTCCTGCAGGTTGGTCATGCCGATCACGTCCGCGCCCCAACTGCGATACAGGTTCGACTCCGCCCTGGTGGAGAACTGCGGACCCTCCATGCAGACGTACGTGCCGCCCAGCTTGCCCACCACGCCCACCGTGGCGCAAGCCTCGACCGCGGCCTTGGCCACCGTCGCGCAGACCGGATCGCCAAAGGCTACGTGGCCCACAATCCCCTCGCCGAAGAACGTGGAGATGCGATGGAAGGTCCGGTCGATGAACTGATCGGGCATCACGAATTCGGTAGGCTTGTGTTCCTCTTTGAGCGAGCCCACGGCGGATACGGAAACGATGCGCTCGACTCCGAGTTTCTTGAAGGCGTAGATGTTGGCGCGGAAGTTCAACTCCGAGGGCAGGATGCGGTGCCCGCGCCCGTGCCGCGCCAGAAAGGCCACCTTGCGCCCCTCCAGCTCGCCCAGCACAAAGGCGTCGGACGGCTCGCCAAAGGGCGTTTCCACGCGCTCCTCGCGCACGTTGGTGAATCCGGGCATCGAATAAAGCCCGCTGCCGCCTATAATGCCAATCTCCGCCTGAGCCAATGCCCGCTCCTTCCACCCCAGCGACGAACACCTGTCGCCGGGAGCCCCGTCCTCTTCGACGGACCGATTCCCGGCCCGCGCGCCTGCCAGTGGCAAACACCTCAGTATAAAGGCAGGGCGCGGACCTCATCGGCGCCGGGCGTGGTAGGCGCCTATTGCTTCGGCACAACCAGGATGGTGATCGACTGCGCGGGAAACGTCGTGCTGATGGTGCTGGTCGTCCCGCCCACCGCAGGCGGAGTCACCGTTACGTCGGGCTGTGCCACGATTCCGGCCAGGTTGGCGTTGCTATAGAGGAATGCCTTTGCCGTGCCGTTGGGCGTCAGATTAGCCAGCGAGAGTGCCGCTGTCAGGTCGCCGTAGGTCTTGTTGATGACCACCGCGGTCACCATGCTGTCGGCGGTGCGCAGCGCGCCATAGACCGAGAGCGTGCCCTGATTGCCGCTGGTCGAGGCCAGCGCCATGTCCCCAAACATCGAGTTCTTTCCGTCGTAGTTGCGGTAGATCTCGTATGCCATCAGGCCGGGAACTTGCGTGGTCGGATCCGGAGGCCCCCAGAGTGTTGCCATATCGAGGCCGTAGCTTCCGAAGATGCCCAGAATGTCAGCCTGCGCTACTGCGCCGTTGATGGACTCCTGTCCGCCCCAGTTGTATTCCGTGAAGGCTACCTTGGTGCCGGGGTAGTCTTTCGCAACCCAGGATTGCGCCATCGGAATCAGTTGTGGAGCTTGCAACGGGGTTGAGCAACTTGTGGTGTAGTTGGGGTCTGTGGGGTAGTTCGGTTGAGGGTAATTGGGATCGGTATAGGCCGGGTCCCAGAAGACGCGCGTCGAGTTCAGCCGCGCCTGTTGCTCCCCGGTGTCTCCCGCCGTGGTCAAGCCGACGCCGTTACCTTGATAATCGGCCGCGAAATAGGTGTGCAGGTCCAGGAAATCCAGCAGGCGGGAGCCGTAGGTGGTTTCAGCCGCCTTGAATTGCTGCAAATAGTACTCGATGAACGGAATGCCGCTGTGTGCTTCCCGATCGATCGGATTGTCCCACGGCTCATAACAGGAGTTCGGCTTATCCCATCCGGCCTCCATATCCTTCTTGGAGTAGAAGTAATTCCACCAATTGTCCACCACCGGCCCGTTCACCTCTGCGGTCGGATCGGCAGTCTTGATGGCCTCCGCGGTGGCAATGCCGTTGTTTGTCACCTCGTCATAGGTGGAGGCCACGGGATGCACGTCGCGATGTACCGCGTCCCACCAGGCGGGCTCGTTGTCGAGGTCGTAGGAGAATACGCCGCCATTGGCCGACGTGCCAAACTTGCTTACCAGGTAAGCGACCCAATTGCCGGCCCACGAGGGGCCAACGGCGGTGCTGGTAAGACTGGCCTCGCCGCTTGGATCTGTTATGTCGCATCCTGCGGAGTTCGTACAGCCATTGACCCCTTGAGGGTACATGCCGTCGCCGCACCTTGATTTGTAGGGGTCAAAAGAGTACTGATCGGGGTAGGCCGACGCCGTGTAGCTGCAGGATGTGCCGTCCTTTGCCACCCAGCCGAGGACGGGCACCGTGCCCAGGGTCTTGGCCCCGACGGCGGCATCACTTGCGACCTGGGCGTTGAACGCGCTCGTGGCCTCCTGGCCGGTGGCGCCGACTGCGTTTTCAAAGTACCAGTCGCTGGCGGAGTTGGTTACGTCCAGCAGGTAGTTGTAGCGCGAGGTGGCGTCCCCGCCCCAGCGATCCACCGGCAGGCTAATGGCCTTGGCCGCGGCCGGGTTGAGCGTGTACCCATTCATGCCATAGATGAATGGGTTGATGGCGTGGGTCTGGTTGCCTGCATCCACGGTCAGCGCCGGGCCGGCGGCCGCGGCTGGCGGGCTTAGCGTCACTGTCACTCTGCCGCTCACGCTCGTGTCCTGGGTGCTGGTGGCCACCACCGTCACCGTTGCCGGAGCCGGGTAGGGCGTGGTGTAAAGGCCGCTTGCGGTGATCGTGCCCGCGCTCAAACTGCTGCCCGAAGTCCCCAGCACCGACCACGTCACCGTGTTGCTGAAGCTGCCGTTGCCGGCAACCGTGGCCGTGAACTGCGCCTGCGCTCCGATGGTTGCTGTTGCGGGATTCGGCGTCACGGTCACAGACGTGATCGTGGGGACGGTGTAGTTGGCCGTGACCGTCATATTGGCGCTCAACGTCACCGTGCAGTTGACGGTGCTGACGGAGGTGCATCCGGACCATGAAGAGAACTTGTTGCTGCCTACGGTGGCCGGCGCCGTCAGCATGAACGTCGAGCCGGCCCCGCCGGTTTCTGTAAAACTCGTAGTGCCGGTGGTCATGACATTGTTGAGGAGGTTACCGACGCCGATCGTCACGCCGCTGGCCGGGTTGGTCGAGTTCACCGTGAGCACGTAGTTCGTTGGCGCGGGTGTGCCGCCGCCGCAGGCCGACATCAGCACGCTCAGCCCGCTCCCCGCCCAAACCGCCGCCTTCCATCCCAAACTCCTCATCTCCAGGCTCCCCATCCGCTCAAGGTTCAGCCTTCTGCCGGGCCTCTTTCACCCGCGGAAGTTTCCTAAACCGATTTTCTCAATCGGTTCCATCTTACATCCGGGCCGTTGGTGAAGGGGCAGAGGCGGCGAGACTTTTTTGCGACCGGCATTCCAGCAGAGAGCCAACAAATACCTGAGATTCACGAAGCGGAGCTTCGTCCCCCAATGGCCGCCTTCCGCGTCGAGCACCCGGGCCGGTGCGAGCGCATATCGAGAGACTGCTCAATGCAGTGGCGGTGGGAAGAGTCTCCTGCGAACCGTTCTCTGGTTGGATTCCCTGCTAACAGGGAAAAATACAGGGAAATTCTCGAATTTGGACTCCAGATTCCGCTGGCACAACTCCCTACAGTCATGATTCTAGGCGAGTTCCGATGGCAGACGCTTGACTTAAACACGCAACGGAACAGGGAATTATCACCTACGTATCAGGGATTTGTTTGTCCCTGATAAGGTGGAAATCGATTCCCCAAGTCCAAATCCTACGGAGAGTTTTTCGGCCCAAGTCAGCCCGCACTTAATGTGTGCTACAAGGTTCGGTCCTCCACGCGCCACTGCCGCATTTTCACCAGTACAGGAGTTGCCGGGCACTCCAGGCGAGGGCGGCGGTGAGGTTTTCGCCAGTTTGAATTCATTGGGTACGAGAAGGGCCTAACGCTTGCTGTTACCGATCCTGCCTGCCAGACTCAACTTTGGTTGATTTTGGGGTATCGGAACGCTGGAACTCACTCCCATGCTGGTCCATTGCGGTCCCGGCTCACGGCAACTGTTCACGGCAACTGTTAACCAGAAAGTAACTGACGGCTTGCCGACCACACGACCGGAACCCGCCATGCAGGACCGTAGCGGCCCACGTCGCGTGGGTCTCTCCTCAGTGCTTCGTCCAGCCGTGCATTCCTGCTTCGAAGCTGCGGCGATCGAGCCGCGGCAATGCACTCGCCACTTTGTAGGGGAAGAGCGGGTAGTGCCTCGCCGCGATGAGGTGCTCCGGGACGCACCAAACGTCTTCCTCGGAGGTCATCCAGTGCAAGCCGTCTAAGCGCTTCAGGTTCACCGGTCTCGAGTAGGAACGCAAAGTGCGCTCGCCGCGCAGGTTGTAGTAGTCCTCAAAGTAGCTGAGCGCCAGTTCGCGCAGCGTACGGTAGATGGGCGCGCGGAAACGCAGCCCTGCGAAGTTCGACTTGGCAATGCCTCCCCAGAGGCTACCTTCGCGATAGATGGCCACCACGTGATCGTCGTCATGCACGGCCTCCAGATCCATCAGCATTGGCGGATGGCCGTTGACACGCAGGGCGGCAGCGGCCAGCAGTGCTCCCTCCAGGCAGTGTCCTTTGCGCTCGCGCAGCACGCGATGCGGAGACCACGCCGTGTTCGCGTACTGGTACGTCAGCCCGTCAATGAATTTCTGGATGCGCGCCGGCGTTTTCAGCGCTCGCAAAGCGCGCAAATCTTCTGCCGGCAAGCCGAAGCTCTCGTGCATCTCTCGCGGAGTTCCTTTTCTAGACAGTTCCTTACCCTTCAAATGCAAAGCCGCAACTCTTTTGGAAACTCTCGGGAATTATACATAGATGAGTTCCAAGCCGGCTTCTGTCCGAATTGGCGACAATACACCCGGAACCAGGCTGGGATAACCTAGTGAACCCTCACCAGCGTTGCGGCTTGTCTTCTCCCGGCATCGAAGACAATGTTAACAGATGGTGCTTGACTTGAGTGGACGGGAAGTATATTCCTGATCGCATTCGGCGATAGGGGTGGATTGGCGCCGTTTCTGGGACTAGGATATGCGCGGCTCCGTTTTCGAGTTTGCTGTGGAGGTAGATCGCCAGATCGGAGCTCTCACACGAGAGCGGTTTCACCTCCGAACCGGGCGCGCGAAGCGGCTACTTGAAGAGCTCTGCCCTCTCAGCCGATTCGCCCTCCGATTGAAGTACCCAGGGAACGACCCAGAGGTAGAAGCCTTTAAGGACGATGGCCCTTTGGATGGTGCAATTAACTGGGGTGACAAGCAAGCATCCCAACTCAATGTAGAAGTTATGTATGTTCATTCATACCAGGAAGCACTACGCAGTGAGCTCATGTGGACCACGGGCTCAACTCCAGGCGCTGGCATAATCTACAGAGACAAGGAGACCGGCAAAATCGTGCAACTGGACCGGCTAAAGACCGCGCGTCGAAGTCAGGTAGAGCAATCATGATCAGGTCGAAACATCGAGTAACTCCGGGCCGTTGTTGCGCACGTTGCCGACGCGGTCGCTCACCGGCCAGGCTTTAATGCGCTCCGCGGCGTAGGGGCGCAACAGGTCCACTGGCGGCCGGATAGGGTCCCCGGCGTCCAACCAGCGGTCATAATCCTTCGGCTCCAAGATCACCGGCATACGGTTGTGAATCGGCTCCATGATTTCGTTTGGACCGGTTGTCAGAATGGTGAAAGTCTCCAACGGATCGCCGTCCTTGGGGCGCCAACTCTCCCACAAGCCAGCAAAAGCGCGTGGTTCACCGCTCTTAAGCGCAATAGCAAATGGACGCTTCGTCTTGGGGTCAGGTCGCTGCCACTCATAATAGAGGTCTGCGGGCACCAGGCAACGGCGCTTCTTGAGAGCTTCCCGCAAAGCCGGCTTTGACGCCGCCTCTTCAGCGCGGGCGTTGATGGTGGAATAGCCGATCTTGGCTTCTTTAGACCAAAAGGGCACCAGGACCCAGCGCAGCAACGAAATCGCGCGCTTCCCGGAATCGCGATCCAGGCGTACCACCGGCTGGAAGCTCTGCGGAGCGACATTGTAGCTGGGCGCAAACCACGGCATATCTTCAAGTTCCACGCCGAACCAGTCGGCGAGAACCTCTTGGGTGGACTTTCTGGCGAATCGGCCACACATCCTCCAATCAGGATAATGGATTCCGTTTCGTCCTCCTTGAATTCCGCTCTTTGAATCTTCTGGATACTTCGGCGTTTTCGGAACTAAGAGCAATCTAAAAAACATCGGCCTGCACGATCTGCAACGATCTGAGTGGTACGTTACTTTAGTTTAGTTTTTTTCTTATTAGTAACCAGAATTGACTATCAAACGTCATAAGAAGCCTTTACGGTTAGTGAAAATTCGTCCGGTTCGACAGCCCGCACACGCTCAAACCATGAGTCAGACCATTATTCCCCCTACCTGTAGGATACGACTTCCATGCCGGCATCATGTATCGAAAGGCACTTAAACATTGAGTGATGTGAGTGGGCTATGTGATGTAAAAGGAGAAACCATGTCTCAGCAGTTCCATCCCCCCTGTGGGCGCGCCTGCGCTCACCGATTCAGCGGGTACTTTAACGTACTCGCGGTTTTGCTCTTAACTCTTGTGGCGCCGGGTGCATTCGCGCAAACCCACGTCGCCAATCCTTACGTCGGTGCAATGGTGTACGCCAGCCCCGACTACACAACTGAAGTTGCCACCGCGGTCGCGACCGAAACGGCCGGCTCCGCGCTCGCGAACCAGATGACTGTAGTCGGAAAAACCCCGACATTCGTCTGGCTGGACCGCATCGCGGCCATTGCCGGCGGTTCGGTGAACAGCGGCCGCCTGGGCCTCCAGGGACATATCAACGCCGCGGTTGCCCAAGCCAACGGCGCGGAGATCGTCGTCCAGCTCGTCATTTACGATCTTCCCGATCGCGATTGCGCCGCATTGGCCTCCAACGGCGAACTCAGCATCGCCGGCGGCGACACGCCCAGGGGCTACACCACTGCGCTGACGGGCACGGGCATTCAGGAGTACGAGAACGATTACATCACTCCCATCTACAACATCCTGAAAGCGGCCCCCTCGAATGTTCGCTTCGTGCTGGTGATCGAGGACGACTCGCTGCCCAATATCGTTACCAACACCGGCTATAGCTATTCGCTGGCCAACTGCATCGCGGCCAACGGCGGCGCGAGCTATCCGACCTACTCGATGAGCGGCGTGTATGTGCTGGGAATTCAGTACGCGCTCAACCAATTCCATTCCCTGCCCAATGCCTATAACTATCTCGACATCGGGCACCACGGATGGCTCGGCTGGCCTGAAGGCGCCTCCCTTGCCTTCCCCTTCTATGCCGATGTGGCAAAGGGAACGGCGGCCGGCTTCCCCAGCATTGATGGAATTATCACCAATACCGCCAACTACGGCCCGACCAAGGAGCCGTACATGACCGCGACGGAAGAGATCGGCGGCTCCGAAGTTATGACCGCTACCTTCTATTCGTACGACCCCTCAATCGATGAGGTAGACTACGCCCAGCAGTTTTACACGGGCCTGACGGGCGCCGGTTTCCCCTCCACGATCGGGTTCCTGATCGACACCTCGCGCAATGGCTGGGGAGGACCGCTCCGTCCGACCGCCGCGAGCACCAGCACCGTCGTCAACACCTTCGTCGATGCAACCAAAATCGACGAGCGCGACGATATGGGCCAATGGTGCAACCAGCCCAATCAGGGAATCGGCGCGCTTCCGACGGTGAACCCTGGATCTCTCTCCTATCTGCAGGCCTACGTCTGGGTCAAGCCGCCGGGAGAATCGGACGGCAACTATCCTGGCAGCGTGTACAACGGGGTAACTTCAACTACAGGCGATCCTAACTGCGACCCGGCGCATGATAATGCGCTGGCCAACGGCTTTGCGACTGACGCGATACCGAACTCCCCGCCCGCCGGCACCTTCTGGTTAACCGAGTTCGTTGAGGACGTACAGAACGCGTATCCGGCGCTTCCATCGACAACATCTCCAGGCTTCACCGTTTCGGCTACCGGAACGACCGTGATGCAGGGAACGACCGCGACGAGCAGCGTCGTCGTTGGCGCATTCAACGGCTTCGGTAGCGCGGTCGCTTTGACTGTCAGCGGCCTGCCGGCTGGAGTAACTGCCAGCTTCAGTCCCACCTCAGTCACCGGGTCTGGGGGCAGCACGCTGACATTTACAGCCACTACCACGGCAACTGTAGGCGCAGTCACCATAACAGTAACCGGAACCAGCGGCTCTACTGTCGAAACGGCCAAAGTGACCCTCACCGTGACCGCGAGGCCGGAGTTTACGATTACGGTATCTCCCACGACGCTTTCGTTGCCGCCGAATACCAACCCTACAGTGACTCTCACAGTCACCTATGTTGGCGGCCTAACGGGCAGCGTCTCCCTCAGCGCCAGCGGCCTGCCCTCGGGCGTCCAGGCCAACTTCTCTCCCTCGTCGCTCAATGCCAGCGGCACCGTCACGGTGAATTTTACTTCGCAAGCCAGTACGCCGGCTGGAACCTACAGCGTCTTGCTGACCGGAACCGACGGTACGCTTGTCAATTCCGCAACCCTCGCCATGACCATTCCGGGAGCGGGGGGAAGCTTCACGCTGAAGCCTTCGGCGACCACTCTGGCCGTCACCCAGGGCAGCAGCGGCACCGACACCATCACGGTAACCGACGTGGGGACTTTCACCGGCAGCGTAACCCTTGCCGCCACCGGCCTGCCTAGCGGAGTCACTGCTGCGTTCGGCACTAACCCCACCACCGGGAGCAGCGTGCTCACGCTGACGGCCAGCAGCACGGCCACTGTCGGAGCGGCTACGGTCACCATCAAGGGAACCTCCGGCACCCTGACCGCAACCACCACCATCGCCCTCACCGTCAATGCCTCAACGACGCCTGGCTTCACGCTTACACCTTCGCCGGCCTCTCTGTCGGTTGCGCAGGGTAAGACCGGCACCGACACCATCACGGTAACTGACGTGGGTGGATTCACCGGCAGCGTAACGTTTACCGCAACCGGCCTGCCCAGCGGGGTGACTGCTTCGTTCAGCCCGACATCCTCCACGAGCTCCAGCGTGCTGACGCTGACAGCCAGCAGCACGGCCACGGTCGGAACGGCTACGGTCACCATTAAAGGAACCTCCGGGAACCTGACCGCAACCACCACCATCGCCCTCACCGTCGCGTCGTCGTCGGGGAGCTTCACGCTCGCGCCTTCGGCGTCCACTCTGTCCGTGACCCAGGGCAAGACCGCAACCGACACCATCACGATTACGGACGTGAGCCCGTTCACCGGCTCTGTAACTCTTGCCGCCACCGGCCTGCCTAGCGGCGTAACGGTTGCGTACGGCACCAACCCCACCACCTCGACCAGCGTGCTCACGTTCACGGCCAGCAGCACGGCCACCACCGGAGCGGCCACGGTCACCATCAAGGGAACCTCCGGGAGCCTGACCGCAACCACCACCATCACCCTCACCGTCGTTGCCTCGGGGACCGGCTCCGCGTGCACGGTTGACTACGCGATTTCGCCGCAAAACTCGAGCCAGTTCGGAGCGACCCTTAGCATCATCAACAACGGAACCACCACTCTGAGCAACTGGTCGCTGACCTGGACCTTTGCCAACGGACAGACCATCAGCAGTTCGTGGAATGGAGCCGTATCGCAGAGTGGCGCCAACGTCAAGGTGAGCGAACAGTCCGGCCAAACATGGGAAAACATTCCCGCCGGCGGAAGATACTCCGGCTTCGGCTTCAACGGCACCTGGAACGGCGTCACCAACGCGGTGCCCACGGCGTTCTCGCTCAACGGAACGGCCTGCACAGTCAACTAATAAGCTACCGCAACGCATAGTTGCCATAACCGAAACGCGGGCGGAGCGGGTCAAAGGACCTGCTCCGCACGGCGTCGTTGAACGGCACTCATCCATTGGATATGGGTGGGTTATGTGAAGTAAAGGAGAAACCATGTCTCAGCAGCTCAATTCCTCCCGCTTGCGCGCATGCGCTCGCCGATTGAGTGGGTACATAACAGTACTCGCGGTATTACTTCTGATCCTTGTTGCGCCGAACGCCCACGCCCAACCGACCGCGTGCAACATTGTGTACGCGATTACACCGCAAAACACCAGCGCTTTCGGCGCAACGGTCAACATCGAGAACACCGGAACGACCGCCATCACCAGTTGGTCGCTGACCTGGGCCTTCGCCAACGGGCAGACCGTTTCGTCCCTCTGGAACGGCATTGAGACCCAGAGCGGCGCCAACGTCACGGTGACCAACGAAAGTTACAACGGCAGCATCGCCGCCGGCGCCACCTACGTCGGCGTGGGCTTCAACGGCACCTGGAACGGCACCACCAACGCCATCCCCACGGCGTTCTCGCTCAGCGGAACGGCCTGCTCCGTCAACGGCGTCGCGCCGGGCGGCTCGGGCAGCTTCACGCTGAAACCCTCGGCGGCCACTCTGTCGATCGCCCAGAGCGCCAGCGGCACCGATACGATTACAGTTACAGATGTCAGCCCGTTCAGCGGCTCTGTAACGCTTGCCGCCTCGGGCCTGCCCACTGGAGTGACCGCGGCCTTCGCCACCAACCCGACGACCTCGACCAGCGTGCTCACGCTGACGGTCGCCAGCACGGCCGCCGCGGCAACCACGACGATCACCATCACCGGCACGTCCGGCAGGCTGAGCGCGACCACCACCATCGCCCTCACGGTCACCGCCAAAGCCGGCTTCACGCTGGCGCCTTCGGCCTCCACGCTGTCGATAACTCAGGCCAAGACCGCGACCGACACCATCACGGTTACAGACACAGGCGGATTCACCGGCAGCGTAACTCTCGTCGCCAATGGCCTGCCCACCGGCGTAACTGTGACTTACGGCACCAACCCGACCACCAGCACCAGCGTGCTGACGTTCACGGCCAGCAGCACGGCCACGGTCGGAACGGCTACGGTGACCATCACCGGAACCTCCGGCTCGACCACCGCGACCACCACCATCTCGCTGACCGTGGTTTCGTCGACGGGCAGCTTCACGATTAAGCCTTCGGCGGCCACTCTGTCGATCGCCCAAGGCGCCACCGGCACCGATACCATCAAAGTAACCGATGTCAGCCCGTTCACTGGCTCGGTAACGCTTGCCGCATCCGGCCTGCCCACGGGCGTAACCGCCGCATTCGGCACCAACCCGGCCACGACGGCCAGTGTGATCACGTTCACGGTTGCCAGCACGGCTACCGCGGCAACGACCACCATCACCATCACTGGAACGTCCGGAACACTGACCGCAACGACGACCATCGCGCTGACGGTGACTTCAGCAGGAAGCTTTACGATTAAGCCGTCGGCGGCCACGCTGTCGATCGCTCAAGGCGCGAGTGGCACCGACACGATTACCGTTACCGATGTCAGCCCGTTCTCCGGCAGCGTCACTCTTGCCGCCAGCGGCCTGCCCACCGGCGTAACCGCCGCGTTCGCGACCAATCCCACCACTTCGACCAGCGTGCTGACGCTGACGGTAGCCAGCACGGCCACTGCGGCAACGAGCGCGATCACCATCACCGGAACCTCGGGAACACTGACCGCGACAACTACCATCTCGCTGACCGTCACCGCCCCGTCAAGCACCGGCTTTGGGTGCAGCGTCGTCTACACGATCACGCCGCAGAGTTCAACTGCCTTTGGAGCGACCGTCGTCCTTGACAACACCGGAACCACGGCCTGGACCAGCTGGACGCTACAGTGGATCTTCCCCAACGGACAGACGATCCAGTCTCTTTGGAACGGCGTTGAAACACAGAGCGGCGCGTTGGTGACGGTGACCAATGAGAGCTACAACGGCTCCGTCGCCGCGCGTGGAAGCGTAACCAACATAGGCTTCAATGGCAACATAGTTAGCGGCAATGCGGTTCCGACGGCATTTGCTGTGAATGGAAGCCTTTGCGCTCCACTGGCCGGCGATCCTCCGCTGGCGCCGACCGGGTTGACAATCACATCCGGCAATCAACAGCTCGCGCTTTCATGGAACCCAAGTTTGACTGCCACGAGTTACAATGTGCAACGGTCGACCATGAGTGGCGGACCGTACACAACGGTCGGCACATCGGCCACAAACAGCTTCACCAACACCGGCTTGACCAACGGCACCATTTATTACTATGTGGTCGCGGCGGTAAACACGGCTGGCGCCGGTCCCATCTCGGCTCAGGTCTTCGCCGAACCCGCCGCTACGCCTCCAAATGTTACCATCATCGTCAATCCAGCCGATACCAAGCCGATCTCGCCCTGGATTTATGGAATCAACGCAGTCAGCGGTGGGATTCCCAACGTTCCAGACATCACCATCCAACGCCTTGGCGGCAATCGCTGGACAGCCTACAACTGGACGACGAACGCCTCCAACGCAGGCAGCGACTATAACTACGAGAGCGACAATTTCCTCAGCAGCAGCACTGTTGCAGGAGCAGCCGTACTGCCGACGATCACTGCCGACATGGCCGCGGGACAAGCTACCATAATGACGGTGCAACTGCAAGGACTGGTATCAGCAGATGAGGCCGGTGACGTCAGCACCACCAGTGCCCCGGATCTGGCAAGGTTCCAGAAAGTTGTCAATCAGAAGAGCACAGTCAGTTCCGCTCCCTTTACGACTACGCCGCCCATTGTTGTGGTCAATGGCGAGGACACTGGCGATGTCTTCATGGACGAGTTCGTGTGGGCAATGAATCAGGAGGCCTCCGGGCAGGCGATTTTCACCAGTACCACGGCAACACCCACTTTCGTGGACCTCGACAACGAACCGGAGCTCTGGAATACAACTCATTTGGAAGTGCAGGGCTCGACTGAAGTTACGCCTGCCAACTACATTGCGAAGACGCTGACGATAACCGAGGCGCTGAAAGATCAGTTCCCGAGCATGATTATCTTTGGGCCGGTGCATTACGGCTTCCTCGGCATCTACAACTGGCAGGTCGCAATCACCGACACCACTCCAACCGGTGCCAACTGGTTCACCGACATGTATCTCGAAGCGCTGAGCACCGCTTCTGCGACTTACGGAAAGCCGCTGGTGGATGTCTATGACTTCCACTGGTATCCGGAGGACTACGATGCGGGCGGCACGCGGGTCACCAGCATGACCGCCGCGACGTTGTCGGATGCGGATATGCAGCTGATCGTGCAGGCTCCACGCAATCTCTGGGATACGACGTTCACCGATCCCGACAACAGCAATGCGTGGGTCAACTCGGTGCTGGGAGGCGCGCCCTGCTACATTCTGGGAAGACTGCAAGCGAAGATCGCTTCTGAGTTCCCATCGATGAAACTCTCGGTCACTGAGTACGAAACCGGTGGATTCAATAACATTGCCGGAACGGTCGCACAGGCCGATGAGCTGGGCGTTTTTGCCAGTCAAGGCGTCTTCGCGGCCACGTTCTGGCCGCCGAGCGGAACCTACGATTATGAGCTAGCGGGCTTCCGCGCATTCCGTAATTTCGATGGCGCCGGTTCGAACTTCGGAAATACTTCGGTGCAAACGATCTCCAGCAACCCCGGGAGTGTGATGGTCTACGTAAGCACGGACACCACAACGCCCGGCCGGGTGGTGTTAGTGGCCATCAATCGGGCAAACACGACACAGGTGGCGGCGCTCAGTGGGCTCAGCCTGTCTGGCACGGCCAGCATGTATCAAATCACGGCAACCTCAGCTTCGGGACAAAGTCCGGTAAAGCCAGTGTCCATTGGGACGATGGCGGTCAGTGGCTCGTCGCTGACGCTGACCTTACCCGCGTACAGCGTCACAACAATCAACGTTCCATAAACTGGCTGAATTTAGATTAGGCAAAGCCGGAGTTGGTGTGTCCTGGTGATTTCCGAGCAAGTCGTCGCTTCCTGCTGGTCGCACTGGCATGGGAGTTGAAACTCCGGGATACAGCGACTCTGGTTTTGCTATAGCCTTCCGATACCGGCAAGTCCATTCCAACCCCCGCGAAAGTAAAATCGGCCTGGTTCCTGTTCAGGAACGATCGCAGGGTTTAGTTGCTGCTAACTGGGATCTCAATGCAATTCGCCGAGCGAGAGGATAGATAACAACTTTAACTTCATATTCTTGCAGATGCTATTTAAGATCAGTCCCTTAAAGCGTGCAACTGGTCTTGGCCAGACAGGTTGAAAAGGAACAGGAATTGTTCCTTGGGAGCATGAAACTGGCCGCGGCCAGACAGGGTGACAAGGAACGTGGATTGCGAGATGATGTTCTTGCGTTCAGCAGGGCGGCAGCTACAGCCCGCGCCGACATTGGTGCTTCAAACAGCCCGATTTTGGAAGCATGGGTCTGGGGCCTGCGTACAGATGATTGATGACGTTCGGCGAAGCCGACGATCTCGTTTACGAGTTTGCCACTTATACCGCTACCCCGGGCCGCCCAGCTTAACGCAAAGTGGAGGTGTGTCGAGACCATAGATTCGTTCCTTACGAGTCGGCATCGCAACTTGAATCTCATGGCTGAGTCGTGGGTTGAAGATGGACGGTGCAATTGCGTTCCCGGTACGAATCTGTGGCCCTTGCGGTCAGTTTCCGGATTGCGCGTTAGTACTACTATGTTATAAGACAGCATGCAGGCAACACGGGCATCTGGGCTGCGAGCGGGCCAGGTGGGTTGCGATGTATCGTCGCAGCGTGGCAATGGATTGAGGATTATGCCGTTCTGTCTGTACGGGTAGCGCCTCGGGGCGTGTAGTCGGATGGCACAGGGGGTATGTGAAGCTGGATATTGGCTGCTTCGAGTGGCCGCGAGTTGCCTGAGAGGGGAAAAGGCACTGCTCCAGAACCAGGAAGCCGTAGGCGGCGATCGATAACGTTACATGGTGATGAAACCCGCGTCAGTTCCTGCCTTCGTAGTGTCCAAGGCCAAGTTCCTGCTTCAATTCTTCGTAGTCGCGCTCGATGCGCCAGCGTAGTTTGGCGAGGGCAACCAGTTTGCGCAGAGGGATCGACGCGGGCAGATTCGACAGCCAATATTTGGTTGGTTCCTTTTCCGTCGTCGGCCACTCGATCAACAGCCATTGCTCAGGATGCGGTTCCTTGCGCCAGTAGTCACGGTGGGTCACGCGCACGCGAACGGCGGCAAAGCGGGAACGCATCCTGCCGCGAGTTCCTTCTCGCCAGCTGACCTTGCACAAGTCGGTGGTACTCAGACACAAGGCAACGTCTTTCGCCGAGAGTGGCTGATGCTGTTCATCTCTTCGCAGCAGTCGGGGCGGACGGTCCATTTTGCCCTTCGGCTGAGGCGGCAGTGGCACGACATCAGGAGGCCAAAGCATGCTAGAGGACTGAATGCCGACAGCGTAAGAAAGCCCCAGCGAGACCATCCCTTCACGAAAGTCGTTATCGTTGCCATAAGCGGCATCTGCCAACACCACACCGCGTGGCACATCCTCGTTCACCAGCGTATGGATATGGCCGAGAGCAATATCAGGCTTCGTCTGAAAACGAACCTCTTGGGGAACGCCCGCCTGCTTGCGTCTCTCCTCGTCGTTAGCCCAGGTCTCGGGAAGATAGAGCCAATAGGCCGCGGGAATACGGTGGCCAGTGATACGCTCACCGCACGCGGCAGTTCTCTTGCTTACCCAACTGGTCGCAGTACTGACGAGCGACGCCAACCGAATGTGTTCCCTTCTTGGGGAATCTCGTGTCATCGACAATCCAGGCAGCCAGAGCATGTTTGCGCATCATGGATGGAAGAACCTGGCTGCGAACTTGTCTCAAAAGCGCATCATCGCTCCAGGTCGCATCGGCCACGATGTGGTGCGCGACTGGTGCATCTGACGCACGTTGCCAGGAGCCAGACGTGCTGCCATCGGCTCGACGCTCTTGCGCTCAATCGGCAACATCAGGCCCTTGGTGTAGTTCGCGATGGGAACCACACGATCAGCATGCCCGGCAGCCTGGGTCAGACCATCCAGATAGGCTTGCAGACGTTCCCCTTGACGGGAGAAATCCGGAACTTGGCGGCTCATTGCCTTCAACCTACCGCCCAACAATCACAAGTGCCAGTACAACCGAAGCATAGGAATCTACTTTGTAACATAAGTAGTATAGAGGACGTTTGTTTATTGATTTTGGAGGCTTTGACCGCTACATTTTCATCTACATTGGAATTTTCATTCAGGATGAAAAGACTGTAAGTTATTGAAAACATTGGTCGGGGACAGAGGATTTGAACCTCCGACCCCCTGGTCCCGAACCAGCTTTCGCCTTATATTTCCCTTTATTGAAATTGAGTGAAATTAACTGTTTTAGATTGAATGCGTTGCGGCCATCTCATTGAAAGCGGTAGTTCTGAATTGTTCTTGGG
>CABDXY010000096.1_pt1 | contig 24258 bp, 6 predicted proteins | sample 3131871 | NCBI WGS metagenome assembly CABDXY01 (sample SAMEA5534336, study PRJEB31848) | metagenome | biome: tundra; feature: field; material: soil | place: USA | collected 2013-05 | depth 0.15 m
CCAACCGGGCTGGCGGCAACGGCATCTTCCTCCAGCGTCATCGGCTTGACCTGGACGGCGGTGACCCCTCCGGCCAACTGCACCATCAGCTCCTACAGCGTCTACAGGAGCACCACCAGCGGATTCACTCCGGGCTCGGGCAACCTGGTTGCAAGTGGGCTAACGAGTCCGAGTTACTCCAACACCGGCCTCGCGGCTTCGACGACCTACTACTTCGTCACGGAAGCGCTTGACGCGGACGGCACATCGGCGGCCTCGGCGCAGGCAACCGCTACCACGCAAGCGGCAGGATCCGGTGCACCCGCTCCTCCAACCAGTCTGACGGCGGTGGGCTCTTCCTCCCTCCAGACCGATCTGCGCTGGGTTGCGAGCACAACCTCTGTTCCAAATACTGCCCCGGTAAACTATCTGGTATTCCGGAGTGCAACCACTCCATTCACCCCGTCGGCCGCCAATAAGATCGGCACCACCGTCGGGATCACCAACTACCTGGACAGCAACTACAATCAAGCTCTGGGAGTGGGAGTTGCGCCCTCGACGACGTATTACTACATGGTCGAGGCCACAGACGCGACAGGAACTTCGGCTGCAGTCGGACCGGTCTCAGCCACAACACTCCCGACAGCGCCGTCAACCGCCGCTCCCGCTGCTCTAACCGGATTGACCGCGATGGCTGAGAACGCCAACGAGATCGATCTGCTCTGGAACTCGACCAACTCAGGTGTGGGGACGGCGGTGACGACGTATTACATCTACCGGAGCACAACGCCAACCTTCACGCCAGCAGCCAGCAACGAGATTGGCACCACAAAGAGCAACTGGTTCCAGGATGCGCTCTGTGCGGCGTCGACTCAGTATTACTACCAGGTCTTGGCCAGCAACTCGATAGGAACGTCGCCGTCGAGCGCAACGGTCACCGCGGCAACGCCTGTCCTCAACCCTAACCTCTGGGGGGGCGCGCCCTTCTGGGATGCCCGCAATATACCTACCAAGCCGGCCGGGGATACCTTGATGATCAAGTTCCTGAACCGGACGAACGGGAAGTATGCGGACAATCAGATAACCTATACGGCAACCATCAACGGAAGCACAGTGAATAGTACGATTGCGGCGAATCCGACCTACGCTATGGGCGCCAACTCGTCGGGACGTATGTACTTCTTCCTGAATGACCCCACTCTGAGCGAGGACAACACTGACTACTGGGACTTTATCGAGTTCACAGTTGGTCCTACCTCCATCAACATGGACACAACGCGCGTCGACGCATTCGACGTCAAGATTGCATTCAATCTGACTTGCAGCGACGGAACCAATATAGCGATCGGAGAAAATCAACAGACCTTTACGGAAGACCGGTCTGTTACACTCCAGCGCTATCTCGCGGGGGTTCCCAGCGGCGCCAACGGGGACTTCCAGGTAGACGAGACATTGTATGGCCCGTATCGGATTATTGAGCCGGGCGGGGCTGGCTTTAATGCTGGTGGAGCATACCAGAATTACTACGCCACGTACATCTCTGATATCTGGTCCTTCAACGGTATTACCATCCCGGAAGCAACGTCCAATGGCTCCGGCTTAGGTTGCTGTCCGGACCTTTCCGCCGCGATCTTCCGGCATACCGCTCCTATCTCGGGTACGCGTGAGTTTAATGCGGCCGGTGCTCTAACCAACCAAGGGATGTGGGGAAATCCTGCCAGCTTCTATCAGACAGACCCCTACGACCACTACGCGCAGTGGATAGAAGCCCAGGCCATCAATATGCAGCAGTATGCGTTCCCGTACAACGATGCGGGCGGATACTCGGCCGACATAGGCTGCGCAAACCCTGAAACCTTGCTGGTAGCTGTCGGCTGGTAACAGGTAAGAAGGGCAACACGGCGAGTCCTCCGTCATCAAGACGGGGGACTCGCTTTTTTGGCTCGTCTATTTTATTGATCCGGCCCTGAACGGAGCCGTGAAGCTGCGTACGGCGCGGCAGTGCGAACTTTCGACACCAAGAGCGAGAAATCCAGTGGCTGATTCAGGGCCGCACTCCGGACCGGTTGAAGATGCGTTATGCTTTGTGGACGCGCCAGATCGTTTTTTGCGCTGCGTGTCCAGGTCCATCAACCGTCGCGTGCGCGGTTCGGAAAATTCTCCGTTTCTTGTTACTCGCGTGAGCCAGTGTTTGCTGATCAGGGTTTCCCTGAATACCCAGCCTTGTGGACCACCTGGATGCTGGTCGTTGGGTCTTCTTCACATAATAGTTTCCGCATTGCGCGCATGGGCCGCCCAGCACTTTGATTTTGCGCAGTTGGTCCGGGCCGGACCCTGATGCGATTTGCCTGTGTAAGGCGCCGGTTGTGTCGAAGGGTGATTTGCAAAAAACCGGACCCTGGCGCATGTCGCTTGAGACGCAGATCATGTGCGGAGCGCAGGCACACCCGGCACCATGCATAATGCAGAGAGGCGAGGAGGGGGGGCGAGATTCTCGGTTCGTGACCGGCAATGATGCCTGCTCAGAATTACCCCGATGGATATCCGGCCGGCCGGAAATTTGGTGGCTTTTTCTGCGTTCAAAAGCGTTGTCGCGCATCCCGTCCAGATGAACTTTGTGCTCCAAACACTATAGATTCACGTAATACATTCTGTGCAATGCGGTGCATTTCTGTGCGTCAGGAAACGCAGTCAACTGCGCGGCCGAGGGGGTGGATTTTCCCCGCTACCTGTTGCGCCGGGGGCACCGAGCGCAACAGGTAGGCGAAGTTCCCCGTGGTCAAGACCCTAGACACCTTCGACTTCCTGGCCATCCCGTCAGCCAACCTGGCGCTGGCTCGATGCGAGTTCCTGTCGCGCAAGGAGAACGTGCTGTTGCTGGGCAACAGTGGAACCAAACCCATCTCGCGCTGGCTCTCGGCCTGGCCGCTTGCCAGCGCGGCCACCGCGTGCGCTTCACCACTGCCGCAGCACTGGTCGCTGCGCTTCCAGAAATCGCCGACGAACCGGGCTTCGTGCCTCTGTTTTACTCCGGCGAAGTGGTTCCCTTTTACTCCGGCGTGGGGGCCGGCGGCAACATCACGGGCGCAAGTTCCACTGCTTCTTGAAAAGCGCGCCGCTGCAAAAAAGCGGGGACCGCCTGGGCGGTCCCCGCAGTGTTCATGAAGCTGGTTACGCGCTACGGGCAGACACCGGTGTTGCCCGCGTTGTAGATTCCCTGAACCTGGGCGGCGGTCAGGGCGGCGTTGTAGACCTGAACCTCGTCGATCAGGCCGTTGAACGCGTAATTCGCCGATAGGAATTGCCCGATGGCAAACGCAGCCCCGGTGTACCCAACCGTGCCGTTCCACACCGTCTCGCCCGTGGGGGTCATTGCGGGCTGGAGCACGCCGTTGTAGTAAATCTGCGCCGGATTGTTCGCCGTCGCAGTCGCGGTTACCAAGACCCACTGATTGAGCGGTATCTGGGTCGTAGTTAAGACGGAGTACGTTGTGCTCCCGCTTCCGATGTCGAGATCGATGCCGCCCGGAGGCACACCGGTGTAGCTGGAGCTGACAGGCCCAGCGAGGAAGAGACCAAAGCCGGTGTGATTGGCGCCCTCACTACCGGCAATGTACTGCCATGGGCCTGATCCGACATTGGCTGGATAGCTCGTGAAGTATATCCATGCCGACAAGGTGAAGTTGTTCTGGATTTGCAGGTCGGCCGGAACCGGCTGGCCGATCAGCACATACTGGTTGCTGCCGTTGAAGCTGAAGGCGTCGTTGACCTCGCCCAGGGCAAAGCTCGCGCCGTTCTCCAGCGTTCCGTTGTTGTTGCCCATGTGGTCGGTGGCGTCGCCGTCGCCCTTCCACCAGGAGACCAAGCCAGTCGGTTGCGCGTAGCAGGCGCTGGCCGGGGTGACGGTGGCCGAGCAGGAGGCGGTTGTGCCCCCATACTGGCCTCCGCAACTCCAGGTAAAGCCGCTAGCGCCACCGGCATTGTTCACTGCCGAGGCCGTGCCCGCCGAGCAGAGGTTGGCGGTGGGCGGAACAGAGAATGTTTGTCCGTTCGCCGTTCCGCAGGCGCCGTTCACCGCCGCGGTTGTGCCGGTGGTGAACTCGCTGAAGACATAGCCGTTGTTGTAAGTGACATAGCCGGTGACATTAAGGCTGTTGCCGGCAATGTCATAGGGCCACCAGTTGTTGCCGTAGATGACCAGATCGTAGATGGTTGACTCCGCCAGCGGCGCCGTCGGCGTGAGGGTCACCGTCGTGAAATCCGGTGAGAAGCTGAGCGTGACTGGAACGATGGTATGCGTGTTGTGAGTTTGCAGGTAGATGTTGAACGTGGCTATGAGAACCGGATCCATCGCCTCGCTGAAGGTGATCGATGTCGATGTCGGAACTCCTGTTGTGGTGACGCCGTTTGCCGGCACGGTAGACGCCACGGTCGGGGCAGTAAAGTCATAGCCCGCTCCTGTGGTGAAGGTGCTGGCCACCGGGGTGATCGCATTGCCGCTCAAGTCGGTAACGCCGGTGACGTTGTAGGTGTACTGCGTGTTGGGCGCCAGGGCCCAGGGCAGTTGCACCCAGGCGATGGTGTTTCCGAACTCCGCGTAGACGCCGATGGGAATCGCACTGCCGCCGTTGGGGGTCAGTGTGATGTTGCCCAGCGAGTCGCTCGCAAACGGTTCGTTGAAGAGCAAGCCGAGGCTGGAGCCGTACCACGGGCCCTGGTTGGTATCCACCGGCACGTTGGTCATGCCGTTGGGCGGATTGGCATAGAGCAGTGTCGGTCCCTGGCTGAGCGGGCCGTTGCCGGTGTAGAAGCCGGCCGAGCCGTTGTTCTCGCCGTTGCCGGTCAGATCGATAGCGCCGTTGCAGTAGTAGATGTACTGCGCGTCGGCGAAGAGCGGCGTCACCGGCGTCATGGTAACCGACATGAAGTCAGTAGACCACGTGTAGTTGACCGGGATGCTTGCGTTGGTCACGTAACTGTAGATGTACGTGTTGCCTGCATTGACGCTGCTCGGATCCATAGCCTCCGAGTAGCGGCAACTGAACGAGGCGTTGGTGGCAACCCCGCTCTGCCAGTAGCCGAAGTCGAGCGTTACGGTTGGGGTGGTGTAGTCGGGCGTCGCCGCGGTGGTGAACGTCGTCGTGGGTTCGTTGAAGAGATTGCCCGCGTAATCCAGCAACCCGTTGATGCTCACCTGAATCGTGCTCGATGGCGGCAGCGGATTCACCGGCGAGAAGTTGGCGCCGATCACGTCGTTTCCGCTGAGGTTGTACGACCAGGTGCCGGGGATCGGATTGCCGCCGGTGGTGATGGCCACATTGGTCGCGTTGATGGTGGTCACGTCCACCGGCTTGGAGAACTGCAGGCGGATGTATGCGTTGGTGCCCACATTGATCGCGCCGTTGGGCGGTCCCACAGTGACCGTGCCGGGGGTGGTGTCCGTAGTTGTGCCGATGGTGAAGTAGGTCGTCCAGCAAGAGTACGTAGCCGCTACGCCATTGGTGCCCTTGACGCTGGCGTTGGCGCAGAAGCCGTACCATGTGCTGGCAGTCCACGGCGTGCTAGGCGTGATGCGAACCACGTTGTTCGTACCCGGAGCCAGGCCAACCGTGTACGGCGTTGCCGGCCCACTGTTGATGAACACGTCGGTGGTGTTCAGCGTGGTTGCATCAATGGGCAGGTTGTACTCGATGTCCACGTTGGCGTTGGTCGCCACGTTGGTCGATCCGCAGCAGCGCGGGCTGACAGCAATGATCGACGGCGAGGTAGTGGCTGTATTCACAACCGCCGCGGTATAGAAGTAGCCGCTGTTGCCGTACAAGTAATTGCCGTAGACATCCTGCACATTCCCGGAGAGGAACCACTGCACTGTGGCGCTGTTCGGGAACGCAACCGTGGGCGTGAACTGGATCTCCCAGCCTCCAGCCGTCGCCTGCGTGGTGCCTGCGTAGACCTGTCCGTTCACGGTGACAGTCAGATTGCCGGCTACCGTGGAGGGATTGACCTGGCGATTCATGTAGAGGGTCAACAAGTTGTTGGTCGGAACCCCGGATGCATTATTGCTGGGGTTCGTGGATTGCACTCCGCCGCAGCAGGTGGCTGGATCGGCCACCGTGGTGAAGCTGCTGGTGAAGGGAGCCGAAAGTGAGTTGCCCCATTCGTCGGTGACTCCGCCGGCGGGGATTGCAATGGTGTAGGTGGTGCCGTTATACAGCGCGCCTACGTTGAAGGTCATGGTGCGGCCGTCCGCCGACATGGTGACGCTGCCGTTGGTCTGCAGGTCCTGGCCGGCGTACAGTTGCGTGTTGTAGCCGCCCGTCGTGCCGGAATTGATCGGGTTGCTGAAGGTGACCGAGACCGGCTGGTCGCGGCCCACATTGGTGGCGCCGCTGGCCGGACTGACCGAAAGAACCGTCAACGACGTGGGAGTCGTCCCGCCGCTGCCCACCTTGAAGTACAGGATATTATTCCAGCAGCCGGTCATCACGTCGCCCAGAATATCCGTGGGGCCGTTGCAACTGCCGACGTAAATGTACGCATTGGCAGGATACGGATTGGTGGGAGTGAAGGTGACCTGGTTGCCGTTGACTGCTAACGTCCCGGCCAGGCCGTTGTTGCTGTTCCAACCGTTCATCACCTCCAGCGTGCTGCCGTTCACCGTCGCCGGATCCAGAATCTGGCTGAACTGCAGAACGATCTGCGAGGTGGTGGAGATGCCCGTCGCGCCCCAACTGATGTTGGTGCCAGTCAGAGTAAGTCCGCCGGTGGATGCAGTGCCGGCAGTGGTGAACGTAGTGGCGGAAGAAACCACGGTGTTGCCGTTGGCGTCCGTGAAGCCGCTGACCTTCACCGTGTAGAGGATGCCCGCTGACAACGCGCTGGTGGGCGCGAAGCTGAGCTCCTGGCTGTTGACCACGCTCACGGTTCCCGCCACCGGAGTAACGCCGTTCAGCAACTTGATCGAGTTCTGAGTCACACTGGTGGGATCGATGGGCGCGCTGACGTTGACTATGACCTCAGCGTTCAGCGGAATGCCCAAGGCGCCATTGAGCGGACTGACGGTGACCGTCGGACCCGTGCTGACCGCGCCGCTGCCGGTATAGAAGTAATACCATGGCAGATTATCGAGGTTGCCGTCCTCGTCGACAGATCCGCCGCCATTCACATTCGAGTACCTGTACTCCGTGTTGGCCAGCAGAGGAATCAGAGGCGTGAACGTAACCTCCAGCCCGTTCGCCGACAGCGAAACCGTGATCGGAATGACCTGACCGGTGTCGTTGAGGACCAACTGGAAGTAGCTGGTGGTAACCCCGATCGGGTTGAGCGGCTTGTTGAAGAGAATCTTCGGAGTCACGTTGGTGCCCACTGTGGCGTAGTTCGACGGATCGATGCTAACCACCACCGGCGGGGTGATGTCGTAGGCTGGGCCGGTGGTGAAGCTGTTGGTTACGGTGGCCACCGTGTTGCCGGCCGGATCCTTCACGCCCGCGATGGTCATCGTGTAGTTCGTGTTGGCCGCCAGTTGCGCCTGCGGCACAAGCTGCAGTACTGTGTTGCCCGCGCTTAGGACCGGCGTGGCTGTCACAGGACCGCCTCCACTCGACAGAGTGACGCCGGTGAGAGTGTTGGGATCAATGGCGTTGCTGAACTGCGCTTCGATGATCACGTTGGTGCCCACGCCAGTTGCCCCGCCGAGCGGATTGAAGTTGATCACCGTGGGAGCCGTCGAGGCGCTGGCGTACTCGGCGTAGAATTCCGCGAAATAGCCGTTGACCTGGTTGCCCGCAAGGTCCGTGCCGGTGTTGACATAGAGGTAGTACAAGCGGCCGGCTGCCAGCGAAGAGCTCGGCAGCAGGTAGGCAACCGTCTGGCTTGCATTCCAGGAGAGCGTCGCGGGAACGCGAATGCCCAGCAGGGAGTCGTAGATGTAGATGTCGCCGCTGCTGCCCGTGCTGAACGTGGTCGCGTCCATCGAAGTGCTGAACTGGATGGTGATCGACGCGTTGGTCGGAACGCTTCCGTTGTTGGGAATGCTGGTCGTAACAACGGTCGGCGCGGTGGTGTCAGGCGTCGCGCCCGTCTGGAAGGAGGAGCTGAAGGTGGCCGGGTGGCCAACCTCGTCGAGGACGCCGTTGAGGCTCATCGCCAGAGTGGTGTTGGCCGGCAGCGGCGCGTTGGGCACGAACTCCACGCGCGTGTCGTTGGAGTTGAACCAGTAGCTGCCCGCCAGAGGCGTGGCGCCGTTCAACATCTGGAAGGTGTTGCTGTTGACGCTGACCGGATCGATGGACTTGTTGAAGATCACGCCCGGCGTTACATTGACGCCCACGCCCGTGGCGCCGTTGTAAGGCACCGCGCTGGTCACCACCGGCAACGTCGTGTCGTCGGAGCCGGTGGGGTAATACCACTGGCCGTAGCTGGCTGCAGGCACGCTGGTTGAGCTTTTCAGGCCGCTGTTAACGTACAGGATTCCATTGTGAACCAGATCGCTCGTCGGCACGATGCGGACCACGTTTGGCTGCGGCTCCGTATACGTAGCGGCCACATGCAAAGAGGTGGTTTCGTCGATCAGATAGATGTTGTTGGTGTTGACCGTCGTAGGATCAATCGAAGTGTTGAACTGAATGTCGAAGAACGAGTTGGGCGCGATGCTGGTCGTCGCCGACAACGGAGAGACCACTTGCACGGTCGGCGCCAGCGATGCGGTGCTGCCTGCCACATAGAAGTAGCCGGAGGTGGTGTTGACGGTCGCGTTGTAGTAAACGTCGGTCAGGCTGCCGGTAGTCCACCACTGAATGAGCGCGCCCTGCGTCCAGGGAACACTGGGCGTGAACTCCAGGGTGTAGCCGTTATCCAGCAAGCTCACCGTGCCCGGCATGGTCACGTTATTCTGCGCCACCTCGATGCCGCTGTTCGCGCCGGCGGTGTTGAGCGGCAGGTTGAAGTACAGGACGATGGGCAGGTTGGCGTTCACTCCGCCGGCGCCGTTGCCGGGCCGCGTGGTGATCACCGAGCCATGGGTATTCCAGTCGTAGTAGGTGGTGGTGAACTGGTTGGTGAAGCTGGGAGTCAGCGCATCGCCGTTCCAATCCCGAAGGCCGCTGCCGAAGATCGCGGTCAGGTTGGCGCTGGAGGGCAATGCGCCGCAATTGAACGCGATGGTCGTGTCGTCCTGGGAGTGGCTGTAGCTGCCGCCGCTGCACCACGGACTCTGCGAATCGCCGTTGAAGAGCGCGAAGTCGTTGCCGTTGACCGTGTTCAGGTTCAGCGAGCGGTTGAAGGTGGCTGTCACCGGCGTGCGCAGGCCGACATTGGTCGCCCCCGAGGCCGGCGTGTAGGCCGTCACTGTGAACGGCGTTGAGGCCGGCGTGGCCGTGCTGCCGTTGGTGTTGAAGTAGGTGATCCAGTTGTAGTTGTTTAAGCCGTTCGTGTCGGCATTGTCGCCGGCCAGGTCGTACGGTCCATTGTAGACGCCGACATAGAATGTTTGGTTCACCGGGAGCGGGCTGTCGGGCGTGAAGACCACCTGGTTGCCGGTCACCACGTAGTTGCCCGCGATCTCCTGGTTGCTGTTATAGCCAACCAGGATCGGCAGCGTGGTGGAGTTGACCGTCGCCGGATCCAGCGGGTTGTTGAAGTTGAGGGTGATCGTCGTGTTGGTAGCCACGCCGCTTGCGCCGTATGCGGGAGTGGCGCTGACCAGCGACAATCCGCCGGTCAGGCTGGCGCCGCAGGTTTCGATAACCGCCTGAAGGCGGAAGGCCTCGTCAGAGTTGTCGGTCGAGCCCCATCCTAAGGCCAGAGTGTTGGCTCCGGTCACCAGATAGCTTGAGATGGGTATGTTCAACGGAGTCAAGCTGTAAATGGAGCTGATATTGCCCATGATGGCGGTCCCATTGATCGCCAGCAATCCGTTGTCGTCGATTCCCATGGAGCCCACCAGGCAGAGATTCGTAGGCACACTGGGACCGGAGATGTTGAAGGTCGTGTAGTAGAGACCATAGGTGTTGCCGGTCGTGCTGTTCGGATTGATGTTGACCCAATCCGAGTTCGGACCGTTGGCCGTCCATCCGCTATACCAGCCCGCATCTCCTGGCCCCACAGTGAGCAGCGCCTGCGGAGTTCCGGTAGCCGGTGGAGCAAAGGTGCTCTCCGAAGGCTCGCTGGCCAGCGGATAGACGCTCCAGTTTGCGTCCGCGGTGTTATTGGTGGTGATCCGTTGGCCGCTGGCGTTGAAGCCCGTCGAGACGTTGATCGGCGCAATCGAGGTTGCGGTAGTAAATGTGTAGCTGCGGGTTGTGCCCACATTTCCGATCACGTCCTGATAGCCGCTGACCGCGACCGTGAACGTGGTGCTGGGCGCAAGAGTCGTCGTCGGCACAAAGAACATCGTGACCAGGTCGCTGGCCAGCGTTGCTGTGCCGTTGATGGCCGAACCGCCCGAAGGCGTGACCGTGATGACATTGCTCACGATGGCCGGATCAATTGGCGAATTGAAATGCACAATAACTTGCGCATTCAGCGGCACACCCGAGACGCCATTGGCCGGCGAGATCGAGGCCACATCCGGCGCGGTCAGATCGGAGCCGGCGCCGGTGGTGAAGTAGGTGTTGATGCCGTTCAGATAAGCGCCGGTGCTGTTTTGCGAGTTTCCATCCGCATCGTAGTATCCGCCCGCCTGATAGAGCCGGTAGTAAGTGTCCGGCAGCAGAGGAACAGCAGGGGTGAAAGTCGCGCTCAGACCGTTGGGCGCAACCGTAACAGTGCCGTTGATGTACTTGCCGCTGTCGCTGTTGTACAGCAGAAGCGTGCTGGAGTTGATGTTGATCGGGTTGACAGGCTTGGAGAACATCATCATCGGCGCAACATTGGTGCCGACGTTGGTCAGGCCGTTCGCGATGTCACTGCCGGGATAGTTGGTCGTCGTATCCGCGCCGCTACCGGTATTGAAGGTGAACGAACCCGGCGTAACCGCGTTGCCGGCCGTATCGGCCAGAGGCGCGCCCCAGCTCACAGTGTAGGCAGTGTTCGCCGCCAGAGGCGTTGTGGGCGTGAAGTAGAGTATGTTGCCCGGACCCCAATAGGGCGATCCATAGGGATAGCTGTTCCAACTGAAGGTTCCAGCGACGGGGTTGCCGCCGGTGCTGACGGTCATCCCGGAGGCGGTACCCTGCTCCATATCCGTGCTGAATTCGAGCTGAATCGGCACATTGGTGCCCACCGTGCTTAACGCAGGCGGATTGAACGCGACCACCGTGGCCGGCGTGGTGTTGGCGCTGAAGACGGTGTTGAAATATTGACCGTAACTGTTGATCGAATTGTGCGCGGCTGTGGCGTCCGTGATGCCGCTGGACAGATAGAGGTAGTACTGAGAATTGACCGCCAGTGGCGAGTTGGGCGTGATGGTCAGCACCCGGCCCGTGGCATCCACGTTGATGGTGATCGGTACCTGTATCCAGCCCTGGCCCTGATTGCTGGTCAGTTGCAATGACATATTGCTGTTGGTGAAAGTGGCTATGTTCATCGGCTGGCTGAAGACCACATAGAAGTTGCTGTTGATGGGTACTCCGCCGGTGTTCATGCCGGGGCTGATCGAGAGTATCGAGGGCGGCGGGATGACGACCGCCTGCACGGTGAAGCCGCCGGGAACTGCTGGTGTTGCGCTCACAGTTACATCGGCCGGGCCAACCGGAGCGCCCGAGGCGATATTTACGTTCACGGTGACGCTGGTGGCCGTGGCCGTAACCACGGGGCCGGGCAATCCAGGACCAGCCGCGCCGACTACAGTGATTCCATCCGCGGCTGTGCCGATGGTGACCGTGGAGGCCGCGGTCCAGTTGGTGTACTGGCCGGTGATGGTGACGGTCAGGCCGGTTTGGCCGGGGTTGCCGATGTTAGGGCTGATCATCGTAATCACCGGCGTACCGGCGGTTACGTTGAAGGCGCCGCTGAGCGTAAGAGGCGTGCCGTTGGTGGTCACCGTAATATCCCGGGTCCCGACGGTGGCGTTTGCGGCAACGGTGATGTTGGCGGTCAACTGCGTAGTAGTGACGCCGGAGATGAAGTTCGTGGCGACACCCGAACCGAAGCTCACGGTCGAGAAGCCCGCCTGGAAGGTGGTGAATTGGCCGGTAATCACGACGCTGGTCGTGGTGCCTGCCTGGGCAAAGTTGGGCGTGGCGGAAATGATGGCCGGAACGCCTGCCAGCACGCTGAAGCCGCCAGTGATGGAGGCCGTCTCAGCGGCTCCCGTTGTCACCGTCACATTGCGCGAGCCAATCGTCGCCCCCTGTGCGATGGTGACGTTGTGGGCAACGGCGTGGGTTGCATCGCTGGCCGTCGTCGAGCCGACCGTAATGCCGGCGCCGAAGCTGGCCACGCTGCAGTTGGGCGCGCAGCCGGCGGCGGTGTTGAAGTGCGTGAACAGGCCGGTGAGATTCACATCGAAGGGCGCATCGCCCTGATGGCCGGTCGGCGGGTTGACGACCGACAGCACTGGACTGCCGGTGGTCACGGTGAAGCCGCCCAGACCGGTGGCGACTTCTCCGCCCGTGGTCAGCGAGACGTTGTAAGCGCCCAACGGCGTGGAGGCTGGAATCGAGATGGCGACCGTGGCGCTGAGCAGGCCGTTGATGGTGACTCCGGTGACTTGGATGCCGCCGCCGAAGCTGGCCGTGGTCGTGCCCTGGAGCCAGTGAGTCTGGCTCCCGACGATAACGATTGAGGAGTACGACTGGCCCTGTGCGCCGCTCGCCGGACTCAAGGCCTCAACAATTGCCGCTGGACCCACGGTGACGTTGAAGGCGTTGCTGAGGGAGACAACTCCAGTTCCCGTGGTGACGAAGACGTTGCGATAACCCAGCGTCGTCGTAGGTTGCACGGTGATGTTGGCCTGCAGTGTGGTCGGGCTCGTTACAGTCACCGAGTTCACGGTGATGCCCGTCCCGAAGTTGGCCGTGCTGACGCCGGCGATAAAGTTAGTGAAGGCCCCGGTAAGGTTGACGGGGCTCGAAGTCAGGCCCTGCGGTCCGCTGTTCGGGACGACGGCCAGCAACTCCGGCTGGGTCTGGCCGATGGTGAAGACGTTGATCCCGGTGGCCACCTCGCCGAGGGTGGTCGCCGTCACAGAAACCTGGCCTGCCGGTGCAGAGGTATTGACGGTGATGTTGGCGGTGATCAAAGTCGGCGAGGTCACCGTGAAGCTGTTGATCAGGACGCCGGGGAAGCTGAGTAGCGTGGTTCCCTGGACCCAGTGGGTGTTGGTGCCGGTGATTTGCACCGCGGGCAGGTTGACGCCCTGTCCGCCGATATTTGGCGAAACGCTATTAAGGACCGCGGGGCCGGGACTGACGTAGACGGCATTATTGATGCCCAGTGTCTGCGTGCCGGTGCTGACGGTGAGGTTGTAGTAGCCGACATAGGTGGTGGGCAGAACATACCCATGCACCGTCAACGAAGTGGGTCCGGTTACGTTGACGTTGGTCAACGTGATCCCTGGGCCGTAGGAAACCACTGGCGGGGTCGCGGCTGACCAAGTCGTTGCCTGGCTCAGGATGGTGAACACGACGCTGCCTTGCTGCGGCACCGAACCCGGTCCGGTAGACAGCAAATACGGCGTGCCCGCGGTTACGACAAAGCCGTTGGTGATGTTGGCGTCTTCGCCGCCCGTGTGGGCGCTCGCGCCAGTCGGTCCCTCAGAGGCCAGGGCCGGGATGGCAAGCGTCAGCGTGGCATCCGTGTTGCTGTTGACCTGCGTGCTGGTCACCACGATGCCGGCGCCGAACTGGAACGTCGTTGAGCCGTTCCAATGCGTGTTCTGGCCGGTGACTTCCACCGTGGGGGTGGTACCCTGCGCGGCCGTGTTCGGCGTGATGGCCGAGATCAGGGCCAGGCTGGGCGTGACCGAGAAGCCCGCGCCGCCAACCACCTGGGCTGAGCCGGTTACATCCGGAGTGGTGGCAACCACGCCGCTGCCGCCAAGTGGGGCCAGTTGGCCGATGTTGATGACCTGGGTGGCAATGGTGGGCCCAAGAATCGTCGGCGAGCCGACGGTTGTGATGAGGGAATTGGGACCGCCGAACTGGAACGTAGTGGTGCTGTCAAAGGTGGTGTACTGACCGAGGATGTTGACAGTCAGGTTTGTTGCGCCCTGGATACCCGAGCCTGGATCGACGATGCTCAGAGTCGGCACGGCGACAACCACACTGAATTGCGCGTTATCCACCTCCGAACCGGTGGTCAGGGTCAGGTCGCTTACCGAGGCAACGGCCGTTGGGCTGATGGTGATGTTGGCCCGGGCGGTGGTTGGGCTGGTCACCTGGAAGGTATTCACCGTGATGCTGCCGTTGAAGCCCTCCAGCACGGTTGTGCCCGGATCCCACTGCGTGTAGGCGCCGTTGAAGGTGATGGTGAACGTCTGGCCAGGGAGTCCCGAACCCGGAGACAGGTACCAGATATACGGAGTTGGCGGAGGCGCTGGCGCCTGCACCAGGAAGTTCCCCGTAAGGCCCTGCGTTCCGGTTTGCACAACAACCGTGCGGTAGCCGTCCTGGGCATTGGCTGCGATGTTGATCACCGCTTCGACGTGCGTCGCGTTATCCACCTGGAACGACTCCACCGTGATGCCGGGGCCGAAGTTCACCGTGGTGCTCCCCGTGGCCCAATTGGTGTAGATGCCGTAGATATCGACTAGCAGGCCGGTGGTCCCGGTTGTGGGATTGTTCTGGGTGCTGCTGGGACTGAGATAAGCGATCACCGGGACGCCGCCGGTCACCACGAAGGCGCCGCTATCGGTCAGGGATTCGCCGTTGGTGACCATGTAGATGGAACGCGCTCCGGGGTTCGCGGTCGGAGAGATGCTCATATCCACCGTGGCGCTGGTGGCGCTGTTGATCACCACCGAGTTGATGGTCAGATCGGAACCGCCGCCGGCGATATAGAACTGGGTGAAGTTCTGCTGCCAGTGCGTAGCCGAGCCGGTGATGTTGAACACCACCTCCTGGCCCTCGTTGCCGGTATTCGGCGCAACGTTCGATATGATGGCCGGGCCCGGAATGACGGTGAACACGTTGGCGGAGACGATCTCGCTGCCGGTGCCGGTAGTGGCGCCACCGGGGCACGCGTTGTAGGTGTCGGCCAGTATAGAGCAGGCAACCCCAGGTGTCGTCACCGTGACCAGGCGGCCGCCCGTGTAGGACAGCGGATCGATGGAGATAGTGGCATCCACCTCCGTGGGGCTCACGTAGGCGTACGACTGCACCGTGATTCCCGCGCCGAAGGTGGCAGTGCTCAGGGTGCTGAAGTGCGAGTACTGGCCGATGAGCCGGATAACCAGAGGCGGATTACCGGAAAGAGGCGCGCCCTGCTCGGCCTGGTTGGGGATGGCCTCATTGAGCGTAGCAACGCCGGGGCTCACCGTAAAGGCGTACTGCTGGTTTGCCACTTCGCCCAGTGTGGTCACCGTCACCGTGTGGAAGCCCACGGTTGACGATGTCGATATGGCGATCGGAACAGTCAGGCTGGTGGGGCTGTTCACCACGATCGTGCCGGTGCTGATGCCGCCGTCGCCGAAGCTGACCAGGCTGACGCCATTGACGAAGTCGGTGGCCGAACCTGTGATGGTGATCGACTCGGTCGATCCCTGCACGCCTTGTGCCGGGTTGACCAGGGTGATTTCCTCCGCGCCCTGCGCGACGCAGAAGTTGTTCAGCGTGGGCGGATCGGTGAAGACCTGCTCGCTGCCCGAGGTGATGGTGAGGACGTGGCCGCAGGGAGAGCTGTAGTCTACGTAAGCCAACGGACTTACCGTGATGTTCGCGGTCAGGTTTTCCGAGTCGATCACGTTGATGGAGTTCACCGTGATGTCCTGGTTGAAGGCGGCCGCGGTAGTCAATGAGTTGAAGTGCGTGAAGCGGCCCAGAACCTGCAGAGTCAAGGTGGTGCCCTGCTGGGCTCCGCCGGGCGAGATGGCAAGAAGAATCGGCGATCCCTCTTCGATGTCAATGGCCTGTTGCAACGACACGACTTCGCCGTCGGTGGATGTGGTCAGCGTGGCGAAACCAACCGGAGCGCTGGAAAGCACGGTGATCTGCACCTGCGCTGTAGTCGGGCTGGAAACGGTGAGCAGATCCGACACTACGCCCGGACCGAAGCTTACCGCGGTTTCGCCCTGCAGCCAGTGCGTGCCGACTCCGATGATATTCAGAGTGACGGTTTGCAGTTGTCCGACGACCGGAACCCCAGTGGGCGCACTGCCGGGAGTGCAGTTAAAGCCCGCAATGTTATTTGCGTACGCCGCCGGGCAGGTGAAATTCGGCTCGACGCTCTGGATATATGCCGCGTTCGGGGTCACACTGAACCCGCTGCCGCTCACGATCTGAGAACCGGTGTACATGACCACGGTGTTGCCGCCAACGGGGGCCGTGGCGGAGATGGCGATAGTGGCCGTGGCTGTGGTGGGGCTGGTAATGGTCAGGTTCGACACGGTGATGCCGGCGCCGAGAATGGCTTCAGTAGTGCCTTCGACCCAGTTGGTCAACGAGCCGGTTATGACCACGTCGTTCAGAGTCGCGCCCTGCGCGCCGCTGGAAGGAATGACGCTGAGAAGGCTCGGGGTGGCCGGATAATCCACCAGGAAGCCGCCCATGACCTGCTCCGCCCCGGTGTTGACGTAGATCGACTGATATCCGGACGGGGACGGCGTCAAAACGCCGCTGAGCATATAGCTGGTGCTGATGTTGGCGATCAGGTCGGTGGTGCTGTTGACCGTGACGCTGTTCACCGTGATCTGCGGCCCAAAGAGAACCTGCGTGGTTCCGGCCGTGAAGTGCGTGTTCAGGCCAACGATCTCAACGGAAATGGTGGTGCTTGGCGGCGTGTGATCCGGGTTGATGCTGATGATCCCAACCGGCGTGCTGGTCACGTTGAAGTTGGTGGTGACGATCTGTCCGCCGGTGGTGAGGGTGACCAGGCGTGAGCCGGTTGCGGTGGGCGTTCCATTGGTGCCCGCGATGATGGTCAGCGTGGCGCTGGCGCTCACCGGGCTAAGGACGGTGAAGTTCGACAGGGTGACGCCCTCGCCGGCGATGACCGGCAGAGTAGTCGGCCCCCAGGTGGTGAACTGGCCGGTAAAGTTGACGGTGAAGCTGTTGGCGGCGGGGGCCGTGGGAAGCAGGCCGTTGGCCGGACTCATCGTCAGGGTCGGCGTATTGGCATAGACGCCTATCGAGGCGCTCACGACCTGGCCGCCGGTGGCCATATAAAACCCGTAGTTGCCTACCGGGGAGGTTGTGGGAACAGCGACGGCAAGCTGGGCGGTCGTCGGGCTGGTGATCGTGACCTCATCCACGCTGGGTGTTGGAACCCCGGCCGGATAGAAGGAGGCAGTTGTCGTGCCTTGCACCCAGTTGGTGTTCACGGCCGTCACCGTAAGGGTCACCTGGCCGCCCTGCGGCGCGCTGCTGGGAACAACGCTCACGATCGAGGCGCTGGACGGCGTGACCGTGAAGGTGAACGGGAAGTTCGTGGTGCCGCTGATCAGATTCGCCGTGATCGACCCCACGTTGGCGTCCGTGTGAATCGAGATGTTCGCCGTCGCGCTGCTCGGGGAAGCCGGTGTAACAGAGTTCACCGTGATTTCGCCGGTAAAGTCCGCCGACAGCGCGCCTGTGGTGAAAGTCGTATAGGCGTTTCCGGTGATCACCACGTTCAGATTTGCCTGGCCCTGCTTACCCGAACTGGGCGCCACCGAGAGAAGGGCCGGCGTGGCTCCCGTAATGGTGAAAGCATTGTTCAGGGTCGCGATCTCGCCGCCCGTCGAAACTGTCGCGTTTTCCAAACCGAGCGGAGCACCGGCCGGCACGGCCAGTTGCGCCGTTGCGGTCGTCGGGCTGGTCACCGTGACGTCACCCACAAGCACGCCTCCAATTGATAACTGGGTGGCATTCTGCAGGAAGTGGGTCCCCGAAGCCGTTAGCGTGACCTGACCGCTCCATCCCTGCGCTTCCGAATTGGGGCTCACAGTGAGCAGGGTCGCGTTGTTGGGCGTGATCTGGAAGATCGGGTTGCCCTGCGAGAGAACCGAGACGGCGAACTCGCTGCCCGTCACCAGCGTGATGGTGCGGTAGCCGATCGGCGTGGTGTTGCTGATGGTGATGTTGGCCGTGGCGCTGGTCGTGCTATTGATCGTCAGCGAATTGATGGTGATTCCATTGCCGAAGTTGGCATACGTGACGCCCGACTGGAAGCTCGTGCCCACGGCGGTAAGGGCCACATTCAGTGTCTGGCCCTGTGCGCCGGTGGCCGGCGTGACGCTGGTGATGCTGTACGCGTTGTTGGGATCTTCGATGACGAAGGCCGAACCCAGCGTAGCCGATTCCCACACTGCGCTTGGCAGCTTGGTATGAACCATAATATTGCGCGCGCCGTAGATCGCGGTCGCGGGACTGGCGAGCGACAGCGTGGCGTTGATCTGGTTGGGCGAGACCAGCGTTTGCGACGTTACGGTGATGTCGCTGGCATAGGTGCTGTTGTTCGTATCGGTGAAGCTGATCCCCGAAGACGCGCTGAAGTGGGTCCATCCGTTGCCGGTAATGACCACGGGCACCGAAGTGCCGGCTGCTCCCGCTCCAGGCGATACCATGACCACGGCCCCAAGCGGATTGATGGCGATTGCCGACCCGGTGAGCGACGCGACGATCGCCGATCCGCCGGGCGCCGAGTCCGTCACCGTCACCGTGCCCGTGCGCGTGGGGCTGGGAAGGATCGAGCTGGGAGTGAAGATGACATAAATCAGGCAGGTGGAGTTGGCGGCGATCACACCCGTGGCGCAGCTTGTGGTGGCGGTATAGTCGCCGGCCGGGGTCAGCGAGAAGGTCTCCGATTCGGTTTCGTGATTGGTAAGCGTGATGGTCTTGGCGGGGCTGACGGTGCCGACCGTCTGCGAGGTGAACGCCAGACCCGTTGGCGAAATGGTCAGTGGATTGGTGCCGATGCCGGAAAGATTGGACACCTGCGGGCTGGTCAATGCATCGTCGTACACCTGGAGCTGGCCGTCACGGACGCCGCCGATGCTGGGATCGAATTCCACCGAGATAGTGCAGGTCGTAGTTGGGGCAATCCCTGCTCCGCCAATCGGGCAGGTCGTCGCTGACTGGATGAAGTCGCCGCCGAGCTTGATGCTGTTGATGTGCAGCGTTGTCGCTGTTTGGGCGTTCGTGACGTAGAAGGTCTTAAAGGCGCTGGTGGTGCCCACTGGCGCTATGTAGTCGGTGAGCAGCCCCGGCAGGACGGTCACCGGCGCGTTCCCGGGGCCGATCAGTGTGACCGTCTGCGGGCTGCCCGTGGCATTGTCGACAACGCTCAGCGTTGCCGTTCTGGTTCCCGACGCAATGGGCGTGAAGGTCACATTCAGTTGGCAGGTTTTCCCCGCCGGGAGGGTATTGGGCGCGGTGGGGCAGGAACTCGTAATCGAGAAGTCGCTCGGGTCGGCGCCGGTGATGTTCACCGAAGCAATGGTCAGCGCGACATTTTGCTCGTTGGTCAGCGTCACCGTCTTGGGCAGGCTCGTCAGTCCCACGAATGTCGTCGGGAACGACAGCGAAGTGGGCGAGAGCACCACCGGCGCGATCGCAGTCGCAGTCAGATTGACGATCTGCGGACTGCTTGCGGCGCTGTCGACAACGCTGAACGAAGCGGCGGCCTGCGCTCCCAGGGTTGTGGCGGTCAGGTCGACGCCAATCACGCAGCTCTTCCCCGCCGCCAAGGCGGTGGTCGTGGAGCAGGTGGTTTGCGTCGCGTCCAGACTGTAGCCGCCGCTGAAGCCCGAGATCGAAGTGATGCTCAGCGGGACGGCTTGGTTATTCACGAGCGTTACATTCTTCTCTGCCTGCTGGCCGATGACCACATTGCCAAACGCCAGGGTCGCGGGAAGGGTCACAGCCGTAACCCCTGTGCCGGTCAGGTTGACGGATTGCGGGCTGTTGCCGGCGTCGTCCGCGATGCTGAGAGTGCTGGCAGCGGCCACGCCCAGGGTCGTGGGCGCAAAAGTCACGCTGAGGGTGCAACTGGCCCCTGGCGCCACCGGAGTTCCCACCACGCAGTGCGTGCCGGTGGTGCCTAGACCTACGGCATAGGGCGCCAGGGCGCTGAAGGAAGTCAGATTCAGCGCAACCGTCTGATTGTTCGTCAAAGTCACGTTCTGCGCCGCGCTGGTCGTCCCCTTCACCACGTTGCCAAAGGCGAGCGTGGCCGGCGAGACGGTGACTGCTGCAACTCCAGTGCCGGAAAGCGCCGCAACTTGCGGGCTGCTGGGAGCGCTGTCAATTACCGTGATCTGCCCCCCGCTAGTCGCTCCGGTGGCCGTCGGTGCAAAGTCGACCCCGATGACGCAGCTTTGCCCCGCGGCCAGTGCGCCGCTCACCGTGCCGCCCGCCTGCGGGCAGGTGGTTACAGCGCTGGTGTCCAGCACAAAAGGTCCGTTGAAAACAACGCCCGTGAGCGTCAGGGAGCCGGTCTGGCTGTTCGTGATCTTCAACGTCTTGGCGGCGCTGGTCGTGCCGACGACACCGTTGCCAAAGGAGATCGAGGTCGGCGAAAGCACGACCGACGCGATTCCCGTGGCGGAAAGCGGCGCCGTGTTGGGACTGTTGCTGGCATTGGTGCTGATGGTCAGCGTGCCGGCCGGCTGAACTCCCACCGCGGCAGGTGTGACGGTGAGCGCGACCGTGCAACTGGCCCCTGCGAGCACCGTGGGATTCAAGCACGTCGAGGATGGATCGATGGCATACGGGGTTCCCGCCGACACCGCCAGCGAGGAGATCGTGAGGGAGACCGTCTGGTTGTTCGTGAGCGTAACGCTCTTGATCGCGCTCGTCTGGCCCACCACCACGCTGCCAAAGGCGACTGAGGTCGGCGAAAGCGTCGTCGGCCCAATTCCCGTCCCGCTCAGCGCCACCGTGTTCGGGCTGTTCGAGGCATTGGTGGCAACCGACAGCGACCCTGCCGGAACCGCTCCCAGTGCGGTCGGCGTCAGAGTCAGCGCGATGTTGCACTGGGAACTCGCGGCAACAGTCCCCGAACTCGGGCACGTCGTTCCCGTAGCCAAGGCATATCCGCCGGTTGGCAAACTGATCGAATCGATGGTGAGTGGCGTCAACTGGTAGTTGGCGAGATAAAGGGTCTTGATCGCGCTGGCCTTGCCGACGATCACGTTGCCAAAATTCTCCGACGTCACCGTGAACCCGGTCGGCGGAACCGCGTTTCCGCTCAGCGCCATCGTGGTCGTGGGGTTGCTGGCGGTGGTGCTGATGGTCAGCGTGTCTGCCGGCTGCGCGCCGAGCGCGGCAGGATGGAGGGTCAGGCCGATGGTGCAACTGGCCCCCGCGGCCAACGCGCCGGGGTTGGCGCATGTCGTCGACGGGGATCCGGCGATGGCATAGGGGCCTCCCGCGGTCACACTGAGCGAATTGATGGTGATGGAGGCCGCCCCGGTGTTCTTGAGGGTGACGGTTTTGGGCGCACTGGTCGTGTTGACCACCACGTTGACAAAGTTCTCCGATGTCGGGGAAACCGTGGTTTGCGCCACGGCGAAGGCTGAAGACAACAGGCAAAACATCGCCGTTAGCGACATTGTGACAACTTGAAATTTCCGCCGGGGATTCCATCCGCGATCAGACATCGTGCGACCTCCACACTTTCGATTCGTGCTGCCAGGGCGGGGGACCTGGCTGCATAAGAGATTGTTGGTCTTCCCCTCTTGGCGTTAAACTCAGCGAGCGTGGATCGCTAGACTTCCGGACGAAACTTCGTCATAGGTGCGATCTGGCCCGAGATGAATACGGTTCAGCAAGTCAACACCGCTGGTCGAACCGCAACGATCCGGCGGCCAGGCGGCCAGGAAAGGGAAAGCCAATTTGAAGCGGAGTCTACCCATGCGAAACCACACAATGCAAGTGATTTTTTCGTAATATTTCTAAATCTTTCTATTTCAACGAGTTCCCGTTGCTGTTTTTTTGCGTGTTGGCCATCACAATGGCACAACAAATCACCCCTCCTTCTTGCTGTTAGTTTGTGTGCTGGTCGTCACAATTGTATAAGTAATCACCCCCCTTTTGCTGTTTTTGTGTGTTGGCCGTCACAATGGCACAAAAATCACCCCCGCTCTCTCGGCCACGACCAGGATTCCGGCCGCCGAAAGGTGTTTGATGCTGCTGTCTGGCCAGGAAATCTCTGAGCAAAACGGCGTTCACAATCCATCCGCGCAAAGTGATGAGTGGAGGGCAAGGGCGATGCGGCAGTTAACGCTCCATAGTTTTTAGACAGGTTCTTAGTGAAAGTCGGCCTGTATTCAGGTTCCGAGAGTTTGGCAGTTCCAGCCTGAGGGCCAGCTTATGCAACTCCCGTTTGCGGTAGTTGTCGGTATCCGGAAAGCCCCCGACCTGGTTGGGAAAGATGAAGGCCTCCCGACTCGGATTCGGGCAACGAGCGCGCCATCCCTCCAGCCTCGGAGGCGAGGCTTCGCGGGATATGAATCGTGGAAAGGCTCTTCGGCGTCTTGCCCCAAGGACGAATTGTCCCCTTGTAGGCAGTCTCAGCAACACTCATGGTCGAGGCTGTGTGATCGAAGCACCTCCACCTGAGAGCGAATAGTTCACTGGAAGGAAACGAACGAGATGAACTGAGCTGACGCAGGTAATGGCCTACGCCAGCCCGAGTCCCTACGGAGGGCTGCTGGTTACTTCGCTGCTGCGGCCTTCTGTGCCGCCCACCGCTTCTTGACCGCCTCGGCAATGCGCTTTCGCCCTTCAGGCGAGAGGTTTCTCTTCTTCTTCTTCGCAGGTTTCGTGGCAACGGGTGCCACCGCAGCTACCTTCTTGGGTCTGCCGGCCTTCTTCTTAGCTGTCGGCACGGCGCCACCACCCAGCAGTGCGCGTGCCCGCTGCAACTGGGCGATCTCATGATCGATCGTTGCCAGAATTTCCGATACTCCCATGTATTCCTCCTGATGGTTGCCGGCAACTGGCCCAACCTTTGGGACGCCAAGTCACAACGCCACGCAGGGTCAGCCACTTGCTTTATAAGTACAATACTCGATTGATGGCTCTTTTACAAACAACAAGCCGCATCTTTTGCTCAGAGCGGGGAGCGTGTGCAAGCTGCAATTCAATAGGCTCGTGCGCGTACCCCTGCTCATGGAGGATCGTCGAGCCCAGGCCACGAAAGCCATGTCCGGTCATGCGGCTCTTGTAGTCCATGCGTTCCAATGCTTTCAGGATGGTGTTATTGCTCATGGGCTTCCTGGGGCTGCGGTCACCGAGGAAAAGCCATTCGCTGCTCCCGGTCAAGTCGCGCAACATCTCCAGCACTTCCAGAGCCTGCCTGGCTAATGGCACAATGTGCGGGGTACGCATCTTCATGCGCTCGGCAGGAATGTCCCAGCGGGCATTCTCCAGGTCGAACTCCGTCCACTTGGCCCCGATCAATTCGCTGGTGCGAACAAAGGTCATGGCCATCAACTTCATCGCCAGCCGTTTGACTTGCTTTCCCTGGTAAACCTCGATGCGTTTAAGCAGAGGGGGCCGTTCTTGGGCATCGATGCGGGCATAGTTGGTTTTGGGTATGGATTTCAGGATTTGGAAGGGTTCCTGGCGGAGAGAGGGGGATTCGAACCCCCGGTAGAGCTTTTGACCCTACAACGGTTTAGCAAACCGCCGCCTTCAGCCACTCGGCCATCTCTCCGGGCCTGCACGGATTATACCGGAAGTCGCGCTTGCGGGGCGCCGGAACCCAGTTTGCCGCAATCACTCGCGTCTGGGGGAACAGGCTCAGCGGCTACTGGCCCGCCTTCTCCGGGACGAGCCTGCCCTTGTTCTCCTCAAACTGCTGAGCGGCCACCGGCCATGCGCCGGTTCAACTATAATCGCGAATGATGAAGGCGCATGTTTATGTCACGTTGAAGACCTCGATCCTGGATCCGCAGGGCCAGACCATCCAGAACGCCCTGCGCAAGATCGGATTTGCGGAGGTAACCGCTGTGCGCCAGGGCAAGTATTTCGCGCTTTCGCTGGCCGAAGGGCTGAGCGCGGAGGCGGCGCGCGCCCAGGTGGAGCGCATCGCCCGCGAGGTGCTCACCAACCCGGTGATCGAAGAGTTCACCTACCGCATAGAGGAATAGCGCGCCGCGCAGAGAGCGATGATTCGACCTCCAGCGGTCGTCTGGAGCGATTCACGCTGCGATGGCGCCATCCCCCAAGTCGCGTGAACAGGCCCTGGAAGACGAAC